>Ga0307416_100002840_pt1 | contig 10084 bp, 9 predicted proteins | sample DK1Cmetagenome_2_FD_203821 | JGI IMG/M metagenome (GOLD analysis project Ga0307416, IMG submission 203821) | Maize rhizosphere microbial communities from greenhouse at UC Davis, California, United States - DK15-C-3 | ecosystem: Host-associated > Plants > Roots > Rhizosphere > Soil | place: USA...
ACTGCTGTCCGGGCGGGTGGCCGACGCGCGCTCGCCGGTGGCGGGCGTCCACGCCGAGGGCCCGTTCCTGAGCCCCGAGCACGCGGGAATGCACCCGCGCGAGCGCCTGCGCGTGCCCGCCGACGGGATCCCCGCGTGGCTTGATCACCCGGCGATCCGCCTGGTGACGATCGCGCCCGAGCTGCCCGGAGCGCTGGAGCTGATCACGCGGCTCCGCGCGCGCGGCGTGGCCGTCGCGCTCGGCCACTCCGGCGCCGGCGCCGCGACCGTGGGCGCGGCGATCGACGCCGGCGCGTCGGTCGTCACCCACGTCTTCAACGGCATGGGCGCGCTGCACCACCGGGCGCCGGGCCTGGCCGGCGCAGCGCTGGTCGACGACCGCGTGCAGGTCACGGTGATCGCCGATGGCGTCCACGTCGACCCGCTGGTGCTCGAGCTCGTGCGCCGGGCCGCCGGCCCGCGGGCGGTCCTGGTCACCGACGCGACGCCGCTCGCGGGAGCGGCCGGGGACCGTGCGGTGATGGCCGGCGTGCGGATCGAGCGCGGGCCGGACGGCGCGGCGCACACGGCGGACGGCCGCCTGGCCGGCAGCGCGCTGACGCTCGACACCGCGGTGCGGAACTGGGCCACGATGACCGCGGCGACGCTCGGCCAGGCGATCCACGCGGCCGCCGAGGCGCCCGCGGCGGCCGCCGGCCTGCCGGGCGGGCTGACCCCCGGTGCGCGGGCGGACCTCGTACTGCTGGCCCGCGACGGGCGCGTCCGGCGCACGATGCACGCCGGGCGCTGGCTGGACCGCTAAGCGCTCTGCGGCACGCGCGCCAGCACGCGCTGGGCGACGTCGACCAGGCGGTTCGAGTATCCCCACTCGTTGTCGTACCAGGCGACGACCTTCAGGCAGGTCGAGTCGATCGACAGCGTCAGGCCGGCGTCGAAGATCGCCGAGTAGGGCGACTTGACGATGTCGGTGGAGACGAGCGGCTGCTCGCTGTAGCTGATGATCCCCGCCAGGTCGTCGCCGCCCGCCCGCTCGCGGAAGATCGCGTTGACCTCCTCGGCGCTGACCGGGCGCTCGGTCTCGACGGTCAGGTCGACGCACGAGCCGGTGACCACCGGCACGCGCAGGGCGAAGCCGTGCAGCTTGCCCGCGAGCTCCGGGACGACCAGGCCCAGCGCCTTCGCGGCGCCGGTCGAGGTCGGGATGATGTTGACCGCGCCCGCACGCGCCCGCCGCTTGTCCTTGTGCGGCTGGTCCGTGATGTTCTGGTCGCCGGTGTAGGCGTGCACGGTGGTCAGCAGGCCGTGGCGGATGCCGACCTCCTCGTGCAGCACCTTGGCCACGGGCGCCAGGCAGTTCGTCGTGCACGACGCGTTGGAGATGACGTCGTGGCGCTCGGGGTCGTAGACGTCGTCGAAGTTGACGCCGAGGGCGACGGTGGCGTCGGGCTCCTTCGCGGGCGCCGAGATGATCACCTTGCGGGCGCCGGCCTCCAGGTGGCCGGCTGCCGCGTCGCGCTGGCGGAAGCGCCCGGTCGACTCGATCACGACTTCGGCGCCGGTGTCGGCCCAGGGGATGTCCTTCGGGTCGCTCGACGCGAACAGCGGGACCTCGACGCCGTCGACGGCGATCCCGCCCGCGGTCTCCTCGACCTGTGCGGGGAACGGCCCGTACGCCGAGTCGAAGGCCAGCAGGTGCGCGGCCATGCCGGGGTCCATCAGGTCGTTGATGCCGGCCCACTCGATGTCGGCGCCGCGCTCGTAGGCGGCGCGGAACGCCGCGCGCCCTGTGCGGCCGAAGCCGTTGATGCCCACTCGTACGCTCATCTCTTCCTCCGCGAAGTAGCTCTGTGCAGCACGCTGCCAGCCTGCCGCCGCGCGGGCATCGGGACATTCCCGCGGGGTCACCGTGAGGACTACGGTTTGCGCCAGGCGCCATGTGGCGTACGTTGCGCGTGTGGAAGCTCGGGTCCTCGACGTCGACGGGCTGGACGCGCTGATCGCAGCGCTGCGCGACCGCGGCTGGGAGGTCGTGGGGCCGACCGTGCGCTCGCAGTCGATCGTCTACGACGCGGTCGCCTCGGTCGGCGACCTACCGCGCGGCTGGGGCGACGAGCAGGAGGGCGGCGCCTTCCGCCTCGTGCGCCGGGACGACGGCGCGCTGTTCGGGCACAACGTCGGGCACGACTCGCTCAAGCGCTTCCTGTTCCCGCCACGGGTGCCGGTCTGGCACGCGACCGCCGGCGGCCCGGTCGAGCGCACCGAGGAGCAGCCGCGCTACGCGTTCCTGGGCGTGCGCTCCTGCGACCTGCACGCGGTGGCCATCCAGGACCGCGTGTTCATGGGCGACCGCTACGTCGAGCCCGACTACGCGGCCCGGCGCGAGGACGCGTTCTTCGTCGCGGTCAACTGCGGCCAGGCCGGCGGGACCTGCTTCTGCGTGTCGATGGGCACCGGCCCGCGCGCCGAGAGCGGCTACGACCTGGCGCTGACCGAGTTGATCGACGACCGCGGCCACCGCTTCCTGGTCGAGGTGGGGAGCGAGCGCGGCGCCGACGTGCTGGCCGCGCTGCCGTCGGGCATGGCGGGCGAAGTTGATGTCGCAATGGCGCGGGAGGCGTCTGACAACGCCGCCGCCTCGATGGGCCGGGAACTCGACACCACCGACATCCGCGACCTGCTGATGGGGAATCTGGCGCACGCGCGCTGGGACGACGTCGCGGAGCGCTGCCTGAGCTGCACGAACTGCACGCTGGTCTGCCCCACCTGCTTCTGCCACACGGTCGAGGACCGCACGGACCTGGCCGGGCAGGAGGCCGAGCGCGAGCGCGTATGGGACTCGTGCTTCTCGCTGGACCACTCCTACATCCACGGCGGGAGCGTGCGCGGCAGCGGCCGCTCGCGCTACCGGCAGTGGATGACCCACAAGCTCGCCACCTGGATCGACCAGTTCGGCACGTCGGGCTGCGTCGGCTGCGGCCGCTGCATCACCTGGTGCCCGGTGGCGATCGACATCACCGAGGAGGCCGCCGCCATCCGCGCGACGGACATGCGCCATGCAGACGATCGCTGAGCTCCTGACCGACGTTCCCGCACTGGCGGCGCTCTCCCCCGAGCACCGCGACACGATCGCCGGGTGCGCCCGCAACCGGGTCTTCCGCGACGGCGAGGAGGTCATGCGCGCGGGCGAGCCCGCTGACACGTTCCACGTGATCCGCGAGGGCGCCGTGGCGCTCGAGACGTTCGTGCCCCAGGGCGGGCCGGTGATCGTCGAGACGCTGCACGACGGCGAGCTGCTCGGCTGGTCGTGGCTGGTCCCGCCCTACCGGGTGGCGTTCGACTGCCGGGCGGTCGGCACGACGCACACGTTCGAGTTCGACGGCGCCTGCCTGCGCGGCAAGTGCGACGCGGACCCGGCGCTCGGCTACGACCTGCTGAAGCTCGTCGCGGGTGTGATGCTCGAACGCCTGCAGGGCACGCGCCTGCGGCTGCTCGACGTCTACGGGAGGACGACGGGTGGTCGCGCCTGAGACGGTCGGAGCGCAGTCCCTCCTGCCCGCGCCGTTCCGGGTGGCATCCGTGCGCCGGGAGACCCACGACACGTGGACGCTCGCGCTCGAGCCCGAGGACGGCGCGGAGCTGCCCGCGTTCGCGCCGGGACAGTTCGCGATGCTCTACGCGTTCGGCGCCGGCGAGGTGCCGATCTCGGTCAGCGCGATCGGCGACGGCACGCTCGTGCACACGATCCGCTCGGTCGGCGCCGTGACCGGGCGACTGTGCGCGCTGCGCGAGGGCGACACCATCGGAGTCCGGGGCCCGTACGGCACCGCGTGGCCGCTGGCCACGGCGGCGGGGCGCGACGTGGTCGTCGTCGCCGGTGGGATCGGGCTGGCCCCGCTGCGGCCGGTGGTCCACGAGCTCGTCGCGCACCCGGAGCGCTACGGCCGTGTGACGATCCTCTACGGCGGCCGGACTCCCGACGAGCTGCTGTACCGCGATGAGCTCTCAGTATGGGGCGCGCACGTGACCGTCGACGCGGCCGGCCCCGACTGGCGGGGCCGCGTGGGGCTCGTGACCAAGCTGCTGCCCGTGATCGCGGGCGACCCCGCCGGCGCCATCGCAATGATGTGCGGCCCTGACGTGATGATGCACTTCACCGCGCTGGCGCTGACCGACCGCGGCTTCGCGCCGGACGCGGTCTGGGTCTCGCTGGAGCGCAGCATGAAGTGCGCGGTCGGCCACTGCGGACACTGCCAGCTCGGGCCGCTGTTCGTGTGCAAGGACGGGCCGGTCGTGCGCCACGACGCGGTGGCTGCGCTGACGGCGGTGCGCGAGCTGTGAGCGGCGGGCCGTCACTCGCGGTCTGGAAGTTCGCGTCCTGCGACGGCTGCCAGCTGTCGCTCCTCGACTGCGAGGAGGATCTGCTGCCGCTCGCGGGCGAGGTCGACATCGCCTACTTCCTGGAGGCGGGACGAGCGCGCGTCGAGCGCGAGTACGACGTGTCGATCATCGAGGGCTCGGTCACCACCGAGCACGACGCCGAGCGCCTGCGCGACATCCGCGCGCGGTCGCGGCGCGTGATCGCGATCGGCGCATGCGCGACGGCAGGTGGGATCCAGGCGCTGCGCAACTTCGCCGACGTCGACGACTTCGTCTCGATCGTCTACGCCAGCCCGCAGTACATCTCGACGCTGCAGAACTCGACTCCCGCGTCGGAGAACGTCCTGGTCGACTTCGAGCTCCAGGGCTGCCCGCCGAACAAGCACCAGCTGCTCGAGGTGATCAGCGCCTTCGTCAACGAGCGCCGCCCGGCGATCGGCAACCACAGCGTGTGCGTGGAGTGCAAGCGTCGCGGGAACGTCTGCGTGATGGTGGCCCACGGGACGCCGTGCCTGGGGCCGTTGACGCACGCGGGCTGCGGGGCGCTCTGTCCCACGTACCACCGCGGCTGTTACGGCTGCTTCGGCCCGATGGAGGCGCCGAACGCCGACTCGCTGGCCGCGTGGATGAAGCAGCACGGGGTCGAGGACCGCGACATCGTGCGCATGTACCGGACCTTTTACGCGAACGCCGAGCCGTTCCGGAGCGCTGGCTGACCCCGTGGCCCGCGAGCGCACGTTCATCACCGAGTACCTGGCCCGCGTGGAGGGCGAGGGAGCGATGGAGGTGCGGCTGCGCGACGGCCAGGTGGAGGACGTGAAGCTGCGCATCTACGAGCCGCCGCGGTTCTTCGAGGCGTTCCTGCGCGGCCGCGCCTACACCGAGGTGCCGGACATCACCGCGCGCATCTGCGGCATCTGCCCGGTGGCCTACCAGATGAGCTCGATCGCGGCGATGGAGGAGGCGTGCGGGGTCGAGGCGCCGCAGCCCGTCCGTGACCTGCGCCGGATCCTCTACTGCGGCGAGTGGGTCGAGAGCCACGCGCTGCACGTGTTCATGCTCCACGCGCCGGACTTCCTGGGCTACCAGAACGGCTTCGAGATGGCGGCCGACCACCGCGAGCTGGTCGAGAGCGCCCTGCGCCTGAAGAAGGCGGGCAACGAGCTGATGCGGGTGATCGGCGGGCGCGAGATCCACCCGATCAACGTGCGCGTCGGCGGCTTCTACCGCGCGCCCACGCGGGCCGAGCTGGCGCCGGTGGCCGAGCAGCTGAAGGCGGCGCGCGAGTTCGCCCGCGAGGCCGTGGCCTGGACCGCGTCGCTGCCGTTCCCGGACTTCGAGGAGGAGTTCGAGTTCGTGGCGCTGCGCCATCCCGACGTCTACGCCATCGAGTCGGGGCGCCTGGCATCGAGCAGCGGGCTCGACATCGCGCCCGCCGAGTACGAGGAGCACTTCGCCGAGTCGCACGTCGAGCACTCGACCGCGCTGCACTCGCACCTGCGCTCGACCCGCGCGGCGTACCTGTGCGGGCCGCTCGCGCGCTGGGCGCTCAACCGCTCACAGCTGTCGCCGGTGGCACTCGAGGCCGCGGAGGCGGCCGGGCTCGAGCCGGTCTGCCGCAACCCGTTCCGGTCGATCGTCGTCCGCGCCGTCGAGATCCTCTACGCGCTCGACGAGGCCCTGCGGCTGCTCGACGGCTACGAGCCGTTCGAGCCGGCCGCCGTCGACGTGCCGCCGCGCACGGCGACCGGGCACGGCTGGACCGAGGCGCCGCGGGGCCTGCTGTGGCACCGCTACCGGCTGGAGGCCGACGGCACGATCGCCGACGCGAAGATCGTCCCGCCCACGTCGCAGAACCAGGCCCGGATCGAGCAGAGCATGTACGGCTTCGTCGAGGGCCACGCGGCGCTGCCCGACGACGAGCTGCACCTGCGCTGCGAGCAGGCGGTGCGCTCCTACGACCCGTGCATCTCGTGCGCGACGCACTTCCTGGACTTCCGGATCGATCGCGGCTGATAGTCGGGGTCGGCAACGCGTGGCGTCACGACGACGCCGCGGGGCTGGAGGTGGCGCGCCTAGTCGGTGGCATGGCGCACGAGGGCGAGTGCTCGCCGCTGGTGGACCTGTGGTCCGGGTTCGAGTCCGTCGTCCTGGTCGACGCCTGCGCGTCGGGGGCGGCGCCGGGAACGGTCCTGCGGTTCTCAGCAGACGGCGCGCCGCTGCCCGCGCGGGGGATGCGCTCGTCGACGCACGCGTTCGGGGTGCCCGAGGCGATCGAGCTGGGGCGGTCGCTGGGGAGGCTGCCGGCGAGCGTGCAGGTGATCGCGGTGGAGGGACTCGACTTCGGCCCGGGCGAGGGACTGTCGCCGCCGGTGGCCGCAGCCGTGGCCGCGGTGGCGGAGGACCTTCGCGCTGGCGCGTGAAGAGAACGGCTAAGTGTGCCTGCTTCGCGCTCGGCCCACACCCTTGCCCAGCCCATTCCGACACCCACCGCGCCGCGCCCCCGCCTGAGCGGGAGCACCACCGAGCTAAGCCGCGCCCGGCGCACCCCCGAGCAGAGCAGTCGACACGGCCAGGTAGGCCGCCACCGCGACCACGACCAGCGCGAAGGCCCGCCCTGCCGCCCGTTCCGGCACGCGGCCGGCGAGCAGCGCGCCGCCCACCGCTCCGGCCACGCAGGCGCCGGCCATCGCCAGCGTCACCGGTCCGTCGACGGTCCGGCCCGCCAGCAGGTGCGCCGCCAGCCCGATCACCGACGTCGCGGTGACGATCGCCAGCGACGTGCCGATCGCGCCGCGCATCCGGAAACCCAGCGCCATCGCCAACGTGGGAACGATCAGGAAGCCGCCGCCGACGCCGAAGAACCCGGTCAGGAAGCCGATCGCGAGGCCGGCGCCGACGTCGCGCGCCACCTGCAGCGGCGGGCACAGGCTGCCACGCTCGGCGGATCCCCCGTGCTCGCCGGTCTTGTGCCACAGCGCTAGCGCAGCGACGACCATCACGCCCGCGAACGCGCCCAGCAGGACGTCCGGGTCGACCGCCTCGCCCGCAGCCGTGCCCGCGAAGATCCCCGGCACCGCGGCCACGGTCAGCGCGCCGGCGTGGCGCCAGCACACCCGGCCCTCGCCGTGGTGCGTCGCCGCTCCGGCCAGCGCCGCGGCGGTCACGACCGCGAGCGACGCCGTCGTCGCCTGGGACACCGGCTGCCCGAGTACGTAGACCAGCACCGGCACGGCGAGCACCGACCCGCCCGCGCCGATCATCCCCACCGACATCCCGATGGCCAGCCCGAAGGGGATGGCGAGCAGCGCGTCGGTCACCGGGTGGCGGCCAGCGCCTCGGGGCGCTCGAGCGGCCAGCCCTGCTCCGCCCAGGTGCCGACGCCGCCGTCGGCCACGTGGATCACGTGCTTCGCGCCGTGGCGCTCGAGCACCGACGCGGCGACCGCGCTGCGCTGTCCGGACGAGCAGATCACGGCCACCGGCCGTGCCGGATCGATGCCGGAGGGAACGCCGCGGACGTCGTGGTAGGGAACGTGGACCGATCCGGCGATGTGGCCCTGCTCCCACTCCGCATGCTCACGCACGTCGAGCACCTGCACGCCGTCGAGCCCGCCGTGCAGGTCGGCGACCCCGATCCGCTCGGTCGAGCGCACGGGCAGCTTCTCCTCGCGCCAGCTGGTCATGCCGCCGGCCAGGTAGCCCGCGATAGCGCGGATCCCGATCGACGCCGCCAGGCGGGCCGCGCGGACCGCGTCGTCGTCGTCGCGCCCGACCAGGACCACGCGCCGGCCGGCGGCCACCCACGCCAGCTTGGTGCCGAAGCCGGCGCGCACCGCCGGGTTGCACAGCGCGCCGGGAATATGGGCCTCGTCGAACTGCAGGTCGGTCCGGATGTCGACGACGAGGGCGGCTCCGCGTCGCTCGGAGTCGACCTGGCGAGGAGTGAGCGGCTTCGGTTCCACGTCGTATCCGCACAGCGGCCCGCGGTTGGCCGCGACGATGGCCTGGAAGTTCGGCGGCTGCGGCGCCAGCGACCCGACCGCCGCGCGGACGAACTCGTCCTCGTCGTCGATCGCGAGCAGCGGGTTGTGGGCGCGCTCGTAGGCGATCGTCGACGACACCTTCATGTCCATGCCGGGCCCGCCGCACAGCGACCCGCCCAGGTGCCCGGGCCAGACCTCGCACTCGCCGGGCAGCGTCAGCAGCTTGTCGTGCAGCGACCGGTACATGCCACGGGCCCCGTCTTCCTTGTCGACGGCCAGGTCGGGGCGCGCGACGTCGCCGACGAACAGCGTGTCGCCGGTCAGCACGGCCCAGGGCTCTGGGCCCCGAGAATGGTCTACCAGCGCAAACGCGGTGTGCTCGGGGCGGTGCCCGGGGGTGTGCAGCGCGCGCACGACGACCGAGCCGAGCCGCAGCTCCCAGCCGTCGTCGAACGGCTCGTGGTCGTAGTCGGGCGCGGCGCCGCGGTGCACGTGGATGGTCGCGCCGGTCGCGGCGGCCAGGCGACCGTGGCCGGAGACGTGGTCGGCATGGTTGTGGGTCTCCAGGATGTGCTCGATCCGCACGCCCATGTAGCGGGCCAGCTCCAGGTACTCGCCGACCTCGAGCTTCGGGTCGACGACGGCGGCCACCCCGGCGCGCTCGTCGCCGATCAGGTACGACGCACAGCCCAGGTCGTCGTGGGTGATCTGGCGGAAGATCATGCGCGTGCTCCCTCCGCGTGGCCGAAGTGGACGTCGGGCAGGACGCGGTCGAGCCAGCGCGGCTGCCACCAGGCCCAGCGGCCGAGCAGCCTCAGCATCACCGGCACGAGCAGCAGGCGCACGAGCGCGGCGTCGAGCAGCACTGCCACGCCCAGGATCACGCCCATCTCCTTGGGCGGCAGCGGCCCGCTGAGGGCGAACGTGAAGAAGACAGCGACCATGACGCCGGCGGCGGCGAAGATCACGCGCCCGGAGTGGGCCAGCCCGCCGACCATCGCGTCCTTCGGGTCGCCGCTGCGATCCCAGTGCTCCTTGGCCGAGCTCAGCAGGAACACCGTGTAGTCCATCGCGATAGCGAAGATCATCGCGAAGAAGAAGACCGGCCCCCACGCGTCGAGGAAGCCCTGCGACTCGAAGCCGAGCAGGCCGCTCAGGTGCCCGTCCTGGAAGATCAGCTTGGCCACGCCGAACGCCGCGCCGGTGGCCAGCAGGTTGGTGGCCACGCCGACCGCGGCGATCACCGGCGCCTGCAGCGCGACCAGCAGCAGTGCGAAGCCCAGTACCAGCACGACCCCGATGACCAGCGCGGTCTTCGACGCGAGCGCGGCCTCCAGATCGTGGTTCTCGACCGCGGCGCCGCCGACCAGAGTGCCCTGCGGCAGCTCGCTGCGCAGGCGGTCGATCGTGGCGCTCACCGCCGGGTTCGACGGGTCCTGCTTCGGGACCGCCTGGACGACCGCCAGCCCACCGCCGCCCGGCTGCGGGGGCAGCACCTGCGCGATGCCGGGGTCGCGCTGGGCGACAGCGGCGGCGCGCTGGGCCTCGCCGGCGGGCGCGACCAGCTGCAGCGGCCCGGTGGCGCCGGGGCCGAACGCCGCGCCCACCTGCTCGTAGCCCTGGCGCGAGCCGTCGCTGCTCGGGACCACCTTGATCGACGGCATGCCGGTGTCGAGCTTCAGCACAGGCAGCGAGAGGGCGCCCAGCGCGACGACCGCGATC
>Ga0307416_100002842_pt1 | contig 10079 bp, 12 predicted proteins | sample DK1Cmetagenome_2_FD_203821 | JGI IMG/M metagenome (GOLD analysis project Ga0307416, IMG submission 203821) | Maize rhizosphere microbial communities from greenhouse at UC Davis, California, United States - DK15-C-3 | ecosystem: Host-associated > Plants > Roots > Rhizosphere > Soil | place...
TCATCATGTTCGGATCCCGCAGGGTCGCCCGGCGCACCGGGCGGCGCACCGCCCGACGCGTCGCCCGCCGCTACTAGACGCCGGGCCAGCCGAGACTGGAGCATGAGATGGGTTGTCTGTTTGCGCTGCTCGCCGGGGTGTTTCCACGCCTGGCGGTGCTGATCTACTGGATCGCAAGGCCAGAACGGGTCGACGCGGCGTTCAGCACCTTCATCTGGCCACTCCTCGGCATCATCTTCCTGCCGTTCACGACCCTGATCTACCTGCTGCTGTACACCCCGGGTCGCGGGCTGGTCGGCTGGGACTGGTTCTGGATCGTGCTGGCCGCGATCCTGGACATCGGGCACTGGGGCGCCAGCGCCACCCAGCGCAACCAGATCCCGGGAAGGCGCGCCTCCCAGGCCTGAGCGCCGTCCGGCTCGAACGCATCCACGGGGGTCGACCACCGATGCCTCCTCCGTCCCCCGATCCCGCCGCGGCCCTTCGAAGTCGCAGCTATGTCGGGCTGCTGGTGCTCGCGGCGATCCTCGGGGTGCCGATCTCGGCGGCCGCCTACGGCTTCCTCGCCCTGGTCGCCGGCCTCCAGGACTGGCTCTTCACCGACCTTCCCGAGGCGCTGGGCCTCGGCGGCGCGCCGTCGTGGTGGCCGCTGCCGCTGCTCACCCTGGCCGGGATCCTGGTCGGGCTGACCATCCGGTACCTGCCCGGCAGGGGTGGCCACTCACCGGCCGACGGGTTCAAGGCCGGCGGCGTGCCGTCGCCGATCGAGCTCCCCGGCGTCGCGATCGCGGCCCTGGCGACCCTCAGCCTGGGCGCGGTGCTGGGCCCTGAGGCGCCGCTGATCGCCCTCGGCGCCGGGCTGGCCGGCTGGGCGGTGCAGTTGGCCAGGCGGGACGCGCCCGCTCAGGCGATCGCGGTGGTGGCCGCGGCGGGCAGCTTCGCCGCCGTCAGCACCCTGCTCGGGTCACCCCTGCTGGGAGCCTTCCTGCTGATGGAGGCCTCGGGGCTGGCCGGGCCGGCGCTGGGCCTGGTGCTGGTCCCGGGCCTGGTGGCCGCCGGGGTGGGGTCGCTGATCTTCGTCGGCCTCGACAACTGGACCGGGCTGGGCACCTTCTCCCTGGCCCTGCCCGATGTGCCCCCGTTCGAACAGCCCGACCTGGCCCAGTTCGGCTGGGCGCTGGTCATCGGGCTGGCCGCGGCCGTGCTCGGCACGGGGATCCGCCGGCTCGCACTGGCCCTTCGACCCCATGTCGAGCGGCGCCTGCTCCTGGCCACCCCGCTGGCCGGCCTGGCCGTCGGCGGCCTGGCCATCGTCTATGCCGAGACCAGCGGCCACGGCTTCTCCGAGGTCCTGTTCTCCGGCCAGGACGCCCTCGGCCCCTTCGTCAGCCAGAGCGCCAGCTACTCGGTGGGAGCGCTCCTGTTGCTCGTCGCCTGCAAGGGGCTGGCCTACAGCGTGTCGCTGGCCAGCTTCCGGGGCGGCCCCGTGTTCCCGGCCATGTTCCTGGGGGCGGCCGGTGGGGTCGCGCTGTCGCACCTTCCCGGGTTGCCGCTGGTCCCGGGGGTGGCCATGGGCATCGGGGCGATGTCCGTGGTGATGCTCAACCTGCCGATGACCTCCGTCCTGCTGGCCACCCTGCTGCTGGCCTCGGACGGGCTGACGGTGATGCCGCTGGTGATCGTGGCCGTCGCGGTGGCCTATGTGGCCTCGGCCAGGTTGACCCCGGCGTCACCGCCGGCCCCGACGGCGTCGCCGGCCGCCGAGGAACCGGTCCAGGCGCGGCGGGCACCGGTGCAGTGACGCCCATGGGCATCGAGCCGTACGCCACCCCCGAGGACTGCCTGCGGGCGCTGGCCGCCGGCCAGGCCTCGGTGCTGGAGACGCTGGCCCGGATGGAGGTAGGGGCCCTGGCCCGCTCCGGGCTGGACGAGGAGACCTACCTGCTGCTCCGCCTGGCCGCTCTGGTCGCGACCGACGCCACCCCGGTCTCCTACCGCGCCCACCTGGGCGCGGCCGGGCTGTCCACGGCCGAGGTCCTGGCCGTCCTGGGGGCCATCGCCCCGGTGGTCGGCAGCGCCCGGGTCCTGTCGGCCGCCTCCAAGCTGGGCCTGGCCGGGCTCCTTCCCGCCGATTCCCGCCGAATCACCCCATCCGGATGATGCCCGCGGCCACCGGCGAGGAGCATGGTTGCTCCGGTGGCGCCGATGGAAATGGGGCGGTTGGCGATGACCAGCCACTCGGTCCTGACACTCGAGCCCAAGCTGCGCCCCCAGCTGGCGGCGGACACCCAGGTGCCCCGGACGGCCCTGCTCGACCGCCTGGAGGCCTCCAGCCGGACACCGGTGGCCGCGATCCTGGCCCCACTCGGGTACGGGAAGACGACGCTCCTGGCCCAGTGGGCCGAGCGTGACCCACGGGCCTTCGGGTGGCTGACGATCAACCGGGCGACAACGACCCGGGCGTCCTGCCGCGCGACCTCGCCGCGGCCCTGGACCGGATCGAGCCCGCCGGTCCCGGCATGGTGGAGGCGCCCGAGGTCCCGGGCGCCGCGGTCGTCGACGCCGTCCTCCCCCAGCTCGGGTCCGCGCTGGCCTCGACCGCGCTGCCGGCCGTGCTGGTGCTCGACGACCTCCACCTGCTGGAGAACCGGGACTGCCTGGACGCCGTGACCAGGCTGATCGACTACCTGCCGGCGGGATCGCGGCTCGCCCCGGCCAGCCGGGGCGAGCCGCCGCTGCCGCTGGCTCGCCTGCGGGCCGAGCTGCGCCTGCTGCGCCTGCTGGCCACCCACTTCTCGTTCCGGGAGATCGGCGATCAGCTGAAGCTGTCGCAGCACACCGTGAAGTCCCAGGCCATGTCCATCTACCGCAAGTTCGGGATGTCCTCGCGCAGCGAGGCGATCCGCCATGCCCACGACCTCGGCCTGCTGGTGGAGTGAGGTGCCGCGGATGGCCGCCCATGAGGAGCAGCTCCGCCGGCTGGCGCTGCACGACGAGGCGCTGATCGAGTCGGTCCTGGCCATGCGGCTCAGGTGGGCCGCGCCGGATGCGGCGCCCCGGCTGCGCCCCAAGGCCCACGCCCTGGTCCAGCTGGCCGCCCTCGTGGCCCTGGGGGCGGCCCCCGTCTCCTACCAGTGGAGCGTCGAGGCGGCCCTCGACGCCGACGCCACCACCGAGGAGATCCTGGGCACCATGATCGCGGTGGCCCCGATCAGCGGGATCGCCCGGGTGGTGCAGGCGACGCCCGATATCGCCCTCCAGCTCGGCTACGACCTCGACGCCGCATTCGAGGAGCTCGACTGAGGTTTTCTAGGATGGGCCCGTGCCCAGCCTGGAACCTGCCCAACTCCTCCTGCTGGCGACCGCGGCGCTGGTCGCCGGGGCCGTCAACGCCGTGGCCGGCGGCGGGTCGCTGCTGTCGTTCCCGGCCCTGCTGGCCGTCGGCTACCCGGCCCTGACCGCCAACGTCACCAACTCGGTCGCGCTCACCCCCGGCTATCTGGGGGGCACGGTCGGCTACCGGCGCGAGCTCGCCGGCCAGCGCGCCCGCATCCTCGCCCTCGGCGCCACCAGCGCCACCGGGGCCGTGGTCGGCGCCTTCCTGCTGCTGGTCAGCTCGGCGGCGCTGTTCGAGCGGATCGTGCCGCTGCTCATCTTCCTGGCCTGCGGGTTGCTCGCCGCCCAGCCGCGCCTGGCCCGGCTGGTCCGGGAGCGGCGCGAGGACCCCGACGGCGGGCCAGCCCCGGCCGGGCGAGCGGGGCTCGACGGCCACACCGTGGCGCTGTTCGCCGCCCAGTTCCTCGCCGCCGTCTACGGCGCCTACTTCGGCGCCGGGGTCGGCATCATGATGCTGGCCATCCTCGGCATCTTCGTGGCCGACAGCCTGCAACGGCTCAACGCCCTCAAGGGCCTGCTGTCCCTGCTGGTCGCCGTCGTCGCCGCGGTCGCGTTCGCGCTCTTCGCCGACGTCAGCTGGGTCGCGGTGGCCGTGATGGCGGCCGCCAGCCTGCTCGGCGGCCAGCTGGGGGTCTTCCTCGCCCGTCGCCTCAACGACCAGGCCCTGCGCTGGCTGGTGATCGCCTTCGGCGTCACCGTCGGTGTGTACCTGCTCGTCACCAGCTGACGCAGGGCGGCGACCGTGCGTGGCCGGGGCTTGGCGCATCATTGACAATGCCAACTGCACAGGCCTGTCTTCCTGGAGAGGGGCACCACATGCGGGTCGGCTTCCGGTTCAAGGTGGTCAGATGACCCCGGCCGGTCCTCCCATGGCCGGCCGGACCTGCCTGGTCACCGGGGCCACCTCCGGGATCGGCAAGGCGATCGCCGCCGGGCTGGCCCGCCAGGGTGCGGACCTGGTGCTGGTCGCCCGTGATCCGGCCCGGGGCGAGGCCGCTGTCGCCGAGCTCCAGGCGGCCACCGGCAGCCCCCGGGTCGAGCTGCTCCTGGCCGACCTGGCCTCACAGGCGTCGATCCGCCAGGCCGCCGAGGCGTACCGGCGCGGCCACGACCGGCTGGATGTGCTGGTCAACAACGCCGGCGGCTACTGGGCGACCCGCCATGTCACCCCCGACGGGCTGGAGTGGACCTTCGCCGTCAACCATCTGGCCTACTTCCTGCTCACCAGCCTGCTGCTGGACCTGTTGCGGGCCAGCGCCCCGGCCCGGGTCGTGAACGTGACCTCGAGCGCCCAGGCGTTCGGCGACATCCGCCTCGACGACCTGCAGTTCGAGCGGCGCTACCGGGGCCAGGCCGCCTACAACCAGTCCAAGCTCGCCAACGTGCTGTTCACCTACGAGCTCGCCCGCCGGCTGGAGGGCAGTGGGGTGACCGTCAACTGCGGCGTCCCGGGCGTGACCCGCACCAACTTCGGTCGCGAGGATTCGGGGACGGTCATGCGACTGCTGACGCCGCTGGGGCGCCCCTTCATGCGCAGCCCCGAGCAGGGGGCTGACACCTTCGTCTACCTGGCCTCCTCGCCAGCGGTCGAGGGGGTCACCGGCGGCTACTTCGCCCGCCGGCGGCCGCGGCGGTCCTCCAAGCGGTCGTACGACCGGGAGCTCGCCGGGCGCCTCTGGCGCGTCAGCGAGGAGCTGACCGCGCCGCCGGCGGCGTGAGGCGCCGGCGGCTGCCTCGACCCTCGTGATGACCAGCGCGCCTTCGATGCGCGCCATGCCGCACCTCCTTGTGCCGCGCCTATCCTGGGCGCCGCCGTCGACGGCCGGTTCGCGGGCATCCTCACCGAACGGGACCTCCTGAGCTCTTGTCCAGGAGGGCCGCACGCCTCGGCGGTGCCCTCAGTCCTCGGCGGACAGCGCCGAGGGGTGGGTGGTCAGTGGCGTGACGTCGATGTCGAGGTAGGGGCCGAGCGGCAGGCCCGAGAGGATCTCGTGCAGCCGCCGGTGGCTGTCCACGTCGAAGACGCTGACGTTGGCGTTCCTCGGCCTGCAGCCGCTCTACGACCTGCCGGTCGGCCTCCGGCGGGATGCGGACCTCCATGGTCACCAGGTACAGCACCTTTGGCGTCCTCCTGGTCAGCGGCGGGCGAAGCGGGCCACGCGGTCCTCGTCGAGGTCGATCCCCAGGCCCGGCCCGTCCGGCAGGTGCAGGGCCCCGTCCCGGTAGTCCAGCGGCTCGGCGAGCAGGCCGTCGGTCATGAGCAGGGGCCCGAACAGCTCGCTCCCGTAGGTCACCGCCGGCAGGGTGGCCAGCAGGTGGGCGCCGGCGAGGGTGCCCAGGGAGCTCTCGATCCCGGTGCCGCCGTGGCAGGCGATCCCGGCCGCCTGGGCCACCGCCGCGATCCGCCGGGTGGCCAGGTATCCGCCGGACTTGCCGATCTTCAGGGAGAAGACGTCGGCGGCCCGGCGGGCGGCCAGGGTGAGGGCGTCGTGGTCGCTGCGCAGCGACTCGTCGGCCATCACCGGGATCCGCAGCAGCGCGCACAGCCGGGCCAGCGCGTCGGTGTCCCATGCCGGGGTGGGCTGCTCGACCAGGTCGATGCCGGCCTGCTCGAGGCGCGGGAGCAGCCGGGTGGCGGTCAGCTCGTCCCAGGCGCCGTTCAGGTCGACCCGGACGCTGGTCACCTGGGCGAGCGAGGCGGCGATCTTCTCGACCCGGGCGGTGTCGGCGGCGGGCTCGAGCGCGCCCATCTTGAGCTTGATGCTGGCGTGGCCGGACTCGACCTTGGCCAGGGCCTCCTCGAGGACCAGGTCGGGGTCGGCGGCGCCGATCGCCCAGGTGACCGGGAGCGCGTCGCGGCAGCGGCCGCCGAGGAGGGTGTGCAGCGGCAGCCCCAGGGTGCGGGCCCAGGCGTCCCACATGGCGGTCTCCAGCGCGCACTTGGCGAACGGGTTGGCCGCCACCAGCCGGTCCATGCGCTCGCGGAGCTCGGGCAGCCGACTCAGGTCGGCCCCGACGGCCAGCGGGGTCAGGTAGCGGTCGACGACCACCTGCATCGTCTCCACCGACTCGCCACCCCACCAGGGGCCGCCGGGCACCACCCCCTCACCGACGCCGACCACCCCATCGCCGGTGATGACCCGGACCAGCAGCACCCCTTGGACGTCCATGGTCGAGTCCCGGAACTGGTGGGGACGTCGCAGCGGCAGGTCGACCAGGGTCGTCCGGACCGTCTCGACCCGCGGTCCGGCTGCGGTCATGCGGCGGGCGTCGGCTCGAGCACGAAGTCGTAGGTGACGCCGTAGCGCCGCCGTCCGGAGCCGTCGCCGGGCTCCTCGGCCGGCCGCAGGATCAGCTCCGGCTTGACCGCCGAGGCCACGTCGTTGTCCAGGTACTCCTCGCCCTCGAAGAACAGCTGGGTGGTCAGCGGGTCGTGGTCGGGGCCGCCGACGATGAGGTGCAGGTGCCCCGGTCGCCACGGGCTCCACCCGGCGGCGCGGCACAGCTCGCCGCAGGGGCCCTCCAGCGGGATGGTGTAGGGCCCGGGCAGGACCGTCTCGACCTCGAAGCGGCCGTCGGCGTCGGTGACGACCCTGCCGCGCAGGTTGCCCTCGGGGGTGTCGGGGTGGAACCCGGAGTAGAAGCCGTCGGCGCCGGCCTGCCACATGTCGAGGGTCGCGCCGCCGATGGGGCGGTCGTCCAGGCTGCGGACCTGGCCGCGGAGCACCAGCCGGTCGCCGGGCTCGTCCGGGCGCATCGGCAGGGTCGCCTTGGACGGCAGCTGCGGGGCGTCGGGGAGGTAGTAGGGGCCGAGGATGGTGCTCTGGCTGCCGTGGCGGCTGTGCGCGGCCAGCTGCTCGACGGTGTGCTCCACCCAGACGTCCAGGAACAGCGGCCACTCCCCGGCCTGGCCGAGGCGGATCAGCCACTGCTTGGCCGCGTCGTACTCCTCGTAGGTCATGTTGTGGTCGATGATCGCCTGGTTGATGCGCCCGATGACGTCGGACGCGAAGGCGTCCACCCGTTGCCGCAGCGCGGCCTTCCCGTCGCTGCCGGCTGCGGTGGCGGGGGTGGGGGTCGAGGCGGTCGTCATGGGTCCTCCCTGCTCGCCGTCGGCGACGGTCGTTGTCAGCGGCCGCTGATCACGGTGACGCAACTAGGATATGACTGCCCGTCTCTCCGCTACAGCGAGCTCGGTCGGCGGCCCCGATCAGCCCCACGCCCTGGCCCACCCGAACCGCTTCAGCAGCTCAGCGGCGAGAACAGGCATGGCGAGGACACCGACACCGCCGTGGCGATCACGTCCTCACCGGCCTGTGGCGATCATTGCTCCCGCTCTCGCTTGGAGCTACCGCGCCCTACCCCGGCAATGGTGACTGGCGACGACCTGGGCGAAGTTCGGCGCATGGCAGCCGGTTGGGGCTGCGGTCCCGGCCCAGCCCCGACGCCAGCGCCTGGCGGCGGGGGGCGGCCGGGGAGCGCCGCACCGCCCGCCTGCTCGGCCCGCTGGAGCGACAGGGGTGGACGGTCCTGCACGACCTGGCCATCCCGGGCAGCCAGGCCAACCTCGACCACGTGGTGATCGGGCCTGGCGGGGTGTTCGTGATCGACTCCAAGCACTATCGGGGCCGCCTCCAGCTCGACCCATCCGGGCGGCTGTGGCATGGCCGCTACCCGCTCACCCCAGCCCTGCGCGCCGTGGAGTTCGAGGCCGACCAGGTCGCCCGGGTCCTGGCCGACCCCAAGTGGTGGTGCTGCCAATCGTGGCCGTCCACGGCGCCCGGGTCCCCTGCGGTAAGGCCGTCGTCCACGGGGTGCCGGTTGTGCCAGCCCGGCGCCTGCCAAGGGGCCCCCGCATGACTAGTTTGTCCGATAGTTGCGGTGGGGGCATGCCGGGGCGGTAGCGTCGCGGCGTGGACGTCGATGCCGTGCTGGCGGGGTTGTATGAGCTGGTCGCCCCGCACCTGACCGAGAAGCAGCGCCGCCTGCTGGCCGGCGCGGCGGCGCGTGCCCTGGGCCGCGGAGGTGGCGCACGGATGGCCCGCCTCACCGGGCTGTCCCGACCGACGGTGTACACCGGCGTGCGGGAGCTAGATGACTCCCCTGACCCGCGCGGGCGCATCCGCCGTCCGGGCGGCGGCCCCAAGCGGCTGGTCGAGCGTGACCCGGGGCTGCTGGAGGCGCTGGAGGAGCTGGTCGACCCCGACACCCGCGGAGATCCGCAGAGCCCGTTGCGGTGGACCTGCAAGTCCACCCACGAGTTGGCTGAGGCGCTCACCGCGCAGGGCCATCCGGTCAGCGATGACACGGTCGGGCGGCTGCTTCGCCAGCAGGACTACACGCTGCAGCGCACCCAGAAGACCGAGGAGGGCGCCCAGCATCCCGACCGGGACGCACAGTTCCGCTACGTCAACGAGCAGGCCAAGCAGCACTTGGCTGCTGAGCAGCCGGTGATCAGCGTGGACACCAAGAAGAAGGAGCTGGTCGGCCGGTTCGCCAACACCGGGCGGGAGTGGCAGCCGGCCGGCGAGCCCGAGCGGGTCAACGTGCACGACTTCCCCGGCGACGCGGCTGGCAAGGCGATCCCCTACGGGGTGTACGACCTGGGCGCCAACGCCGGCTGGGTGAGCGTGGGGACCGATCACGACACCGCCGCGTTCGCGGTGGCGACCATCCGCCGCTGGTGGGAGCAGACCGGCCGCGTGTTGTACCCCAAGGCGACCCGGCTGCTGGTGTGCGCGGACGCCGGGGGCAGCAACGGCTACCGGATCCGCGCGTGGAAGACCCAGCTGGCCAGGCTGGCGGCTGACACCGGCCTGGCGGTGACGGTGTGCCACTTCCCACCGGGGACGTCGAAGTGGAACAAGATCGAGCACCGGTTGTTCAGCCACATCTCCATGAACTGGCGAGGTCGGCCGCTGATCTCCCATGAGGTGATCCTCGGGTTGATCGCGGCGACCCGGACCCGCTCGGGTCTGCGGGTCCGGGCAGAGCTGGACCAACGCAGCTACCCGCTGGGCGTCAGGGTCTCCGACCGGGAGCTGGCTGCGGTGCCGTTGCAGCGCCACGACTGGCACGGGGAGTGGAACTACACCGTGCTCCCCGCCGCCGCGTAACCGCACCGGCAATCAACCTTGTCGTGCGGGGACCCCCAAGCATGCTTCGCGCCCTTCCGGCGGTGCTGGGGCCCGAGCGGGTCGCCGACCTGGCCAACCGGGCCAGGGTTCGCTTCCACGCCGCCGCCTAACCCCACCCGTGGGCGGCTCCTTAAGCGTGCTCTGTCAGGTCGAGGCGTGTGCCCGTCGCCCGCCGCGGACCATCGGCACCTCGGCCTGCTACCGGCCGGCGACCGCGAGTTGCTTGCGGTACTCGCGCCAGGTCAACCAGGCGATGACCGCGTCGAAGACCATCAAGGCCGCCAGCCCGACCGAGGGGCCCAAGCTGAGGCGGTAGAGCTGGTAGCCGATGAAGACCCCCAGAAACGCGATCGTCCACGGATAGGCCCACCGCTGGTTGTTGAGCAGCGCCGCCACCAAGGCCACCTTGACCAGGCCGTGGTAGACGGCCCCGAACAGGACCGCGGCGCCGGTTAGTCCGTGGGCGGTCCCCAGCAGGTGGGTGGCCAGGAGGTCGTGGGGGTCTTCGGACAGCTCATGCTGGGTCAGGCTGGTCACCACCCGGTC
>Ga0307416_100002844_pt1 | contig 10068 bp, 8 predicted proteins | sample DK1Cmetagenome_2_FD_203821 | JGI IMG/M metagenome (GOLD analysis project Ga0307416, IMG submission 203821) | Maize rhizosphere microbial communities from greenhouse at UC Davis, California, United States - DK15-C-3 | ecosystem: Host-associated > Plants > Roots > Rhizosphere > Soil | place: USA...
GGTGGCGGCTGGCGGCACCTGTACGAGGCGTACACGCCGCTGTTCGAGCCCTGGCAGATCTACAGTGGATACTCCGACGTCGCCTACGAGCGGTGGCTGCGCCCGCCCGAGGTCCCGTCGGCCGGCCCGGGCCGGATCCGGGCCTTCGGCCTGACCGGGACCGAGGTCGGCCTGAGCGTTGACGGGCGGACCGGGCCGCTGCCGGTGAGGTTCGGGCCGGACGGGGTGGCGCTGCGGCTGGGCCCCGACGGCACGGTCGAGGTGGGCGACGCCGACGGCGTCACGAGGCTGTTCGTCGACGGCTGGCCGGCCGGCCGGGACTCCGACCGGTTGGTGCTCACCCGACTCCGAACGCCACCGTCACCCTGACCCCGTCCGGTCCCGACGCGATGGAGAAGCCGTCGGCGACCTGCCGCACGATCCAGAGCCCGCGGCCGGTGCTGGCCCCGATGGCGGCGCGCCGCAGGCCGGCGCCGTCCGGATCGGCCATCCCCGGCCCACCGTCGGTGACCTCGCACACGACCCGGGAGTCCTCGCGCCACAACCGCAGGCGCCCCGGCGCGGCCGCGGCGACGCCGCCGTGGCGTATCGCGTTGGCGGCCAGCTCCTGCGCGGCCAGCACGAGGTCGGCCACCCGGTCCGCGCTCAGCCCGAGCTGCGTGCCGTGGGCGGCGACCGCGGACCGGAGGGCGAACAGGTTGGTGTCGTCGAAGGGCTGCTCCAGCGCCACGCCGTTGCGCGGCCGACCGGTCGGGACGGGCGGGCCGGTGGAGGTGGGGCGCTCAGGCGTCACCGGGCACCCCCAGCAGGCGCAGCGCGGGCAGCTCATCGGCGCCGAGCAGCTTCAGCGTCCGTCGCACCGGGTCGCGGCAGACCACGGTGACCGAGTGCCCGGGCGGCCGGGCCAGCGCCGTCTGCAGGATGACCGCGGCCGCCGCCCCGTCGATGAACCGCAGCCGGGCCAGGTTGACCTGGACGTCGCCGCCGTTGAGGCGCAGCGCCTCGGTCAGCCCGACGGCCAGAGGCTCCACGCGGCTGAAGTCGATCTCGCCGGCCACGCGTAGCCCGGGTGGGCTGTGCTGGCGGCAGATGCGCAGCACCGGGTCCTCGTGGTACACGGTCGCCGCCACCGCGCGCGGGTGGGCCTCGGCCGCGACGGCCAGGGTCACCGCGTCGAACGTCTCCCGGTCGTACTGGCAGATGGCGGTGAGCCGGCCGTCGGCGAAGAGTTTGCTCACCGCCCGCTCGAAGACCGGGAGCTGGTCGGCCGCGGCGCCGGGTCGGGTCGCCCAGGACATGTCGACGGTGAAGCGCAGCCCGGCGAAGCCCTCCCGGGCGGACTCGTCGACCAGCCGGCCCAGCCGCTCGACCAGCTCGGTGGCGGTGATCATCCCGCTGGCCAGCAGCGGACGTTCGCTGCCGGCGACGGTGAGCTGACCCGGCGGCAGCTCCCCGGCCACCGGCACGCCGCGGTCGGCGAGCTCGGCCTCCAGCCGCTCCGGTGACAGGGCCTCGGTCAGGCACACCACCTTCGCGTACCCCTCGATCCCGTCGCGCACGAACGCGGACACGATGTCGAGCCGCTCGTCGGGGTCGGAGAAGGTCAGGCAGGCGTGGTCACCGGGCGCGAGGCCCTCGACGGAGGTGATGGACGCCATGGGGTGGTCGAGCCCTTCTGCGACCCGGGTACCGCGGGCGCCGCTTCACCGTAACTCAGGCCCTGGGGGGTCGCAGCGCCGACCGACCGTGCCCGGTGGGCCTGTCACCGGACCTGACAGGGGTCGCCGTTGAGACTGAAGCCGGCGGGGGTCGGGTTGGCTCCGTCGCGGCTGGCCGTGAACCCGACCGTCGCCGACGCGCCCGGCGCCAACGCGCCGTTGTAGGCGGCGTTCCGCACGGTGACCGTGGTGCCCGTGAGCGTGACCACGCCGCCCCAGAGCTGGGTCACCCGTTGGCCGTTGCCGAACCGCCACACCAGCCGCCATCCGTCGACCGCGGCGGCAGTGGTGTTGCGGATGGTGACGTCGGCCTGGAAGCCGACGTCCCACTGGTTGATGACGCGGTAGGCCACCGAGCACACCGGCCCATCGCCCCGGCCAGCCGGCCCGGATGGCGTCGCCGGGGCGGTGGGCCGGACCGTCGGCGGGGGCGTCGCGGTGGCGGTGACCGGATAGGAGAGGCCGAAGTCGTACGGGAACAGGGCCGGCTTGCCGTCGCCGTCGTTGATGGGTTGCTGGGCCGCGCCCGTCATCCAGGTGACCGGCAGTCGGGCGGTCGGGTTGTGCTCGCCGTACAGCACGTCGGCCACCCCGCGGCCCTCGGTGCCGGGCAGCCAGGCGGCCAGGAGCGCGTTCCAGCCCGGCAGCCGGGCGGCCACGTCCAGGGGTCGTCCGGCGACCAGCACGACGACGACCGGGACGCCGGCGGCGCGGATCCGGTCGACGGCGGCGAGGTCCCGCGGGTCGGGCACCAGCGTCGACGGCCGGCCCACCGCCCCGTCCGGGGCCGGGGCCTCGCCGACCACGGCCACCGCCACCCGGTACGAGGAGTCGACGCCGACACCGTCACGGTGGTAGGTGACGGCGCCGCCGGCCGCGCGGACGCCGTCGAGGATCGTCGTGCCGGTCCGGCCCGATATCGCGGTGGCGCCCTGCCGGGACAGGTCGTCGGCGGCGGCGCCGGTGACGAAGACCTTGCCGTCGCGGCGAGACAGCGGCAGCACGCGACCGGCGTTCTTCAGCAGCACTACCGACCGCCGCACGGCGTCACGGGCGAGGTCGCGGTGGGCCGGCGAGCCCACGGTCGCGGCCAGCTTGCGGTCGGCGTACGGGTGCTCGAACAGGCCCAGCTCGAACTTCCTGGTCAGGATCCGCCGGGTGGCGTCGTCGACGCGTTGCGGGTCGACCCGTCCTGATCGGACAGCCGAGCGCAGCAGGGCGACGAATCGGCGGTAGTCGTTGGCCACGACCATGTCCACGCCGGCGTTGATGGCGTCGGCCACCTCGGTCTCGGTGAAGCCCTCCTGGCCGTCGATGGAGTCCAGGCCGTCACCGTCGCCGACCACGATGCCGCCGAAGCCGAGCTCCCGCTTGAGGACATCGGTGATGAGGTAGTGGTGCGCGTGGAGCCGGTGGCCGTTCCAGCTCCCGGCCGAGATCCGCACGCTGCCCACGCCGAGCCTCACCGCGGACCGGAACGGGGCCAGATGGATCGCCCGCAGGTCGGCCTCGGAGGTCAGCGTGTCGCCCGCGTCGATCCCGTCGATGGTGCCGCCGTCCCCGACGAAGTGCGTGGCGGTGGCCAGCACCGAGGCGGGCCCGCCGAGTGTGCCGCCCTGCAGCCCGGTCACCATCGCGGTCATCGCGTTGGCGATCTCGGGCTTCTCCCCGAAGGACTCGGGTGCCCGGGCCCAGCGGTCGTTGCGGGCCACGCACAGGCAGGGTCCGTCGGCCCAGTCCACGCCGGTGGCCGACAGCTCCTCGGCCATCGCCCGGCCCACCCGCTGGGCCAGGTCGGCGTCGCGGGAGGCGCCCAGCGCGATGTTGGCCGGGAACACCGTGCCGGTCGCGGACGCCTCCTCGACGCTGTGCAGGATCGGTACGCGTAGCGGGGTCGACAGCGCCGTACGCTGCAGCGCGTCGTACCCGTCGGCGGTCGTGGTGCCCCGGACGGCGCCGACCCGGTAGGCGGCGATGTCGCCGGCGGCGTACAGGGCGGCCCGGTCCACCTGCGTCATCTGGCCGATCTTGTCGTCGATCGACATGCGGGCCAGCAGGTCGTCCACCCGGGCCGGCACCGGTTGCCGGGCGTCGGTGTAGTCGCCGACGCCGGTGGAGTACGCGGCGAACAACGTCGCCGCCGCCGCGAGCGCGGCCGCGGTCACCGCGGCCAGGGGCACCGCTCGGCCGCGCGGGAGGAGCCCGGGCTCGAGACGGGGGAGGCGGACGGACATGGGGTCGATCTCTCCGGTGATCAGACGTTGACGGCAACCTATGGGTGCCGCGTCACCCGGTCAAGGATTTCCCCCACCTCGGCCCTTCGGGCCCATCCCCCTTGATCAACTCGTCACGTCGCGCCCCGAGAACCGGGCCCAGGCGGCCGCGCCGAAGATCAGGATGTAGGCGCCGGCCGAGACCAGCCCGGACCGGATGCCGTCCCAGGCGACCGGGTCGCGCAGCAGGTCGCCGAAGGCCAGCCACCAGTGCGTCGGCAGGTACGGATGCACCCACGCGATCTGCGGGATGCTGTCCATGATGAAACTGGCCACGCTCAGCATCACCACCGCGATGCCGCCCCCGATCGGTTGCTCGGTCAGCGTCGAGACGAACAGGCCGATCGCCCCCAGCGCGGACAGGCACACGGCGAGATAGACGCAGACGGCGGCCAGCCGCAGCAGCCCCTCGCCGAACCCGACCTGCGCGCCGGACAGCAGGGTGACCGGGCCGCCGCCGAAAATTACGAGGCCGACGAGCAGGCCCACGAGCGCGACCCACACGGTCGCCACGAACGCGAAGACGACCACGGCGGCGTACTTCACGGCCAGCATCCGGGTCCGCGACACCGGCACGGCGAGCAGGTAGCGCAGCGTGCCCTGGTTGGCCTCGCCGGCGATCGTGTCGACCGAGATGGCCGCCACCGCGATCGGCAGGAACAGGCCCATCTCGATGCCCAGCGCCGCCAGGGCGACGAAGAAGCCGTTGCCGGCGATGAGGGCGACGAACTCCGGACCGCCGCCCTCGCCGGCCTCGCCGTCGAGGCGGACCGCGAGGGCGAGCAGCACCGGTAGGCCGGCGAGCACGGCCAGGCCGGCCAGGTTGCGCCGCCGTCCGAAGATCAGCCGCAGCTCGGACCGGAGGAACCGGGTGTTCGGCCGGCGCGGCGGGGCGAGCGTCGCCGGCGGCGCCTGCGGGGCCGGGCGACGCGGCGCCTCAACCGCTGACATCGAAGCCTTCCCCGGTCAGCGCCACGAACATCTCCTCCAGGTCGGGGGCGACGACGCCGAAGCCGCGCACCCCGATGCCGTCGTGGACCAGGCCGGCCACCACCTTCTCCGGGGCGACGGGGCCGAGCAGGGCGGTGACCTCGCGCCCCCGCACCACGACGTCGGTCAGGCCCAGCTCGCGCAGCGTCCGCGCCGCGTCGCCGGGCCGGTCGGTCTCCACCCGGGCCCGCGGCGCGGCCTGGCCCCGCAGCCGGTCCAGGGGCGACTGGGCGACCAGCCGGCCCAGGTGCATGACGCCGACGTGGCCACAGATCTGCTCCACCTCGGAGAGCAGGTGGGTGGACAGCATCACGGTGGTGCCGTCGGCGGCCAGCGCGGTGATGAGCGAGCGCACCTCGCGGGTGCCCTGCGGGTCGAGCCCGTTCGTCGGCTCGTCCAGCAGGAGCAGCTCCCGCGGCGTGAGCAGGGTGGCGGCCAGGGCCAGGCGCTGGCGCATGCCCAGGGAGTACGCGCGGTAGCGCTTGCCGGCGGCGGCCAGCAGCCCGACCCGCTCGAGCGCGGCCGCGATTCTCGACCGGGCCGTGGCCGGGTCGGCGGTACGGTCGGCCGCGTCGAGGCGGGCCAGATTGGCCGCGCCGGACAGGTACGGATGAAAGGCCGGACCCTCCACAAGGGAGCCGACCCGGGGCAGGACCCGCGCCGCTCCGGCCGGCATCGGCTCGCCCAGCAGCTCGTGCGTGCCGGCGGTGGGCCGGATCAGGCCGAGCAGCATGCGGATCGTCGTGGTCTTGCCGGAGCCGTTCGGGCCGAGGAACCCGTACACGGCGCCGCGGGGCACGGCCAGATCGATGCCGTCGACGGCCGTCTGCCGCCCGAAGCGCTTGGTCAGGCCATGGCTGGCGATCGCGGTCCCGTCCGCCAAGGGGGGTGGGCCCGAAGGGCTGGGGGGCGGGGAGATCATGCCGTCTCAGTCGGCCAGCTTCGCGGCCGGATCGGCCGCCGCCTCGGCCAGCCGGGCCGGCGTGACCGCGCCCACGAGCAACCGCCCGTCATCGGTGACCAGGACGCTGAACAGCGCGCTCGACAGCACGTGCCCGCCGCCCCAGGAGCCGCTCACCCGGGGCAGCCTTTTGATCATGTTCTGGAGCTGCTCGGCCCCCTTGGGGTTCTCGCCGACCTCGGTGTCGATCTCCTTGGGGACGCGCATGACCAGCACGCTGGTCCACCCGGACCCCACCACCGCACGACGGAGGTCCGGCCTGTCCTTCGGGTCGGCCTTGGGGTCGGCCTTGCCGGGCGCCGGCGTGTCGGGCCTCTCCTCGACGACCTTGGCTCCCGGCGGCGGGTTGAACACGAACTGGTCCGGGTCGGGGCGGGTGAAGCTGATCCGGGTGAACGCCACCTCGATGGCGGCCTGGTCGGCGCCGCGGGCGTACACCGCGACCCGCAGCGGCAGGTGTTCGGTGGCGTCGATGGCCAGCCGGACCGAGCCGATCAGCGAGGCGCGGTCGCGGGGGACCAGCACCAGCTCGTAGGCGTCGCGGCCGGCCACCTCGGCCGAGCCGTCGACGCTGACCTGGGTACTCGGCTCGATGAGGGCCAGGGCGGCCCGGGCCACCTGCTCCGGGTTCGTGCCCGGCATGGTGAACGTGGACGGCAGGCCCATGACCCCGGGCGGCAGCGTCGCGTGCGAGGCCTCGTTCTTGCGGCTGTTCCAGGTCCACACGTCGTTCCCGTTGCGGATGACGTCGGTCTCGCCCAGGGTGTCGAGGATGGCCACGCGCGCCTTGTCCGGCCCGGAGTACCACACGCGCATGGTGTGCGTGCCCGACACGAGCGAGGCCAGGTCGGCGTCGCCGTCACCGGTCAGGCCGGGCAGCGGGGGCAGGCCGAGGTCGGAGCGCAGCACGACGGTCCCGGAGAGCCCTTCGAGGCGGGCCGTCTGGAGATCGACCAACAGTTGCGCGGCGCCGCGGGTGGGCAGCGCGGGGTCGGCCGCGGCGGTGATCGCGCCGATCGCGACGCCACCGCCGAGCACGGCGAGCGCGGCCGCGGCCGGCGCGAGCCAGCGAAGGCCCGGACGTGTGGTGAATACGGACATCTCTGTGCCACCTCCCGCATAGAGAGTGCGCCGTCGGGGCTGTGAACGCGCTGAGGGTACCTGTGAGGCGACTGAGCGGCGTGACACCCTGGACAGCGTGCGGGTGCTGGTGGTGGAGGACGAGGCGAGGCTCGCCACGGCCCTGCAGCGCGGCCTGCACTCGGAGGGCTTCGCCGTCGACATCGCCGCCAGCGGGCCGGCCGGGCTCGAGGCGGCCCGGCACGGCGAGTACGACGCGATGATCCTGGACGTGATGCTGCCGGGCCTGTCCGGCTACCGGGTGGTGCGGGCGCTACGGGCCGAGGGGCACTGGCTGCCGGTGCTCATGCTCTCGGCCAAGGACGGCGAGCACGACCAGGCCGACGGGCTGGACTGCGGGGCCGACGACTACCTCACCAAGCCGTTCTCCTACGTCGTGCTGCTGGCCCGGCTGCGGGCGCTGCTGCGCCGGGGCGCCGCCCCCCGTCCGGCCGTGCTGAACGTGGGCGGCCTCAGCCTCGACCCGGCCCGGCGCCGGGTCACGCTCGAGGGCGCCGACGTGGCCCTGACCACCCGCGAGTACGGGCTGCTGCAGTACCTGATGCGGCGGGCCGGGGACGTGGTCTCCAAGACCGAGCTGCTCGACCACGTCTGGGACGCCAACGAGGAGACCGCCCCGAACGCGGTCGAGGTCTACGTGGGGTACCTGCGGCGCAAGCTGGGCCGCGACCGGCTGGAGACGGTACGGGGAGTCGGCTACCGCCTCGTCGCCGGGCCATGAGACTGATACCGGCGCAGCGGTGGTGGCGGCGGCTGTCGCTGCGGGCGCGGCTGCTGGTGATCGGCGTCGCCGGCATGTGCGTCGGGCTCTTCGTCGGCGGCCTGGCCTTCCTGGCCGCATTGAGCTTCGTGCTGCAGCGTTCGGTGGACGCCGAGGCCGAGCACGCCGCCCGCGACGTGGCCGCCCTGGTCGACGCGGGCGCGCTGCCCGACCCGCTGCCGGTGGCCGGGGCCGAGCGGGTCCAGGTCATCGACTCGGCCGGACGGGTACTGTCGGCGTCGATCGAGGCCGACCGCCTGGTGCCCATGGTCGACGCGGCCGACCGGGCGCGACTGCGGGCCGGCGAGAAGATGTTCATCCATGGCGACCGGATCGGGCTGACCGGTCCGGTGCGCGTGCTGGCCGTCGCGGCGGGCCCGGCCGACGACCCGCAGACCGTACTCGTGGCGCGGTCCATGTCGGACGTGCTGCGCGGGGTGGGGCTGCTGCGCACCACGCTGCTGGTGGGCCTGCCGCTGCTGGTGGTGATCCTGGCCGGGGTGGCCTGGCGGGTGATGGCGGCGGCGCTGGCTCCGGTGGAGTCGCTGCGCCGGGGGGCCGAGGACATCACCGGCACCGGCCGGGCGGCCCGGCTGCCGGTCCCGGACGGCGACGACGAGATCCACCGGCTGGCCGTCACGCTCAACGGCATGCTGGACCGGCTGGAGGCCGGCCGGGCCCGGCAGCGCGAGTTCGTCGGCGACGCCGCGCACGAGCTGCGCAGCCCGCTGGCCAACATGCGCACCCAGCTCGAGGTCGCGCTGCGCCTGGGGAACTCGGCCGACTGGCCCCGGGTCGCCGACGACCTGCTGGCCGACACCGCGCGGCTGGCCCGACTGGTCGACGACCTTCTGCTGCTGGCCCGCTCGGACGAGTCGCCCCGCCCGGACCGGCTCGAGCCGGTGGAGCTGGGCGCGCTGCTGCGGGAGGTGGCGGCCCGCTATCCCACGGTACGGCTGGAACCGGTCGACTGTCCGCTGTGGACCATCGGCGAGCCGGACGCGCTGCGGCGGGTCGTGTCCAATGTGCTCGACAACGCCGTCCGGCACGCGACGACGGCGGTGGTCCTCGGGGCCCGGGCCAACGGCGGCGAGCCGGTGGTGACCGTCACCGACGACGGGCCGGGCATCCGGGCCGAGGACCGGGACCGGGCGTTCGAACGGTTCACCCGCCTCGACGACGCCCGCGCGCGCGACGACGGCGGGGCCGGGCTGGGCCTGGCCATCGTCCGCGAACTCGTGCGCCGTCACGGGGGATCGGTTGCCCTCGCCGACGCCGACCCCGGTCTGCGGGTGGAGATACGGATGCCCCGGGCGCCCGAGGCGGACCTGAGCTGAGCTGAGCCAGCGGTCCCCGATCGCTCCGACGCGGCAATATCGACGATATTGCCGCTTCGGGGCGCCGTGGAGCGACAACTTTGGCAAAGTTGCCGGGATCTTGACTGTCCAGTGGTGTCCAACCGCGTCCGACATCGCCGTCGCGCGGCGACCGGGTCGGTCACCATCACGGTACGCGGGCTTCCGCGCATCCTCGTATGGGAGTCATTCGATGAGCGTCTCTACCCGAAGGCTGGCCCTCTTCGGACTCGGCGTGCTGGGCCTGGCCGCCGCGATCGGCGTCGCGGCCGGCCCGGTGCTGGCCGCGGTCCCGTTGCCCACGCCCGGCCCGCCCGTCGCGTCGAGCATCACCATGACGAGCGCGACCTTCACCTGGACGGCGTCGTCCGGCCCGGTCGCCAACTACACCGTCCAGGTGATCGACCCGGTCGGTACGCCCTGGCGCTTCCTCGCCACCACCGGCGCGACCACGTTCACCCACTCGGGCCTGACCCCGGACACCGTCTACACGTACCGGGTCATCGCCAACCCGGCCAACTCGTCGTACACGGCGAGCAACCCGTCGGCGCCGCTGTACGTGCGCACCGTGCCACCGCCCGACTCGGTGCCGCCGACCACGCCGGGCGTGCCGCGGGCCTTCCCGGTCAGCACCGTCTCGGCGACGATCACGTTCACCGGGTCGACCGACAACAACCGGGTGGCCGGGTACTGGGTGCAGCGGCAGGTCAACGGCGTCTGGACCGACTGGTCGACCAACAGCGTCGCCACGGTGTACCTCAACGGCCTGACGCCCAACACGTCGTACACCGTGGTGGTCCTCGCCTTCGACGCCAACGGCAACCGGTCACCCCGCTCGGATCCGTTGACGTTCACCACCCGGCCGACCCAG
>Ga0307416_100002845_pt1 | contig 10068 bp, 5 predicted proteins | sample DK1Cmetagenome_2_FD_203821 | JGI IMG/M metagenome (GOLD analysis project Ga0307416, IMG submission 203821) | Maize rhizosphere microbial communities from greenhouse at UC Davis, California, United States - DK15-C-3 | ecosystem: Host-associated > Plants > Roots > Rhizosphere > Soil | place: USA...
TGAGAAGCAGGCCGGGCGTAAATATGCCAGAGGTAACGGAAAGCGGAGCAGCTTTATGGGAAAGGATAATGAATGAACGTCGCATCGAGTTGGTTTTCGAGGAGCACCGCTTTTTTGATGTACGCCGCTGGAAGATAGCCGAAGAAGTATTCAGCCAAACAAGACAACGGATGCAAGTATATAGAGACCCTGTTACAGGTGAACGAACTTTTACCGTAAAGGATTTTCAACCGGCACATTTCAATGCCTGGAATTATCTTGCCCCGATCCCGCAGCAAGTGATCGACCAGAATTCCGAAATAGAACAAAATCCTGGTTACTAGAAAAAGGCGGTCGGCCAGGGCCGGGCCAAACATATCACTCAATGCAGTAATTTTGTTGCGATGAAAAATAACCGTAGAAATTTTTTAAGGCTTGCCGGAATCAGTGCTGCAGGAGCAACCGTCTTGCCGGGATGCAACGCAGGAAGTGCCGCCAATGACGCAAGTGCGGCGAAGGATCCGGGTACAGGAAGCGAAAACTGGACGTCCAATCCGGAGTGGAAAGAAGTCAAGTACGGTGCATGGAGTGGCCCTGGAGTTCCTGATGGTCCAGGGCCCATGGACTCGGTGCTGCTGAAAGACTACGCTCCCCGTTCATCAGTGGTTAACCAAAAAACTTTGGTACCGAAGGCCAGGTTCTCAGTAATTGATGTCCACGCTCACAATTACGCCGGAAGAGCCGAGGGCAAAGACCCGAAAACCGCCTTGTCGGAATGGGTGAGCACGCAACGCGACGCAGGTATCTCTAAATCTGTAATATTGACCAGCGCAACAGGAAATGAGTTTGACCAGTTGGCAGCCATGTATCTTGATGCGTTTCCCGACCAGTTTCAATTGTACTGCGGTTTGGAAAAGGACGGCATTGATGAACCGGACTACGCCGAGCGGGCAGTCGCCGAACTGGAACGGTGTTATAAAAGAGGTGCGCGCGGAGTTGGTGAACTCAGTGACAAAGGATTCGGTCTTACACGCGATAAAGAGTTGGCCCCTGGTAAACGGCTACACGCTACTGATGCACGCCTGGATCCTTTCTGGCGCAAATGTGCGGATCTCAACATGCCAGTCAACATTCACATTGCCGATCATCCATCCTCATGGCAACCGCCGGATGTCTTTCAGGAGCGAACGCCCGTCTTTCAACAGTTCAATAAGCACGCTGACAACGGGCTGTCTTTTGAAGATCTGATCGCAATACTTCCACGTTTGCTTCAAAAGAATCCGAAAACGACTTTTATCGCGTGCCACCTGGCTAACCTCGGACATGACTTTGACAGGCTGGAAAAAACTCTGGATCAGTTCACGAACTTATATCTTGATATCTCTGCGCGTGATTATGAGGTTGGACGGCAACCGCGCCGCGCGGCAAAGTTTCTTGCAAAATATTCCAGCCGTGTGCTGTTTGGAACCGACATGGGAATGGATGCCCGGATGTATCAGAATTGGTGGCGCCTGTTGGAGAGCGACGACGAATACATCGAATGGCGTGTATGGTGGCGATATTATGGCCTTGATCTTCCCGATTCAGTACTGCGGGCGATGTATCATGACAATGCCACCAAGATCATGAACTGGAAAGAAGTCTAGAGTAAAAACTTATCACCGGCACACACTCGTAATGTTAGATGCATTGAAGAAGAAATGGAATTTCGGAATTATCGGGGCAGGGATGATAGCTGATTTTCACGCGAAAGCAATTCAACATCTGCCTAATGCGACGCTGATAGGCGTGTGCGGATCCAATCAGGAGAAAGTGCGGAAGCTTGCAGAAAAATATCAATGCAAAGCATTTACAGATTATGACGAGATGCTCGACTGCGATGACATTGAAATTGTGACGATTGCTACTCCCAGTGGTGCGCATATGGATCCGGCCATAGCATCAGCGCGACGGGGGAAACATGTGTTATGTGAAAAGCCTCTCGAAATTTCTTTGGAACGAATCGACCAGATGATTGAAGCACATGCCAAAGCAGGAACCAGCCTCGGAGGAATCTTCAACTATCGGTTTGATGAAGCAATAAAACCCTTAAAGGCAGCAGTCGACAGTGGAAGATTTGGAGTCATCACCTGTGCATCCGTTCATGTACCGTGGTGGAGATCTGATGCCTATTACAAAAGCAGCTGGCGCGGCACGACTGGTCTCGACGGCGGCGGCGCGCTGATGAATCAGTCCATTCATATGATCGATCTGCTGCAGTACCTTTTGGGCCCGATAGAATCGTTGCAGGCATACACAGCTACATTGGGTCACTCCATCGAAGTTGAAGATACCGCAACCGCTATCTTACAATTTCAGAGCAAAGCCTTGGGAATGATACACGGCTCTACTGCTTCCTTCCCGGGGCAATATCGTCGAATAGAAATTATGGGAACGAAAGGAACTGCCATCCTGGAGGAAAGCAGTTTCAAAGTCTGGGAGTTCGCCGATCAAACCGAAGCTGACAGAACAATGCGCGACCAGTTCAGCAAAGCTCAAAGCGGCGGCGGTGTTTCAGACCCATCCGCTATTTCGTTTGAACTTCACGCCAAAAATATCGCCGGATTTATCGAAGCCATTGAAGGTCGCCGTCCGTTTGAAATAGATGGAAGGGAAGCGCGCAAAGCAGTGGAAATTGTGCTGGCGATCTATCGCGCAGCAAAAGAACGGCGCATTTTCTATTTTGAACCACAGGGTAAGGCGCTCACTACTGCCTTGTGAGTGCCTCTTTACCTGCAAGCCAATCTTTGAAATAAGCACTGCCATCCCACGAAAACACTGGGATATCCTCTGAGATAAATCTGTACATCCACTGAGTCGCTTCACATCGCGCGGCTTTGTGTAACATGTCATTTCCAAAACGACGCTAATAAAGAATCTTACGTACTGTCCGTTCCACCGTCGCACGGAAGTCTGCTTTGTCTCCGGAAACGTTACCGTTGTTTTATTATCGAACTGCTTATGAGTCGCGTGAATTATTAAGTAGGTTGCTCATAGAGAATCGAGCACTTATTTAACGAAGGGTCCTCCGCATTCTGGCGACGACGTCAATGGATCTGACTGCGACACGCACACAGCACTGATTTCTTTGATGAGACATTGCGCCTATGCAAAAATTTGGATTTTAAAGTAACTCCAAAACAAGCGCACTAAGCTTTTGCATAATGTAGTCGGATGATTCTCGAGTCGTTTCATGCAACGAATCTAACGTGAGAGATAAATGAACAACCGGAGAAGCTTTTTAAAACTTGCGGGCCTTGCCGGTGCGGGCGTAATGGGAAGTGGTCTGCATTCAGGATTCGCGGCGAGGCCCGGAGAAGAAAATAAATCTCTGACGAATGCTGAGGAGCATCTGGTGAACAAACCAGAAAACATATTGCACGTGAACGAACGGATCAAATCTGATTATGAAGCAGCTCTGAACGTGCTGAAACCTTCCAGCAAAGATTTGGAGCATGGACTCGAGCTACACCGCAATTCACTTGTCTTCGACACGTATGGATTCATGCCGCGAGCTGCAGTAGATGGTAATCTCATCAGTTCAGCGATCAATGAGAAGGCTTCCGCTGTTGAGATTCAGGATATGGACGAAGAGATGTCGATGACCCGCTTTGTTACCAACCTCCAGGAAAGAGAAGAATTCAAAAGCGCCTGGAAGGCATCAGGAGTTACCTGCGTATTTCAAAATGCAGGTGAAGAAGGTAATGCGATAGACCGTTTGCTGAAGCGCCTGGCGCGTTTCACCTACACAACCGACATGATGAAAGACGTGGTTGTAAGAGCTGCGACTCCCCATGAAATACTCAAGGCGCGGAAGGAAAACAAACATGCACTTTACTTTAGCGGTAACGGTGTGCCCCTTCCGCAGGACTGGGCGTCCGCGGAAGAGGAGCTTCGGTATATCAGAGTGTTCTTTCAGCTCGGGATCCGAATGATGCACCTCACTTACAACAGGAGGAATGTGATCGGGGATGGTTGCGCGGAGACCGCAAATGGTGGGCTAAGTGATTTTGGCCGGGCCGTTGTAAAGGAAATGAACCGTGTGGGCGTAATCGTGGATGTCGCCCATTCCGGATGGCAGACAAGTCTTGAAGCCGCCCAACTTTCAGAAAAACCAATGGTTGCCAGCCACAGCTCTGTTGCCTCCATTCACAAGCACATTCGCTCCAAGCCCGATGACGTTATCAAGGCAATATCGGACACAGATGGCTACATCGGCATCTGCTGCATTCCCAGATTCCTCGGTGGAACCGGAGATATCGCGGCCATGATGAAACATATTGATTATGTCGCCAAAAAATTCGGATTCGATCATGTGGGAATCGGAACAGACGTAGCGTATACTTCTTCGAACGCAGCTAAGGAGAATCGTAAGATACCTTCGAAGACCCAGGGCAGAACGCGCTGGGAGGCGCTGTGGCCCGACGATGACTTTAAGGAAACACGAGAAATGCAACAGAGTATCGCATGGACTAACTGGCCTCTGTTCACTGTGGGAATGGTGCAGATGGGATACAGCGACAACGATATTCAAAAAATTATCGGAGGAAATGCATTGCGGGTGACAAACGCGGCACTTGCGGAGATGAAGTTGTGATCTGTACAGCGTATACAACAGACACCCGAATTAAAAATAAATCAATTTTAACAACCAAATAAAAAAGTTTAACAATGACAGGAAGGAGAAACTTTATCAAGCAAAGCCTGATAGGAACTACCGGCATAGCTATGGGCGGCATGGCGCTCAGTCCTAAATCATATGCTTCCATCCTTGGCGCCAATGACAGGATCAACGTAGCGGTGGTCGGTATCCGCGGCCGCGGGGTCGCTCACATCAACGCGTGGTGCAAACTGAAAGACAGCCACTCTGTGCGACTAAAAACTCTCTGCGATACAGACGAGGAACTTTTCGCCGAACGATCAAAATCTGTGTTTGACAAGACCGGTGTAAAACCCTTGACAGAGTGGGATATGCGAAAAGTGTTAGATGATAAAGACATCGACGCGGTCTCTTTCGCAACGCCAAATCACTGGCACGCGCTCGGAACCATATGGGCTTGCCAGGCAGGTAAACATGTTTACGTAGAAAAACCGGCGATGCATGACATCCATGAAGGCCGTAAAATGATCGAGGCTGCGCGTAAATACGACAGGCGTGTGCAGGTAGGATTTCAAAACCGCTCCATTGCCAACGTCATGGAAGCCATGAAGTTTTTGCATGAAGGAAATATCGGCGACGTCTACATGGCGCGCGGCCTTTGCATTAAACCGCGTGATTCATTCGGGATCGCCAAGGACAGTGCGCCGCCGGCGAGTCTTCACTATGACCGTTGGTTAGGGCCAGCCCCTTACCGCGCCTACAACGAAAAACGCGGCCATTACAATTGGCACTGGTTCTGGGATACAGGAAACGGCGACACTGGAAACCAGGGCCCGCATCAATTTGACGTCGCGCGGTGGGGCCTCAACAAGGACGAACATCCCGTGTCCGTTTACTCTTCCGGTGGCGTGTATGGCATTCAGCCTTCAGAGTGTGCACAGGAAACGCCGAACACGCAGATCTCCATCCTTAAATACGACGACGGTAAAATCCTCGAGTTTGAAACACGTGGCCGTTACTCGAATGAAGAAACAAGTCTTGGTATAAAGATCGGCAACGTCTTTTATGGTACAGACGGATACCTTGAACTTAACGGCGGCTCATGGAAGGCTTTCCGGAAGCGGGAAAAAGAACCCTTTGCAGTTTCCAAACCCGAGAAAGAAGAAGAACAGTCACTTGTTGGCTCCAGTGACACCGAACACTACGCAAACTTCCTCGACGCAATAGCAAGCGGGAAAGATTCCACTCTGCACTGCGACATTCGTGAAGGTTTTTATTCATCTGCACTTCCACTGTTAAGCAATATCTCCTATCGCCTCGGACGCGAACTCAAATTCATGGGTGACTATGAGAAGTTCGCCAACGACCCGGAAGCAGACAAAATGCTATCAAAGAACTATCGGCCACCCTATGTCGTTCCCGACCAGGTCTGAATCGCCCGTAAATATTTTCGCACTTAAAAAAAAGAAATATGAAGTTACTATCGATTACCGTCGCAGCGTTGACCGTTCTTCTCTCGGTTCGCTGTGATAATAAACCTGACGGAACAAATGAAAAACAAGAGGAGCGGAAGGAAGAAGGCCCGAAGATAGAGTTTGTTGAGCGGGAAGCTGATCAACGAGTGGATGTCCTGGTTGACGGAAAGCCCTTTACATCATACCGCTGGCCTGATAACGTGTACAAGCCCATATTGTACCCTGTGTTTACGTCACGCGGCACCGAGATTACCAGAGGGTTCCCCCTAAACCCGAAAGAAGGCGAGCGGACGGATCATATGCACCAGGTGGGTAACTGGTTAAACTACGGCAATGTGAACGGTTACGACTTCTGGGGCAACGGCTCTACGGGAGAGAGAAATATCAAGGGTGGCCAGATAAAACATATCAGCGTCGACAAGCTGTCTCCAGGGACGGGTGAAGCTTCGATGGTTACCACAGCAAGCTGGGTCGATCCCAAACAGAAAGAACTCTTGTCAGAAAAAACGGAATTTCATTTTATCGCAAAAGGACCACTTCGCATAATTGACAGGATCACAACCCTCACAGCTGCCGCTGATAAACCCGTCATCTTTAAAGACACCAAAGAAGGTATGTTCGGTATCCGCGTAGCACGACAGCTCGAGCTGCCGTCTAAAGAAGCCCTCACGCTAACAGATGCGCAAGGCAATCCTACCACTGTAAAGAAAATGTCAAACGAAGGCGTGACCGGAAATTACAGGAGCAGCGAAGGAATTACCGGAGAAGACGTCTGGAGCACCCGTGCAAAATGGATGAATCTCTATGGAAATTTTGGAGATGAGAAAGTCTCTCTCGTCGTTTGCGACCATCCCGAAAACGTAAGCTATCCTACCTATTGGCATGCACGCGGGTACGGATTATTTGCAGCGAATCCACTCGGCGCGAAGGACTTCACGAAAGAAAAAGAAGAATTGAATTTTACACTTCCGCCAGGAAAAAGCCTGACTTTCAAATACAGGATACTGCTTAACTCCGGAAGCCATTTGACCGATTCGGCAATCAATAGTTATGCAGATGATTTTGCCGGCAGGTATAAAACCACCGCTGCACATTAATATCCATCATCCACAATGCAATAATTACTTCACGTCGATAAACTTTGAACAGCCCGGGCTTTCGCCATGCTGTTCGCGTAACAACGATGTAGCTTAAAATTCCACATACCCAAGTCACAACATGAAAACAATAGTACAGACCAATTCCTTTCTGAAAAAGTGCCGATGCCTGGTCATTGGCGCTTTCGTGTTAGTGCTTCTGCCGCACCTGCTCAAGGCAGACGCTGTTTATGAACCACCCGCTCACCTGCAGCAGGCGCGGAATATTACAGGAACCGTAAGAGACAGCGACGGAGAGACGATTCCCGGCGTCAGCATAGTAGTCAAGGGCACCACTACAGGCACCGTTACAGATGTGGAGGGAAAATACAGCCTCAGTGTTCCTGGGGAGAACGTCACGCTCGTGTTTTCGTCCATCGGCTATGTTACGCAGGAAATTGCAGTGACAGGAAAATCCCAAATCGATATTACGCTGCAAGAGGATGTAAAAAACCTGGAGGAAGTGGTTGTAGTCGGTTATGGTACACAGAAAAAAGCCACGCTCACTGGCGCAGTGACGAGTGTAGCGCCCGAAAACATTAAGAGCAGCGCCGCGGTAAACTTGAGTAATTCACTTGCCGGCTTGCTTCCCGGTCTCACCGTGTTAAACCGTTCAGGCGAGCCCGGTGCGGATAATGCCACTATTTTCATTCGGGGAAATAATACAACCGGGAGTAACACTCCGTTAGTAGTTGTCGATGGTGTTCAAGATCCTCCGGGCTGGCAACGCATTAATCCAAATGACATAGAAGCAATATCGGTCCTGAAGGATGCATCCGCGGCTATCTATGGTTCACGCGCTGCTAACGGGGTAATTCTGATTACTACCAAGAGAGGAAAAATCGGCAAACCAACGATCAGTTATAGTTTCAACCAGGGTATCAACCAACCTACACGGTTGCCCGAGCTCGCAGGTTCTCCCCTGTTTGCAGAATATGTAAATGAAATGCTCGTGAAAGACGGCCAGGCTCCGAGATATACAGAAGCGGAAATCCAATTATTCAGAGATGGAACTGATCCTAACTATCCGAACACTAACTGGTATAAACAAGTTCTGAAAGATTACTCCTTGCAAAGTATGCACAATTTAAGTTTGCGCGGTGGTAATGAAGCGGTGCGCTATTCCCTCTCAGGCTCTTACGCAAATCAGAATAGCATATTCAAACGCGGCATCCACGAGTTTGATGGCTATACGGTCCGCACTAACATTGATGCCAAGGTTACTGAAAACATAAACGTTAATGTGGACCTGAACCTCGGACTGGATGACCGCACACAACCTGGTACTGAAAATCCATGGGGGTGGCTGATGGCAATCCCGACGATGCCTGTTTTTTATCCCAATGGTTTTCCGTCCGCAGGTATTGAACAAGGCCTGAATCCTGCGGTAATGGTTACTGAAGCTTCGGGAAATCACAATACAAAGAGTAAACGGCTGATAGCCAATATTGGGTTTGATGCAAAACTACCATGGGTCAAAGGATTAGGCGTCACTGGATATTTCGTCGCCAGCAACGAAGATGTTCTTGACAAACGGTGGCGAACTCCGTGGACGGTCTACAATTACGACAAGGTGAACGATCAATATATACCACTGCGGGGAGGGCGTATTACAGCTCCGGAACTGACGCAATCGACAGACAGTGATGCCAGTACTTTTTTCAACGTCCGGCTGAAGTATGAGAATCAGTTTGACGATCACTACATAAACACGTTTATCGGCGCTGAACAAACACGCGGAACAAGTACTTTTTATTCTGCATTCCGAAGAAATTATCTTTCTCCGATACTGTCTGAATTATTCGCAGGTGATCCGGCTACGCAACAGAACAACGGTAATTCATCTCAAAGCGCCCGCCAAAGCCTCTTAGGACGTGTCAGCTATAATTTTAAGGAAAAGTACATGGTTGATTTCAACGCCCGATATGACGGCTCTCATGTATTTGCCGAAGAAAAACGATTTGGCTTCTTCCCTGGTGTATCAGTGGCATGGGTAATCTCAGAAGAATTCCTGAAAGATCAGCAGTTTGTAAATGATCTGAAACTAAGAGCCTCCATGGGTAAAATGGGTAACGATAGAATCGACCCGTACCAGTTTATGGCAGCGTATAATCTTGGCCTGCAGGGTTATCATTTCGGGCTACCCACTACCTCCCAATTGGGGATCATTCCAGGCGTCACACCGAATCCTGACGTGACATGGGAAGTAGCCACGACACAGAACGTCGGCCTGGACGGTTTGTTCTGGAACGGTGGATTAGGGTTTAGTGTAGATGTGTTCAAGCAAAGGAGAGAAAACATTCTAACCAAAAGAGATCTTGAAATTCCGTTTTATACCGGCCTTCAGCTGCCCGACGAAAACATAGGGATTGTTGAAAATAAAGGGATCGAGCTTGCATTGTCTCACACCAGAAGCGTTGCAAGAGTAAGCGGTCTTTCCTACGCTGTAGCAGGTAATATAGCTTTCGCCAGGAACAATGTTGTCGATATAAGTGAAGCACAGGATGTGCCGGAATATCAAAAAGCAGAAGGTCGTATCCTCGGGGCAGGCCTGTATTATGAGGCACTGGGAATATTCCGAACCCAAGACGAAGTGGATTCGAATCCGGTATTCCCCGGCACGAAGGTGGGACATCTGCAATACAGGGACGTGAACGGAGATGGTATAATCGATTCCGGAGACATGATCAGAATGGACAAATCAAACATCCCGCAGATTACATTCGGATTCAATACATCCGTTAACTACAAAGGTTTCTCATTGTTTGCCAATTTTGCAGGACAGGCCAAAGCGTGGCAATACTATCACCAGAATGCGCGGATAGCCGTTAACGGCTTG
>Ga0307416_100002846_pt1 | contig 10066 bp, 9 predicted proteins | sample DK1Cmetagenome_2_FD_203821 | JGI IMG/M metagenome (GOLD analysis project Ga0307416, IMG submission 203821) | Maize rhizosphere microbial communities from greenhouse at UC Davis, California, United States - DK15-C-3 | ecosystem: Host-associated > Plants > Roots > Rhizosphere > Soil | place: USA...
CGAGGAGCGCATCTGGGTGGCGTCCGGCTCCCTGACCGTCTGGGCCGGCCCGGACAAGGTCGTCCTCCGCTCCGGCGACTACCACCTGATCCCGATGCACGTCCCCCACACGGTCCGGTCCGGGCCGGAGGACACCCACGCCCTCCACATCAGCACCCCGGCCGGGTTCGCCGAGCTGGTCGCCCGGGCGGGCACCCCGGCCCACCTCCTCAGCCCCGACACCGAGCCCGACCGGGAGCTGTTCATGGCCGTCACCACCGAGCTCGGCGACGTCGTCCTCGGCCCCCCGGGGACCATGCCGGCCGACCTCGGCGACGACAGGTGAAATCCGTTCAAGACCGCGGGGGCGCCGGTCACCTACCGTCTCGCCGGACGCATGGCCCGGCAGAAAGGTGTCACCGTGTCACCCATGACCAAGCTCCCGCCCCCGCTGGACGGCAAGGTCAGCTTCGACGAGCAGGCGCGCATGGACGCGGCCGAGGACTTCGGGCACCTGCTGCGGCGGGCACCCGAGGGCGTCCTGCGCCCCGGGTCGGCCGAGGACGTGGCGGCCACGGTCCGCTGGGCCGCCGGGCACGGCCGCCGGTTCGCGGCCCAGGGGAACCGGCACTCGGTGTACGGCCGCGCCCAGGCCGGCGACGGCATCGTCGCCGGCCTGCGGCGGCTGCGGACCATCCACGACGTCCAGGACGACCGGGTGGTGGTCGACGCCGGGGCGACCTGGCGCGAGGTGCTGGCCGCCACCCTGCCGCGGGGGCTCGTCCCGCCCGTGCTCCCCGACCACCTCGACCTGTCGGTCGGCGGCACCGTGGTCGTCGGCGGCGTCGGCGCCAGGACCTGGCGGTCCGGGGTGGTGGCCGACACCCTCCTGGAGCTGCGGGTCGTCACCGGACGGGGCGAGCAGATCGCCTGCTCACCCGCCCGCAACCCGCGGCTGTTCGACGCCGTGCGGGCCGGGCTCGGGCAGGTGGCGGTGGTCACCGGGGCGACGCTCCCGCTCGTCCCGGCGCCCGCGCGGGTCCGCCGGTTCCTGCTGTACTACCCTGGCCTGGCGGCCATGCTGGCCGACCAGCGGCTGCTGACCGGCGAGCGCCGGTTCGAGGTCGTGCAGGGCTCGGTGCTGGCCAACCCGGCCGGGGGCTGGACGTTCCGGCTCGACCTGGTCAAGGAGCTCGCCGGGAGCCCGCCGGACGACACCGAGCTGCTGGCCGGCCTGGCCGACGACCGGGAGCGGGCGGAGCCGGGCACCCTGGCCTACCTCGACTACCTGGACCGGCTGGCCGCACTCGAGCGGGCGCTGCGGGCCAACGGCCAGTGGTGGTTCCCGCATCCGTGGCTGACCACCTTCGTCGGCGACGCCGCGGTCGAGACGGTGGTGGCGGGCGAGCTGGCCGAGCTGACCCCGGCCGCCCTGGGGCCGCTCGGGCAGGTCGCCCTCTCCCCGATCCCGCGGGAATCGGTCACCAGCCCGCTGCTGCGGCTGCCCTCGGACCGCCTGTGCTATGCGTTCAACCTGATCCGGCTCCCGCCGACCGACGATCCGGCGGTCGCGGACCGGCTGGTGGCGGCCAACCGGGACGCCTACGAGCGGGTCCGGGACGCCGGCGGGACGCTGTACCCGGTCAGCGCCTTCCCGATGTCGCCGGCCGACTGGCGCGGCCACTTCGGGGCGGCCTTCGGCCCGCTCGCCGAGGCCAAGGACGAGCACGACCCCGGCCGGGTGCTCACGCCCGGCTACGAGGTCTTCTGAGCGCGGCCGTTCCCGCCGGTGAGGTCGACCTCGAACCAGATCGTGCGCCCGGCCGAGCTCTCCCGCACGCCCCAGCGGCTGGCCAGGGTGCGGACCAGCTCCAGGCCACGGCCCTTGGCCGCGCCGGTGTCGTGGATGCGCCGACGCAGCCGGGCCGGGCCGCCGTCGTCGGACACCTCCACCCGCAGCCGGCGGCCGTCGAGCGCGTACCCGACCTCCAGGGTGCCGCTGCCGCCGTCCGGGTCCGACTGGTCGAGCGCGCTGGTCACCGTCTCCGACACCAGCAGCTGGGCCGTCTCCCAGGGCTCGGAGCCGCGCACCAGGCCGCTCACCACGAAGCGCCGGGCGGCCGCGACCTCCTCGGGGCGGCGGTCGAAGCGCCGACGGCGCATGGTTGCCTTGGTCGGGTCCGTTGGCACGGCGGTTCCTCGGCATCGACGGCAGGATCGGGGGGACCGTCCCGGCCGTCCTCCCCAGGACCGGCCCGGGTCAAACCTCGGCCGGTGCGCGCCTCCCTGCCCGTGGCGGCCACCTCAGAGGCGGCGGGCCAGCGCGGCCAGGAGCTCGGGCCAGTGGTCGTAGTTGTAGCCGGTCCCGAAGCGGACCAGGACCAGGTCGCGGCTGGGGGCGACGTAGATGAACTGGCCGTGGTTGCCCTGAGCAGCCCGGCACGACCAGCACGACCACCTCGCCCGGCCCGAGGTGACGACCGGGTCGCCGCTCGATCACCGCTCGCAGCCCGCGGATCTCGATCCTCGGACAGTGGCGCTCACGCGCGCCGGCGTTCGTCCCGCCGCCGGACCAGCTCCTCGACCGCGCTCGGGAGGGTCGTCTCGAAGTCGATCAGCTTGGCCCAGGTCGGGGTGACGACGATCCGGACCATGCCGTCATACACCGACCGCACCTCGGCCTCCCACGCCTCCCGCTGCTCGGGCGTCATCGTGTAGCTGCCGTTCATCTGGAGGTACTCGTCCGGGATGCCCTCGACGACGTCCAGCTCGGCCCGGCCGCGGATGAGCAGGGTCTTTGGCGGGTGCACCTCGGTGTCGATGGTCAGGGCGACCGCCGGGTTGTGGCGCAGGGCCGTGAGCTTGGCGGCGTTCTTGGCCGTGCACATGACGATCTCCGTGCCGTTCCAGACGAACCCGATCGGGACCACCCGTGGCGTGCCGTCCCTGGCGACATAGGCCAGGCGGGTCAGGTCGCGGGCCAGGAGCTCCTGGCTGAGCGGGCGGTTCAGGACCTCGGCAATCTCACTCATCGGAGCAGCGTACGCACCGAGGCGGATCAATGCGAGAGCCAATCGCCGCCAGGTCGACCGGTCCAATCGGGAGCTCAGTCGTCGAAGGAGCGGCGGAGCCGATCCAGCCCCTCGCCGATGCGGCTGGTCGGGATGGCCCCGTAGGCGAAGATGAGACCGGGCTGGGGCGGGGTGTCCACGGCGTACAGCGACAGGGGCAGCAGCTCCACCCCGGCCGCCGACGCCCGGGCCAGCAGCCCCTCCAGCTCCAGGGAGGAGAGGCCGGGCGCGGTCGCGGCCAGGTGCAGGCCGACCGTCGAGGGGATCAGCTTCAGGTGGGCGGCGAACTGTCCGGCGAGGGCGTCGGCGACCCGCTCGTGGCGGGCCCGGTAGACCGCGCGCATCTTGCGCAGGTGGCGGGCGAACAGGCCCTGCTGGATGAAGCGGGCCAGGGCGCCCTGGAGGGGCAGGGGCGTATGGAAGTCGGTGAGCTGCTTGGCCACCCGGACGGCCGGCTGCAGCGAGGGTGGCACGACCACGAACCCCAGGCGCAGGGTGGCCAGCAGGGTCTTGGAGAACGAGCCGACGTAGATGACCCGGCCGGCCCGGTCCAGGGTCTGGAGTGGTTCGATGGGGCGGCCGCCGAAGCGGAACTCACTGTCGTAGTCGTCCTCCACAATGGCCGCCTGGTGGCGCTCGGCCCAGGCCAGCAGGGCCAGGCGCCGCGGCAGGGACATCGACATCCCGAGGGGGAACTGGTGCGACGGGGTGACATAGACCAGCCGGGTGCCGGTGGGGATGGCGTCCACGATCATCCCCTGGTCGTCGACCGGGACGCCGCTCACCTTGGCGCCAAGGGTCGCCAGCAGCCGCCCGGTCGGCCGGTAGCAGGGGTCCTCGACGGCCACCTGGTCGCCAGGGGCCAGCAGCACCCTGGCGATGAGGTCGACCGCCTGCTGGGTCCCGTTGGTCACGACGATGTCCCCGGCGGTCGCCTGCACGCCACGGGACACGCCGATGTGGCCGGCGATCGCCTCGCGCAGCCCGGCGTGCCCCGCCGGGTCGGCGTAGTGGCCGGCGCCGACGGCCGTCGCGGTGAGCTCCCGGGCCACCAGCCGCCGCCAGCTCTGGAAGGGGAACAGCCGGGCGTCGGGGATGCCAGGGCGGAAGTCGAACTCGGCGGCGTGCTCGAACACCCGCGGGGCCAGGTCGTCCCAGATCGGCCGGGGCCGCAGGATCCCGCCGGTCGCTCCGGTCCGCTGGCCGGCGCCGGGGAGGTCCTCGCTGACGAAGGTGCCGGCGCCGACCCGGCCGGCGACGAACCCTTCGCCCATCAGCCGGTCGTAGGCGACGGTGACGGTGGTGCGCGAGACGCCCAGCTGGGCGGCCAGCTCCCGGGTGGGTGGCAGGCGGCCGCCGGGAGGCAGACGGCCGTCGATGATCGCCCGGCGGAGCTGCCGGTAGATCTCACCGGTCAGGTCCTTGCGGCCGACCAGGCTGACATGGAATTCCACGGCGCTCACGGTAGCGACGGACGCATTGGTCTGGTCAACCTGGCGGGAAATTGGATCTGCCACTGGTCCCCTTGCCCTCGTAGCCTACCCCGATGACAACCGATCCCACGAGCTCGCAGGAGCATCCCATGTCACGCTCATCCGCCAGTCCCGAGACCCTGTCGATCCGGCGGCAGCTGCGCGCGGCCGTCGACGGCCGGGTGGTCACCGCCGACGACGCCGACTACGACCAGGCACGAGAGCTCTTCTACGGCGGGTTCGACCGCCGGCCGCAGGCGATCGTCTGGCCCACCGACACCACCGAGGTCGCCCAGGTGGTCTCGCTCGCGGCCGAGCACGGGCTGGAGCTGGCCGTCCGCGGCGGCGGGCACAGCACCGCCGGGCACAGCGTCAGCGACGGCGGGATCGTGCTCGACACCTCGGAGCTCAAGTCGCTGGAGATCGACACCGCCCAGGGGACCGCCTGGGCCCAGACCGGCCTGACCGCCGGTGAGCTCACCGCCGAGGCGGCCCGCCACGGGCTGGCCATCGGCTTCGGCGACACCGGGTCGGTGGGCATCGGCGGGATCACCCTGGGCGGCGGCATCGGCTACCTCTCCCGTCGGCACGGCCTCACCGTCGACAGCCTGCTGGCCGCCGAGCTGGTCACCGCCGACGGCCAGACGGTCCGCACCGACGCCGACACCCACCCCGAGCTCTTCTGGGCCATCCGCGGCGGCGGCGGCAACTTCGGGGTCGCCACCCGCCTGCACTTCCAGCTCCATCCCCTGAACGGCGTCGTCGGGGGGATGCTGCTGCTGCCGGCCACCGTCGAGACGATCGCCGGCTTCGTCGCCGCGGCCGAGGCCGCCCCCGAGGAGCTGTCGGCGATCGCCAACATCCTGCCCGCCCCGCCGATGCCCTTCATCCCCGAACAGGCGCACGGCCAGCTGGTCGTGATGGCCATGATCTGCTTCGCCGGCGACCCCGAGGCCGGCCAGGACGCCCTGGCCCCGTTCCGGGCCCTGGCCACCCCCCTCGCCGACATGGTCCGGCCCATCGGCTACCCCGAGATGTACCCGCCCGAGGAGGCGGGGTTCCACCCGACCGCGGTGAGCCACACCATGTTCCTCGACCGCGTCGACACCCAGGCGGCCGCCACCATCCTGGAGCACCTCCAGGCCTCGGACGCGGTCATGCGGGCGACCCAGCTGCGGGTCCTGGGCGGGGCCATCGCCCGGGTGCCGGACGACGCCACCGCCTATGCCCACCGGCAGCGGGCGATCATGGTCAACCTGACCGCCTTCTACCAGGGCCCCGACGACCGGCCCGGGCGCCAGCAGTGGGTGGACGGGTTCGCCGCCGCCCTGAGCCCGGTCGACGACGGCGCCTACGTGAACTTCCTCGGCGAGGACGGACCGGCCCGCATCCACCAGGCCTACCCGGGACCGACCTGGGAGCGGCTGGTCGAGGTCAAGCGCCGCTGGGACCCCACCAACCTGTTCCGGCACAACCACAACATCCCACCCGGCGGATAGCCGGTCGCGGAGGTGGACGATGGGCAAGGTGGTCTTCGACATCAGCATGTCCCTGGACGGGTTCATGACCGCCGCCAACCAGCGCCCGGAGGAACCGCTGGGCGACGGGGGCGAGCGGCTGCACGAGTGGGCCTTCGGTGACGACCCGCGCGACCGCGAGGTGCTCGCCGGGGGCGCCGGCAGCCTGGGCGCGGTGATCTGCGGGCGGCGCACCTACGTCGACTCGGTGCCGTTCTGGGAGGCGGACGGCCCCACCGGCCCGGCCCGGGTCCCGGTGTTCGTGGTCTGTCACGAGGTCCCGGGGAACGTCCCCGAGGGAGGGGTCTACACCTTCGTCACCGACGGGATCGAGGCCGCGCTCAAGCAGGCCCAGTCCGCGGCCGGCGACAAGGACGTGACCGTGATGGGCGGCGCCGACACCGGGCGCCAGTTCATCCAGGCCGGCCTGGTCGACGAGCTCTCCATCCACCTGGTCCCGGTGCTGTTCGGCGGCGGCACGCGGATGTTCGAGCACCTCGGCGACGGGCACCAGCAGCTCGAGAACCTCGGGGCGGTCCAGACCGCCGCCGCCACCCACCTGCGCTTCCGGGTCGTCAGGCAGGACGGCGTCGATGCCTCGCCATCACGATGACCTCGCCGGGCCCCTGGCGGTCTCGGCGGCCAACCCACGCTATTTCACGGCCGCGTCCGGCGAGCCCGCCGATCAGCGGGCGGTCTACCTGACCGGCTCCCACATCTGGAGCAACCTGCACGACGGCATGGGCCCTGGCCGGGGCTGCGCCGAGACCTCTGAGCGGTTCGACTACGACGCCTACCTCGACTTCCTGGTCGAGCGCGGCCACAACTTCATCCGGCTGTGGCGCTGGGAGCAGTTCCGCTCCCAGGCCGCCGGCGGCGACTTCCACCTGTGCATGACCCCCCAGCCCTGGCCGCGGACCGGCCCGGGAGCGGCCAGCGACGGCAAGCCCCGCTTCGACCTGGACCGGTTCGACGAGGCGTTCTTCGACCGGCTCCGCGACCGCGTCGTCGCCGCCGGCCGGCGGGGCATCTACGTCGGGGTGATGCTCTTCGACGGCTGGGCGCTGCACCTCAGCCCGGCGCCCGACCACGTCGAGGGGCATCCCTTCCACGCCGCCAACAACGTCAACGGGGTCGGGATCGGCTCGATCCTGGACTACCAGGTCCTGCCGCTGGGCCCGCGCGTCCAGGCGCTCCAGGAGGCCTACATCCGCAAGGTGGTCGCCACCGTCGGCGACCTGCCGAATCTGCTCTGGGAGGTGGCGAACGAGTCCTCGGGCGGCGGGGCGGCCGACCCGGCCTTCACCGCGATGCTGGGCCAGGTGGGCACGCCCGAGTGGGGCGACTCCACCGCCTGGCAGTACTGGGTGATCGACACCGTCAAGCGCCACGAGCAGGAGCTGGGCCCCGACCGGCACCCGATCGGGATGACCATGCAGTTCCCAGTCCCCACCCAGACCAAGGTCAACCAGCCGCTGCTCGACAGCCGGGCCGAGTGGATCTCGCCCGGCTACGACGACGAGATCTTCGCCGACGGGGGCAACCCCATGGCGCCCGGCTCCCCGCAGTCCCGGTGGCTGGAGGACCCGCCCGCCGCCGACGGCCGCAAGGTCGTGATCTCCGACACCGACCACTACGCCCCTGGCCGCGGCGACGCGCTCTGGGCCTGGAAGTCCTTCCTGCGAGGCCACCATCCGATCCTGATGGACTTCGGCATCATCGGCGGCGTCGACCCGCCCGACCCGTCGGCGGGCGGGCCCATGTCGTATGCGGCCTTCGAGCCCGCCCGCTGGGCCATGGGCGACACCCGGCGCTTCGCCGAACGGATGCGCCTGATCGAGATGGACCCGCGCGACGGTCTCAGCTCCACCGGCTACGTGCTGGCCAATCCCGGCCAGGAATACCTCGTCCTCCAGCCGACCACCGGCCCGTTCACCGTGACCCTGGCCGCCGGCACCTACACCGTCGAGTGGTTCGGCGTCGACAGCCGCCGGACCAGGGAGGCGGGCGAGGTGACCGTCGACCACGACCAGCGCCTCGGTTTCACCCCTCCCTTCGCCGAGCCCGAACCGGCCGTCCTGTACCTCACCAGAAGCGGATAGGGAGGAAGCGATCGTGCGAGACCCCGAGCCTCAGACCGCAGCCGGGAAGGTGCTGTTCCACTTCCTGACATCCCTGGACGGGTTCGTGGCCGGGCCCGGGCACACCATGGACTTCATGGACAGGACGACCGTCCGCGAGGGGCTGATCCAGGAGTACATCGAAACCACCGGCGCCATCCTCGCCGGGCGCGACGGCTACGACAGCGCGATCGGCGACGCCCGGCCGTACGGCGGAGTGTGGCAGGGCCCGATCTTCGTGCTCACCCACCATCCCGAGGACGCGCGCCCCGCCGAGGGGATCACGTTCCTCGACTGCCCGGTCGACGAGGCGGTCCGGCTCGGTCTGGAGGCCGCCAAGGGAAAGAACCTCGAGGTGTTCTCACCCACGATCGGAGCACAGCTCCTGCACCTGGGGCTGGTCGACGAGCTCGACATCCACGTGGCGCCGGTGCTCCTCGGGGACGGCATCCGCCTCTACGACGCGCCCGGTGGCAACCTCATCCACCTCCAGCGCGACGGTGACGACCCGACCCGCGCCGTCAACCTCCGCTTCCGGGTCACGCGGTGAGGGGCAACGAGGCGGTGACGGTGGTGCCGCTGCCGGGGCGGGAGTAGACCTGCCAGCTGCCGCCGGCCATCTCCAGCTGCTGGCGCATGCTGGCCAGCCCGAAGTGGTTGAGCCCGAGATGGCCGGCGATGGGGTCGGCCGCCTGGGCGGTGACGAAGCCGGTGCCGTCGTCGCCGATCTCGAGGGTCACCTGCCCGTGGCCGATCCGAAGGGTCACCCAGGCGTGGTCGGCCCTGGCGTGCTTGACGACGTTGGTGAGGGCCTCCTGGGCGACCCGGTACAGCACCGTCTCCTGGGCACGGGCGAGCCGGCCCGGGAGGTCGGCCTGGACGGTGCAGGCGATCCCGGTCTGCTCCTCGAAGGTCTTGGCGTAGTCGCTGAGGGCCGCCGACAGCCCCCATTCGTCCAGGGCCGGGGGGCGCAGCTCGACCATGACCCGCCGCAGGGCGGCGACCTCGCCGCGGATGTCGTCCTCCAGCGAGTCGAGCAGCTGCTGGCCGCCGTCCATGTCGGCGCGGGCCAGGCGGCGACGGCTCAGGTCGGCGGTGTAGGCGGCCCCGGTGAGCCGCTGGATGGGCCCGTCGTGGAGCTCGGCGGCCAGGCGGATGCGTTCCTCCTCGCGGGCCTGGACGGTCCGGTCGAGGAGCCGCTTGCGGGCGGCGGCCTGGGCGGCGACCTCGCCGGCGAGGCCGTTGAGGCGGGCCAGCACGAGCCCGAACAGCACCATCGAGCCGACCGCGGTGACCAGGCCCTCGGTGTGCCGCCCGCGGGCCAGCTGGACGACCTGGACGGCCGGGGCCAGCAGCGACGCCGCGGCCAGCAGGCCCAGCCGCCAGCGGCTGAGCCGGATCTCCCGGGGCGGGGCCGGCTCGGCCAGGGCGCCCATGGTGGGGTGCAGGGCGGCCGCGCCCCAGCAGGCGTACCAGGTCATCCAGCCAAGGTCGATGGGGCTGCCGGTGTGGTAGCCGCCGGTCAGCTGGATCCAGCTGTAGAGGGTGTCGGTGACCAGCAGCCCGCCGACCCCGCAGCTCAGGATCCAGAAGGCCGGCGGGCGGGGGCCGCCGTCGACCAGCAGGCGCACGAACGTGGCCAGCAGCAGCACGTCCATGATCGGGTAGGCCATGGACACGGCCCGTGCCGCCACGGTCAGGTCGGGCGAGTGGGCCAGCGGGGCGACCAGGAACACCCACTGCGATGATCCCGGTGGTGGTCGCGGTGAGGGTCTGACCCTTGATTCCGCCGGCTGGGTGCCCTGTTCCTGACCTGTCGACCCGACCCGCGGCCGCCAACCTAACCGCGTGGTGGCCGTGGTGAGGGTCTGACCCTGCTGTCATCGGGCCTGGTGCCTTGGGGTTGA
>Ga0307416_100002848_pt1 | contig 10062 bp, 14 predicted proteins | sample DK1Cmetagenome_2_FD_203821 | JGI IMG/M metagenome (GOLD analysis project Ga0307416, IMG submission 203821) | Maize rhizosphere microbial communities from greenhouse at UC Davis, California, United States - DK15-C-3 | ecosystem: Host-associated > Plants > Roots > Rhizosphere > Soil | place...
TTAGCGTCGATTGCTGGCTAGCTCGCGCTCGTACTGCACTGACCGGCACACGGCCAGGATGGTCGACGGGTACCAGCGGCCGCGGCCCGTGGCCGTAGGGACGCCGCGTTCGTTCAGCCCCTTGGCGAGGCTCTTCTTGGAGCGGCCGGCCTCGACCTCGGCCGCTATCCAGCCGCGCAGGGCCGGGTCGAGCTGGGGGCCGGGCCCCTGGCGTTCGCCGCGCTCCCGCTTGGCGCGCAGGGCGGCCCGGGTGCGCTCCCGGATCAGCTCGCGCTCTAGGGCGGCGACCTCGCACAAGATGCCGACCATGAACCGGCCCGCTGGGCCGGTCGTGTCGACTTCCGGGTCGAGCAGGACTAAGGCGAAGCCGGTGGCGGCGGCGAGGTCGAGCACGTCGACCAGGCCGCGAGACGAGCGGGTCACGCGGTCGAGCTTGGCGCTGACCAAGGCGTCGGCCGTCCCACGCTCCAGCCGGGCGAGGGCTCGCTTGAACCCGGGTCGGTCGGCTGGCAGGGTCGCGCCGCTGCACACGTCGACCTCGACGGCCAGGACCTCGACGCCGCGGTAGGTCGCCCATGCGCGGATGGCGGCCTCCTGCGCTTCCAGGCCGAGGCCGGAGCCGGCCTGCTCATCGGTCGAGACGCGCAGGTAGGCGACGGCTTTGCTTGGCCGTGAGGGCGGCTGGCGACGGGCGGGTCGACTCATGGCTACTTAGGCGGCCACATGAGCCACACCTGAGCGTTGACGTCCCCGCCTGGCGCTCTAGCTTCATTCCACTCTTCAGCGGCGGCCTGGGCGGCACCACGGTCGGCGAATGGGCCGATGACAGCGAGCGGATAGCCGTCAGCGGGGCCGGGCGTAACAAGGATGGCAAAGGCGTCAGGCATCGAGGCTCCTAGGCATGAAATCAGACACGCCTAGGTTACAACCTACGTTCCTGCTGTATCTAACGCGGATGGTCACTCTCCGCAGTCGGCCTCTCCCTCGGGCCGCTCGACCTCGGCGGCCCGTTCTCGGGCTAGTTCGGCGGCTCGACGGAGTTTCCAGCCGGCTTCCTTGTCGCGGATGTCGAGCTGGCCGGGCGGGTCGAGGTCGGCGAGGAGGCGGTCGAGGAGGTCGGCGGCGGCGCGGAGGGCGGCCGAGTCGTCCCGCTCCGGCTCCGGCTCGTGCTCGTGGTTGGTCATGTGCCCGCTTCCGTGTCGGCCCATGCGGCCGTCTCCGCGGCCAAGCATGCCACGGAGCAGTAGAGGCCGATGGTGCCGTAGGTCCGACTGCTGTACTGGCCGGGGTCGGGTTGGCGCTGTTGCAGCCTGTACCAGCCGCGGGGCGGCTCGGGGGCGACCTCGCTGCGGCGGCAGTGGTGGCAGTAGAACGGGTCGCCGGCTCGTGGGGGTGGCGGTGACGATGACAGCCGCCGGGAGCTGCTGGGCGTCGCCGTGGCCGCAGGTGGTGACGCCGGGGGTGACATGGTGGTCTGGCTGTCACGGTCGAGCGGCCACGGCGGCAGCACGGCCGTTGTGCTGGGCGCCCCGCGCTTGCGCACTCCGCGATGCTTGGGCCTACCTCCGGGGAGCCACGCGCTGGCTGCCGTAGAACGGCGGCAGCGGCCGGCGGGCAGTCTGCCGGGCGGCGGCGGTCAGGCCCGGGGGCTCCTGGCCGGCGGGCCAGAGGGCGCCGGTCGGTTGGGGGCCGACCACGCGGCGCCGGTAGCCGGCGGCCAACAGGCGGCGCTCACGCTCGGCGACCTCACCGGCGGCGAACGCGACCTTGCAGCGGGCGCACGGCTGGCCGAGCAGGCCGACCAGGGCGGGGGTGGGCTGGTCGGGCATGGGCTCGTCAGCGGCGGCGGTCAGGACCCGCAGGGCGCACCAGTGGCACACGGCGCCGTCCCCTACTTCGCGGATGGTGGCAGCGAGCTGGGCGTCGGTGAACACGCCGCGGCTGGCCGGGTACCTGTTGCGAATCAGGGTGATGGCGGCCTGGTCGCGGCGGGTGCCGATGAGGCGGGTTCGGCTGGCGAACGACCAGAGGGCGCGGCGGAGTTGCTCGCCGAGCTCGGCGTCGTCGCGGGCGCGCATGGGCCGCTGCTGGCCGCCGGCGTAGGCGGCCATCGCCGACCGGCGGGCGCCGGGGCCGGGAACCTGGGAGGCTGGCTGCTTGTGGGGCACGGTCAGGCGCCTCGCTTTCTCTCCTGCTCGGCGTCGGGGGTGTAGGGGTTGGGGGCGCTCACAGTGGCCGGTCTCCTGGGGTGTTGGGGGTGTCGCCGAGGCAGTCGCGCTTGTCGGGGAGCTGCTCGTCGGCCTGGCGGATGGCCCGGTCGTGGCCTTCCCGGTCGGCGCGCAGGGCGGCGTCGGTCAGGCGGGCCCGCTCGGCCCGGTCGCGCTGGTCGGTCTCGTTGCTGGTCACGGTCTACCTCCGTTGCTGGGGGTGGGCTGGTCAGAGGGCGTCGCCATACCAGAGGTGGGCGACGCGCTCGCGCAGGGTGCGAGAGGTCGAGGGGGGCGGCTCCCCGGTCGAGCGGGCACTCCACGGGTGGAAGCCGGCCCGGATGAGGTCGGCGGTTTCGGTGGCGGTGTGCCCGATCGGCCGGGGGCGGCCGCTGGTTTCCCAGGCGGCGGCGCCGATGGGGCGGCTGTAGGCGTCGGCGAGGCCACCTCCGCCCATGCGCAGGGGCCGGTCGGCCGTCCGCTCGGTCGGGCTGGTGGGCCGCGGCCACCGTCGCCGCTTGGCCCGCCGGGCCACCCTGGCCACGGGGGGCGGCGGGGTAGCCACCCTCAGCGTGTTCGATTCCAACCCTCCACCCTGAGCTGTAACCGAGGGCAGGACGGCCTCCGCCGTCAGCCAGGGTCGCTCGGTCGGGGCCTGGGGCGCGGGTGGGGCCGGCCAGGAGGGCACGGCCGGGGGCGCGGTCGACGGAACGCGCTTGAGCCGGGCCGTGATGCCGGCGACGTCGAGGGCCATCAGCGCCCACCCCCGTTGATGCTGCTGGCGGCCGGCTTGATCCACCAGGCACCCGACGGCGGAACGCCGGCCCGCTCCAGCCGGACCCGCTCCCGCTCGGCCCGCTCGGCGGCGTCGGCGGCGAGGTACTCCTCAGCGGCGGTGACGGCCCGCTCCCGCTGGTCGTCATCCAGCTCCAGCGCCCCAAGGGCGGCCCCGAGGGCGCCGGCGAGGCGGGCCGGGAACCCCTCCACGGCATCGCGAGCGTCGGCGGCGTCCAACTCGGCCACCACCCGGCCGATTTCGACGTCGAGCTCGGCGACGGACAGATCCGCGTAGCGGCCCAGGTCCAGATGCTCGGCCTCGACCTCGCGGCGGACGAGCCGGAACGCGGCCGCGGACACCGCCGGGGGAAGCTCGAGGCCGTTGACGACGCGGGTAATCATGGCGCCGACCAGCTGACCGACCTGCTCATTCTGGCGGGTGAATCTGGCCTCAAGGTCGGCGTCGAGGGCGAGCTTGGCGACCCGGGCCACGGTCACGGCGGCGCTGGACAGCTGGGCGAGGTCACCGCTGTCGGCGTCATCGGCCGCCACGGCGGCCCGGGCGCCGCTCAATAGAGCCTCGCATGCCCGGACGGCGCCGAGCAGCACCCGGCGAGGGTCGCTGTCTTGGTCGACGCCGAGCAGGCTCTTGACCTGGGCGAGCGCGACCCGCTCAGCGGCGCGCCGTTTGACGGCTGGCGCCCGGCCCCCGTGGGTTGGGCACACGTTCCCGCCCGAGATGGCGGCCCGGCGACACCTGCGCCCGGTGCGGTTCGCCTTCGCGGTGCAGCGAAGGCGCTCGGGCGGGTCGACAAGGTTGTTACTCATCGGCGGATGAAGGGTCGGCGCCGATGACGGGTCGCGGTGGCATCGCCTGCCGGGCGCGAGATCCTGGGTGGAGCTGCTTGCGGTGAATCTCCAGCCAGTCGGCCTCGAGCAGCCGCCGGCACATCGGCCAGGCGTCGCTGGTCGACCAGCCGAGCGTGTGGGCCAGCTCCGTCGGTGTCGGGGGCCGGTTCCAGTGGCGCCAGTAGCGGATGACCACTTCGGCGGCGCGGGGGCCGTCACGCTCGGCGGTCGGGGTGAGGCGCTCGATAAGCTTGGTGATGCGGGCCGGGTGCGCGGCCGCGGCGACCGCCATACGTTCGACCTCGGCCCGGACGGCGCGGGTGTAGGCGGGCTGCCCCCTGCTGATGAGCCGCCTGATGGCCTGTCCGGCTGGGGGCCGCTCGTGGTCGGGAACTCGGCCGCTCAGGGCCAGGCCGACCACCGCCGCATGCTTGCTCCCGACGCGATGGCGACCGAGGGTGAGCGCGAGGGCGTGGACGGCCTGCTCGCGGGGGACGTGGAGCTCGAGCTGGGCGCGGTCGAGCATGGCCGTGACGGCGGCGACGCGCTGCTCAGATGGCGGTGTCCTGGTCCTGGTTCTGGCCGGCAGTGTCCTGGTCCTGGACGGCGCCGTGGTAGTCATCTAGCTCCCCCTCCGCGTCGGTTCAGCGCCGTTTGCTTGCGAGCTGCGCGGCGTTCGGCGACGGCTTCCTCCCTAGTCAGCCAGCAACGGCAGGCGCGCGGTGGAATCCCACCCGTCCGCCACTCGCCCAAGACCTCGAGCGGGCCGAGGGCGCCGTCGAGCAGGGCCAGGACCTCACTCGGCTCGTCATAGGTCATCGGCCGTTGCTGGCCAACGTCCATCAGGGCCAGCACGTCGAACGCCTCGACCTCGCGCGCGCACGGTGCTGTGGTAACTGAGGGAGTAACTACCTCCCTCTCTTCACTAGCCGGGGTTTCCTCGTTATGGAGCGCAGTCGACGCACGGTGCGCTTTGAGCTGACCAGCCGAAAGTCGCTTCCGCGCCGGTGCGCTTTGAGCAACTTGCATGGTGGCCGCCACGCCCTGGGGGAAGAGCAGGGTGTAGCGGTTGACCCCATACAGGTTCTGACCTGGCCTGTCCGGATCAGGGCGTCGGCTCGGCTCGACTCTGAACAGGCCAAGACGGAGGCCGGCCGGCTCGACCTTCAGATGGCGCGGGTCACGCTCAGGCGTGCGCAGGTCGGCGATGAGCTCCTGTAGCCGACGCCGCTTGATGCCGAGGCGCTCCGCCAGCCGGTCCTGACGACCGAAGGTGACGCGGCGGCCGTGCTGGTCGAGCTTCGCTCGGCCGTCGAGCACCATGAGGAGCTGCTTGTGCCGTTCGCTGGGGAGCGTCGGGTAGGTCGAGTGCGCTTTGAACTGAGCTGGGTATTTGCCGTCCTGGTCATCGTCGTAGTCGAGCTGGTCGACGTCGACGCTCCAGTCACCCCAGAGGCTCGGCTCGTCTGTGTCGGGGGATTCCGCTAGGCTCCTGTCGACCTGTCGCTGCGGGACGGCGATGGTGCGGGGCGGCCCTTGACCGGGGGCCGCCTTCGCGTTGTCAGGGGGCCGGCCGAGCGGCGCGGCGGTCATGCCGAGGAACCCTTCATGCGAGGTCCGTGCCGGCTGCCCGCCACCACGCATGGTACCTCGCCGGAGTGACCGCACCTGCTCGCAACAGCGAGCACCTCGCGGTTACAGGCCGGGTGCCTCACTTGGAACCCAAGCGCTTTGGTCAACCGGCTTGGTGAGACTCCCCGGACCCGGTAGCGTCGCGCCGCTCAAACGAAGGGGGTGTCCGTGGACAACATCATCGCCGGTATCAGCGCGGGCATCGCCCTGGCGGCGCTGGTGGTTTCCTTCGTGGTTGCCAGGCAGCAGACCGCCATCCAAGAGCGGCTGGCCGCGATAGAGGAGGCCCGCCGGGCCGAGGAACTCGACGCGAGAACCGTGGCCCAGGTCACCGCAAGCATGGGCAGGCCGCTGGATCCACATCTCATCCTGCGCAACCACGGGCCGGCGGTCGCCCGCGGTGTCGAGCTGGAGGTGCAGCAGGGACCACGCATCCCGCAGGTCCAGGGGCTGACGGAGGCCCTCCCGGCCGACCTGCAGTCCGACCAGGAGCTGGCCTTCCATGTCCCAGTCGACTTGGCGATCGCCCGTGTGTTTCGAGTCACGGTCCGTTGGACCGATGGAGCCGGCGACCATGAGGAGCTGTTCGTGCTCCAGATTAACTAGGCCGTGGCGGTCATCCAACGGGCCTCGCCTAGCCAGTCGCTTCCTGGAATGCGCATGCCCGTCAAGGGCAAGCTCGCTTCGCTCATGCTTCGCACCCTTGACGGCCGGGCATCGCTGCGGGTCTACACCATGGTGGCGCGGGCGAGCCTGTGGCCTGTACGCGGGGCAGGGCCCCGCACCCCGAACACCCGTTCGCGCCAGCAATGGGAAGCGCCCCGGGGGGTCTGGGGCGCAAGGGTGGGGCTGGTTGGGTCACACGTCCCAGAGGGCCGCGACGCCGAAGTGCTCGCGCTCGAGGGCTGCCAGGACGGCGAGGTCGTCGCCGTCGTGGCAGGCGCAGCCACAGGGCATCCCATGGGCGGCGGTGGCCGAGATGATGGAGCCGCGGCAGACGTGGTGCCGAGCGAGCTCACATGAGACCGTCATGGACACGGCCTGGCCGGCGGCGGCGCGGTCGGCGGGGGCGATACGCTTGCTGGTGGCCATCGGGTTCCCTCCGGTGGTCCGGCCCCGGGGCGGTGGCAGCCGCTGCCGGGGCACTCTCTTTGGTACCTAAATTGTAACCCGCTATGAGCAGGGAAAACAAGTCATTCGGCGGCGAATCGCGGTTGCGGTTGGCACCGACACCGACCGTACCGGGCGGTTGCCGTGATCATCCGGGTGGCCGAGCTGCGCAGCCTGCGGCGTCGCCGTGGTGGCGGCCTGCCGGGTGCGGTGGCGCTGGCCCGGATCCGGGCGCTGGAGGCCGAGGGCTAGGGTTTGGGCGTCGATCTCACCCCGGGCCGGATTCGGCTCCTTTCACCGACCGGGGAACGGAAGGCCGGGACCGGGCACCAACCGGCCATGGGCGGCCCGACTCCTTGAACCCGACCTGCGCCCGACAACGCCAGCACCCCCGGTGTCCTGCGACCTCCCACCGGGGGTGCTGCGCATGGTGCCTACGGTTCCCTCAGCCGGTCACGGCTGGAGGCGACCAGCCTACCGCCGACCCGCCGTCCACAGGACGACCAGCGCCAGCACAACCATCGCCAGCTCCTGCAATGCCTCCTCCTCTCACTCGGCGACGGAGCCAGGAAAGGCCACCAGGGATGGGGCTCGCTGGCGGCTGGTGCCTAGTTCGCTCTCTGGTACCGAGCAGGCCCGCAACCGGGCTAGCTCGTTGCCCGACGAGTGGGCCGACTACCCGGTTGCAGGCGGGTCGACCTGCGCTGACGAGGCCTCGAACCCCGGTCCAACCAGGGAGCCAGTAAGCCGGGGATTGCATCCCCGGCACCCCGCTCATGATCCCTCCCTGGCAGTTGCCGGCGGACCCAGGCGGCCAGCTTCGGATGGTGGGCATAGTCGAACCGCAGCTGGCGGATGTACTCGGGCAGCCCATTGACCAACCGCCAGGTGTCATAAGTCGACGCGGGCACAGCCGGGGTGTTGTGGCGTTCGACCCGCCACAGCAGGAGCAGGCCCCCGGTCGTGGCGGCTGCCCAGCCGTAGATCAGCAGCGGCCACAACAGCAGACGCGTCCGGGAGGCGGCTGCGACCAGGAGGGCGAGCAGCAAGACCACGATGAGCTTGGTGAGGAACGGGTGGTGGCCGACCTGGCGCGGGCCCCCGGGGGTGCTGGTGGGATGCATGGTGGCCATGAGGTGCTCCTCTAGGTGAGTCTCCCTCCCGAAGCCTTGGCCTAAACCAGAGGGCGGCCCGGTCCCTGCTGCTCCTCGATCGCCTCACCCCTCCTGGGCACCTTCCGAGCGCTCCTCCAGCTGGTGGCAGGGGCAGATGCACCAGCCGCCGTTACAGCGGTCGTGGAAGCCCTCCGGCACGCGTACCTCACGGCCTGACCTCCTGGTTGTCGCGGTCGGCTGGCGGGGCCGCTTCACCGCCCGACCCGGGCGGCCGGTAGCGCCGGACCTGCGGAGCCGGCGGCGGGTCAAGGCTCGCCGGAGGCGACCCCATAGGGGCTTGGCCTTGAGGCGGTGCCGGTGGAACAGGTATCTCCCGATGGGCGACCGCCCGCCCCGGAGTCGACGGGTGCAGGGTCCCGGCGATGGGAGGGGCGGTTAGGCCCCGGGCTGCGTCTCGCGTGGCAGCGTCGATCTTCGTCAGCGAGACCTTGACCTTCCGGCCCCGTGAGATCACCTCCCCCACCCCGGTCTCGGCCTCCCGGATCTCCTGCTGGTCGACCTTGCCGACGTGGCGCTCGGTGACGGCGATCCGCTCGTCATGGAGGCCGGTCGACCGGGTGACGGTCAGGGCGTCTTGGGTGCCGGCCAGCATCGCCAGCTCGGCGGGGATCGGGGAGCGGAACAGGATCACGGCGTTCGCGCTCGCCAGCAGCCGCTCGCGGTCCCGGGGCTCGCCCAGCCCGGCCGCCGACTGCGCGCCCAGGATCACCCCCGACCCGCTGGAGCGGGATCGCTCAACCAGGCTGATGGCATAGGGGCGGCCCCCGGCCAGGGCCGAGAACTCATCGAAGGCCAGCAGCCGAGGCCGGCCCGGGTCGGTGACGAGATACTGCCCGTAGGCGGCCAGGAGTACCCGCATGGCCGCGTCGGCGTCCTTGGGGTTGTCCATCGTGGGGACGGTGAAGCAGGCCAGGTCGACGTCGCCGAGCCACCAGCCGCCATCCCAGCGGCCAGCCAGGGCGGCGGCCAGGTTGGAGGCGCGCAGGGCGATATCGGAGAGGCGCTTGCGCCGCTCCATCCCGCGGATCACCGACACCTCGGCCGGATGCCCAGCCCATGCCGACACGAGCGCGGCCGGGTCGAGGCGCCGCACCAGCTCCAGCATCGACGCGCACGGCGGCCCCGGCTGGGTCAACGCGAGGCGGAGCCCCAGCATGGCCGCTTGCTCGTAGAACTCGGCTTCGTCGCTGAACTGCCAGGCGGCGGCGAGGCGGTTGGCGAGCTGCTGCGGCGTCCCCCGCCAGAGATCGACGGGCTGCTGGGGGAAGCACGCGACCCGAGCGTCCGGCCAGCCGGTGAGGTAGGCGGCGGTGACGGCCTGGTCGAGGCCGTCGGTGCCTTTACCGTCGATCAGGCACAGCTCGCGCCGCTCCCGACCGGCGAGGTAGGCGATGCGCTCGATGGTGGTCGACTTCCCCGTCCCGGAGGCGCCGACCAGGATGGTGGTCTGCCCGAAGTGGTCGGCCGGGGGGATCACGTACCCGCTTCGCTGCCAGGTCTTGAGGTCCCCGCCGCGGCTTTCCCCCAGGGCCTCGGCTGCTGGGTTGCGGGCTGGGGTGATCACCTTGGCGACGACGCGTTGGCGGCGGGCGCGGGCGTCAGCCCGAACCGCCCGCACCCGCGGGCTCTTCGGGTCGGTGATGGTCGCCTCGCCCTGGGGTGTCTTGACGGCCGCGGCGGCCAGTCCCAGCGGCAGCCCGACCGGCAGCGACACCACCAGCAGCCGCACCAGCACCAGCAGGAGCGTGAATGCCAGGCTCCAGCCGCCCCGCGGTCCCTGCGACGCCCCTAGCGGGTCGTAGGAGTTGAGCGCCCACCGGAGCGCGGTGGCGGGCTCGATGGCGACCAGGGGCAGCGCCGTGACCGGGGCCGCGACGGCGAGCTGCCAGCGGCGCACCCGGCCGGCGTAGACGGCGCCGGCGGCGAACAGCCACACCAGGAACGTTGACGGCGCGACCGCGAGGACGATGACGACGACATAGACCCATTCGGGCACAGCCGGCATCGCCGGGCGGGGGGCAAGCTCCTTCACGACGCCACCCCCTCGGGCAGCGGGTAGACCTGGTGGCGGTCGCCGCCGCCCGCATCCGCGAGGCGCTTAGCGAGCCGGTCGACATGCCGGGCCGGGCAGAACCACCAGCAGCCCGCGTTCCAGGCCGGGTCGGCTTGGCGAACGATGTCGGCGTAGCGGTCGACCCCGGACAGGACTCCGGGCGCCCGCTTCGCCTTCACCGCCAGCTCAACCTCGATGCCGGTCGCGGTCCCGTCCGGCCAGGCGAGCGCGCCATCGGCGCGGCGGCCCTGCCCACCCT
>Ga0307416_100002851_pt1 | contig 10059 bp, 8 predicted proteins | sample DK1Cmetagenome_2_FD_203821 | JGI IMG/M metagenome (GOLD analysis project Ga0307416, IMG submission 203821) | Maize rhizosphere microbial communities from greenhouse at UC Davis, California, United States - DK15-C-3 | ecosystem: Host-associated > Plants > Roots > Rhizosphere > Soil | place: USA...
GGCCACGTGCCCGCGGCGTGACGGCGGGACCGCGGAATCGTCGGGCGGCGGCCGTGCCACAGCGATGTGTCGCACGCCCGGCAGGGGAGACGCGCCACCGTGCGCTGGCACCAGACCTCACCCCACTCGCTCGCGAGCCCACCGGCGGCCCGCGGGCGGCGCCCGCCGTCAGGCCCGCACCGGCAGGTCCAGGTCGCCGCGATCGAGGACGCTGATCGACGACGGCGCCCGCCCGACCGGGCGGGGCGCCGCCCGCGGGCCGAGGAGGCGGAGCAGGTCGGCGGTGGCGCCGTCGACGGCGCCAGCCTCCTCGGGCGTGGCCGCCACAGCCGCCGCCAGGTCGAGCCAGGCGAGCGCCTCGTCGTACGCGAAGCGTGAGACGCCGGCGTGCGTTGCGAGCATCGCGTACCGGTAGGCAAGCGCGGGCTCGCCTCCCTGCTCGGCGTGCCGCGCGATCTCGCCGGGGTCGGCGGGCTCCGCACCGGGCGGCACGTTGAGCGACAGCGCCAGGGCGATCTCGCGGTGCACCTCGCGGCGGCGCGCCGTGGTCAGCCCCTCCCGGACCACGCGCGCGATCACGGGGTGCGCGCAGCGGTACGTCCCGCCCTCCTCCACCACCAGGTGGCGCTCGAGCAGCGCGTCGCCGAGCGACGCCGCGTGCAACCGCGAGATGCCGTGCACGTGGGAGAGCACGTCGGTCCGGCAGCCGCGGTCGGCGACGGCGATGGTGATGAGCACCCTGCGCAGCTCGTCGGGCAGGCACTCGATGCGCGGCGCGATGGCGTCGTACACCGTGCTCGAGAGCGACAGCGCACCGTCCGGGGTGGAGGGCGACACCATCCACTCCCCACTCGCCGGGTCCACCGTGAGCCAGCGCTGCGCGAACAGCGTCTTGAGGAGCTCGATGACGTAGAACGGGTTCCCGGCGGTGATCTCGTAGATGCGGCTGGCGACGCGGCGCCCCGCGTTGGGCGCGGTGACGTGGCCGAGCTCGCGCACCAGCTGCCACACGTCGTCCTCGCTCAGCGGCGCCAGCGTCAACACCGTGGTGCGCTGGCGCGCCCGGAGGGCGCGGTACAGCCGGACCGGCTGTGCCTCCGGCTCCGTGGCGCCGAGCGTCATCGTCGCGCACCAGAGCACCGGCGCTTCCTCGAGCCGGCGGACGAGCACGTGCAGCAGCGCGCAGCTGTCGGCGTCGTACCACTGCAGGTCCTCGAGGACCACCACCACCGGGTCCTCGTCGGCGAGGGCGAGCAGCAGCTGGGCGACGCCCTCGAAGAGCCGCCACGCGTCGGGCGTGGCCGCGGGGGGGGCGGGGAGCGACGGGAAGCGACGGCGCAGCTCCGGCACCAGCCGAGCGACCTCCGCCAGCCACTCGGGGTCGGCGCCGGCGAGCCCGGGCGCGTCCACGGCCGTGCGCAACGCCTCGACGACGGGGCCGAAGGGCACGCCGTTCGACGCCTCGAAGCCGCGCCCCCGCAGCACGATCCCGCCGGCGGCGGACACCCAGCGCGCGAAGTCGTCGGCGAGACGCGACTTGCCCACCCCGGCCTCGCCCCCGATCAGGGCGACGCGCCCGCGTCCGGCCGCCGCGCCCTTCCACGCCCGCTGGAGCGCGTCCCACTCGGCGGCGCGTCCGCGCAGGCTCGCCTCGAAGGCGGGGGCGGTCGCGTACCACTCGTCGGTAGCGCGTGCCGACGGTGGCCGCGGCACGTCGTGCTGCACACGCTCCATCAGCTCGCGCAGCGCTCGGCCCGGCTCGCGCCCCACCTCCTCGCTCAGCCGGCGGCGGTAGTCGGCGTACGAGGACAGGGCGGTGTCTCGCTCGCCGGCCAGGTAGCGGGCCTCGACGGCGACGCGCACCGCCTCCTCGGCGAGCGGGTCGACGTCCAGCCATCGCTCGGCCACGTCCGCGGCCTCCCGCCAGGCGCGCCGCGCCAGCGCCTCGTGCGCGACTGCGGCCAGCGTCTCCCGGAGCCGCTTGATCAGGACGTGCCGTCGGCCCTCCGCCCACTCGTCGAACGCCGGACAGTGGCGCACCGGCAGGCCGGCGAGAAAGGCGCGGACGTCCAGGGCAAGCACGCCGCCGCGGTCGCCCGTCCGCCCCTGCTCGAGGGCCTGCACGTCGCAGCGCACGCCCCGGTCGAGCTCCACGAAGGTGCGCTCCACGCGTACCGCGTCGCCGAGCGCGCGCCGCAGGTGGGTGAGCGCCTGGCGCATGGACGCCCTGGCCTTCTCCTCCGGGAAGTCGCCCCAGAGCAGCGCCGTCACCTCGTCGCGCGAATGCGGTCCGGGCTCGAGCGCCAGGTAGGCCAGGAGCGCAAGACACTTCCCGCCGAGCGGGGGGCCCGGTGGGGGTGCACCGTCCAACGTGACCGCGACACGACCGCACAGCGTGAGGACAACGTCGGGCACTGGGCCTGCCTCCGTTTGGAGCGGCCCCAACCTATGGCCGAATCACGATCCGCGAAAGGGAAATCACACCTGATTCACGGGGCCGTCCTACGTTCCCGTCCGTCAGTACACGGCAACGCACGGCAGGCCAAGACCCACCCACCAGCCCGGAGCACGCTATGAAAAAGGATGACGAGATCGTGCGCATCGACCTGACCGCGGAGCAGAAGGAGCTGGTGAAGAGGGAGATCAACAAGGACGCCGAGGCGATCGAGCTGAAGGCGCAGGAGCTCGAGGAGCGCATCGCTCCCCGCTCGTTTTACATGCAGTAGTCGTGGCACCGCCGTGGTACGCCGGCCCGCACCGGCGTATCACGCAACGGCCGGCGGGTGGGGAGAAAGCCCCCGCCCGCCGGCTCGTTTTTACGCCTTCGGCGGGTCGGCTCGGAGACGCTCGGAGACGCTGAAGCGCCCGGGCCATGGCCGAATCACGAATCGCGAAAGGGAAATCACGCCCGAATCACGGCGCCGACCTACGTTCACCCCGTGTTCGGTACACGGCAGCAGCGCAGGACACGTCCCACCCTACCAGCCCTGGAGCCTGTTATGAAGAACGACGACAAGACCGTGCGCTTCGACCTGACGCCCGCGCAGAAGGAGCAGGTCAAGCAGGAGATCAACAAGGACGCCGACGCGATCGAACTGAGCGTCCACGAGCTCGAGGAGCGGATCGCGCCGCGCGTCACCCTCCCCGCGGCTAACTAATCGCGTCACGGAGACGCGCCCGAGCGCACCGGCGCACCGCGCGGTGCGCGAGCAGCGGCGGCCGGGGAGACTCTCCCCGGCCGCCGCTGCTTCGTGCGCCACAGTTCAGTCGGAGACCGTGCTCTCGACCGCATTCGGTTGGGGCGCCGGCGGAATCACGATCCGCGCGCCCGAAATCACGCTCCGTTCACGCGGCGGTCCTATGTTCGCCCGTGTCAGACGAGGGCAGCACGGCTACCCCCAGAACTCACCCACCAGCGCGGAGCACCTTATGAAGAACAACGAGCAGACGGTTCGCTTCGACCTGACGCCCGAGCAGAAGGAGCAGGTGAAGAAGGCGACCAACAAGGACGTCGAGGCCGTCGAGCTGACCGTCAACGAGCTCGAAGAGCGTATCGCCCCCCGCGCCATTCTGTTCAGGCAGTAGTCGCCCCGTCGTGGCGCGCTGGTCCGCACCGGCCCGCCACGGAGATCACGCGACCACCGGCGGGCGGGGAGAGTCTCTCCGCCCGCCGGTGCCTTGTGCGCCATTGCCAAGTCGGGCCTGGCATCACACTTTAGCGCCTCGCGCACGAGCGGGGATCCAGTGACCGATGGAGATTCGGGCCCCGGGAACGGAGCGGCGGGCACGGGGATCGCTCCCGCCACGCCGTCGCCGAGTACCTGGGCACCGGCATCCGTCGGCGGCCTCACGCCGCCGGGCGAGCCGTCGATCGAGGAGCTGCGGAGCGAGATCGAGCGCCTCCGCCGCCTCGTCGCGGACCGCAGCCACGACCTCGCGCTCCTCGCCGAGACGAGCCGCGAGATCACCGCGACGCTCGACCTCGACCGCGTGCTCCGCGCCGTGGTCAACCTGGCCATGCGCGCCCTCCCCTTCGACCGCGGCGCCGTCGCGCTCTACGAGCACGGGCAGTGCGACGTGCGCGCCGTGGCCGGCGCCGACACGGTGGACCGCGCCGACCCGGCCATGCAGGACCTCGCCGCGCGCGCCGCCTGGGCGGCCGGCATCGGAGAGAGCTTCTACCTCTCGGACCGCGAAGCGCCGGCGTCCGACGCCGAGCGCATCTTCCTCCAGATCTTCGGCCCCGACCTGGAGGCCGGCGACGTGGGGAGCGGTCTCTACCTGCCGCTCCGCGACGAGGAAGGGGTGGTGGGCGTGCTGCTGTTCGAGGCCACGCGCCCCGACTTCGCCAACGAGCGTCAGCGCGAGATGGCGGCGATCCTCGCGAACCAGGCGACGGTCGCCGTGCGCAACGCCCAGCTCTACAGCCAGGTGCCGCTCGCCGACGTGCTGGGCGCGTTCGGCGCCCGGAAGCGCGCGCTGCTCGAGATCCCGCGGCACCGGCGGATGGCCGCCGCCGCCCTCGCGGTCGCCGCCGTCGCCGCGCTGACGCTCGTGCGCTGGCCGCTGCGGGTGAGCGGGACGGAGCCGCTCTTCCGCCCGACGCACTTCGCGCAGGTGCGGGCGCTCGTGCCGGGCGTCGTCGAGCGCGTGTTCGTGCGCGAGGGGGCCGAGGTCGCGCGCGGGCAGCCGGTGGCGCAGCTGCGCGACGCGGAGCTGCGGGCGGAGCGGGCGGCGGTCGCGGCGGAGGCGGAGGCGGCCGAGCGCGACGCGGCGCTCCTGGCCAGCCGCGGCAACGCCGGCGAGGAGCGGGTGCAGCGCGTGCGCGCAGCGACGCTGCGGCGCGAGGCGGCGGTGCTCGACGAGCAGCTGCGCGCCACGGTGCTCCGCTCGCCGGTGAGCGGCGTCGTGCTCACGACGCGCCCCGAGGAGCGGCTGGGCGCCTGGCTCGACGAGGGCGACGCGCTCGTCCTCGTCGGCCGCACCGACACGCTCGAGCTCGAGTTCGGCGTCGACCAGCAGGACATCGCCCGCGTCGGCGTGGGCGACGAAGTGAGGCTGCGGGTGGACGCGCTCCCGCAGCGCACGTTCTCGGGGCGGGTGGCCTCGCTCGGCCAGGTGCCGTCGGAGCTGGACGGCCACGTCACCTTCCCCGTGCGCGCCTTCGTGGCGAACGACGGAAGTCTCCTGCGGCCGGGGATGGCCGCGCACGCGCGGGTGCTCACCGCGCCGGCCTCCGCGGCGGGGCGCCTGCTCCGCGCGCCGCTGCGCCAGGCGCGCCTTCTCTGGTGGAGAATGTGGTCATGAAGGGACTCGTGAGAGCGAGCGCCGGGCGCTCCGGAGCGGCGCTGTCCGGCACCGCGTGGGTCGCCGCCGCGGCCGCCGCGGTGCTGCTCGCCGCCTGCGGCGGGCAGCCGACGCCGCGCCCGCCCGCCAACCCCACGGCGGCCGCGCCGGGTCTGCTGGTGGACACCGCCACCGTGAGCGTCCCCCTCTCGCTGCCGGCGCAGCTCTACGTGGAGCGCGATGCCGTCGTGGCCGCGCGCTCGGCCGGCACCGTGGACGCGCTGCTCGCCGACCTCGGCGCGCGGGTGGCGGCGGGGCAGTCGCTGGCGCGCATCGAGAGCGCGACGCAGGAGATCGCCGTCGCGCGCGCCGACCTCGCCTACGAGAACGCCGAGCGGCTGGCCTGGCGCGCGCGCCAGATGGTGAAGCACGGCGGGGTGACCGCGGCCGACTCGGAGCAGGTGGAGTTCCAGTACCGGCAAGCGGCCCTCGCCCGCCGCGAGGCGCAGCGCGACCTGGAGCTGACCCAGGTGGTCGCGCCGTTCGCCGGCGTCGTCACCGCCCGGTACGTGCGGCCGCGCGCGCTCGTCGCCGCGGGGGACTCGCTCTTCCGCGTCACCGAGCCGTCGCCGCTGCTCGCCCGCGTCCGCGTGCCCGAGACCTGGGCGGACGCGATCCGCGTCGGCGACGCGGCGACGGTGGCCGGCGTGCGCGGGGGGAGCGTCCCGGCGCAGGTGCTGCGCACGGCGCCGGCCATCGACGCCGGCAGCGGCACGCGCGAGGTGGTGCTCCGGCTCGCGGCGGGCGCGCGGCTCCTCCCCGGGGCCAGCGTGGTCGTCCGCCTCGGCGCCGAGCGGAGGAGCGCCGTGGTGGTGCCGCGCGAGGCGGTGGGGGACGACGGCTACGCGCTCGTGCTCGAGGGGGGGCGGACCACCGTGCGCCCGGTGACCCTGGGCGCCGACGCCGGCGAGGGGCGCGTGGAGGTGGTGAGCGGGCTCGTGCCCGGCGAGCGCGTGGTGCGCCCGGAGCGCGACCACACGCCCGTCAACGCGCTCCCGTGAGCGCCCGCGCGTGAGCGACCCGCGCCCCCGCCTCTGCCCGGGCGTCACGCTGATCGAGCAGGTCTACCGCGGCGAGCGGAGCTACGTCGCCAAGGACCCGGCGACGCGCAAGTACTTCCGCTTCCGCCCCGCGGAGGCGGCCGTCGTCCGGTGCCTCGACGGCACGCGCACGCCGGCGGAGGTGGCGGCGGCCCTCGCCGAGGCCGGGCTGCGCGTCTCCGCCGCGGCGGTCGCCGGCTTCGCCAAGCAGCTGGCGAAGCTGGGGATCGTCGAGCGCACGCTCGCCGAGCGCACGACGCTGCAGGTGGAGCGCATGCGGGCCGAGCGCACGCGGCGGCGGCGCCCGGCGCTGTTCCGCGGCGAGCTGCTGCGCATGCGGTGGTCGATGGGCAGTCCCGATCGGCTGCTCGAGCGCACGATGCCGGCGCTGCGCTGGTGCTTCACGCGCGGCTTCGTGATCGCCTCCGCGGCGCTCTTCGCGGCCTACTTCGTCATCCTCGCCCTCACCTGGGGCGACTTCAGCCGCACCCTCGGCGCCCTCTTCTCGCCGGACTCGATCTCCGCCCGCGCGATCGCCCTCTTCTGGATCCTCAGCATCGTCATCACGGTGATCCACGAGTTCGGACACGCGTACGCGTGCAAGAACTTCGGCGGCGAGGTGCACGAGATGGGCTTCATGCTGCTCTTCTTCCAGCCGGCGTTCTACTGCAACGTGAACGACGCCTGGAGCTTCCCCGACCTGCGCGCGCGGCTCTGGGTGACGGCGGCGGGGTCGTGGATCCAGTTCGTGGTGGCGGCGCTCGCCGCCTTCGTCTGGTGGGCGGTGGTGCCGGGCAGCCTGCTCTCGGAGGTGGCCGTGGTCACGATGCTCGTGGGCGGCATCACCAACGTGATCTCGAACGCGAACCCCCTCATCCCGCTCGACGGGTATTTCGCGCTCAGCGACTACCTCGAGGTGCCGAACCTCCGCCACCGCGCCTTCGGGCACGTGAAGTGGTGGATCATGCGGCACGTGCTCCGGCTGGAGCTCCCCGAGCCGCCGGCCACGGAGCGGGAGCAGCGCGTCTTCCTCATCTACGGGTCGCTCGCCGTCGGCTACGTCGCGCTCATCTTCCTCGTCGTCGCCTCGCTGCTCTTCGGCTGGGCACGGCAGGCGCTCGGCGCCGCGGGCGGCGCGATCGTGCTCGCGGGCCTGTTCGCGCTCGTGCGGCGCCCGGTGCGCGAGTGGTGGCGCGCGGCCGTGCTCGCCGTGCGGGCACGCCGCGCCAGCCGCCCCCCCCGCCCGACGCTGCGCCGCGCCGGCGCGGTCGCCGTCGCCGCGCTCCTCCTCGCGGCCGTCGTCCCGGCGCCGCTCACGACCGGGGGCCCGTTCACGGCGGTGCCGGTGCTCACGCAGGCGCTCACGGCGCCGGACAGCGGCGTGGTCGCTCAGGTGACGGTGCGCGAGGGGATGCGCGTCGAGGCCGGCTCCCCGGTGGTGCGGCTCTCCGACTTCGGCGCCGAGCGCGAGCGGGTGGCGTGGGAGCGCGCCGCGGACTCACTCGCCGCGCGCGAGGCGCAGGCGGTGGCCCGCGGGGCCACCGGCGTGGCGGAGCGGCTGGCCGCCGAGCAGGCGGCGGCCGGCGCGCGGCTGGCGGCACTGCGCGAGCGGCTGGCGGCCCTGACGGTGCGCGCCCGGGCCCGCGGCGAGGTGACCACCGCCCGACCCGAGGAGCTGCTCGGCCGGCGGCTCCGCAGCGGCGATACGATCCTCACGCTCAGCGACGTCGATTCGCTCGAGCTCCGCATCGCGCTCGACGGCGCGGGCGCGGCGCTCGCCCGGGCCGGGCAGCCGGTGCGCCTCGTCTCGCACGCCGACGTGGCGCACCCGACGCGCGCCACCGTCGCGAGCATCGCCCCGGCCGGCGGCCGGGCCGGCGGCCTGGAGGCGCGGGTCCGGCTCCCCGCCGGGGGGGGGTGGCGGCCCGGCGTGCAGGGGGAGGCGAGCGTCGAGTTCGCCCGCTCGAGCGTGCTGCACGCCATGTGGTGGGCGGTGCGCCGCCGGATTCGCTCGGACCTGCTGCTCGCGATCAGCTGAGGGGCGTCGCCTCACCGGCGACACGGGGCGGCTCACGCCGCTCTTGCCTTCTTTCACGTGGCGCCTCAGCTTGCCTGGCGTATGCCGCCGTTGAACATCCCTCAGCTCGCCGTGGGCGACCGCGTCCAGCATGACCTGCTGGTGTACGACCGCGCGGAGAAGACGACGAGCGCCGGGGATCCCTTCGTCGTCCTCACGCTCGGGAACGCCTCGGGGAAGATCGACACGGCGCCGGTCTGGCACGACAAGATGGAGTGGGCCGAGGGGGCACGCAGCGGCTGCGTCGTCCAAGCCATCGGCCAGGTGTCGCTCTACGGGAAGAACGGCGCGGCCAAGCGCCAGCTTCAGCTCACCGCGCCGGTGCGTGCGCTCCCGCAGGGGCAGGTGGAGCTCGAGGACTTCCTGCCCCGCGTCGCCGGCGACCTCACCCGGCTGTGGGACTGGATCGACAAGACGCGGGGCGCCATCGAGAGCGCGACGCTCCGCCGCGTGCTCGACCTCTTCTTCGGCGACGACGACTTCCGCGTACGCTTCGAGCGCGCCCCGGGGTCGACGGGGGGCCACCACGCGAAGATCGGCGGGCTCCTGCTGCACGTGTTCGAGGTCACCAACATCGCGCGGCAGACCGCCAAGACGATGAAGGCGAACACGGACCTCGTCACCGCCGGCGCCCTGCTGCACGACGTCGGCAAGGTGGAGTCCTACACCACCGGGCCGGGCGGCTTCACGTACACGCCGTGCGGGCTGCTCGTGGGGCACGTGGTGCTCGGCGCCCTCATGCTCGAGCGGCGCATCACCGCCTACGGACGGCCGGTGTGCACCGAGGGGCAGCTCCTCGACCTGCAGCACATGATCCTGTCCCACCACGGCGCGCTCGAGTTCGGGAGCCCGGTGACGCCGATGACGGTCGAGGCGGAGATCGTCCACTGGGCCGACGAGGCCTCGGCGAAGGCGAACGACATGCTCGAGTCGCTCGACGACAGCGACGCCTTCCCCGAAGGGAGCGAGCTGTCGAAGAAGGTGTGGCGCGTCGGCCGCCGCGTCTGGCGCCGCCCGCACGAGTGGGAGTAGCACCGGAACCCGCCACCCGGCACGCAGGCCACTTGCCCCGGCGCTGACGTCGGCGCCCGTGCGGACGCGACTCGGCCAGGCGTCGTCATCCCGAGCGCGGCGACGGAATTGCGCATCGGCAGCCAGGCGCAGCTCCTTGCGCTCGCGGCGCCCACGACCGTCGCGCCCTGCCCTCCCCGCCGAGCGGCCAGTCCCGGCGCGAGGACGGCAGATCCCGACCATCGCTCCCGCCGCTCCGCGTCGCTCGCCCCCGCGGGCCGTCCGGGCCGGCTCGCGCCGCACGGGTCGGGGCGCGGCACGTCCGCCCGACGCAGTGCCGGGGTCAGTGTCGCTGTCAGCGTCAGGAAAATCCCGGAGCGTGCTCGGTGGGAGAGGCCAGCTCGTCGCGGCCGGCTCCGGTCAGCCCGCGCGCCCCGGCGCCTCGTGTCAGGAGCGGACGGACGCGAGCACCCGGGCGGGCGCTACGGACTCCAGGGCCAGAGGCGCTTGTGGGAATACGACGTGCCGAAGACGGCGACGAGCACCCGCTCGGGACGCGCCGTGCGCACCACGGCGGTGAGGTGC
>Ga0307416_100002852_pt1 | contig 10057 bp, 10 predicted proteins | sample DK1Cmetagenome_2_FD_203821 | JGI IMG/M metagenome (GOLD analysis project Ga0307416, IMG submission 203821) | Maize rhizosphere microbial communities from greenhouse at UC Davis, California, United States - DK15-C-3 | ecosystem: Host-associated > Plants > Roots > Rhizosphere > Soil | place...
GCGGGCGGTCGAGCAGGTGATGGGGCTCCCGGTCCTTGGTGAAGCGGGCCTCGAGGAAGGGCCACAGGAACAGCAGCGTGAAGGTGATGCCCGGCAGCAGCACCCCGGGGAAGAACGGGTTGGGGATCTCGAAGCCCCAGGCCCGGATCTCCCAGTTGGGCATGAGCCGCAGCGCCCCGTCGAGCCAGCCCATGTACCAGTCGGGCTGGGAGGCGGAGCTGACGTCGGCCGGCCGGTAGGGGCCGTACAGCCAGATGGGGTTGATCTGGAACACGCCGCCGAGCAGCGACAGCACGGCGCCGGTGAGGAAGAACATGCCGAGGCCCTTGGCCGCGAACGTGGGCCACACCCGCTCGCCGACGACGTTGTCCTCCCGCCGCCCCGGGCCCGGGAACTGCGTGTGTTTCTGCCGCACGAGGATGGCCAGGTGCACGCCGATCACCGTGGCGATCACGGCGGGCAGCAGCAGGATGTGGATGACGAACAGCCGGTTGATGGTCTGGTCGCCGGGGAACTCGCCGCCGAAGAAGAGTGACGCCAACCACGTCCCCGCCACGGGGATGGAGATGGCGATGTTGTAGGCGATGCGCAGCCCGGTTCCCGAGAGCTGGTCGTCGACGAGCGAGTAGCCGGCGAACCCCTCGACGATGGCGAGGATGAGGAGCGTCACCCCGACCATCCAGTTGAGCTCCCGCGGCCGCCGGAAGGCGCCGGTGAAGAACACCCGGGCCAGGTGCACCGTGGTGGCGGCCACGAACACCAGCGCGGCCCAGTGGTGGATCTGGCGCATGACCAGGCCGGCCCGCACCTCGAAGCTCAGGTCGAGGGCGCTCTCGTAGGCCTTCGACATCTCGACGCCCCGCAGCGCCTCGTAGCTGCCGCGGTAGACGACCTCCTGGGTCGAGGCCTCGAAGAACATCGTCAGGTAGACGCCGGTGAGGAGCAGCACCACGAAGCTCCACAGCGCGATCTCGCCCAGGTAGAAGGACCAGTGGTCCGGGAACACCTTGTCGAGCGCCTTGCGGGCGAACCCCGCCGCCCCCAGCCGGTTGTCGAGCCACCGGGCCGTCGACCGGGTGAGCGGCGTGCGGGGCCGGTGCGGTCGCCGGCGCCGAGCGGTCACCGTTCCCGGTCCCAGAAGCCGCCGCCGACGGGCCCGTCGAAGTCGCCCGTGGCGATCAGATAACCCTCGTCGTCGACGCCCAGCGGGAGCTGGGGGAGGGGCCGGGCGGCGGGCCCGAACACCGGTCGAGCCCCGTCGAGGACGTCGAAGGTCGACTGGTGGCAGGGGCAGAGGAGGAGCTTCTCGGCCTGCTGGTAGAGGCCCACCGGGCACCCGGTGTGGGTGCACAGCTTCGAGTAGGCGACGATGCCGTCGACCGTCCCCTCCATCTTGTCGTCGGGCAGGTCGAGCTCCCGCTCGTCGACCCGGAGGAGGAGGGTGGGGGCTTCCGCCGACGCCCGGTGTCCCTCTGGCCACACCGTGGCCAGGCCGCCCTCGGCCAGCTCGGCGGGGCGCACGAAGCGACCGTCCTCGGTCACCACCCGGATGGGTCCCTGCGCGTACGCCGTGGTCTTCAGGCCCCGGCCCGGGCGGGGCCCGAGCGAGCGCACGGGGAAGAGCAGGGCCAGCCCGAGCGCGCCGAAGGCCCCCACCGCCAGCTTCACCAGCAGGCTGCGCCGCCCGAGCAGCCGCTCCCCCGCCTCGAAGTCGGCGGTGAAGGCGGCCACCTCCTCCTCGGTCGACTCGAGCCGGCCCCGTTCCTCGGTCTCCTCCCCGGCGGGCATGAAGCGCTTGGCCCAGGCCACCAGGCCGACGCCGATCCCCCCGAGGGCCAGGAAGAGGAAGACGCCCTCGAGCTGCGTCTGGCCGCCGGCGATGTAGACGACCGCCAGCCCCAGCGCGGCGACGATGCTGATGATGAAGGCCCCGGCGACGAAGGCCTCCCCCCGGGTGTCCCGGGCCCTCATCCCGACACCGGCTCCGAGCGGCGGCGCAGTCCGATCCACACGGCGAAGAGCATGATCAGCCCCAGACCGGGGACGATGGCCACGAACCCCTCGGGGATGGGCCCGATGCGCCCCAGGGAGAAGCCGCCGGGCGAGTCCGCCTCCTGCAGGTCGCGGATGTAGGCGATGAGGGAGTTGACCTCGTCCTCGGAGAAGTAGTCGAAGACCGGCATCTGACCGGGGCCGAGCTCCAGCGCCTCGGCGATCTGCACCGCGGTCACCGGCTGGAGCGTGGGGGCGTTGCGCCCGTAGCTCAGGGCGCCCCCGGCCAGCGCCGCCTGGTGGCAGGCGGCGCAGTTGAGCCGGAACAGCTCGCCGCCGCGCGCCAGGTCGCCGGCGTCGGGGTCGACGTCCGGGATCGGGGGCCCGTCGTCGAGCGACGCCACGTAGGCCACGAGGGCCGTGATCTCGTCGTCGGTGAACGGGGACTCCTTGCGGGGGCTCTGGTTGGGCTCCCCCTCCTCGGCCGGCATCCGGCCCGAGGTGACCCAGTAGTGCGCCCCCGCCGCCCCCTGGCCCCGGATGTCGGGGGCCACCCCTTCGATCCCGGCGCCGTCGTCGCCGTGGCAGCTGACGCAGCGGACGGCGAACAGCTCCTGTCCCCGCTCGATGACCTCCCGCTCCCGCAGGGCGCCGCGGTCGACGACGTAGCCCAGCGGGTCGTCGTCGCTGGCCCCGGCCCGACCCTGGAGCAGCACCGCGGCACCGACGCCGGCGGCCAGCAGCAGCGGAAGGGCTCGCAGCCGGCGCATCAGCTCAGGAGGTAGATGGTGGCGAACATCGCCACCCACACCGCGTCGACGAAGTGCCAGTAGTAGGAGGTGGCCATCACCGTCTGGTCGAGCGAGGCCTTGGTGCGGCCGGTCACCACCCACACCACGGCCAGCATCACCCCGATGCCGCCCAGCACGTGGAGCCCGTGGAAGCCGGTCATGAGGAAGAACATCGAGCCGTAGGCGTGGCTCGACATCGTGAAGTCGACGGTGGCGTACTCCACCGCCTGGTTGGTGAGGAACAGCAGGCCGAGGCCGACGGTCACCAGGAGCCAGCGCACGGTGCTCGAGCGGTCGCCCGCCTCGGCGGCGCGGTGGGCCCGGTGGACGGTGAACGACGAGAGGATCAGGACGGCGGTGGCGGCCGCCGTCTGGAGGACGTCGAGCTCGACGCCGTCCGGGGGCCAGGCGTCGTTGGCCTCCCGCAGGCTGAACCAGGCGGCGAACAGCCCGCTGAAGAACATCAGCTCCGAGGCCAGGAAGGTGACGACCCCGACCCCGAGGGTGCTCGGTCGACTGGCCCGCTCGGTGCCGACATCGACCGCGGCCACGGGCCACTGTCTACCCCGGCGCGCCCGCTCGGGCGAAGCCCGCTGCGTTCTTTGGCCGCTGACCGACCGATGCAGTAGGGAGAGAACCAAAGAACGGCTCGGGGCTACCGTCCCCCGCGGTGGACGTGGGCCTGCTGCTGCTGGTGGCCGGGGCCGGTGCCGCCTACGCCATCGGCGTGGTCCGCCTCCGGCGGCGGCGGCGGCGGTGGCCCGCCGGCCGGAGCGTCGCCTTCGCCGCCGGGCTGCTGGCGGTGGCCCTGGCCGGGGCCGGCGCCACCGGCGACGAGTCGTCGTCGTTCACCGCCCACGCCCTCCAGCACGCGCTCCTGGCCATGGTCGCCCCGCTCCTGCTGGCCCTCGGCGGGCCGGTGACGCTCGCCCTCCAGGCCTCGGCCCGCCCGACCCAGGTGGGCCTCCTCCGCCTGGTGCACGCCCGGCCGGTGGGGGTGCTCACCTCACCGGTGGTGGCCTGGGTCCTCTTCGGCGGTTCGACCATCGTCCTCTACACCACCCCCCTGCTCGAGGCCTCCCTCCGCAACGGCCTGGTGCACGCCGCCGTCCACCTCCACCTGCTGCTCGTCGGGTGCCTCTTCTGCTGGACGGTCGTCGGCGTCGACCCCCTCCCGCACCGCCTTCCCCACGGCGCCCGCCTGGCCGCCGTCGCGCTGGCCCTGCCCTTCCACGCGGTGGTAGGCCTGGCCCTCGTCAGTTCGGGCGCGCTCCTGGCGCCGGCCTTCTACGACGACCTGGGCGCGCAGCACGCGGGCGGCGCGGTGCTGTGGGCCACGGGCGAGCTCTTCGGCCTGGCCGCCGCCGGGATCGTGGTCGCCCAGTGGATGGCCGCCGACGAGCGGGAGGCGGCCCGGCTCGACCGCCGGCTCGCGGCCGGGTGAACGAGGCGCTCTTCCGGCGCATCGACGAGTCCCCCGACCCCCACTTCTACCTCGCGCCCCGGCGGGTGACCCACATCGACGCCGGCGCCATCGCCGCCGTGACCTCCCTCTACGCCGAGCTGTTGCCCGAGGCCGGGGCCGTCCTCGATCTCATGAGCTCGTGGCGGTCCCACCTGCCCGACGGGCGCACCGGCCCCGTGGTGGGCCTCGGGCTCAACGCCGAGGAGATGGCCGACAACCCGCAGCTCGACGAGGTGGTGGTCCACGACCTCAACGCCGACCCGGGGCTGCCCTTCGACGACGACGCCTTCACCGCCGTCGTGTGCTGCGTCTCGGTGCAGTACCTCGTCCGCCCCCTCGAGACCTTCGCCGAGGTGGCCCGGGTCCTCCAGCCGGGCGGGCCCTTCGTCGTCACCTTCTCCAACCGGTGCTTCCCGACCAAGGCGGTGGCGGCGTGGCGCGCCGGCGACGACCAGGACCACCTGCTCCTGGTGAAGGCCTACTTCACCGCGGTCGCCGCCTTCGGCCCCCCGGCCTCCCGCTCCCACCGCCCCCGCTTGAGCGACCCTCTGTACGCGGTGTGGGCCCGGCGGGGCTGAGGTCTCAGGTGTAGATCGCCTCGATCTCGGCCTCGTACTTGGCGTGGATGCCGCGCCGCTTGAGCTTCGAGGTCGGGGTGAGCTCCTCCGAGTCCGGCAGCCACTCCTCGGCCAGGATCTTCACCTTCTTCACCCGCTCGGCGTTGTTGAACTGGGCCATGACCTCGGCCAGGCCCTGCTCGATCTCGGCCATCACCTCCGGGTGGTCGGCCAGGGAGGCGAGGTCGGCGGCCTCGAGCCCCCGGCTCTGGGCCCAGGCCGGCGTCACGTCCGTGTCGAGCACCACCAGGGCGCTGACGAAGGGCCGCTTGTCGCCGATGGCACAGGCCTGGCCCACCAGCGGGATCATCTTGAGCGCCGCCTCGAGGTTGGCCGGGCTGATGTTCTTGCCGCCGGCGGTGATGATGAGCTCCTTCTTCCGGTCGACGATGCGGAGGTAGCCCTCGTCGTCCATCTCCCCGATGTCGCCGGTGTGGAGCCACCCGTCGGCGTCGAGGGCGTCGGCCGTCTTCTCCGGGTCGTTCAGGTAGCCCTGGAAGACGTGGCCGCCGCGGGCGATGACCTCGCCGTCCTCGGCCAGCTGCACCTCGCTGCCCGGCATGGCCCGGCCCACCGTGCCCGGCTTGATCTCGTAGGGGTCCCAGGTGAGCGGGCCGGTGTTCTCGGACATGCCGTAGATCTCCGACATGGGGAGGCCGATGCCCACGAACCACTCGAGCATCTCGGGCGGGATGGGGGCGGCGCCGCTCACCGCGAACTTGAGCTGGTCGAGGCCCATGAGGTCGCGCACGCCCTTGAACGCGACCTCGTCGAGGAAGTCGAGTGTCTGTTGCTCCTCGTCGGTCAGGGCCACGCGCGTCTTCTTCAGACGCAGCGGGATGGCGGCGGCCACCGCCTCGTCGAACTTCGCCTTACGGTCGGCATCGGCCGCGAGGGCGCCCTGGACGGTGGCGTAGATCTTCTCCCACACCCGCGGGACCCCGAACATGATCTCGGGGTGGACGTCGCGGGCGTACGCCGCGATGTCGCCGGGGTTGGGGCAGGTGGTGACCTCGTAGCCGCCGCCCAGCGCCAGGTAGTGGCTCGACATGCGCTCGGCGATGTGGGCCATGGGCAGGTAGGAGACGACCCGGAAGCCGACCGGCTCGATCTGGAGCAGGGGCATGTAGCTCTCGACCGTCCAGCAGATGTTGCTGTGGGAGAGCATCACGCCCTTGGGCGGGCCCGTCGTCCCCGAGGTGTAGATGACGGTGGCCAGGTCCTCCGGCTTGACCCCCCGGGCCAAGGCGTCGAGGTCGGCCGGCTCGTTGTCGAGCAGCGCCTCGTAGCGGCGGACGTCCTCCGGGGCCATCCCGTCGCGATCCTCCAGGACGATCAAGGACCGGAGCGACGGCAGCTCCGAGCGCACCTTCAGGAACCGCTCGAGGAAGCCCAGGTCCTCGGCGATGGCCACCGACGCCCCGCAGTGGGCGGTCAGGTACTGGACCTGCTCCGGGGAGGACGAGTTGTAGATGGAGATGGGGGTGGCGCCGAGCATGGCCACGGCCACGTCCACGACGTGGAACTCGGGGATGTTGCGCATCATGAGCACCACCCGGTCGCCCTTGCCCACGCCCAGGCCCTGCAGGCCCGTCGTGACCCGGGCCACGAGGTCGCCGTACTCGGCGTAGGTCCGCTCGCCCCAGCCGCCGTCGGCGGTCTTCCACCGCAGCGCCACCTGCTCGGGGTGCTCGGCCACGGTGGTCAGGAAGCGGCTCGGCACGGTCTGGCCGGCCGAGGCTCGGTCGATGTCCTCGCGGGCGGCGGTGATCTGCATGGTCCCCCCAAGGCTGTGGCGTCGGTCACGTTCTACCAGGGAGGGGGAATCGCCCAACCCCGTGCGAGGTTGCGACTGGGGAAGGACCCGGCGAAGATCTGACCCAACGGTCAAGTTCTGAGGAGGGCCAATGGCCACCGCCGTCATCGTCGATGCCGTCCGCACCCCGGGCGGCAAGCGCAACGGGAAGCTGTCCGGCTGGCACCCCGCCGACCTGGCCGGCGAGACGCTCAAGGCCCTGGCCGAGCGCAACGACCTCGATCCGTCGCTCGTCGACGACGTGATCATGGGCTGTGTCATGCAGGTCGGCCACCAGGGCCTGAACATCGGGCGCAACGCCGTCCTGGCTGCCGGGTGGCCCGAGTCCGTGCCCGCCACCAGCGTCGACCGTCAGTGCGGCTCCTCGCAGCAGTCGGCCCACTTCGCCGCCCAGGGCGTCATCGCCGGTGCCTACGACATCGTCGTCGCCGCCGGCGTCGAGGTCATGAGCACCACGCCCATGGGCGCCTCGGTCACGCCGGGCTCCATGCCCTTCGGGCCGAAGATGATCGAGCGCTACGCCGGCGTCGGCGGCCTCGTGCCCCAGGGCATCTCGGCCGAGCTCATCGCCGACAAGTGGGGGCTCTCCCGAGAGGACCTCGACGCCTTCGGCGCCCGCAGCCAGCAGTTCGCCGCCCGGGCCACCGACGAGGGCCGCTTCGAGCGGGAGATCATCCCCGTCAAGGGCAAGCTCTGGGACCGGGAGAAGGGCGAGGTCGTCGAGCTCGACGAGATCGTCGGCCGCGACGAGGGCATCCGTCCCGGCACGACCGCCGAGACGCTGGCCAACCTGAAGCCGGCGTTCAAGCCCGACGGCAAGGTCACCGCCGGCAACTCCTCGCAGATCACCGACGGCGCCGCCGCCGTGCTCATCATGAGCGAGGAGCGGGCGCAGCAGCTCGGCTGCACCCCCCGGGCCCGCTTCCACACCTTCGCCCTGGCCGGGGTCGACCCGGTGATGATGCTGACCGGCCCCATCCCCGCCACCAGCAAGGTGCTCGAGCGAGCCGGCCTCGGCATCGGGGACATCGACCTGTTCGAGGTCAACGAAGCCTTCGCCTCAGTGGTGCTCGCCTGGGAGAAGGAGCACCACCCGGACATGGACAAGGTCAACGTCAACGGCGGCGCCATCGCCCTCGGCCACCCCCTCGGGTGCTCCGGGGCGAAGCTCATGGCCACCCTGCTCCACGAGCTCGAGCGCACCGGCGGCCGCTACGGCCTCCAGACGATGTGCGAGGGCGGCGGGATGGCCAACGCGACCATCATCGAACGGCTGGGGTAGGCCCGTAGCCTGACCAGGTGGGGACGGCCTTCCGGATCGCCATCGCGATCGGGGCCGTCTACCTCATCTTCCGGGTCGGCCTGGCGATGCTGAAGAGCTTCGCCCGGCCCGTCCCCGAGCCCCCGCCCCCCGGCGAGATGCGCCGGGTCAAGCTGCGGTACCGGTGCGCGCTGTGCGGGATGGAGATCCGCGTCGACCGGGCCCTCAGCGAGGACCCCGAGCCGCCCCGGCACTGCATGGAGGAGATGGAGGTGGTTGCCGCCGGAGAGTGACGATCCACAGGGCGTGGACAACACTGTGGGGAGTCACACGTCTGTAACTCGCCGGAAACCTGCTAGCGGTACTGGGTCGCGGTGATGAACCCCAGGCTGATGAGGCCGAGGCCGCCGAGCAGCCACCAGTTGGAGGCGTCGCCGCTGGCCGTGGGGAGCAACCCCAGGTAGTTCAGGACGATCATGGCCGCCCCGCCCACGAGCAGGCTGAACATGAGGATCGGGACCCACATGGGGCTCGGGGCGTCGAGCTTGGGGGCCGGCGGCGTGTAGCGACCGGTCCCGGGAGCCGGGCGACCTGGCGCGGTGCCCTTGGCCGTGGTCCGGCCCGACGAGGTCCGGCGGGCGGCGGCGGTGCCGCGCACAGGGGAGGGCGAGGGCTCGGGCTCCCGGCGGCGCAAGGGGAGGCGGGGCATGGCGGGCCAGGATACGGCGGCGCCGGAGGTGGTCGGGGCCGGTACGGTCGCCGGCGTGGGAGCCCGGGTCCTCGTCCTCGACAACTACGACTCCTTCGTCTACAACCTCGTCCAGTACCTGGGCGAGCTCGGTGCCGAGCCCCTGGTCCACCGGTCCGACGCGCTCGACCTGGGGGACGTGGCCGCCCTCGACCCGGACGCCGTCCTGATCTCGCCCGGGCCGGGGCGACCCGAGGACGCCGGGATCTCCAACGACGTCATCCGGGAGCTCGGCGGCCGGGTGCCAATCCTCGGCGTGTGCCTCGGCCACCAGTGCATCGGCGAGGTCTACGGCGGGCAGGTGGTGCGGGCCGACCGGGTGATGCACGGCAAGACGTCGGCCATCCGCCACCGGGGCACCGGGATCTTCGCCGGGCTTCCCGACCCCCTGGAGGCCACCCGCTACCACTCCCTCGTCGTGTCCCGGAAGGGCCTCCCCGACGAGCTCGAGGTCACGGCCGAGACCGAGGACGGCGTGATCATGGGCCTCCGCCACCGCCAGCTCGACGTGGAGGGGGTGCAGTTCCACCCGGAGTCCGTGCTCACCGTGGCCGGGCACGACCTCCTGCGCACCTTCCTGGCCCGGGCCGGCGCCCCCGCCTCCGGCTAGTCCCCGCCGCCGCCGCCGCCGCCCCCGTCGCCGTCCGGTTCCGTGGTCGAGGTGGTGCTCGACGTGGACGACGTCGTGGTGGTGGCCGGCCCGCTCGACACGAAGTAGACGACCCGGCCGTCCCGCCGGACGGACGACCCGGGATCGGGGTCGGTGTCGACCACCGAGCCCGGCGGCACCAGGTCGTTCGGCTGGTCGGCGCCCCGCTCGGGGTCGACGCCGGCCCGGCTCAGCGACTCGATGGCCGCGCCCTCCGGCAACCCGCGGACGTCGGGGACGGTCACCGGAGCCGGGCCCGACGACACGACGAGCGACACCGTCTCGCCCGCGTCGACCACGGCGTCGGCCTGCGGCGACTGGCTGAGCACCTCGCCCGCGGGCGCCTGCTCGTCCTGCTGGCGGGCCACGTCGCCGACCTGGAAGCCCTCGCCCACCAGGATGAACCGGGCCTCGTCCTCGCTGCGGCCGACCACGTCGGGCACCGCCTTCTGCTCGGGACCGGTGCTCACCCGCAGGGTGACCGAGCTGTCCTCGTCCACCTCCCGCCCGGCACCCGGGTCCTGGGCCAGGACCTGGCCGACGGGGGCCCGGTCGGTGACACCCTCGACCACCGGCTCGAGGCCGGCGTCCCGCAGCTCGATCCTCGCCTCCTCCTCGGTGAGCCCGACGACGTCGGGCACCGTCACCTGGTCGACGGGGCCGACCACCCCCAGCGAACGGAGGAGCAGGTAGCCGCCGGCGACGAGCGCGGCCAGAA
>Ga0307416_100002853_pt1 | contig 10056 bp, 10 predicted proteins | sample DK1Cmetagenome_2_FD_203821 | JGI IMG/M metagenome (GOLD analysis project Ga0307416, IMG submission 203821) | Maize rhizosphere microbial communities from greenhouse at UC Davis, California, United States - DK15-C-3 | ecosystem: Host-associated > Plants > Roots > Rhizosphere > Soil | place...
ACCATCTGGCGGGATCCCCTACGACGGTTTTGCACCGTACGGCCGAGCTGCCCCTGATGACGTTGGCGCCCCCGACGGCGGTAGTGCCTCCAACGGCGGCTCGCCCGAGGGATTCTTCCCCGCGGTCCCGGCGCCCGATACCCGGGAAGTTGTGGTCGCCCGGGAAGAGGAGCGGTTCGGCGGGATCAAGATCGGTTCAGCCTTCTTCGGCTGGCTGACAGCGACCGCGATGACTGTTCTGCTAGGCGCACTGGCCGTGGTGGCTGTGAGGGCGGGACTGCTGACCGGCACGGACCTGTTCTCGGGAGCCGGCCAGTCCTCATCATGGCCGGGTGGCGTGACGGGTGCCGCCATTCTTCTGGTGATCCCCTTCTTCGCGTATTTCCTGGGCGGGTACGTCGCGGGGCGGATGGCGCGATTCAACGGCGTCGGCCAGGGGCTGACGGTGTGGTTGTGGGCTGTGCTCGTGACCGCGATTGTGGTTGTCGTCGCTGTTGTTGGCGGCCTCGGCGGCCTTGTCGGCGGGCAGTTCAATGCCCTGGCCACGCTCAATGACTTCCTTGGTTTTCCCTTGGATCAGGGCCAGCTGAGCACCACCAGCATCATTGCCCTCATCGCCGTGGCGGCCCTGGCGCTGCTCGGCGCTGTCCTAGGTGGCATCGTAGGAGTGCATTACCACCGAAAAGTGGACCGGGTGGGGTTCGCTCCGACGGAGGAGTACTACCAGTCCTAGTCACGGGTCAGGCTTCGACGGCGGCCGTTACCAGTTCACCGTTGAAGTATTCCAGCTGCCAGCCGTCAACAGCATGGTGGTGTGCCAGGTTGAGCACGGCGTTGTCAACGCTTTGCAGGGTGCGGCCGGTAGCGCGGCTGAGGCTTACTCGGATGAGCGTGCCGTGGGCAACCACCAGGACGCGGCGGCCGCGGAACTCGTCGGCCAGCGCTTCCAAGGCAGCCAGACCGCGGGAGGCTGCCTCGTCCTCGCTTTCAGCGCCGCGGAATCCGCCGGGAACGCGGAGGGCTTCCAGTTCGGGGCCGGCCTGCAAACCTTCCGCCGGCCCGAAGCTACGTTCGGTCAGTTCCGGCACGTGCCGGGCCACGCTGAGGCCCAGCCCGTCGGCGATCAAGTCCGCGGTTTCCGCCGCGCGGCTCAGCGGCGAGGACACGATGGTGTCCCACTCGTGGCCGGACAGGACGGCGACGGCGTCGCGCGCCTGTCCGCGGCCGACGTCGTTCAATGGAATGTCAGTGGAGCCCTGCAGGCGGCGCTGCGCATTCCAGTCAGTCTGGCCATGGCGGACAAGGGCGAACGTCGTAAGGGTCATGCCCTCTATTCTGCCTTGAGGGCGGGCTGGGCCCGGAACTGCCCGAGGCTATGTGAAACGGTCTGGCGAGTATCGCTTCGATTGTGGGCGTGCCTACTCACTGAGTGCGATGCGCATGTCGACGTTGTCGGGAAGCTGCTCGAACACGCTCAAGTCCGACGTGATCTCGCCCATCTTCGTGAGGGTCGGAACGGAGCTGGTCGGTTCGTAGATGATGGTGATGCTGTCCAGGGGGTTGTAGTAGACAAGGTCGCCGGGCTGCACGTCGGTGTAGAACGGGCCGGTTTCGGTGAGCGGAGCGGGCAGTTCGGTGATGTATTCGATTGCGAGGTTACGGAACCAGGGCAGGGTGACCGGGAGTGTTGCCGCACAGTCCTGGGAGACCTGACTGTCGTTCAGAGTGGCGGTGATCGTGGTGCCGCCGGCAGTGATCGTTATTGGTGTCCCGGCGGCACTGCCTCCTTGCGGCGGCAGTATAGATGATGGTGCTGCGCTTGCCGTCGGCGTCGCAGGTGCCGCGGGGACAGGTTGGGCGGTGCACGCCCCAAAGGGTGAGCGCGAGAACAGGTCCGAGGATCAGGGCGCCTGGCGTTTTCATGGTTACGCGTCGTCGTGCTGGAGGTTGGAGGAAAGTTCGCGGTGGGCGTTGACCTGCTCGAGGAGGGTCGTGATCTTCTGCTCCACTCCTGCCACGACGTCGGCACCTGCCTGCCAGCGCAGCGGCGGCTCTTCCAGTGCTGCGATGGTGACGAGCGCTGCCGCGAGCTTGGCGGGGTCTCCGCCCTGTTTGCCGTTCATTGACTTCCAAGCCGCGATCGTTTCAGTCGTGCGCTGGGCGTAGTCCTCGATGGAGAGTTCCGGCCAGATCGAGGAGGCGCCTTCAACGAGGAGTTCGGTGCGGAAGAATCCTGGTTCCACGATGGTGGTCTTGATGCCGTATGGCTCGACGTCGTACCGCAGGGATTCCATCCATCCTTCGAGGGCGAACTTCGAGGCTGCGTAGGCGGCGCAGAACTCCTGGCCGATGATTCCCGCTGCGGAGGACATGGTGATGACGTGGCCGGAACGCTGTTTGCGCATCACGGGTAGCACCGCTCGGGTGACGTTCAGCGGGCCAAAGAAGTTCGTCTCCATTTGCGCGCGGAACTGCTGGTCGCTGATTTCCTCGAAGTAGCCGGCGTAGAAGTTGCCGGCGTTGTTCACCAGCACATCAATGGATCCGAAACGCTCCACCGCGGCCTCGACGGCGGCCTGCGCGGCGTCGGGATTGGTGATGTCCAGGGACACCGCCAACAGGTTCTTATGATCCCCCAGTGCTGCAGTGACGTTGGCTGCGTCGCGGGCGGTGGCAACAACCGAGTGCCCGGCCTGAAGAGCTGCTTTGGCGATATCGATGCCCATGCCACGGGCTGCTCCCGTAATGAACCAGACGTTGTTCTCACTCATGGTGTGTTTCCTTTTGAAATTCAGTAGGCAGGATTGCCTGCCGGTGTCATTCCATTCAAGGCGCCTCCGGCGACCAGAAACAGGCTTTATCTATAGGGTTAATACCGGTGACCCCCTCACCGCGGTCCAATGGCGTAGCGTCAAAACCATGAACAACGAAATCCTCATCCGGGACTTCCTGGCAACCCGGCGGGCCAGGATCACCCCCCGGCAGGCCGGGCTGCCGGACTACGGCGGCCGACGCCGCGTGCCTGGCCTGCGGCGGGAGGAAGTCGCGTTGCTGGCCGGGATGAGCACCGAATACTACGTCCGCCTGGAACGCGGCAACGCCAAAGGCGTCTCGGACGCAGTGCTGGAGGGCATCTGCCGGGCCCTGCAACTCGATGAAGCCGAACGCACCCATCTGCATGACCTTGTCAGGGCGGCCAATGCCGGTCCCCGGACGACCCGAAAGCGCCTCCCGGCCAAGTCCCAACGCGTCCGCCCCGGCGTCCAGCAGCTCCTGGACGCCATGACCGGCGTCCCGGCGATTGTGCAGAACGGACGACTGGACATCATTGCTTCCAACGCCTTGGGCAGGGCGCTGTTCAGCGAGCTCTTCGACCAGGACGGGAAAACCACAAACTTCGCCCGGTTCCTGTTCCTGGCTCCACGCGCCAAGGAGATCTATCAGGACTGGGAGGACGCCGCACAGCAAATAGTAGCCATGCTGCGCATCGAAGCCGGCCGGGTTTCCTACGACCGGGCACTCAGCGACCTCATTGGTGAGCTTTCCACCAGGAGCGACGACTTCCGCATCCTGTGGGCCTCCCACGATGTCCGCCTGCACAGTACGGGAACAAAAAGAATCCATCACCCCGTCGTCGGAAGGCTCGAACTCGACTTCGAAGCGCTGCCGCTCTCGGCAGAAAGCGGCCTCATGTTCCTGGCCTACACAGCAAAACCCGGCAGCGCCTCCCACGACGGCCTCCAACTCCTGGCCACGTGGGCCGCCACTCAGCAGCAAACACACCCCAATGCCTCTGAGCTGCCCGACGTCCACTGACTCACTTCTTCCAGCGGGGGTCGGTGCCCGTTGTTTCCTACTAGGCTGAACCTCACACGTGATGGACAGGAGGCTGAGGTGGCCGAGACGACGGTGGCTGAGGTGATGGCCGAACTGGCCGCGATCGAGGATCCGCGCATGCGCGAGGTGAACGAGAAGCACGGTGACGATCACGGTGTGAACCTCACTAAACTGCGCGCGCTGGCGAAGCTGCTGAAGACGCAACAGGACCTCGCGCGTCAGCTCTGGGAGACGGAAGACACCGCGGCGAAGCTGCTGGCGATCCTGATCTGCCGCCCGAAGGCATTCGAGCGTGACGAGTTGGACGTCATGGTCCGAGCGGCACGCACCCCAAAGGTGCACGACTGGCTTGTGAACTACGTGGTGAAGAAGAACCCGCACTCGGAGGAGCTGCGCCTGGTGTGGTTCGCTGATCCGGATCCGGTGGTTGCGAGTGCCGGCTGGGCGCTGACCGCGGAGCGCGTGGCGAAAAAGCCGGAGGGCCTCGACCTCGCGGGCCTGCTCGACGCCATCGAGGCGGAGATGAAAGACGCCCCGGATCGCCTCCAGTGGGCGATGAACAACTGCCTGGCGCAGATCGGGATCGAGCACGCCGCCCACCGCGCCCGTGCAATCGACATCGGTGAGCGCCTGCAGGTGCTCAAGGACTACCCGACTCCCCCGAACTGCACGTCCCCGTTCGCGCCCATCTGGATTGCCGAGATGGTCCGCCGACAGCACGAAAAGTAGCAAGGGACCGGCCGCAAACCCTACCCAACAGCCCCTGACCGCGCCGCGTACTCGTTGGCCTGCTCGCGCACCTGGCGCAGGTAGGACTCGGACTGGTTATAGGAGAGCACGGCGTCGGTCCATCCCCGGGCGGTCGTGAGGTCACGGCCGCCCTGGCACAGGTACGAGGCGGCGCTGAGCGCGGCATCGTCGATGTTCAGCGGGTCGGCGTTTCCGTCTCCGTTCCCGTCCCGCCCTGCCAGGTCCCACGTAGTGGGAATGAACTGCATAGGTCCCACGGCGCGGTCCCAGACAGCGTCGCCGTCGAGAACGCCGTCGTCCGTGTCGGGGATGGCGGCGAAACTGCCGCCGTCGAGGCTGGGCCCGATAATCGGCCCGCTCACCTGGCCGGTGCCGGATAGACTCCCGCCGCCGTGGCTCCCGTGCCCGGACTCCACAAAACCGATGGCGGCCACGGTATTCCACCCGATCCGGCACGCGGGCGCTGCGGAGTTGGCGAGCTCCGCCGCACCCGCGTAGGCCTGAAGCGCCCTGGCAGGTATGCCGGTCTCCGCCGCAGTGCGGGCAAGCCACTCCGCATCCATCGTGCTGTCGGTAATGTCCACAGCGCGGGCGCCGAAGTCCGGGAGCACAGCAAGTTTCGCGCCCGCTTGCGGCGGTGGCGCCTGGTCCCAAAGCCCGGCCGTGCCGGACTGCCGGAGCATCCAGAACAGGAGCCCGGTGATGACGCAGGTGGCAAAAAGGCAGAAGACTGCAAGGCGTTTGAGTCGGAGCATGGACTTGGTGGTTCTCGTTTCCGGCGTGTTGTTATCCAGCCGGGTACAACTTACCGCTCGATGCTGACGGTGAGGTCCAGGTGAATGTCGCTGTCGGCCAACAGGCGGTCCTGGAGGTAGCGGGCCAGGCTCGCATCCGTGGCAGTGTGGGCGCTGTTCGGCACAGCACCCCGCAAGAACGCCTGGGTGTTGGTGGACTTCACGACGTCCAGCGGCGCCCACCCGCGATGGCTGGAGGTGAGACGCTCAATGTCCGTGCGGAAAGAGCGCTTGTGGTCTTCGCGAACAGTGGCGCAAACGGTGAACGGGATAAAAGTAGGCAAGGGAGGTCCTCTCAGGAGGCAACCGGTAGTCGGCGTCCGGTTACTACAAGGCTCCCCGGGGTCTCCGCATTCCCGAAAGCAGCGAACGAGTCAGACGTCACGGCGCCGTTAAGTTAAGCCGTTAAGTTAAGAGGAAAGTACGACGCCGGCGGGCCACCTTTGTGAGGTGACCCGCCGGCGTCGTACTTCTGAAGGAGCCGCCCTACCGCAAAATCACCGTGCGGTTGCCGAGCAGAAGGACCCTGCCTTCGCAGTGCCAGCGGACGGCGTTGCGCAGCGCGGCGCATTCGGCGTCCCGGCCAACGGCCACCAGGTCGTCGGCGGTGTAGGTGTGGTCCACGTCGATCACCTGCTGCGAAATGATCGGGCCCTCGTCGAGTTCCGCGTTGACGTAGTGGGCGGTCGCGCCCACGGTCTTGACCCCGCGGTCATAGGCCTGGTGGTAGGGCTTGGCACCCTTGAAGCTGGGCAGGAACGAGTGGTGGATGTTGATGGTCCGTCCCGCCAGCTTTGCCGAGAGCTCGTCGCTCAGGACCTGCATGTAGCGGGCCAGCACCACGAGTTCCACGTCGAATGCGTCGACGAGCTCCATCAGCCGGGCCTCGGCCTCCGGCTTGGTGTCCTGCGTGACCGGCAGGTGGAAGAACGGGATGCCGTGCCACCGCACCAGGTCCTCCTGGTCGCGGTGGTTGGAGACGACGGCGACGATCTCCACCGGGATGTCGCCGGTGCGTGCCCGGAAGAGCAGGTCGTTGAGGCAATGGCCCATTTTGGACACCATCACCAGGACGCGGCGCTTGCGGCCGTGCGGCTCCAGCTGCCAGTTCATCTGCCATTTCTCCGCCAGGGGCATGAAGTCCCGGCGCAGCTCCTCGGTGCTGTAGGCCTCCGGCGCCGAGGCGAAGTGGACGCGCATGAAGAAGTGTCCCTCCTGGCGGTCCCCGTACTGCTTGTTGTCGATGATGTCGCAGCCGTGGTCCAGCAGGAATCCTGAGATCGCATGGACAATGCCGGGTGACTCGGCACAGTCGAGGGTCAGGACGTGCTCGGCGTTGCTCATTTCTTCACGTCTCCCAGTTCACGGGTGACGGCTGATCCGGGCTCCATGTCCCCGGCGAGTTCAGCCTGGAAGGTTGCATAGCGGGCGAGGTGCGCGGGGCGTCGGCGCAGCACCAGCCACGCGGCGCCGAGCAGGATGAACCACACCGGCGTCACCAGCAGCGCCAGCAGGGTGTCCGGCTGGGTGGTCAGCGCCCACAGGACGAAGGCGAAGAAGGCAAAGACCACCCAGACCATGGGGACGCCGCCGGGCATCCGGTACTTGGACGCCTCGTGCAACTGCGGGCGGCGCCGGCGGAAGGCGAGGTAGCTGGCCAGGATGATGGACCACACGAACACAAAGCAGACGGCAGACACGGTGGTCACCATGTCGAAGGCCTTGCCGATGTCCGAGCCCGCGTACATCAGGATGACGCCCGAGAGCAGCAGGACGCAGGAGAGGAACAGTGCGTTCTGGGGGACCTTGCGGCTGGACAGGCGGCTGAAGACTGACGGGGCGTCGCCTTCCTGGGCCAGGCCGTAGACCATGCGCGAGGTGGAGTAGATGCCGGAGTTGGCAGAGGACATGGCCGAGCTGAGCACCACCAGGTTCACCACGGTGGCCGCGGCACCCAGTCCGGCCAGGGAGAACATGGCGATGAACGGGCTGTGGCCGGCCTGGAACTGGGTCCACGGGGTGACGGACATCAGGATGATGAGGGCGCCCACATAGAAGAGCAGCACACGGATGGGGATGGAGTTGATGGCCTTGGGCAGGTTCTTCTCCGGATCCTTGGCCTCCGCGGCCGTGGTGCCCACCAGCTCAATGCCCACAAAGGCGAACACGGCGATCTGGAAGCCGGCCACGAAACCCATGAACTCGTTCGGGAAGAAGCCGCCGTGGCTCCACAGGTTCGAGAAGGTGGCGGGGCCGGCGTCGGACTGGAACCCGGTGAAAATCATGAACATGCCCACGATGATCAGCGCCGCGATGGCGATGATCTTGATCAGCGCGAACCAGAACTCGGTCTCACCGAAAGCCTTCACCGTGACGAGGTTCAGGAGCAGGAGGATGGCCACGGTGGCCAGGCCCGGGATCCACAGCGGCAGCCCCGGCCAGAGTTCCTTCGAGTAGCCGGCAATGGCGATCACGTCCGCGATCCCCGTGATCACCCAGCAGAACCAGTAGGTCCAGCCTGTGAAGAACCCTGCCCAGGGGCCCAGCAGGTCCGCGGCGAAGTCGCTGAAAGACTTGTAGTTCAGGTTGGAGAGCAGGAGCTCGCCCATGGCCCGCATCACGAAGAACAGCATGAAGCCGATGATCATGTAGACGAAGATGACGGACGGCCCGGCCGCCGAGATGGTTTTTCCCGAGCCCATGAAAAGGCCGGTGCCGATGGCGCCGCCAATGGCGATCAGCTGGATGTGCCGGTTGCTCAGCTGCCGCTCAAGGTGCGGCTCCTGGTGGGAAGTTAGGGTCTTAGTTGTCACGTGCTGTTCCTCGGATCAAAGCGGACTGAAGTGCTGCGGACGTTGACGCCGCGTCCGGCCCGCCGGGGACCGGATCAAGGTTGTTGAAGCTGTACAGATGGATGCCTGCGATGTTTTCCGGCTGGCTTTCCAGCCCGGCCACCAGGCCCTCGGGCGAGTAGCGGTCACCGCTCAGGAGCTTGCGCGCCAGCGGGCCTTTGCGGCTGAGGAACTTCAGGGAACTTCCGACGCCGATCTGCGTCGCCAGCGAGACCAGCTTGGTCCGCGGGACGGACCCCGCCACGCCGGCCCAGACGGGCAACTGCACCCCTTCGCGGCGCAGGAGGGCCACGTAGTCAAGGATTTTCGGCTCGGAGAAGCACATCTGCGTGACAACGTGCGAGGCCAGGTGCTGCTTGGCCAGCAGGGCGTCCAGCAGGTCCACCGGGCCGATCGAGGGGTGTCCCTCCGGGTAACCGGCAACGCCCGCCCGCATCATGCCGCCGGAATACTGCGCGATGTCTTCGAGCAGCGGAAGTGCGGACCCGTACGTCCCGGCCTGCTGCTTCCGGTCGCCGCCGATCACGAACACTTCCCGGATTCCGGCAACGTTGCAGTCGCGGAGGATTCCGGTGAGCTCGGCGCGGTCATGCAGGCTCCGCGCGGCGAGGTGCGGGACGACGTCGTAGCCGAGCACGCTCAGTTGCACGGCGGCGCGCATGGTCCGCTCGATGCCGTGGTGGGGCAGGCACGTGACGGTGAGCGTTGTGGTCACGGGCACGTGCGCCCGGACCCGGTCAACGATTCCCTCGGAAGGGATGATCTCGATTCTGGTAGGGAACATCATTGGTCCTCTCTGGCTATCAAGCGGTTCTCAATCAAGTGGTTCTCAGCGGTGTGCTGCGATGAGGGAGCTGGCTTCCTGGCGGGTGCTGCCGGAGCTTTCGATGTGCGCGAGTTCGGCCGGGATTTCCCAGCCCTTCTTGCGCATCGCGGTGGCCCAGAGCCTGCCGGCACGGTACGAGGAGCGGACCAGCGGGCCACTCATGACCCCGAGGAAGCCGATCTCGTCCGCTTCCTGCTGCAGGTCCACGAATTCCTGCGGCTTGACCCAGCGGTCCACCGGCAGGTGCCGTTCGGACGGGCGCAGGTACTGGGTGATGGTGATCAGGTCGCAGCCGGCCTCGTGCAGGTCGCGGAGGGCCTCGGAGATTTCCTCGCGGGTTTCGCCCATGCCCAGGATCAGGTTGGACTTGGTGACCATGCCCAGGTTCCGGCCCTGCGTGATGACATCGAGTGACCGCTCGTACCGGAACGCGGGGCGGATGCGCTTGAAGATCCGCGGCACGGTCTCGACGTTGTGCGCGAACACCTCGGGCTTGGAGTCGCAGATCGCCTCGATGTGCTCGGGTTTGCCGGAGAAGTCAGGGATCAGGAGTTCGACGCCGGTGCCCGGGTTCAGTTCGTGGATCTTGCGGACCGTTTCGGCGTAGAGCCAGACGCCCTCGTCGGCGAGGTCGTCCCGGGCCACGCCGGTGACGGTGGCGTAGCGCAGCTGCATGGCCTGGACCGAGCGGGCCACCTTGGTGGGTTCGAACATGTCCACCGGGGAGGGCTTGCCGGTGTCGATCTGGCAGAAGTCGCAGCGCCGGGTGCATTCGGAGCCGCCGATCAGGAACGTGGCTTCCTTGTCTTCCCAGCACTCGAAGATGTTCGGGCAGCCTGCCTCCTCACACACCGTGTGGAGGCCTTCCTTTTTGACGAGGTTCTTGAGCTGGACGAACTCCGGGCCCATCTGGACCTTGGCCTTGATCCACTCCGGCTTGCGCTCCACCGGTGTGGCCGCGTTGCGCTGCTCGATACGCAGCATCTTCCGGCCTTCT
>Ga0307416_100002854_pt1 | contig 10056 bp, 11 predicted proteins | sample DK1Cmetagenome_2_FD_203821 | JGI IMG/M metagenome (GOLD analysis project Ga0307416, IMG submission 203821) | Maize rhizosphere microbial communities from greenhouse at UC Davis, California, United States - DK15-C-3 | ecosystem: Host-associated > Plants > Roots > Rhizosphere > Soil | place...
ACGAACGTCCGGCGTGAAATCCGATATCTAATAAAACGCCCGAGTGCGGATATTATGTCGAGATGGTGACTAAATACAAGACACCCCGCAAAAAACTGCAACGTTATCAGCGTCGCCTAACCACTTCCCCTCGAGCCAAGGACGGACGTGTACGAGTGCGGGACAGGGAAGCGCGATACCACTCGTTCAGCGAATCGAGCGGCAGATGCCAAGACGAGTGGTTGAGCGAGGCAAGGATCTCGGTAGCAAATGCGTCGCGCAGTTCCAGTGATCGTTGATCCGGGCTGCGAAACACTTTCCTGGACACGGGCCGAAAGTAAGTGTCGAGCAAATTGAGCGAGAGGGTGGCGACCGCAATCGGGTCCCGCCCGGAGGACATCGTGACACCAGGTACGATCGTCCAGCGCTGAGGAAAATTGAAGTACTCAGCGAACTGATCTCTTTCGCACATCGCACCGTGGACTGAGAAACGCCACTTGTCTGAATGAGCGCCGCGGCTCGCAATCCGAGAACTGCGTGTCCGGATTGCCCTAGCTAAAAGCGGTGTTTGCAACGCTTGCCAGGGGTTGGCCCCCGGCCGTGGTCCTTCGTAAGCAAAAGTGTCGTTACCCGGCATATCCCTATTGTCATTGCCTCAAACGGTGCAATGCCTCCCTGAATGCAATATAGGGCGATTCCCATGCTGGTCGCAACTGGAACGGAAGCGTAGGATTGCTCCAACGAACATTTTTTTAGGGGGCGCGCGGGGGAAGGCAACTTCAGTTGCGGTATTCGCTGTCGTGTTCCAAGCGCAATGTCAAAACAAAGAGATGCGGCAGAGCAGGTTGCTGAAGCAGCAATGACTGCGTTCGAACCATTGGTGAGGCTGTTTTTGGATCTGGGCCTATCTAGCCCCGAGGCGGAAAGCCTTATGCAGGCTGTCTATGTCCATGAAACACGACGGATTCTGCGAGAGCGATATCCCGAGACGAAGGACGTAAGCCACATGAAAGTGGCGATGCTCTCCGGCGTCAACCGCAACAAAGTTAGAAAAATCCTCTCAGGAGACGCCCCAAAAGTGTCGTTGCCGCGAGAGAAATGGGCGAATCACGCTGGTCGAATTTTGCAGGCATGGCAATCCGACGCTGAGTATCTAGAGAAGAAATCCAAGAACCCGAAGCCCGTCGTGCTTACATTTCGGGACAACTCGTCCTTGCGGCCGACATTCTGGACGTTATGTAAGAAACACTGGGCTTCGGCATGGCCTAGGACCATTCTTGAAGAGCTCGTTCGAATCAAAGCGGTTCGGCTGACAGCGAGTGACAAAAATCCCGACGACGACCAGATTGAGTTCCTGCGGGATCCTTATGGCAGAGCCAATGCTCGCGTGGCGGCGCTCGAGCAGTTAGGCGCGCGCACGCGAGATCTCTTGAGCACTCTGATTCACAACCTCGATAGCGCGCCCGATGAAAGGAGAGTTGTCGAGACGATTGAAAACAGAGATGTAGACCCAGAGTTCGCAAAGGTGCTCCGACGAATGTTCAAGGATCGAGCCGAGGCACACACCGAATCCATGAATTCGGAGTTGAACAGTGTTTCCGCGAAGAGCGAAAAGCACGATAGGGGCCGCCAACTCCGAATGGGTATGACGATATATGCGTTCGAGCAAGGATCACCTGCGCTCGAGGAAGCCGGAAGACCGGAAAAACACGGCGCAAAGAAAGAGGCAAAGAAGGGGGTCGAATGAATCGGAAGGCTGTCCGATCGGAACGCTACATCGTCGAACAGACGCTACAGATCTGCGCTGGCGTTTTGGAAGAAGAGACCGGGAGTCGGGCGGTGGTAGCGAAACTATTCGAGTCCGCGGCCGCGAGACTTAGAAAGCCCAAAAGCGCACCAGGCGTAATGGCCTTGAGAAGCTATGAAGTGGAGATCGGGGCGGCCGATGTAATCCGCGATTGGCACGGGTTGCCGGAGTACGTAGATCAGGTCGGCGCACCGCTGCCTCTCGATCTCTTCGGCGCTGAAGGCAGCATCGAGTCAATCGCCCGCCGGCGAACGAACTCGCTTGAGAAAGTGCGCGAATGGATTGCACTGCTAAAAACTCTAAAAGCAATTCGAAAGACGAGCGCCGGGAAATTCTTGCCGACGAACTACACGATGATGGTTGCCGAGAGTCGCGAAGCCATGGAACGACGCGGGATTAAAATTCTGAGCGCACTTGTGGGAACACTGAATCACAATCTCTCGGAGCCCGATCCCACAAAGCGTGAGTTTGAGCGAAGCTCGCACGTTTTGCGGGTTAAGTCCGCCGAAATTCCCGCGTTCCGCAAGTTTCTCAGCGCTCAAGGTAGAGAGTTCATTAGGGCGATCGACGCCTGGCTCGAGGCGCGGCGTCTCGACGAGACTGCTGAAGACGACCGTGAGTGCGTCGAGGTACTTGTCGAGGTGTTGTCCAATGTCCGTCCGCATTCGAGCGACGTCGCAAAGCCAAAGGTTACGAAAGCAGCTGCGCGAGTTTAAGGACAGGGCGGTCGGAAGGCGCACGAGCCACCGTGTAAGGAGAGCACATGCGAAAGAAAAGAAAACCAAACTCGCGATCGGGAAAGCCGACTGCTTTGCACAAGCCCATTCCGAAGAGAGGTCGGGCCTTGGATGTGAAAAGGCCAGTCCCTGCTGAGCAAGCAGCTCCCCCGGATGTGCTTGTGGATATTATCGTTCGTCAGCTACTTCATGAGCTGCAGCGTCTATTAAGCGCTTGTGGCTACGATGGGAAAGAATTCTTTCGCATCGAGCCCTTGAAGGATGCGCAAGCTCCGCTTTTTCCATTCAAAGGAAACTTGGCTTTCGGCAGCGTGCCCGCCGGCCGCATCCTTCAGTTATGGTTCTGCGAGCCCCGATTTCTCGACGGGAGTGGGTCACCACTTCCGCTGCCAGTGTCTGGCGCGAACTCGTTTGAAACCTTGCTTGAGTTGGCAGATTGTGAAGTAGAGCCGCTCGCTGTTCGGAAGACTTTACTCGAAGCGAAGTTCGTACGGATGGACGGTAAGAGGATAGTGCCGCGAACGCGAGCAGCGCTGTCTAGCGAGGGAGGCAAAGTCACACAGGTCCTGCTCTGCCTCGGTGACCTGGTTCGTACCCTCGAGCACAACCTCACGGAAGGCCGCGACCCAGCGAAAGCCCTATTTCAGCGCTTTGCATCAGACACTGCGGTGCCCGAAGCCCGTGTTGATGAATTCAAGGCCTACTTTGACAAGCAAGCGATGTCACTGCTTTTCAAGGCAGAGGAGTGGCTGTTCAGAGCGGAACAGGAAGCGCCGAGTTCGGCGAATATGAGGCGTGTGAATGTGCACGTGTTCTTGTCGCCATTCGAGGCGAAGACGACGAGAATATCGACAGAAATCGACGCCGTTCTGGAACCTAAGTAGACGGCATTGCCGAAAGCTTGCGGAACATCGACCACTGCATTGAGAGACGGAAATGGCGCTAACTTTACGTCCGCATCAGCAAACGGCCGCCGACGCGGTACTAGCGGAGCTGGCGGTTGCGGATCGAGCAAACGTGATAATGCCTTGTGCGTCAGGCAAAACTCTTCTTGAAATTAGAGTCGCCCATGAGTTTAGGCGTGTAGTGTTTCTAGAGCCGTCGCTTGCGTTGATTCGACAAGCGCTCCAAAGGGCACGAGAAGACGGCCTTGATCAAGGGCGACGCGTGGTGTGCGTTTGCTCGGACAGCGGGGTTGCCAAAGATGAGTGGCGGGTCGATGAGAGGGAACTCGGGATCCCGGTGACGACGGATGCCGGCGAGATTCGCGACCAACTCAGTTTCGGCAATGAGGGCGTACTTGTCTTTTGTACTTATCAGAGCGTTCCGCTCCTACTTCAAGGAACGCCTAGCGGATTCGAGTTTGACATTGGCATCTTCGATGAGAGCCATCGAACCGCAGGACCTGCCGAAAAAACTTTTGGGCTCGGTCTGCGCAGCGACAAGCTCAGGATTCGGAAATGCTTCTTTGCGACGGCAACGCCGCGCGTCTACTCTGTAGATGAACGGCCGGATGGCGGGTCTGCGCGAGCCATGCACTCAATGGATGATCCGGCGGTGTACGGAAAGACCGTTTACAGAATGTCGGTACGAGACGCGATCGCGCGCGGCATTATCTGCGACTACCAAGTACTGGTAAGTGCGACAACCGAGCAAGCGTCGCGGGAAGCCTGTGCAAAAGCGAAAGAGATGATTCTTCCGCAGGGCGAGCTACCGGTGGAGCTCGTCGCTTCGCAGCTCTCGGTTATTCGAGCCGCGGAAATGAGCGCCGCTCGGCGAATCATCACCTATCACTCCACTATTGCGGAAGCTCAGGAATTCGCGGCCGATCCGCTGGGTTTACTAGCAGATGCAGGATTCAGCTCATTCCATATTTTTGGTGCGATGCCGAGCCGGCAGCGCCAAGCCGTTATAGACGCGTTCTTGGCATGTGAAGGGCCAGCTCTGATCAGCAATGCGCGCTGTCTGTCGGAAGGTGTCGATGTGCCAGCAATTGATTTGGTGGCGCTCATGAGTAAGCGAGAATCTGTGGTTGACGTGGTGCAGATCCTCGGGCGAGCTTTGAGACCCTATCCCGGCAAAGAGACCGGGTACGTGATGCTTCCATTGTTCGTCGATTCCGAAGCAGTGGCGGAACAGGCACTGAGCAACAGCGACCTGGCGGTGACGTGGGAGATTCTCCACAGCATCCTCGAAACGGAAGACGAAGCCGTGGACTTGCATCGGATCTCTTCGAGTGCCGTGGAACGAGGAGTGCGGGTCAGTGGAACTGGTCGGAAGGCGCACCTAAGGATTGTGGCGGATGAAGAGGTATTGACTGCCCTCGAGCGGGGAATCGCAGTCAAGCCGGTAGCGCGCCTGGGGCATGCCAAAGAGCAGATGCTTGACGCTGCCAGACAGTTTTTGCAACGAGAGGGACATCTCAGAGTCCCAAAGACTCACGCGGAAGGGGTTCTGAGACTTGGTGCTTGGCTCGCACGTATGCGCAGAATGCGAGGCAAAGGTTTGCTGGCCCCAGACCTCGAGACGGAACTGATAAGACTCGGCGTTGAATTGGCCCCAGTGGAGATCTCATTCGAGACCAGATTGGAGGAATTGAAGCAGTACGCTATTCGAACGGGTGACTGGGAGATTCCGAAAACGCGGGAGTGGAGCTCGCTGCGACGATTCATCGCTCAAGTGCGTCAGCGATACAGATCGGGGGCCCTCGACAACGCGCAGGCGTCGGCTTTAGGTGCAATCGGGTTCCCATTTAACGGGCGACAAGTTGGCTCCAGAAGAATCATCGCTCGACTCGGAGAGGCTGTTAAGTCTGCGGGCAGCGTCACGGAGGCGTGGCCGACGATGGCCGCCGTGGATCGCAAACACCTTCGTCGCTGGCGTAGGGAACAAGAGGAAGGGAGTCTTTCGCCGGCTTTAGTTGCAGCGTTGGAGTTGGCGGGATTGGATCTCCGAAAAGTTCCGCAGGCGAGGGTCGAAGCGCTTCCGCGTCTCCAGGGAGACGAAGCGTTTGAGAGAAGCGTAAATGCGTTACGGCAGTACGTGCTTACGGTGAACAAATGGCCGATGCCAGCCGGCCAGCGATTATTGGATGTGGACCTCCCAGAGTTCTTGAGGCGACAGCGCAAACTTCTACGAAAGCGGCAATTGACCGCAACGCGCGAAAAGGCGCTGGACGAAGTGAGCCCGAAGTGGCGTGACGTGGCGCGGTCCGGCTCGTTCGAAAGAGGCCTTCGAGGGCTTCGTGAATTCCGAGAGGCCCATGGCCACCTAAGACTGCCCGGTACTCCAGAGTTCAGAAAGTTGAGGTGGTTTGTCCAGGTGCAAAGAAAGCGCGGCGACAAGCTGCCGGCGACTCGGCGTGCACAGTTGACCGAGATTGGGTTTACATGGTCCAGGGAGGAGGATACTTGGGAGTCGCACTTAGCCGCTATGCGGGCCACAAGTCAGGCTGGAAAAAGCGTTCTCAAGGTTCCCTCCCACGCTGCCTTCTTAGCGGCGTTGTTGAAGAGACATCGCGTGCAACCTCTTTCTGCAGAGAAGTTAGGTGAACTTTCGAAGCTCGGTGTGTCTTGGGCTACTGTCGGCAGCGAAGACTCCGCAATGCTTGCGCGAGTCACGGAGCTGTCTCGAACCTATGGAAAAGTGAACATCGAAGCCATCTTGCGTCAGCATCCTGGTGTTGCGCAGTGGGTGCGCGACTGCAAACAAAAATTCGCGGACGGATTGCTTGAAGACGTCCTTAGGGATTCCTTGGCGAAATGCGGGATTCGATTTCTGCCGGCATCGAACTCCAAGCTAAGTCTCTAGCGTCACGATCCTTGGCTCTGGGCGAACGCCTGGTCGTGTAGCCCACGCGCGCTGAAACAAGCGCGCGTTTCCTCCATTTGCATCATCCACCGCGCCGTCTCCGGCCGCGACGAGCATTCGTGCGCCGCGATCAGCGCGCGACTGTGTCACTACTTGCGCGACTGCGCCGCAGTCGCTACGATGTTCCGCATATCGCCATTTAGGCGGCTGCGGGGATCCAGCGATGCGTACAGCGGTGAACAGATGCACTGCAACGAGAAGACTCCAGTCTTCTCTAATCCTGCTCCTGACCCTCTCCTTGAATTCCGTGGTCGATGCGTCCCCGCGGATCAGTTCAGAGTCAAACCAGTTTGTGGTGATGGAAGCTGACAGCTCCGCGGCTAGCCGGTTGGAGGCGCAATACCCCAACCGGCTACGTCGCGTTCGTTCATCGCCAAAGGCGCTTCATCTCAACAACGTTGCTGTCTTGATTGGACGGCCGAAGGTCGTCCCCAGCCCGGCGATAGCGCCTTCGGCGCCGACGCCATCAGCTGTGGTGGTTGACGACGCGCAGACTGAGTGCGCCAACCGCCAGGTTTCGACTCCCACGGACCAGTTCATCGTGGTCTGCGTTGACAGCGCGAATCACGTGACGGAGCGCGACAAACGCGCGTTGGTCGCCTTCGTCGACTTTGCTTCGAAGGAATCATTGGCCCTTGCAGTGCACGTCTCCGGTGAGACGGAGTGGGACGCACTGCAACGAGTACTTGGTTCCACGGCTGGCGCCGTCAACGGCGTTCGCTTCCGTGAGGTGCGCTACGGCGACGGTCTGTCGCCTGGCCAGATCAAGATTCAGCGCTTCAACAAGTAGCGCGCGGCTATCAAGGAAAACGAGGCTCCAATCATGTGGTGGAACGAACTCAAGCACGGCGCGGCGATTGCCCTTCTGATCGCAGCCGCAAATCTGACGGCGGTCTCACGGTTGTATGCAGCGGAGGCAGCAGCCGACGTCCCAGCTCTCACCGCTGAGGAGAGGGAGGCCGTGCAGGCGAAGCTCAGCGCTACGTTCGCGAACTTCCAGTTCGACAAGATGGAGCCGTCGCCGGTCCCGGGAGTCGTAGAGATATACGCTGGCGGGCGAATCATCTACTACGCGCCGAAGCAAGAGATCCTCCTGATGGGGGAAATGTACTCCGCAAACGGCGTGTCCCTCACGCAGCAGCGCGTCGCAGCTTTTGCCGGCGAGCGCGCCGAGTCAGTCGACCGGTCGGTCGCCTTGGTGCTTGGCAACGGACCGAAGGAAGTGATCGAGTTTGTGGATCCGGATTGCGGACACTGCCGGGCCGCTCACAAGTGGTTCTCTACCGAGAAGCGGGCGGACATTCGCCACCTCATCTACTTCATGCCACTAAAGGGCAGGGCACAGGCAGAAGCAAGAGTGCTCGAAGCGCTGTGTGCGAGACAGGAAGACCGGGAAGCGGCTCTCTCGAAGGTGTTCAACCCTACAGCCCCGATCGATTTGACGAAGGCCGTGCGGTGTCGAGAAGGGCTGGATCTCCTCGCCGCCCAGGCGAAGGTGGCTCAGGCGATTGGGGTCTACGCGACGCCGTTCTACATCATCGATGGAAAGGTGACCGCCGGCTTCAACGCTCAGACGCTGGCCGAGCAGCTCGGCGAGCGGCCCGCGACCGTGTCGCAGGCCGGCCGATGATGCGCTCTCCCCGGAAAAACTCGCGTCTGGTCCGTGCTCTCGCGCGCATGGCGCGCGGCGTTCTGGGACTTCCGCGGGGCGTGCAACTGCGCCTGCCATGCTGGAAGGCCGCAAGGCACTTCGCCACAGCTGCCTCCACCAATTCTCCGAAAGTTTCTATGCCTCGTCGCGCCCCGCAACAGCGCGTCGATTCATCGGGCATGCATCGCCGTCCGACGAGCGCGTGCGCGTTTGCAGTGGGTACTCAATCGGATCAATCACAAAACGCAAGTTACAGGAGGAAGTGATGAAGGGTGTGACAGTCAATGCATCCCTGCAGACCGTGAGCGCCGTCTCGCGGTTGGGCAAGGCGCTGCGCGTTCCCGCCGCGGCGTTCGCGGCGCTACTGATGTCCGGGTTGGCCATGGCGTTCACGGCGCCGGCGGTCGGTTCGTTCGGCTACGACGTTTACGACATCGTCGTGAACCAGATCCTGAACGGCCCGATCGGTTTCATCGGAGGCGTGATCCTGATCGTCTTCGGTGCGACGCAGATCATCAAGAACTGGATGATGACGATCATGTGCGTGATCGCCGGCACCGTTCTGATCCGCGCCGAAGACCTGGTGGTCACGCTGGGCGCTCTGGTCGCCTAACGGGGGGTGATGGCCATGTGGGTGCGAGCCGCCAATTTCGAGCGCCGAGGGGTAATGCCTGAACCATCCCCCGGCGCCGGTGCTTCTGTATCGCGTGCGCTCCCTGCACGTGCTCCAGAGTTGGCGACTCGCGCCCGCATTCTCGAATTGGGCAAGTCTACGGTGAGGAGCTAGGCGTGGCCGCGCTTGTTGACCAGGCTCGCGTACCTCTGCAGCTGCACAAGCCCGCGCAGATCGTCGGCATGGATCCGGACACGGTCATGGCGATCATCGTTTCTTACGTCGCTTGGACGCTGATCGACTCTTGGGCCGCGCTGCCAATGGTGGGCGTCATCCCGTGGCTCTACGCCACGGTCAAAGCCGACAAGCCGCGCGGCTACATGCAACACCTGTTGCTGCGCTATGGCTTCTACAAGCTGCAGATGTATCCACCCACTGATGTCGAGTTGTTCTGCGAATAGCGCAGGAAAGGGAGTTCGCAATGAACAAAGACAAGTTTCTCGGCGCCATCGATCACCTTCAGATGAAGAATCGAGCGCTCTTCGTGGCGGCAATCGTGCTGCTCGCTCTCAACGTCAACAACACCATCGCTCTCCAACGCGCCAGGACCCAAACCCAAACTGTCATCGTCCCCGTTGGCGGTGGCATCGGAATGGCCGTCGGCAACGGCAAGGCCTCCGACGAGTACATGCGTCAGATGGCGCGGTACATCACGAGCCAGATTGGCACGTACACAGCCGCGACCGCTCGGCCACAGCTCCAGGAGCTCCTGAGCCTCTTTGCCCCGGAAGTTGTCGGCAAAGCGCAGGTGGAGTTCGAGCGAATCGCCGTCCAGGTCGAGCGCTTCCCTTCAATTGCATCGGTGATGCGCTGGAGTGGTGATGAGGCCTTGAAGGTCTCGCCGAACTTCATCCAGGTCCACGCGATTAAGGACCGGCTCGTCAGCGGCGCCTCGACGGAATCGACCCAAATGACCTATTGCATCGAGTACCGAATCGAGGAGGCGCGGCTTTGGATCCTCGGTATTCGAGAAGAATCCGTCCCGGCCGCGGACGTGTGCTTCTTACCTAGAGAGTCAGCGCAGCTGGCTCAAGCGAGCGCTCCATGACGCGGCTGTTTCGGCAATTGAGTTGGTCGAAGTGCACCGCCGCTCTACTTAACGCAATCGCGTGCTTCGTGATTGTTCGAGGCGGAATTGCAGCGACTCCCATGGCGGCGCTGCTGTTGTTTATGGCTCTTTTGATCTTGGCAAATGGTGCAGTCGAAGCCGGCGCCAACGGTGGTAAGCCGAAGGTGTCCGCGGAGGGTCGCCATGGCGATGTTTGATCCGCCTAAGGGCCAAGCGCGAGCGGACGCGCGTGACGCGACACCCAGGCTGGCGGTGGACCAAGAGGAGCTC
>Ga0307416_100002858_pt1 | contig 10049 bp, 9 predicted proteins | sample DK1Cmetagenome_2_FD_203821 | JGI IMG/M metagenome (GOLD analysis project Ga0307416, IMG submission 203821) | Maize rhizosphere microbial communities from greenhouse at UC Davis, California, United States - DK15-C-3 | ecosystem: Host-associated > Plants > Roots > Rhizosphere > Soil | place: USA...
GGCCGACAGGGCGAAGGTCTTGGCGAAGCAGCCGTCCTCGGTGGAGACGATCCGGCCCCCGGCGAACAGGCCGATGAAGTCGTCCTGGACGGCCCGGGAGCCGTTCTGCTTGGTGAAGGTGGTGGTCGTCTTGCCCGTGCCCGACAACCCCACGATCAGCATGGTCCGCTCGCCGTCCGAGGTCGGGATGACCTTGCAGCCGGCGTGCATGGCCAGCCCGCCGCCCTCGTAGACCTTGCGGTTCCACATCCGCAGGCCGCCCTTCTTGGACTCCCCAAAGTAGTCGGAGTTGAGGACCCGGGTGACGCCGGCCTCGAGGTCGACGGCGATCACCCGGTCGTCGGGGTAGCCGGGGGCGGCCAGGTTGGGGGTGTAGACGATGGTGATCTCGGGATCGTGGGCGGCGTCGCCGTCGACCGGGTCGTAGTAGAGGAACCGCTGCATGCCGGCGATGTTGGCGTTGGCCTTCTCGATGACCAGGCGGGCCGGGGTGCGGTAGGGGCCGGCGTGGCCGATGAAGCCGTCGACCACCACCATGTCGCGGCCACGGATGTAGTCGTCCTGGAGGGCGGCCAGCCGGGCCCCCTCCTCGCGGTCGATCGTCTGGTCGCTGTGCTCCTCCGGCCGGTCGGTGACCACGTAGGTCGAGGCCTTGGAGCGGGACACCACCCGGGTCTGGACGTTGACGTTGCCGTACCCGGTCTGGCGGGCGTTGGGCATGGCGTCGGCGTACTCGCGCAGCTCGGCCTCGGTCGGGTGGAAGGCGATCGACTTGGCCGCGAGACCAAGGTCGGACGGTGGCGAGCTCGGCATCAAGGCCCTCCGTCGTCGGAGACGAGAATGCTCCAGTCTAGCGTGGGCTGGGGCTTCTCCCCTGCTCCAGACACCGTAGGACCTCGTCGTCGTCGATCTGGGGGAACCGCTCGTAGACCTGGCCGACGTTGAGGTAGGGGTCCGGGGTGACCAGCACCACCACCTCGTCCACAACCGAGGCCAGCCGCTCGGCCAGGCCCGGCGGGCCCACCGGCACGGCCACCACCACCTGGGACGCTCCGGCCCGCCGGGTGAACGAGGCGGCCGCGGCGCAGGTCCAGCCGGTGGCCACCCCGTCGTCGACCAGCACCGCCGTCCGGCCGGCCAGCTCGAGCGGGGGCAGGCCCCGGCGGTAGGCGGCCGTGCGCCGGGCGACCTCGACGGTCTGGCGCGCGACCTCGGCCCGGACGGCGGCCATGTCGAGCCCGAGGCGGCGGATGGCCGGCTCGTCGATGGCCGACACCCCGTCGGCGACCGCGCCGACGGCCAGCTCGGGGTTGCCGGGGGCGCCGACCTTGCGGGGCACGACCACATCGAGCGGGGCGCCCAGGCGGCCGGCCACCCGGGCCGCCACCACCACCCCGCCCCGGGGGACGCCGAGGACCAGCACGGGGGGCCTGACAAGGCTGGCCACGACCTCGGCGAGCAGCCCGCCAGCCTCCACCCGGTCGAGGAACCGCCGCTGCCGAACCGTCATCTCGCTCCCGGTTGGGGAGGCAAGCATACCCAGCCTTGCGCTCTCGTGAAATGCCTGGCCGGTCCCTTTGTGGACCACCCTTGGCACACCCAAGGCCCCCGTGTACCATGCGCAGACCTTTCGACCCCGGTGCAGCCGTGGGGGCGCCGTTGCGGCGGCAGGACTCAAGGAGGTCGTTGCTTGTGGTGACGGCATACATCCTCATCCAGACCGAGGTCGGCAAGGCCGCCCAGGTCGCCAAGGAGATCGCCGAGATCAAGGGCGTCCAGCAGGCCGAGGACGTCACCGGCCCCTACGACGTGATCGTCCGCGCCGAGGCCCGCAACGTCGACGACCTGGGCAAGCTGGTGGTGGCCCGGGTCCAGGCGGTGGATGGCATCACCCGCACCCTTACATGCCCCGTGGTGCACCTGTAGCTGAGGACCAGCCGACGCAGTCCCTGGTTCATTCGGGGGGGAGTCCTCCCCCCCGAGCCCCCCCAACGGCGACCAGCCAGTCGACCGCCCGGGTCAGCCGCTCCAGGTCCGCCGGCTCGATCGCCGGGAACATGGCGATGCGCAGCTGGTTGCGGCCCAGCTTGCGGTAGGACTCGGTGTCCACGATCCCGTTCGCCCGCAGCGCCCGGGTGACCGCGCCGGCGTCGACCGACGGGTCGAGGTCGATGGTGGCCACGGTACGGCTGCGCATGGCCGGGTCGGTCACGAACGGGGCCGCGTGGCCGCTCCGATCGGCCCAGCCGTAGACGATCCCGGCCGACTCCTCGCAGCGCTTGACCGCCCAGGCCAGCCCACCGTGCGCGTGCAGCCAGTCCACCTGCTCGGCGAGCAGGAACAGGGTGGCCAGGGCGGGGGTGTTGAGGGTCTGGTCGGCCCGCGACTGCTCCAGGGCGACAGGCAGGCTGAGCATGGCCGGGATGGGCCGCCCCGAGGCGGCGATCCGCCCGGTCCGGTCCACGGCCGCCGGGGACAGGCAGGCCAGCCAGAGGCCGCCGTCGGCGCCGAACGACTTCTGGGGGGCGAAGTAGTAGACGTCGAACTCCCGGGGGTCGACGGGCAGGCCGCCGGCCCCGGAGGTGGCGTCCACGCAGACCAGGCCGTCGGCCCCGGCCGGCCGGCGGACCGGCGCCATCACCCCGGTGGAGGTCTCGTTGTGGGTGAGGGCGTACAGGTCGACCGCCGGGTCGGGCCTTGGGTCGGGGTGGCTGCCGAAGGGGGCGGCGATCACCTGGGGCTCGTCCAGGTGGGGGGCGGCGGTGGCGGCGGCGGCGAACTTGGCCGAGAACTCGCCGAACACCAGGTGCTGGCTGCGCCGCTCGATCAGCGAGAAGGCGGCCAGGTCCCAGAACAGGGTCGAGCCGCCGTTGCCGAGGGCGACCTCGTAGCCGTCGGGGAGGTCGAACAGCTCGGCCAGCCCGGCCCGGATGCGGCCCACCAGCGAGCGCACCGGGGCCTGGCGGTGGCTGGTCCCGAGCAGGGCCGGGGCGGCCGCGGCCAGGGCGTCGACCGCCTCCTGGCGGACCTTGGACGGCCCGCTGCCGAACCGGCCGTCGCCGGGCCGCAGCTCGGCCGGGAGAAGGGGGGGTTCAATCGGGGTGGATTTCTGGTCGGTCATGCGGCCACTCTATCCTCGCTCACAACCTGAAATGCCCTGACGGAGGCTGCAAGTGCCCAGGATCTCCCGCCGTGTCGCCGCCATCGCCGAGTCGGCCACCCTGGCCATCGACGCCAAGGCCAAGGCCCTCAAGGCGGCCGGGGAGGACGTGATCGGCTTCGGCGCCGGCGAGCCCGACTTCCCCACCCCGGCCCAGATCGTCGACGCCGCCGCGGCCGCCTGCCACCAGCCCCGGTACCACCACTACACCCCCGGGGCCGGCCTGCCCGAGCTGCGGGCGGCGATCGCGGCCAAGACGGCCCGCGACTCGGGCCTGCGCGTCGAGCCCAGCCAGGTGCTGGTCACCAACGGCGGCAAGCACGCCCTGTACGAGGCGTTCACCACCCTGCTCGACCCCGGCGACGAGGTCCTGCTGCCGGCCCCCTACTGGGTCACCTACCCCGAGGCGATCTCGCTGACCGGGGCCACCCCGGTGATCGTGGAGACCGACCAGTCGACCGGGTTCCGGGTCACGGTCGAGCAGCTGGAGGCGGCCGTCACCGGCCGGACCAAGCTGCTGGTGTTCGTCTCCCCCTCCAACCCGACCGGGGCCGTCTACCCCCGCGGGGAGGTCGAGGCCATCGGCCGCTGGGCGGCCGGCCGCGGGCTGTGGGTGCTGACCGACGAGATCTACGAGCACCTGGTGTACGGCGACGCCGAGTTCACCTCCATGCCGGTGGTGGCGCCCGAGCTGGCCGACCGCTGCGTGGTCGTCAACGGGGTGGCCAAGACCTACGCCATGACCGGCTGGCGGGTCGGCTGGTTGATCGGCCCGCCGGACGTGGTCAAGGCGGCCACCAACCTCCAGAGCCACGCCACCTCGAACGTGGCCAACGTCTCCCAGGCGGCCGCCCTGGCCGCGGTCTCCGGGGACCTCCACGACGTGCGCGAGATGCGGGCCGCCTTCGACCGCCGCCGCCGCAAGATGGTCGAGCTGCTCCGGGCCATCCCCGGGTTCACCTGCGTCGAGCCCCAGGGCGCCTTCTACTGCTTCCCGTCGGTGGCCGGGGTGCTCGACCGGGAGCTGCGCGGCCGGCGGCCGGCCACCAGCATGGAGCTGGCCGACCTGATCCTGGAGGAGGCCAAGGTGGCGATCGTGCCCGGCGAGGCCTTCGGCGCCCCCGGCTACGCCCGGCTGTCGTACGCCCTCGGCGACGACGACCTGATCGAGGGGGTCACCCGCATCGCCAAGCTGGTCGCCGAGTCCCGCCCGTAGGCGGCCCACCGGGCCTGGAGGCATGCCCGCCACCGCACCCGCCGACCCGCCCGCGCTGCGGCTGGCCATGGCCATCGGCCGGGTCAGGGCCCGCCTGCGGGAGATCGACCGCTCGGGCTCGATGGGGCTCACCCTCTCCCAGCTGAGCGCCCTCAACCGGCTGCGCCGCGACGGCCCGGCGACCGCCGCCTCCCTGGCCGCCGCCGAGCACGTCAGCCAGCAGGCGATCGCCCAGATCCTCGCCTCCCTGCGGCGGGCCGGGCTGGTCGGGGCGGCCCCTGACCCCGCCGACCGGCGCAAGTGTCTGCTCGAGGTGACCGACGCCGGGCACGCCCTCATCGGGTCGATCCTCGCCTCGCGCAACGCCTGGCTGGTCCGGGCGCTCGAGCAGACCGTCGGCCCCGACGAGCTGGACGCCCTCGACCGCGCCATCGACCTGCTGGAACGGCTCGCCGACGCGCCGACATGAGGAGGACGTTCCTCGCCCTCCGGAACCGCAACTTCCGGCTCTTCTTCGTCGGGCAGCTGATCTCCAACACCGGCAACTGGCTGACCAACGTCGCCCTCACCCTGCTGGTGCTCAAGCTCACCGGGAGCGGGCTGAGCGTGGGGATCCTGGCCGGCTTCCAGTTCGGCCCGATCCTGCTGCTGTCGGCCTGGGCGGGGGCGGTCGCCGACCGGTCCGACAAGCGACGGCTGCTGCTCGTGACCCAGAGCCTGGAGATGACCCAGTCGGTCAGCCTGGCCGTGCTGGCGTTCATGCCCCGGCCGCCCCTGGCCGGGCTGTACGCGCTGGCCGCGGTCGGGGGGATCCTGCTCGCCTTCGACAACCCGCTGCGGCGCTCGTTCGTCTCCGAGATGGTCCGGGTCGAGGACATCCCCAACGCCGTGGTCCTCTACAGCGCCATCGTCAACCTCTCGCGCCTGTTCGGGCCGGCCCTGGCCGGCCTGCTGGTGGTGACCGTCGGCTACGGCTGGTGCTTCACCATCGACGCCGCCTCGTACCTGGCCGTGCTGGTCTGCCTGCTCCTGATGCGGCCCGCCGAGCTCAACCGGCGGCCGCCCGAGCCGCGGTCCAGGGGGGCGGTCCGGGAGGGCCTGCGCTATCTCAGATCGGTGCCGGTGCTGCGGATCAGCTTCGTCATGCTGGCGGCGATCGGCACCCTCTCCTACAACTTCAGCGTCACCCTGCCGCTGTTCGTCACCGGGTCCCTGCACCGCAGCGAGGGCACCTTCACGGTCCTGTACTCGATCTTCAGCCTCGGGGCGGTGGTGGCCGCCCTGGTCGTCGCCCACCGCGGCATGGTGCGGCTGCGCCACACCATCCTCGGGGCGGCCGCCCTCGGGGTGACCATGCTGCTGCTCGCGGCCGCGCCGGACGTCGCCGTCGCGGCGCCGGTGGTCTTCCTGGTCGGGATGGCCAGCATCCTCTACCTGACCGCCACCACCGCGATCGTGCAGGTCGAGGCGAGGCCGGAGATGCACGGCCGGGTGCTGTCGCTGCAGAGCGTGGTGCTGATCGGCACCGTGCCCGTGGGCGGGCCCTTCCTGGGCTGGCTGGCCGACACCGTCGGCGGGCGGGCGCCGCTCGTCGTCGGCGGCGTCGTGAGCCTGCTGACGGCCGGGTTCGGGTGGTGGGCGGGCGGCCGTTCAGCCGCCGGCCAGGTCGATCTCGACCACGGCCAGCGGCTGGGCCGGCTCCGAGCGCTCGCTGACCGTCAGGGTCAGGATCCGCGCGTCGGCGGGCGGGGCCGGGCGGAAGTCGACCTGCTGGACGCGCAGGAGCGGTCCCCCGCCGGCGGCCAGGCCGGTGAGGGTGTAGTCGGTGCCGAGGTCGTCGGCGGCCCGCCAGTCGAGCGCGATCTCCTGCGGGGGCGCGTCCATCCGCGGCAGCAGGGCGTAGCGCAGGTCGAACCAGCCCGACCAGATCTCCAGTGAGATGAGCACGATCCGCAGGCCCGACTCGGCGGCGGCCTCGCGGGCCAGCGGGACCACCCGGACCAGCTCGGGCGGCTCCCGCTCGGCGTGGAACCCGGGCCGGGTCATGACCGGGGCGACCGGCGGGCGGCTGGAGCCGGCGGCCGGCTGCTCGGGCGGCACCTCGCCGGGGTAGCCGGACAGGAGCTGGACGACCTGCTGGCGCACCCGGTCCAGCCCGGCGCCCAGCTCGACCAGGACCTGGGCGGCCACGCCCTCGCCCTCGCGGATCAGGCCGAGCAGGATGTGCTCGGTGCCGATGTAGTTGTGGCCGAGCTGCAGCGCCTCGCGCAGCGACAGCTCCAGGACCTTCTTGGCCCGGGGAGTGAAGGGGATGGGCCCGCCGGGGGCCTCCGCGCCGCGGCCGATGATCTCCTCGACCTGGGCCCGGACGGCCTCAAGGGAGATGTCCAGCGACTCGAGCGCCCTGGCGGCGACCCCTTCGCCCTCGTGGATCAGCCCGAGCAGGATGTGCTCGGTGCCGATGTAGTTGTGGTTGAGGAGCCGAGCCTCCTCCTGGGCGAGCACGACGACCCGCCGGGCCCGGTCGGTGAACCGCTGGAACATCGGGGCTCAGCGCCTTCGGGCGGCGTGGCGCTCGACGGCCAGGTCGACCAGCCGGGCCACCAGGTCCGGGTAGGCAAGCCCGGAGGCCGCCCACAGCAGCGGGAACATGCTCTTGGGGGTGAAGCCGGGAATGGTGTTGACCTCGTTGACCAGGACCTGTCCGGTCGCCTCCTCGTAGAAGAAGTCGACCCGGGCGAACCCCTCGCAGTCAAGGGCCTGGAAGGCCCGCAGGGACAGCTCGCGGACCTGGGACCGGACGGTGTCGGGGACCGGGGCCGGGATCTCCAGCTTCAGGGACTCGTCCAGGTACTTGGCCTCGAAGTCGTAGAACTCGTGGCCGGGGACGACCTCGCCGACCACGCTGGCCTCGGGGGCGTCGTTGCCCAGCACCCCGCACTCCAGCTCGCGGGCGGTCACGCCCTGCTCGACCAGGGCCTTGGGGTCGTGGGCGAAGGCGGCGGCCAGGCCGGCGGCCAGCGCGTCGGGGGTCTTGACCTTGGTGATGCCGATCGAGGAGCCGAGCCGGGCCGGCTTGGTGAACACCGGGTAGGCGAGCCGGTCGGCGACGGTGGCGGCGACCCGGCCGGGGTCGGCCCGCCAGTGGCGCTCGGGCACGACCAGGTACGGCGCCTGGGGCAGGCCGGCCGCGGCCAGCACCACCTTGGCCATGGCCTTGTCCATGGCCAGGGCCGAGGCGAGCACCCCGCTGCCCACATACGGCACGTCGGCCAGCTCGAACAGCCCCTGGACGGTGCCGTCCTCGCCGAAGGGCCCGTGCAGGATCGGGAAGACCACGTCCACCGGGCCGGGCCCGACCTCGGCCAGGCCGCGCTCGGGGCGGACGGCCACCTCCCGCCCGGCCGGCTCGACCTCGGGCATCGCGCCGTCGGAGGCGGTCAGCTCCAGGGGGGAGCGGTCGGGCAGCAGCCACGCCCCCTCGCGGGTGATGGCGATCGGGACCACCTCGAAGCGGTCGGGGTCGAGCGCCTCCATGACCGAGCGGGCCGACACCACCGACACCTGGTGCTCGGCCGAGCGGCCGCCGTACAGGATGGCCAGGCGGGTCCTTGCCATGCGCTATGCCACCTCCAGGGCTCGGGTGAAGTCCTCGGCCAGGTCGGCCCCGTCCTCCAGGCCGACCGAGACGCGCACCATGCCCTCGCCGATCCCGGCCGCGGCCAGGGCCTCGGGGGTGAGCTGGCGGTGGGTCGTGGACGCCGGGTGGGAGACCAGGGTCTCGACCGTGCCGAGGGAGGGGGCCAGCCTGGCCACCCGGGTCGCCTCGATGAAGCGGCGGCCGGCGGCCCGGCCGCCCTCCAGGTCGAAGCTGAGCATCCCCGGATCGCCGTCGAGCAGGCTGGCGGCCAGGCGGGCGGTCGGGTGGCCGGGCAGTCCGGGCCAGTGGACGCGGGCCACCTTGGGGTGGGCGTCCAGCAGCTCGGCGAGCAGGCGGGCGTTGGCCCCGTGGCCGCGCATCCGCAGGGCGAGGGTCTTGACCCCGCGCAGGACCAGCCAGGCGGCGAACGGGTCGGCCGAGGCGCCGAGCTCGATCATCGTCTTCCAGGCGGCGGCGTGGCGCTCGGGGTCGGCGAACAGGGCCAGGCCGCCGACCACGTCGCTGTGCCCGCCCAGGTACTTGGTGGCCGAGTGGACGACCACGGCCGCCCCGTGCTCGATCGGCCGGCACAGGTAGGGGGTGGCGACGGTGTTGTCGACGACCAGGGGGACGCCGGCGCCCGCCCCGGCCTCGGCCAGGGCGGGCAGGTCGGCCACGGTCATGGTCGGGTTGGCGATCGTCTCGGCGTAGACGGCCCGGGTGGTGGGGCGCAGCACGGCCCGGACGGCGCCGGGATCGCCGGCGTCGACGAAGCTGACCTCGATGCCGAAGCGGGGGGCGACGGTGGCCAGCAGGGAGTAGGTGCCGCCGTAGAGGTCGCGCTGGGCGACCACGTGGTCGCCGGCGCCGGCCAGCGACAGCAGCACGGTGGCGATGGCCCCCATGCCCGAGGCGGCGGCCAGCCCCTCGGCCGCCCCCTCCAGGTCGGCCACGGTCGTCTCCAGGGCGGCGGTGGTGGGGTTCTCGTAGCGGGTGTAGACGAAGCCCTCGCGGGGCTGGTGGAGGGTGTGGGCGTAGTGCTCGGCGTCGTCGAAGACGAAGGTCGAGGTCTGCCAGATCGGGGTGGCCAGCGGCCGCTCGGCCGGCAGGGGCAGGCGGCCGGCGTGGATCGCCCGGGTGGCGAAGCCCTCAGCCATCGCTGCTCCCTTCGGGTTGCCGACCGGCGGGCAGGCTATCAACCGGAGGCTGCGCCTGAACGCCTGATCCATCGGGGCACCCCTCCGGGGTTCCCCGAACCCCTCCGGCGCTTCGCTCCTTGAGCCCCCCGGACCCCTCGGCAGCCGCCGCGGCGGCGGCCTTGGCCCGTTCCAGGACCCTGGCCCGGAAGCGGTTGCCCTGGGCGGCGCCGCGGACCCCGCGGACCGCCTGGACGGTGCCGTCGCGGGCCACCAGCCGGGTCCGCCGCCCCGACACCTCGACCGCCGACAGCTCCTCGTAGCGGTGGCGGCGGGACCGGCCGAGCCCGTGCAGGGTCACCGCCTCGTCGTCGAGCTCGGCGGCCAGGACCCGGGCCCGCAGCCACGCCACGGCCAGGCTGACCACGGCCAGCACGGCCCAGATCAGGGCGGCCGCCGACAGCGAGGTCGCCGCCTCCGGGCTGGACTCGGAGACGACCAGGGACCAGGCGAGCAGGGCCGCGGCCAGGGCCAGCTCGACCAGCCCGCTGACCAGGGCGTGGGTCACGCCGCCGGGCTGGAACCGCTCGGTCATGCCGGTCCGGTCGCCTCGCCGGTGCCGCCCCTGGCGCGGTACCAGTCGGGCGGGCTCCAGCCCTCGCGGGCCTCGGCCACCAGGGTGGCGATGGCCGCCATCACCTTGTCCTTGGCCTGGTTGATCTCGGTCAGGGTGGCGTCGGGCGACAGGCCGAGGTCGATCGGCGGCCCGGGCCGCTCGACCACCCGGATCCCGCGCCGGAACGGCCCCAGCTTGCCCCGGGTGAACAGGAGGTGGGCGCCCCACTGGCCGACCGGCACGACCGGGGCGCCGGTGAGGGCGGCCAGCCGGGCGACCCC
>Ga0307416_100002859_pt1 | contig 10049 bp, 8 predicted proteins | sample DK1Cmetagenome_2_FD_203821 | JGI IMG/M metagenome (GOLD analysis project Ga0307416, IMG submission 203821) | Maize rhizosphere microbial communities from greenhouse at UC Davis, California, United States - DK15-C-3 | ecosystem: Host-associated > Plants > Roots > Rhizosphere > Soil | place: USA...
GACGCGAGGGAATCACGGAGTTGCGCGATGTGATCGATCCCGAGCTGGCGGTCCACATGACGGCGCTCGTGAACGCCGATTACCCGGCCGGGCGCTCCACGCCGGCGATCCCCTGCGCGCTCCTCGATGCGCTGCCGCCGCTTCCACCCGAGCTGCGTTACAGCTTCGTCGAACGCGATCTGATTCTCTGGGATCTGCACGCAGCGCTTATTGTCGATGTCGTGCGCAACGCGCTGCCGGTGTCGTTCGAGAACAAATGAGGCTCGGCGCCGAGAGCTGATAGTGACAGCTGGAAGCTGATAGCTGATAGCTTTAGCTAAGGCATTTCGGCGTGAACGACCAGAACCCATACCGCGAAACCGCCGATGCGATCGTCGCTGCTCTCGGCAGCGACGCGCGGAGCGGTCTCGGCGACGACGAGGTCCGCCGCCGTCTCGAGCAGCACGGGCGGAACGAGCTGGCGGCGGAGAAGCCGGTTCCCAGGTGGCGCCGGTTTCTCGCACAGTTCCAGGACGTGCTGGTCGTCCTGCTGCTCGTCGCGACGGCGATCTCGGCGGCGCTCTGGTTCTACGAACGCGAGGCGCCGCTTCCCTACGAAGCGCTCGCGATCTTTGCCGTTGTCCTGCTCAACGCCGCGATGGGCTACGTGCAGGAGTCGCGTGCGGAAGCGGCGGTTGCGGCGTTGCGCGCGATGTCGGCGGCGGACGCGTCCGCGATCAGGAACGGCGAGCGGCGGACCGTTCCGGCGACCGACCTCGTTCCCGGCGACATCATCCTCGTCGATGAAGGGGACACCATCCCGGCGGACGCCCGCCTGATCGAATCGGCGGCGCTCCAGACCTCCGAAGCGGCGCTGACGGGTGAGAGCCTGCCGGTTGCCAAGGACACGGCGCCAATCGTCGGCGACGCCGCGCTCGGCGATCGGCACAACATGGTTTTCAGCGGGACGGCCGTGACGTATGGACACGGCAAGGCGATCGTCACGCACACCGGCATGCAGACGGAGATGGGCCGCATCGCCGGGCTGCTAAAGACAACCGCCGACGAGGACACACCGCTCCAGAAGGAGCTCGATCGCACCGGTCGGCTGCTCGGCCTCGTCGTCATTGTCATCGCCATCGTCATGATCGCGACGATCATCGTCGTCGAGGACGTGCGCGGCCTCTCGAGCATCTTCGACGTGTTGATCCTAGGCGTCGCGCTGGCGGTGGCAGCCGTTCCCGAGGGGCTTCCGGCGGTGGTCACGGCCGTCCTCTCGATCGGCGTACAGCGCATGGCCAGGCGGAATGCGATCATCCGTCATCTATCAGCCGTCGAGACGCTTGGCTCGGCGACCGTCATCGCCTCCGACAAGACCGGCACGCTTACCAAGAACGAGATGACCGTTCGCGTCGTCGTCACCGCGAGCGGCCGGTTCACGTTCGAGGGGTCGGGATACGAGCCCGCCGGGGCCGTGCGTCGCGACGGCGGCGCGGTCGAGGGCCCGCCGCGCCTCGAGCTGGAGCGTGCGCTGTGCGTGGCGGATCGCGCGAACAACGCCGTCGTGCAACAGAAGGAGAGCCGCTGGGTCGTGCAGGGCGATCCGACCGAAGGCGCGCTGCTGGTGGCGGCGCGCAAGGCCGGCGTCACCTCGGATGCCCTCGACAAGCGGCTGCCGCGTGTCGCGGAGGTGCCGTTTTCGTCCGAGCGCAAGCTGATGAGCACGCTCCACCGCGACCTCGATCAGCCGGAGCGCGGCATCATCTTTTCGAAAGGCGCGCCGGATGTGCTGCTCGCGCGGTGTGCGTTCGAAGTAATCGGGGACGGCCGCCGCCTACTGACGGACGAGCGCCGCGCGGCGATCCTGCAGACCAACGAGTCGCTCGCCGGCGAGGCGCTGCGCACGCTTGGCGTCGCCGCCCGGTGGCTGCCGATCGACGCGCTGCCGCGCGACGGCGCCAGTCCGGCGGACGGCATCGAGCACGATCTCGCGTTCGCCGGCCTGATCGGGATGATCGATCCGCCGCGGCCGGAGGCGAAGGAGGCGGTTGCCCGTGCGCGCAGCGCCGGCATCCGTCCGCTGATGATCACCGGCGATCATCCGCGGACCGCCTCCGTGATCGCGCAGGAGCTCGGCATCGCTGCCGACGGCCGGGTGATGACGGGCGCGGAGCTCGACAAGCTGTCGGACGACGCACGCGCTGCTGCGGTGGGCGAGGTGTCGGTCTACGCGCGCGTCAACCCCGAGCACAAGCTGCGCATCGTCGATGCGCTCCGGCGGCGCGGCGCCGTGGTCGCCATGACGGGTGACGGAGTCAACGACGCGCCGGCACTCAAGAAGGCGGACATCGGCGTCGCCATGGGCATCACCGGCACCGACGTCTCGAAGGAAGCGGCGGATATGGTGCTGGCGGACGACAACTTCGCGTCGATCGTGGCGGCGGTCGAAGAGGGCCGCGCCATCTTCGCGAACATCCGCAAGTTCCTGCGCTACCTGCTGTCGTCGAACATCGGCGAGGTCCTCACGATGTTCTTCGGCGTGCTGCTGGCGGGCCGGATCGGCCTGCGTGGCCAGGGCGACGGCGTCGTGCTGCCGCTGCTTGCCACACAGATTCTCTGGATCAACCTGGTCACCGACGGACCGCCGGCGCTGGCGCTCGGCGTCGATCCGCCGGACGACGACCTGATGCGGCAGCCGCCGCGGCCCCCCGGCGAAGGCGTGCTGACGGCGAGGATGTGGCGCGGCATCGCGTTCGTCGGCATCATCATGGCCATCGGCACGCTGTTCGTCATTGACGTGTCGCTCCCTGGCGGCTTCATCGAAGGCAACGGCGATCTGCCGTATGCACAGACCATGGCGTTCACGACGTTGATGCTGTTTCAGATCTTCAACGCGGTGGACGCGCGCTCGGACGAGCGCAGCGCCTTCACCCGCCTGTTCACCAACCAGTGGCTCTGGCTGGCGATCGGCGTGTCGGTGCTCCTGCAGGTGGCGGTCGTCTACGTGCCGCTGCTGCAGCGGGCGTTTGGCACCGTGCCTTTGAGTGCGATCGACTGGGTCCGCTCGGTTGCGGTCGCGAGCAGCGTGCTGTGGTTGACGGAGGTCAAGAAAGCGCTGGTCAGGCCGTGATCCCCAGCTCGCGAAGCTTGCTTACCGGGACGTATCCAGCCTCGTCCCATTCGCGCGCCCGATAGTAGCCCCGGATCATCTCGCCGAGCTCCTCAGGCGAGAGGCCGATATCGCCATCCTTCCCGAGCCTGTCGGTCAGCAGCCGCTCGGGCAGCCAGTCGTCCTGCGGCTGCCAGCGTTCCCGGATGTTGAACAGCTTCTTCAGCGTGTGGATGCGCTCGCCGGTGCGGCGCAGTTCGTCAGGTGTGTAGTCCCAGCCGGTGACGGCGCAGAGGATTTCCGCAGCCTCGCGATAGAAGTCTGAAAAGCATTTGCGAAGGAACTTGCAGACGATCAGCGAATCGAGGACGGCGGCGTAGTCTTCCGAGGCGGCGACGACAGGGCCGCGGCCGGCGTCGCCACGGAAGCGATCGACTTCGCCGGAAAAGTCCGCTTCGTAGGCGCCGGACCGGTTGTGGCACGCGCCGCGCGGGCTGACGGCAAGTCCCAGCGCCATCGTCTTCAGGCTCCGCGGATCGTAGCCGGGCAGCTCGAGCCCCTTGACGTGCATCGCCCAGTCGGAGCTGTTGGCGCCGACCTGCGCTGAGGCACGGCGGGATCCTTCGGCCAGGAGATCGCCGGCGCCGTCGCGTGTGCCGATCGCGTGGATGGCGTTCAGCAGGCCATCACCGTCGCCGAACCGCAGACCGATGCCCTGCAACAGCCCTCTGCCCGCGGTCTCCATCGCCCAGGCAATCGTGCCCCCCGTGCTGATCGTGTCCAGCCCGTAGCGATCGCACAGCGCGGCGGCCTGCAGCACCGTATCGGGATCGTTGATCCCGCACAGGGGTCCGAGCGCGAAGAGCGTCTCGTACTCGAGGCGCTGTTCACCATCGGTGCCGCGGGACGTGAACAACCGCTCACACCGGATCGTGCAGCACGCGCAGCCATGACGCCGGCTGAAGTGGTTATTGGTGAGTGTCTCGCCGCTCAGCGCGGCGGCATCTTCGAACGTCGCTTGCTGGAAGTTGCGCGTCGGCAGCACACCGAGATGGTTGAACACCGAGAGGTTGGCGACCGTGCCGATGCTGCGGTACTTGTCGGTGAGCGATCCAAGGCTGCGCTGGCGCAGCGAACCGGCGATTGCGTCTACTCGCGCCGGGTCGGCGACGTCGATATCCCGGCCGCCGGCAATCGCGATCGCTTTCAGGTGCTTCGAACCCATCACCGCGCCGATGCCGCCCCTGCCCGCATGACGCCCTTCGTTGCTGATCGTCGCGAACCGCACCAGGTTCTCGCCGGCAAGCCCGATCGCCGCAATTCGCATCGCCGGCGACTCCAGCTCGGTGCGAATCACGGACTCGGTCTCCGTCGCGCTTTTTCCTTTGAGATGATCGGCGCGCCTGACTTCGACGTTCTCGTCGCGGACCACGATGTACACAGGACCAGCGGCGCTGCCGGTGATGACGAGCGCATCGATCCCGAGCCGCTTCAGCTCGAGGGCGAAATGGCTGGACGAGAGGGAATCGGCGATGAACCCCGTGAGCGGCGACTTCGTCACCACCGCGTATTTCGCCGTAGTCGTCAGGCCGCTGCCGGCCAGCGGGGCGCTGGCAAAGATCAGCGGGTTGGCCGGGGAAAGCGGATCGATCCCGGCTGGCGCATGTTCCCACAACAGGCTGACGCCAAGGCCAATCCCGCCAAGATAGCTGCGGAGCCGCGACTCTTCTATCGGCCGGAACTCGCTCCTTCCCCTGGTCAGGTCGATGTGGAGGAGACGGGCAAAGCAGGCGTGCATGGCGCTATCCGCCGGCGTCGGCCGAGAGAATCGCGATGTTGTCGCCGTCGTTCACCGTTGTTTCCGGCGAGCGGACGAACTCGCGTCCGTTGACGTTGCACGCATAGCCCTCGACCAGACGCGGCCTGTCGGCTGTGATGACCCGCCCGACCAGGGCCGGCAGCCGCTCGGCAAGCGCGGCAAAAAGCTGCGCGTAGGTCGAGTCGCGCGGCAGCTCGAGCGAGATGCGGTCCGTATTCGTCACCAGTCGCGCGACGCCGAACAGTTCGACCGTGCAGGAGATCGAGCGCCGCCACCGCCGCAGCGCCTCGGCGTAGTCCTCCGGCGTGTTCATGTTGAAGAAGCTCGAACCGTCCGGATCGAATCGGCGAATCTCCTCCTCGGCGATTCGGCAGGTTCTCACCTTGTCGAAGAGAAAAATGGGCCTCAGCTCTCCGCGCGCGAGCTGCTGCTCCAGCAACGGCAGCACGCTCCGGCGGTAAACGGCATGGAGCGGCTGAAAGCGGTCCTGCCAGTGCGGAACCACGACGTCGCAGGGGTCGATCTGTTCCAGCAGGTGCTCGATCAGGCGGCCGTTCAGGAAGGCGGAGTCACATGACGTGACGAACGCGATTTCACCACGCGCGGCTCTCAGGCCATAGCAGATACCGCCGACCGGCCCCTGGTGGGCCACCTCGTCGCGGACGAGCGTCACGGCCAGCGAGGGCAGTTCCTGTTCTGGCGCGGCGACGATCACGACATCGTCGAACATCCGCTGCAGCATGCCGGCGACATGGACGATCAGCGGCTCGCCGTCGAAGGGGAGCAGTGCCTTCGGCGTGCCCATGCGCGAGCTCTTGCCGCCCGCCAGGATGATTGCGCTGCGTGTGGTCATCGAATCCGTGCTACCTGTCCGCGTCCTCCGACGGCGCACCGCGCTCGAGCCACGCCCGGAAGTCGCCAAGCGAATGCGCGAGGCGCCATTCATCGAACACCGCTCGGGCCATCGCGAGAGTTGCGCCCGCCGATCCGGGCGTCACGCACGTCTGCGAGTAGTTCAACAGCCACTCCTCGAAACCGTCCGCCGGCGGATCGTGTTCGACGACCAGCTGCAGCAGTTCGCGTTTGACACCGAGACCTATCGCATCCGGCGTCTGATCGCGTTTGCGCCGTCGTCTGCGTCCCTCCGCCGCCTCGAGCGCCGCGAGAAGGGCCCTGCAGACATCTGCCGGCCGGAACTGTGCTGACTGATTCCCCGTGGTCGTCATGTTCCCTGCGACAGAAGGTTCGTCGCCATTGGCCGTGAATAGCCTTGCTCGAGCGCCGCCACGTCCAGCTCCACGCTCGCCAGATCTTCCAGCATAACCTCACTCGGCGGGCAGCCCTGAAGCTTCGTGAACGTCTTGAGATACCCGCGGCAGCGCTTGCACGCCTCGATGACCGCGTTGGTGCCCGGCTTCTGCGGCATGAGCGTCAGGAGCTCATCATGATCATCAGTCGCGCAGAACGGGCAGCGCAGCGTGTGCGCAAGCCATGCGGCGCCACACCGTCCGCAGCGAAGACATCGGGTCCGTTCGATGCCGCGGACCTCGGCGAACGCCGGCCATGATGCGCAGACCGGGCAATATCCTTCGACCCAGCCCTCAGGAACTGACGCACCCCACTTTCTCTGGCATGCCTGGAGGAATGGTACCGCGAGCAGCGCCGCAACGGCCTGGAGTGCTTCAGCATCGGTGCCGAGCTCGGCGGCGACGTCCGCGACGTATCCGTGATCCTGACGAAGGGAGGCGGAAAACATCGACGTCGCATCGACGCGTGTCGAAATCGCCGCGTCGAGCGCCGACAGCTTCGGGGTGCCTCCTTGCCGGGCGAGCCGGACCAGCCGCGCCAGCAGATCGCTCACGAGCGCATCCGGCACGGGGATCGCCGCGCGATCGAGCAGCGGCGAACCGTTGCGACCAGGTTGAATGGCGCGAACGACCGGATCCCATGCGGACCCCGCGCCCTCACGCACCACTTCTTCGACGAGCGTCAGCCATGGCGCCCATTCGGGACGCCGCCGCTGCAGCGCGGCGAGCGCGTCTTCGCCACGCGTCATCGGCTGTTTCCGGTCGAACGCTCGCGGGCCTGGCGTGCGCTCTCGAGCGGCCCGTGCTCGGCCGGGATCAGGTCGGGTGTCTTCCAGAACTGATCCGAGCCGGCGTGCATCTCGACCCGCGCGGCGCGGTTCCCGACGTCAGCGCCCGGCCCGCCACCGCGTGCGCGCACCGCCTCCGGGCTGGCGCATCCGCCGAGCACGAGCGCGGCGGGCACGAGCAACACAAGCGCGCGCTTCATGTCAGATTGCCTCCGACGAGAGCACGATCACCACGCGAAGGAGGAAGCCGCCAAGCAGTACGAGAACCGCCGGCGCCGCCATGTTCATGTGCGGCAGGCGGCGTGCCCGCCAGGAAAGCATCAGCGGCACGATCAATCCGAAGACCGCCACGAGCAGCAGCAGGAGGCCCCATCCGTTCCGCCACGCCGTGAGCACAGGCCCCAGCGAGACGACCATCGCCGTCAGCACGAGCAGCTCCAGCAGGATCATCCATTCGTCCATGCGATGCAGGCTTCGAAGCCCCGGCATTGTCCAGCCCCACCGATGCGCCAGCAGGATCAGCAGAGCGGCGGACGTCGACGCGGCGGAGGTCACGAACAGCATTCCAAGCAAAGGCGTGTCGGCCCAGATGGGACGGTTGGTCACCGCGAGCAGGATCCCTGTGTAACCCGCGATGAAATAGCCGGCGACGCCGCCGACCACGCCGACGATGGATCCGACCGCGGTTCGCGATCGCAGTACGCGGAGCGCGGGCCATCGAATTCTCCGAAGGCTGGGCCACGTCAGCTTCGTCTCGTCCTCCTCGGCGACCGCGGCGAGGAACGAGAGCAGCGTGAACAATCCAAACACCATCAACGCCCACGATCCCAGCGACATCGGCGACCACGGCTTGAACATCGGGTGGAAGGTGTTGCGCTCGATCAACATGTGCCAGAAGCGGAGAGGCTTGCCGAGATCGACGGTCAGGAGCAGCCCGCTGACGAGCACCAGCGGGAACGCGATGTAGTAGCCGAGACGTGCGAGCGGCCGATCTTCGGGTCTGCCGAAGAAATCGATCAGGACCGCGATGAAGTAGCTCCCGCCCGCAAGGCCGCCCAGAAAGAAGTACATGATGATGTACCACTGCCAGTGCGGAGCGGCCGTAAACCACGTGCTCGAGGCAGCGTCCATACGTCAGGCGTCCGCGCGTTCCGCCGCGCCACGGTTTCGGAAACTGAAGAGTCCTGCCAAACCAATCATGATGGCGCCGACCACGGTGAAGAATGAGTTCGCCGCCAGATTGCGCGACGGCAACTTCGGATCGGGCGGCAGTCCGTACACGTCCGGCTTGTCCACGAGCAGGTAGAACGAGTTCAGGCCGCCCAGCATCTTCTCGTCCGATCCGTAGAGATACGCACGCGATTCGCCGAGCTGATGAAGCTGATCGACGCGTTTCTGGGCGCGTTCCTTCAGCTCGCGTATCGTGCCGAACTGGATCGACTTCGTCGGGCACGCCTTCGAGCACGCCGGCTCCATGCCGCCCTGGAGCCTGTCGTAACAGAGCGTGCACTTCTGCGCGGTGTTCGAGACGGGGTTGATGTCGATGACGCCGAACGGGCACGCGGCGATGCAGTCGCGGCAGCCGTTGCACGTGTTCGACTGGATCACGACGGTGTCGAACTCGGTGCGGATGATGGCGCCAGTCGGACAGACCTCGAGGCACCCGGCCTGTACGCAGTGCTTGCAGACGTCGCTCATCAGCAGCCAGCGTCCGTCTTTGCGATCCTCCGGAAACTGCTCGATGAATTTCACGTGGCGCCAGTGGATGCCGTCGAGCCGCCGCGTGTTGTCGTAGCTGTCGCCGCTCAGCGTGTTCACTCCGCCGTTGCTGCTGGGCAGCTGATTCCACTCCTTGCACGCCACCTCGCAGGCCTTGCAGCCGATGCAGACGGTCGTGTCGGTATAGAACCCCATCGGCTCAGGCATGCGCGGCTCCCGCTAGGCTTTCTCGATGTTGCATACGAACGCCTTGCCTTCGTGAATCGTGACGTTGGGATCGCCGACCATCGCGGTCAGCTCGTTCACGATGTCGCCGGTGACGAGCCCCTCGTAGCCCCAGTGCCACGGCATCCCGACCTGATGGACCGTGCGCCCGTCGATCTGCAAGGGACGCAGGCGGCGCGTCACCAGTGCCTTTGCGCGGATCTGCGATCGCGGGCTGGACACCTTGACCCAGTCGAGATTGGCGATCCCTTTTTCCTGGGCGAGCTCCGGGCTGATCTCGATGAACAGCTCCGGCTGCAGCTCCGACAGCCAGGGCAGCCACCGGCTCATGCCGCCGGCGAGATAGTGTTCGGTGAGCCGATACGTGGTCATCACGTAGGGGAATTTCGGATCGGCCGTCGTCACCAGCGGGTTCTGATCGTGCTTCCAGTACTTGAGGACGGGACTCGATTGCTGCTTGTAGAGCGGATTGCGCACCGGCGACTCCGCCGGCTCGTATTGCGTCGGCAGCGGACCGTCCACCAGCCCGGTCGGCACGTAGAGCCAGCCGACGCCATCGCCCTTCATGATGAAGGGCTCGCTGCCGGAGAGCGCATCCAGCCCGATGGCCCCAGGCTGCGGCCGTGCTGCCGGCGATTTCGTCGCCGCGAAGTCCGGGACGTCGTACCCGGTCCACTTCGCGCCGTCCCACCAGACCCAGGCTTTGCGCTCGCTCCACGGCTTTCCTGACGGATCGGCGGACGCGCGGTTATAGAGCAGCCGTCGGTTCGCCGGCCACGAGAAGCCCCAATTCAGATGCGCGCCGCGCTTACCGGGCGGATCCGGCTGCTTGCTCGCCGCGAGATTCCGGTCGGGCGCGGGATACACGCCCGAATAGATCCACGAGGCGCAGGTCGTCGATCCGTCATCGGCCAGCGCGGCAAAACCCGGCAGGTGCTTGCCCGGATCGGCGGTGAAGTAGCCATTCAGCTCCTTCAGCAGCTTTCTCGCGTCCGGCTCGCCGATGTGACGTTCGCGCGGATCCTCGTGCTCGTAGTCGAACGTGAGGTACTTGAAGCCCTGATCGCGCGGCGCCTGGCTGTCGGCATAGAGCTTCTTCAGCC
>Ga0307416_100002863_pt1 | contig 10045 bp, 7 predicted proteins | sample DK1Cmetagenome_2_FD_203821 | JGI IMG/M metagenome (GOLD analysis project Ga0307416, IMG submission 203821) | Maize rhizosphere microbial communities from greenhouse at UC Davis, California, United States - DK15-C-3 | ecosystem: Host-associated > Plants > Roots > Rhizosphere > Soil | place: USA...
TCCTCGGCCTCGCGCAGCTCCTGGGCGGCCTTGGCCGGGTTGCCCGAGCGGGCCTTTTTCTTGCCCTTGGCTACCTGCTTGCCCTTGCGCGCACCGCCGAAGCCGCCGGGACCCGCCATGCCGGGCATGCCCGGGATACCGCCGCCCTGGGCCATCTTCTTCATCATCTTCTGGGCCTGGCCGAAGCGCTCCAGCAGGCCGTTGACCTCGGAGACGTGGACGCCGGAACCGCGGGCGATGCGGGCGCGCCGGGAACCGTTGATGATCTTGGGCGCCAGGCGTTCGTGCGGCGTCATGGAGCGCACGATCGCCTCGACCCGGTCGATCTCCCGCTCGTCGAAGTTCTCCAGCTGCTGCCGCATGCCGGCGGCGCCCGGCATCATCATGAGCATCTTCTTCATCGAGCCCATTTTGCGGATCTGCTGCATCTGCGCGAGGAAGTCATCGAGCGTGAAGTCCTCCTGGTCGACGAATTTCTTCGCCATCCGTTCGGCTTCGCCCTTGTCCCAGGACTTCTCGGCCTGCTCGATCAGGGACAGGATGTCGCCCATGTCCAGGATGCGGTTGGCCATGCGGTCCGGGTGGAAGATCTCGAAGTCGTCCAGGCTCTCGCCTGTGGATGCGAACATCACCGGCTTGCCGGTGACGGAGGCCACCGACAGCGCCGCACCGCCCCTGGCGTCGCCGTCGAGCTTGGAGAGCACCACGCCGGTGAAGTTGACGCCCTCGTTGAAGGCCTGCGCGGTGTTGACCGCGTCCTGCCCGATCATGGCATCGATGACGAAGAGGACTTCGTCCGGGTTGATGGCGGCGCGGATGTCGGCTGCCTGCTGCATCATTTCGGCGTCGATGCCCAGCCGGCCTGCGGTGTCCACGATCACCACGTCATGCAGCTTCGCGCGGGCCTCCGCCACGCCGTCGCGGGCTACAGCCACCGGATCGCCGGTGGGTGCCTCGAACTCGGACTGGACGCCCGGGTGCGGCGCGAAGACCGGGACGCCGGCGCGCTGGCCGTTGACCTGGAGCTGCGTGACAGCGTTGGGCCGCTGGAGGTCCGCCGCCACGAGAATGGGGCTGTGGCCCTGGCCCTTGAGCCACTTGGCCAGCTTGCCGCCGAGGGTAGTCTTGCCGGCACCCTGCAGGCCGGCCAGCATAATGACGGTCGGCGGGTTCTTTGCCAGCCGGATGCGCCGGGTCTCGCCGCCAAGGATGCGGACCAGCTCGTCATTGACGATCTTGACGACCTGCTGGCCGGGATTGAGGGCGGCGGAGACTTCCTCGCTCAGCGCCCGTTCCTTCACATGGGCGGCGAACTCACGCACCACGGAGACGGCGACGTCGGCATCGAGGAGGGCGCGGCGGATCTCGCGGACGGTGGCGTCGACGTCGGCTTCGGACAGGCGTCCCTTGCCGCGCAGGTTCTTGAAGGTTGAGGCCAACCGGTCAGAGAGTGAATTGAACACGTGCCGTGCACTTCTTTCGTCGATCTTCGGTCAGATCCGGCGGGCATAGCCGGAGTACAGCTTTTCCAGCGTACCAAGTATGGACTTGAGGTTGGTCCCGGACGCCCCGATGACGCATCCGAAATCGGGCCAAGCGGGCGACAGTTCGCCCATCCGGTGGCATGGTGTGAATGTGACGAACCCCGCGAGCACTCCCACCACCAACCAGAATCCCGGCCCGGAGCCGGTGCGGACGCTGCTGATCCTGGGCGCGTCCGGCGACCTGACGGGGCGGCTGCTGCTGCCCGGACTGGGCAAGCTGATCGCCCAAGGCCGGACGCACGGCCTGAAACTGGTCGGCGCGGGCTCGGATGACTGGGACACCGCCAGGTGGCGGGACCGGGTTGGGGCGGCGTTCACCGACTGTGCGGGGAACGCTAACGACGCCGGCAGGCAGGACCTGCGCTCCGTCCAGGAGCGCACGGAATACCACGTGGTGGATGTCACGGCGGACGGGGCCCTCGCACGCTTGATCGGCTCCGTCGAGGCACCGGTGGCGGTCTTCTTTGCGCTGCCGCCGGCCGTTAGCCAGAAGGCCTGCGAACTGCTGAAGCCGCAGGACCTGCCCGCGGGAACCTGCCTGGTGCTGGAGAAACCGTTCGGCACGAGCCAGGAATCCGCGGCTTCGCTCAACCGCACGCTGCTCTCGCTGGTTCCGGAAGACCGGATCCACCGCGTCGACCACTTTCTCGGTAAGGCCACGGTCTTCAACATCCTTGGCCTGCGGTTCGCCAATCGGCTCCTCGAACCGCTGATGAACAACCTGCACGTCGAGAAGGTCGAGATCTTCTACGACGAATCGCTGGCGCTGGAGGGGCGTGCCCGCTACTACGACAAGGCCGGCGCGCTGCGCGACATGATCCAGAGTCATCTGCTGCAGATCATGGCGCTGATGGCAATCAACGCGCCGGCCTCGCTGACCGAACGGGACCTGCGGGACCACATCGGCAGTGTCCTGCGGGCGAGTTCCGTCAATCCGGACTACGCCAGAAGCACGCGTCGCGCCCGCTACACCGCAGGGCAGATCGACGGACGCGACGTTCCGGACTATGCGGCAGAAGACGGCGTCGACCCGGCGCGCGACACGGAAACGCTGGCGGAAATCGAAGTCTCCGTCAACAACTTCCGCTGGGCGGGCGTGCCGTTCATCCTGCGCTCGGGCAAGGCCCTGGGCGAGCAGCAGAAGGAGGCCATCGTGACGTTCAAGCCGGTGCAGGTCCCGGTGGGGTTCAAGGGGGTTGATGCTCCGACCCGGCTGCGGGTCGGCTTCGGACCCGAAACGCTGCAGCTGGAAATCGACGTGAACGCTCCGGGCGACCTCTTCACCCTCGATCGGGTTGCACTGGAGGCGGCGATGCACGCGCCGGACCTGCTCCCCTACGGCGAAGTCCTCGAGGGCGTCCTGCGTGGAGACCCCCTGCTCTCCGTCCGGGGCGACATCGCAGAAGACTGCTGGCGGATCGTCGAACCTGTCCTCAAGGCCTGGGCCGCCGGCGACGTCCCGCTCGAGGAGTACAAAGCCGGAAGCAGCGGCCCGCAAGGCTGGGAAACCTCCCGTCCCGACAGGGCCCTGCCGCGGAAATGAGAAGGGCCGCCCCGGGAACGGCAGCCGCGATATTCGTGCTGCGCCCCGGGGCGGCCCTTCTGCTTCTGGCTTCACCGTCCTGCGTGCCTGCCGGATAGCTCAAATAGCGGCTTCGCCCCGTTCTCCGGTGCGGACCCGCACGGCTTCCTCGACGTTGATCAGCCATACCTTGCCGTCGCCGGCGCGGCCCGTGTTGGCGGTGGCGACGAGGACGTCGACGATGTCGTTGGCCCATTCGTCAGCCACCAGGACCTCGATCCGCAGCTTCTTCAGCAGGTCGACGGTGTATTCTGCTCCGCGGTAGACCTCGGTGTGTCCGCGCTGCCGACCGTATCCGCTGGCTTGGCTGACCGTCAGTCCCTGGACGCCGTAGCTCTCCAGGCTGCCGCGGACGTCTTCGAGCTTTTCCGGGCGGATGATGGCGGTGACCAGTTTCATGCCGTTACCTCTTCCTTGGAACCTTCGTGGGCGCTGCGGTCGGTAGCCGGGTGCGGGACGAACGTTCCGCCGGTGCCCAGGCCGCCGAACTCGTAGGCGCTTTCTGCATGCTGCGTCAGGTCCACGCCGGTGACTTCCTCTTCCTCGCTGACCCGGAAGCCCACGGTCTTGTGGATGGCCAGGCCGATGAGGACCGTCAGGATGGCGCAGTAGACGACGGAGACGACAGCAGCAACAACCTGGGCCCACAGCTGGGCGAAGCCGCCGCCGTAGAAGAGGCCGCCGCCGGCGCCGTCGACCGGGAGGGCGATGAAGCCCAGGGCGAGCGTACCGACGATACCGGCGACCAGGTGGACGCCGACGACGTCGAGGGAGTCGTCATAGCCGAGCTTGTACTTCAGTCCAACACCCAGGGCGGCGAGGACACCGGCAACCAGGCCGAGGCCGATCGCACCGACGGGCGAGACGTTCGCACAGGCCGGGGTGATGGCGACCAGTCCAGCCACCACGCCGGAGGCTGCGCCGAGCGAGGTCGGGCGGCCATCGCGAATGCGTTCGGTTACCAGCCAGCCGAGCATGGCAGCGGCCGGGGCGGCCATGGTGTTGATCCAGATGAGGCCCGCTTCCTCAGCAGTGCCGGCAGCTCCGCCGTTGAAGCCGAACCAGCCGAACCACAGCAGCGCCGCGCCGAGCATAACGAACGGGATGTTGTGCGGACGCTGCGCCGGGTCCTTGCCGAAGCCCTTGCGCTTGCCGAGGATCAGGGCGAGGATCAGCCCCGCCATGCCGGCATTGATGTGGACCACGGTGCCGCCGGCGAAGTCGATGGCCTCCCCGGCCCAGGAGCCGATAGCGCCCTCTGCGCTGAGCAGGCCGCCACCCCAGACCATGAAGGCCAGCGGGCAGTAGACCAGCGTGACCCAGATCGGGACGAAGAGCGCCCAGGAGCTGAACTTGGCGCGATCGGCGATGGCTCCGGAGATGAGCGCTACCGTGATAATCGCGAAGGTGGCACCATAGCCTGCACCGATCAGGTCCTCGGTGTTCAGCAGGCCTTCCATGCCGAAGGAGGCGAACGGGTTGCCGAACAGCTGCGCCACCCCGTCGCCGCCGCTCATGGAGTAGCCCCACAGCACCCACACCACGGCGACCAGACCGATGGAAATGAAGCTCATCATCATCATGTTCAAGGCGGCCTTGGCACGGGTCATGCCGCCGTAGAAGAATGCCAAACCTGGCGTCATGAGCAGCACAAGGGCCGCCGAGATCATTACCCAGACGTGACCTGCTGACAGATCCATTTTCACGTCCTCTCGTCCATGGGCGGGCTGTTCCCGCATCTGCATCAAGATTGCCGGGCACGTGTTTCCTGCGATGGGTGGCCACATTGCGGGAAAGTTACAAGGAATGCGCGCAGGTAAAACCCGCTTGTCGTGCGTGTTTCAGACGTGTTTCGCACCCGGCTAGGGTTGATCCATGCCCCTCTTCCGCCGGTTGGTGACCGTTCCGGGTGCCCCTCGAGACGTCCGCGACAAAGTGTCCCGCGCCCCGCTGCCGCGGGACATCAAGGTCCTGATCGCCGCCGCCTTCGTTATCGCCCTTGGCTATGGCATCGTGGCGCCGGTCCTGCCACAGTTCGCCGCGAGTTTCAACGTCGGCGTGGCAGCGGCCAGCGTCATCGTCAGCGTCTTCGCCTTCATGCGCCTTGTCTTCGCCCCCGTCGGCGGTGCTCTCGTCGGCAAGTGGGGCGAGCGCCGGGTCTACCTCATTGGCCTGCTGATCGTTGCGGTCTCGACCGGTGCCTGCGCCATCGCACAGGACTACTGGCAGCTGCTGCTGTTCCGCGGCCTTGGCGGCGCCGGTTCCACGATGTTCACCGTCTCCGCAACCGCCCTCATTCTCAGGCTCGCCCCGCCGAACAACCGGGGCAGGGTGTCCGGCGCCTACGCGTCAACCTTCCTCCTGGGCGGTATCCTCGGCCCGGTCGCCGGCGGCCTGCTGGCAGGGTTCGGACTGCGCATGCCCTTCATCGTCTATGCCGTCGCGCTGGTCATTGCCGCCGCGGTGGTCGCCGTGATGCTGAAGAAACCGCCGGCCGGAACCGGCGAGGACATCCCCGTTCCCGAGCCGATGGCCGTGCGCGAGGCGTTGGCGGACCCCGCCTACCGGGCGGCGATCGTATCCTCGTTCGCGAATGGCTGGGCGACCTTCGGCGTCCGGATGGCGCTGATTCCTATTTTCGCCGCGGCCGTACTCGGAGCCGGGCCGGCGACCGCCGGCCTTGCGCTCGCGGTTTTCGCCGTGGGCAACGCACTGGCCCTGACATTTTCCGGCAGGCTCTCCGATTCCGCCGGGCGGCGGCCTTTGGTGATCGCCGGGCTGGTCATCGCGGGGCTGTCCATAGCCGCCATTGGATTCACCGAGTCCGTCCCGCTCTTCGTGGCCGCCTCCATAACGGCGGGTTTCGGTTCGGGCCTCCTCGGTCCGGCCCAGCAGGCCGCGGTCGCCGACATCATCGGCAATGACCGCACCGGCGGCAAGGTGCTGGCGGTCGTCCAGATGGCTACGGACGGCGGCGCCATCCTCGGCCCGGTGCTGGCCGGCGCCCTGGCAGACCGCCTCGGCTACGACTGGGCCTTTGCCGCCACGGGAGCCGTCGCCCTGGCCGCGGCGCTGCTCTGGTGGCTGTTCGGCCGCGAAACCCTGGCCAGGCCCTCCCCGCCGAAGTCCTGACCCAGACGCACGGCGTCATCGAGCATGTTGACGCGATGAAGGCGTACGTGCAGGCCGCAGGTGGGACACCGCCCCGGACCGCCGCCAGGACCATCCGCTTCGGATCAGGCGCGTGGACCTGCGTCATCGGGGAATTCGAAGACGGCCGCGGAAGGGTGACTGTGGCCAAATGGAAGGACGGCGCGACCGCCGAAGAGTGAACCGCGGCTGGATGGGCAGGAAACCCAGCCGGCAAGGCAGGACCGGCCGGAGCAAGAGAAGGGAAACATGGACACCGCCACGCTCACCTTCGCGCCGCCCTGCGGTCCGGTGCACGCGCGGGATGACGGCGCCGTCGTCCGGGCCACCGGCATTCCCTACGCGACCGCAGAGCGCTTCGCCGCCCCCGTCCCGTCGCGGGACCGGACAGAACCGTTCGCGGCGACGGAACCGTCGCCGGCCTGCCCGCAGGTCCGCTCACGCTTCCTCGCCGAAGTCCTTGGCGACGCGCTGGCGGGCCTCCGCCGGGACGAGCATTGCCAACGGCTCTCCATCACGCTGCCGCGTAATGTGCGAACCGACGAGCGTCTTCCGGTCATGGTCTGGATCCATGGCGGTTCCTATACCACCGGGGCCGGCGACGCTCCGATCATGGACCCGGCCCGGCTGGTCGCCGAACAACGCGTAATCGTGGTGGCGGTGACGTACCGGCTGGGCCTCTTCGGCTTCCTGGGATCCGGTCACACCCGGCCGGCCAACCTCGGGCTGCTGGACCAGCTCCAGGCCCTGCGCTGGGTGCAGCGCAACATCCCGGCCTTCGGCGGCGATCCGGACCGGGTCACCCTGTTCGGCCAGTCCTCGGGCGGCGACGCCGTCGCCCATCTCATGGCGGCTCCCGGGGCGGAAGCGCTGTTTCGCAGGGCCATCCTCCAGAGTCCGCCGCTGGGCATCTCCCGCGGCCGGCACAGGATGCACGCCGCCATGGCCCGGGCGGCGGAGGCGGTCACCGCCGATATGCCGGCCGACGAGGTCGTCGCCCTGCAGTCCGAAGTCCAGCGGCATGCCGCTTCGTTCGGGCTCATGGGGCAGATGGCCTTCGGCACCCAGTACGGGCACCATCCCCTGCCGGCGGAACACGGGATCGATGCGGCCTGGGACCGCACAGCCCCGCAGATCGACATCCTCATCGGCCACACCGCCGAAGAGGCGCGGCTCTATCTGCCCACGGTGCCTGCCCTGCAGCGGGCCATCCGGGTGCCGCTGATCGGCGCCCTGATCCGCCGCGCCATCGTCAGGACCGTGACGTCGGCGGTCTACTCCCGGGCCATCCGCCGGTTCGCCAGGCGCCATGCGCGTGCCGGCGGCACCGCCTACAGGTACGTGATCTCCTGGGCCGCCCCCGGCAATCCGTACGGCTCCGCCCACACGATCGACCTGCCGCTGCTGCTCGGCACCCGGCAGTCCTGGGCCGCGTCGCGGTTGCTGGCCGGGGTCTCGTGGGAGACCGTCGACGAACACGGCCGGCGGCTGCGGCAGTTGTGGGCCGATTTCGCCCGCGGGGTCCCGCTGCAGGAGAGGGGCCGCATCCCCGGCCTTCTGAGCTATCGCCGGATCAAGCGTCGGTGAACACTTGAAACTTCAATAAAAATCCGTACACTGAAACCATGCCTGAAACCGCCACTCTCCCCCCGGTCCTCTTCCTCAGCCACGGCGCTCCCCCGCTGGCGGACGACGCAACCTGGACGCGGCAGCTGGCCGACTGGGCCACCGGCTTCGACAAGCCGAAGGACATCCTGATGGTGTCCGCGCACTGGGAGAACGCCCCCGTCACGCTGAGCGCCACCGAGCGGAAGACGGACCTCGTCTACGACTTCTGGGGTTTCCCGCAGAAGTACTACGACGTCACCTACGACGCCCCGCTGGCCCCGGAACTGGCTTCCGAGGTGGACCGGCTGGTGTCCGTGCACGGCCATCATGTGGAACGCGATGAGTCCCGCGGCCTCGACCACGGCGCCTACGTTCCGCTGGTGGAGATGTTCCCGGACGCAGACGTTCCGGTGGTGCAGATGTCAATGCCGACGCTGGATCCGCAGGGCCTGTTCGAGCTCGGTAAGTCCCTGGCCCCGCTCCGCGAGCGCGGCACGCTGATCGTGGGCTCCGGCTTCACCACCCACAACCTGCGCTGGTTCAACCCCGCGGCGGGCCCGGACACGACCCCGCCTGCGGCCTCGAGCGAGTTCGACCACTGGGCCGAGGAGGCCATGGCCCGCGGCGACGTCGATTCGATCCTCGACTTCCTGCATAAGGCGCCGGCCGCGCGGGAGGCGCATCCGCGTTCCGAGCACTGGGCCCCGCTGTACGTTGCCCTCGGAGCCGCCTACGCCTCCAGCGGCATCGAAGCCAAGACTGCGATCGACGGTTTCTGGTTCGGCCTCTCCAAGCGCTCCTGGACGCTGACCTAGCACCAGCCCCGGGACCGCGCGGCAACAGGCCCTGAATGCTGAAGGCGCCTCCTGCAAGTTCGCAGGAGGCGCCTTTTGCGCACGGCGGGCGGCCACCGGCGGAGGCCGCGGCGGCTAGTTCAGCAGCGCATCGACGAAGCCCTCGGCTTCGAACGGGGCCAGGTCGTCCGCCCCTTCGCCGAGGCCGATGAGCTTCACCGGCACCCCGAGGCTGCGCTGGATTGCCACGACGATGCCGCCCTTGGCGGTGCCGTCCAGCTTGGTCAGCACAATGCCGGTGATGTTGACGACCTCGGAAAACACCTTGGCCTGGTTCAGCCCGTTCTGGCCCGTCGTCGCATCGAGGACCAGCAGCACCTCATCCACCGTCGCCTGTTTCTCGATGACGCGCTTGACCTTGCCCAGCTCGTCCATCAGGCCGACCTTGTTCTGCAGGCGCCCGGCGGTGTCGACCATAACGACGTCGACCTCCTGGTCGATGCCCGCCTTCACCGCTTCGAAGGCGACGGACGCGGGATCGGCCCCGTCGATGTCGGACTTCACCGTGGGCACGCCCACCCGCTGGCCCCACGTGGCCAGCTGCTCCGCCGCGGCGGCCCGGAACGTGTCCGCGGCGCCGAGCAGGACATCCTTGTTTTCGGCCACCAGGACGCGGGCCAGCTTGCCCACGGTGGTGGTCTTGCCCACGCCGTTGACGCCCACCACCATAACGACGGCGGGGCGGTCCGAGTGCCGGTCAACGGCAAGCGAGCGGTCCATGCCCGGGTCGACCAGCTTTATCAGTTCCTCGCGCAGCATCGCCTTGACGTGTTCGGGGTCGCGGCTGCCCTCCACCTTGACCCGCTCGCGCAGCGCGTCGACCAGTTCCATGGTCGGCTCGGTGCCGAGGTCGGCCAGCAGCAGGGTCTCCTCGATCTCGTCCCACACGTCCTCGTCGATGTTGTCGCGCGAGAGCAGGGCCAGCAGGCCCTTGCCCAGGGCGTTGTTCGACTTGACGAGGCGGGCGCGCAGCCGCGCCAGCCGGCCCTGGACCGGGGCGGGGGTCTCGACGGGCACGGTTTCCAGGCCGGCCAGGTCGTCGGCGACTTCGACGTCCGTTGGGGGAGCCTCGTCCAAAGGCACGGGCCGCGCGGGCGGCGCAGGCGGCGCCTCGAGCACATCCGTTCCGGCGCCCTGTCCGGTTGCGGGAGCCTGGTCATTGGCGTCCCGTTTCGTGGTGTAGGTGCCGGGCGGGGTCTTGCGGCCCTTCAACAGGAGAATGGCAACGGTTCCGACGACGGCTATGGCGATGACAGCGTACAGAATGATGAGGGTTACGTCGTTCACAGACCCTAGCTTCTCACAGC
>Ga0307416_100002864_pt1 | contig 10045 bp, 7 predicted proteins | sample DK1Cmetagenome_2_FD_203821 | JGI IMG/M metagenome (GOLD analysis project Ga0307416, IMG submission 203821) | Maize rhizosphere microbial communities from greenhouse at UC Davis, California, United States - DK15-C-3 | ecosystem: Host-associated > Plants > Roots > Rhizosphere > Soil | place: USA...
GCGGTCGTGCGCAAGTCCGGCCGTTAGGGTCCGCGGGCGTGAGCCCGGACCTGGAGTACGCACTCTCGCTGGCAGACGAGGCGGACGCGATCACCCTCGCGTATTTTCGAGCGACCGACCTCCGCGTCGACACGAAGCCCGACCTGACGCCGGTCTCCGAGGCGGACCGGCTCGTCGAGTCGCGGCTCCGGGAGCGGATCGCCCGCGACCGCGGCGACGAGCCCGTTCTCGGCGAGGAGGAAGGCGGCGAGGACGAGAGCGGCTGGATCGTCGACCCCATCGACGGCACCCGGAACTTCACGCGCGGGATCCCGATCTGGGCGACCCTGCTCGCGTACGCGGACCGGATCGCCGTCGTCTCGGCACCCGCGCTCGGCCGCCGCTGGTGGGCGGAGCGGCGCGCGGGCGCGTTCGCGGACGGCGAGCCGATCCGCGTCTCCGCGATCGACCGGCTCGAGCAGGCCACCGTCCTCTACGGGCTCGACCGGCCCGTTCCCGACCGGGCGTGGTCGGCCTGGCACGTGCGCGGCTTCGGCGACTTCTGGTCGCACATGCTCGTGGCCGAGGGCGCGGCGGAGCTCGCGGTCGACGCCGAGGGGCTGGCCGTCTGGGACACGGCGCCGATGCGGATCGTGGTCGAGGAGGCGGGCGGCCGCTTCGACGACCCCGTCTCGTGGAACGGCCTGCTCGACCTCAGCGGGCTGCGCTGACGGCCGCCTCGTAGATCGGGTCGCGGCCGAAGGTGTCGAGCTCCGCCGAGAGGAGCTCGCTGGCGCTGGGAGCGCCGCCGCGAGGCGGGCGCACCGGCTCGCCGTCCACCGCGACGCGCTCGATCTGCTCGCCGGGGCGATGCGTCAGCCTGACCCCCCGCAGCAGCCGGGAGCGAAGCCAACCTGCGAGGAGAAGCGCGTCCGCCTTCGGACCGGTGACCGCCAGGCTGTCGATCGCGCTGATCTCCGGCCAGAGCTCCGCCAGCCGCGCCCGCCAGCCGAGGGCCCGCCCCCACGCGATGTCGGAGACGGCGATGCGGTCGAAGAGCGCCGCCAGCTGCTCGTACGCGCGCGGCAGCCCGCGCCACTCGGAGGAGTCGACGACGAGCCGGTCGCAGACGTCGACGAGCTGCTCGAGCTCGGGCTTGCCCCAGGGCGGCAGGCCGCGCCAGCGGCAGAACGTCGGCAGATCCGAGATCAGGAGCGGCTGCACGATCGAGGCCGGGACCTTCGCGCGCCGTCCGCCGAGCCGCAGCTCGATCACCTCCGAACAGACCTCGCGCGAGACGCCGGGGAGGACGAAGCAGCGTAGTGAGACGTTGACGTCGATCCCGTCCGCGCGCTTCGGCTCCGGGAAGAGGAGGATCGTCCGCGAGGGGTGCATCTCCTCCAACCCCGCGAGCGTCCGGCGCGCTGCGCTCGCCCACTGCGGGGGCGCCCAGGCCACGTGCGTCATCACGCTCGTGCGGAGCTCGACGGCGCCGTTCCCCTGCGCGTGCCGGAGCTCCGCGAGCTGCCGCTCGACGTCCGCGACGAGATCCACGGCCTAGTGCCGCCTCCAGCTGCGGCCGTCGCGGTTGACGAGCTCGTCGCTCGCGGGCGGTCCCCACGTCCCGGCCGGATAGTTCGGGAAGGAAGGCCGGTCGCGCTTCCAGCTGGCCACGATCGCGTCGACGAGCGCCCACTGCTCGTCCACCTCGTCCGCGCGGGTGAAGAGGGTCGCATCGCCGAGCATCGCGTCGAGGATCAGCCGCTCGTACGCCTCGGGGAGGCTCGTCCGGAACGCGCCCCCGTAGAGGAAGTCCATGTGGACGGTCCGGATCGACATCCCGGCGCCCGGCACCTTCGCTCCGATCGCGAGGGAGACGCCCTCGTCCGGCTGCACGTGGATGAGGAGGACGTTCGGCCGCAGGCCCTCGCCCGCGATCTCGGCAAAGGGCGGGTGCGGCGCGCGCTGGAACTGGATCGCGATCGTCGTCTCGCGCCGCGGCAGCCGCTTCCCGGCGCGGACGTAGAACGGCGTGTCCGCCCAGCGCCAGTTGTCGACGTAGAGCTTCGCGGCGACGAATGTCTCCGTGAGCGAGTCGCGCGCGACCCCCTCCTCCTCGCGGTACCCCGGCACCTCCTCCCCGTCGACGAAGCCCTGCGCGTACTGCCCGCGCACGATCGACTTCGGCCCGGGCGTGTGGAGGGAGCGCAGCACCTTCACCTTCTCGTTGCGGACCGAGTCGGCGGTGAAGTCGATCGGAGGCTCCATCGCCGTCAGCGCCACGAGCTGCAGCAGGTGGTTCTGGAAGATGTCCCGGATCGCGCCCGCACGCTCGTAGAAGCCGGCCCGGCCTTCGATCCCGATCGACTCCGCCACGGTGATCTGCACGTGATCGATGAACTGGCGGTTCCAGACCGGTTCGAAGATCCCGTTCGCGAACCGCAGCGCCAGCATGTTCTGGACGGTCTCCTTCCCCAGGTAGTGGTCGATCCGGAAGATCTCGCTCTCGTCGAAGTGGGCCCGCAGGATCTCGTTCAGGTGGCGGGCGGACTCCCGGTCGTGGCCGAACGGCTTCTCGACGATCAGCCGCACCCAGCCCTCGCCGTCCACGCGTCGCTCGCCGAGCTCGTTCACGATCGTCTCGAAGGCGACCGGCGGAACGGCGAGGTAGTAGAGCCGGTTCCCGGCCGTGCCGCGCTCCCGGTCGAGCTCGCGGAGCGCCTCCACCACGCGATCCTCGCCGGCGTCCTCGGCGAAGTCGGTCGCGACATAGCGCATCCCCGCCGCGAGCTCCTCCCAGACGTCCGCCCGCAGCTCGTCGCGGCCGTGCTCGCGGACGCTCGTCTTCATGTCCGTGACCCATTGCTTCGTCGTCTGCTCGGTGCGGGCGACGCCGACGACTCCGAACTGCTCCGGGAGCAGCCCGCGCAGGGCGAGCGAGTAGAGCGCGGGGAAGATCTTCCGGTGCGTCAGGTCGCCCGAGGCGCCGAAGACGACGAGCGCGCAGGGGTCGGGGCTGCGGCGAAGGCGGAGGCCTTCGAGCAGCGGGTTCTCAGTCGCGCTCACCGCCGCGCTTTCGCCTGCTTGGCGGCCCGGACCGCGTGGCCTCCGAACTGGTTCCGCAGCGCGGCCTGAACCTTCGCCGAGAAGTCGATCTCGCGCCGCGAGGCGAAGCGGGAGTAGAGCGCGGACGTGATCGCAGGCAACGGCACGTTGACGTTGATCGCCTCGTTGATCGTCCAGCGGCCCTCACCGGAGTCCTCCACGTACGGCGCGATCGGGTCGAGCTTGTCGCCGTGCTGCTCCATGGCCGCGTGCAGGAGCTCGAGCAGCCACGAGCGCACGACCGAGCCGTAGCGCCAGATGCCCGCGACCTCGCCCAGGTCGAGGTCGAACTCCGAGTGGTACATGAGCTCGAAGCCCTCGGCGTAGGCCTGCATCAAGCCGTATTCGATCCCGTTGTGGACCATCTTGGTGAAGTGGCCGGCGCCCGAGTCGCCGACGTGCGCCCAGCCGTTCTCCGGCGCGAGTGCCTCGAAGATCGGCCGCAGGCGCCGCACCGGCGCCTTGTCGCCCCCGGCCATGAGGCAGAAGCCGACCTCGAGGCCCCAGATGCCGCCGGAGACGCCGACGTCGACGAACGCAAGCTTGCGCTTGCGCGCCTCGCCGTAGCGCCGTTGCGAGTCGCGGAAGTTGGAGTTGCCGCCGTCGACGATCGTGTCCCCGGGCTCGAGGATGTCGATCAGCTTCCGGAACGTGTCCTCGGTGACCTTCCCCGACGGCACCATCAGCCAGACGTGCCGCGGCGCCTCCAGCTGCTTCGCCAGCGCGCGCAGCGTCTTCGCGGTCGAGGCGACGTTCGGGTCGTAGGTCTTCAGCTCGTGCCCGTGCTGCTCGAGCCGCTTCGTCATCCCAGAGCCCATCCGGCCGAGGCCGACCATGCCGAGTTGCATCAGAGATCCTCCAGTCGGATGCGAATGACACGACGGCCGCGCTCCTCGAGCGCGGCGAGGTCGCCGGCGGCCTGCGAGCGAATCAGCCGCGCGAAGCCGAAGTCGCGGCCGGGGATCGAGAGCTCGTCCCCGGTCTCATCCACGACCTGCACGAACAGGCCGTCGTTCGGTCCGCCCTTGTGCAGCTGTCCGGTCGAATGCAGGTAGCGGGGGCCGAGGCCGTGCGTGACGACGCAGCCCGTCTGCCGTGCCCGCGCGATCAGCGGCTCGAGCTCGGCTTCGCGCGCCGGGTCGACGAACGCCTGGATGCAGACGTAGTCGCGCTCGCCCGCCTGCGCCAGGAGCTCGTCCAGCGACCCGCGCGGCTCCACGTCCGGCTCCCCCGCCGCGAGCACCTCGTTCGTCTTGTCCTTCGCCGCCTGGACGTCAGGCTGGTCGAAGGGATTGATGCCGAGCACGTGGCCAGCGACGGCCGTCGCGAACTCCCAGCGGTAGAGCTCCGCGCCGAGGTCGTACGGATCGTCCACGAGCACCTCACCGCGCTGGCGGTCGGGCCCCTCCGGCGACTCGCCCGGCGCCGGGACGAGCCCCTTCCCCTGCTTGCCCGTCGACTCGGCGACGAGCTGCTCGGCCCAGAGACCGAACCCCGTCGGGCTGTCGTCGATGCAGACCTTGTCGCGCCCGCCCCGCCAGCCCTCGCCGAGTCGGAGGCCGAGCTCGAGGCCGGGATTCGCCTCGCCGTCCAGGCGGCACGCGGCCACCGCCTCCTCGGCCCGGTCGAGGAAGCGCTCGAGGTCGATCCGAAGCAGGGCCGCCGGCGCCAGCCCGAACATCGAGAGCGCGGAGTAACGGCCGCCCACCGCCGCCTCGCCGGCGAAGGACGCGTGGAAGCCCCGCTCGTTCGCGAGCCGCTCGAGGTCCGAGCCCGGATCCGTGATCGCGGCGAACTGCTGCCCGCGCCCCTGGCACCGCTCCCAGAAGAACTCGAGCTGCGACCGCGTCTCGATCGTCGAGCCGGACTTCGAGGAGACGAGGAACAGCGTGCGCTCGAGGTCGAGGCCGCGCTCGAGCCGGCGGATCGCCTCCGGATGCGTGGTGTCGAGGACGTGGAACGAGTCGCCGCCGAAGGCGCGGCGCAGCACCTCCGGCGCGAGCGACGAGCCGCCCATGCCGAGCAGCACGCAGCTCTCGAACTGCGACGAGACCGTCTCGGCGAACGCGCTCAGCTCGCCGAGGTGGGGACGGACGCGCGTCGTGACGTCCAGCCAGCCGAGCCACTGGTCTTCGCCGGCGCCGGTCCAGACCGAGGCGTCGTAGCCCCAGATCCGGTCGACCAAAGAGCTCACGCGACGGCGAGCTCAGTGCGCTTGGCGCGAATCCCCCCGAGCAGCTCGTCGAACGAGTCGCTGAACTTCTGGACCCCCTCCCGCTCGAGCGTGCCGGTGACGTCGTCGTAGTCGACGCCGGCCGCCTCGAGATCGGCGAAGACCTGACGCGCTTCGTCGAGGTCCGCCTCCAGCGTGTCCGCGACGATGCCGTGGTCCTGGAAGGCGCGGATCGTCTCGAGCGGCATCGTGTTCACCGTCTCCGGGCCGATGAGCTCGTCGACGTAGAGCGTGTCCTTGTAGTCCGGGTTCTTCGTCGAGGTCGAGGCCCAGAGGCAGCGCTGCGTCGTCGCGCCCTTTGCCGCGAGCGGCTCCCAGCGCTCGCCGGAGAAGAGCTCCTTGTACTTCACGTAGGCGAGCTTCGCGTTCGCGACCGCGAGACTTCCCTTCAGCTCCGGCCGACCGATCTCGTCGAGCCGCCGGTCGGCCTCGGTGTCCACGCGCGAGACGAAGAAGCTTGCGACCGAGGCGACGGGCGTCGGATCGCCCCCGGCCTCCACCAGCCGCTCCAGCCCGCGAAGGTACGCCTCCGCGACCGCCGCGTACCGGTCGAGGGAGAAGATCAGGGTGACGTTGATCGAACGGCCGCGCGCGATGCACTCCTCGATCGCGCCGAGGCCGGGCTCGGTGGCCGGGATCTTGACGAAGAGGTTCGGCTTGTCGATCCACTCGTGGAAGCGCATCGCCTCGTCGATCGTCGCCTCCTGGTCGTACGCGATCGTCGGGTCGACCTCGATCGAGACGTAGCCGTCCTTGCCGTCCCCGGCGTCCCAGACCGGCCGCAGCAGATCGCACGCTTCGCCGATGTCGGTGGCCGCGAGCCGATAGAAGACCTCCTTCAGATCGTCCTCGTCGCGCAGGACCTCTCGCAGCTGCTCGTCGTACCAGTCGCCCTCGGCGAGCGCCTTCTGGAAGATCGTCGGGTTCGAGGTGACGCCCACGACAGCGTCCTCGCGCATCAGCTGCTCGAGAAACCCCCCGCGCACCCACTCGCGCGAGACCGAGTCGATCCAGACCGACTGCCCGCGCTCGGAAAGCTCATGAAGTTTGGACTTGGCCATGTGCCGCCCTTTCCATCGCTTCGACCTTTTCCAGTCTCTTGACGTAACGCTCCCCACCGTCGAAAGCTGCCCCGACGAAGGCGCGCACGAGCTCGGCCGCGAGCTCGCCTCCCACGACCTCGGAGCCCAGGCAGAGCACGTTCATGTCGTCGTGCTCGACGCCTTGGTGGGCCGAGTAGGTGTCGTGGCAGATCGCGGCCCGGATCCCGGGGAGCTTGCAGGCGGCGATCGACGCGCCCACGCCCGAGCCGCAGACGAGCACGCCACGCTCCGCCGCGCCGCGCAGGATCGCCTCCCCGAGCTCACGCGCCTTGTCCGGGTAGTCGACCCGCTCCGCGTCCGAGTCGGTGCCGAGGTCGACCGCGTCGTGGCCCAGCGCGGCAAGCTCCTCGAGCAGGCGCTTGCGCAGCTTCACGCCGCGATGGTCGAATGCGACCGCGACCTCCATCTGCGGGTTAGGTTACGACAAGCCACGACGACGGGAGCAGACATGGACGAGCGCGAGCTCTGGCGCGAGCTGGGACAGCAGCTGAGGGTCGACGCGGTGCGCGCCAGCGCCAAGGCGGGCTCCGGCCATCCCACCTCCTCGATGTCCGCGGCCGACCTCGCGGCGGTGCTGCTGGCGTCGCACTTCCGCTACGACTTCGACGACCCGAGAGGCAAGGGCAACGACCGCCTCGTTTTCTCCAAGGGGCACGCCTCGCCGCTCGTCTACGGCCTCTTCCGCGCCGCCGGCGTCCTCTCGGAGGAGGAGTTCGGCACGTACCGTCAGTTCGGGAGCAGGCTCGAGGGGCACCCCGTGCCCGTGCTGCCGTGGGTCGACGTCGCGACCGGCTCGCTCGGCCAGGGGCTGCCGATCGGGGTCGGAATGGCGCTCGCCGGCAAGCGGCTCGACCGGCTGCCCTTCCGCGTCTGGGTGATCTGCGGCGACAGCGAGATGGCCGAGGGCTCGATGTGGGAGGCCGCCGAGCACGCGGCCTTCTACGAGCTCGACAACCTGACCGCGATCATCGACGTGAACCGGCTCGGCCAGCGCGGCGAGACGATGCACGGCTGGGATCTCTCCTCCTACTCGGACCGGCTGCGGGCCTTCGGCTGGCACGCGATCGAGATCGACGGCCACGACGTCGAGCAGATCGACGCGGCCTACAGGGAGGCGCAGACCACGACCGGGAAGCCGACCGCCGTCGTCGCAAAGACGCTCAAGGGCAAGGGCTACTCCAAGGTAGAGGATCAGAACGGGTGGCACGGCAAGGCGGTCGCCGAAGAGGCGGTCGAGGAGCTCGGCGGCATCCGCAACCTCACCGTCGACGTGCCGAAGCCCGACCACGGCGAGCCGCACCGCTTCGAGACCTCGGGCGGCAACTGGCCGGCGTACGAGGTCGGCGACAAGGTCGCGACCAGGAAGGCGTACGGCGAGGCGCTGGCCGCGCTCGGCGGCGACCGCGGCGACGTGGTCGTGCTCGACGGCGAGGTCTCGAACTCGACCTACGCCGAGATCTTCCGCGACGCCCATCCGGAGCGGTACCTCGAGATGTACATCGCCGAGCAGCAGATGGTCGCGGCGGCGGTCGGCGTCCAGGTTCTCGGGTGGAAGCCGTTCTCGTCCACCTTCGCGGCCTTCCTCAGCCGCGCGTACGACTTCGTCCGCATGGCCGCGGTCAGCCAGGCGACCCTCGCCTTCTGCGGCTCGCACGCGGGCGTCTCGATCGGAGAGGACGGCCCCTCGCAGATGGGGCTCGAGGACCTCGCCGAGTTCCGCGCGATCAACGGCTCCACCGTCCTCTACCCCTGCGACGGGAATCAGACGACGAAGCTCGTGCGCGCGATGGCCGACCTGGAGGGAATCTCGTACCTGCGCACGACGCGCGCCGACACGGAGGTCATCTACAGCGCCGAGGAGGAGTTCCCGGTCGGCGGCTCCAAGACGTTGCGCGAGGGCGACGACGTCGCGATCGTCACCGCCGGAATCACCGTTCCCGAGGCGCTCCGCGCTGCGGACGCGCTCGCGGAGGAGGGGATCTCCGCCCGCGTGATCGACGCCTACTCCGTGAAGCCGATCGACGCGGCGACCCTGTGCTCGCTGGCGATGCCCATCGTCACGGTCGAGGACCACCGCGCGGAGGGCGGGCTCGGGGAGGCGGTGCTCGCAGCGCTGGCTGAAGGAGGCGCGACGCCGCACGTCGCCGTGCTCGCGGTGCGGGAACTGCCGCACTCGGGGAAGCCGGCCGAGCTCCTCGCCGCCGCGGGCATCGACGCCGGAGCGATCGCGGACAGCGCGCGGCACGTCGTGCAGGAGGCCGCGGCCGTCTCGTAGCCCCGCCTCCGCGTCACTACGCTGTGACGCATGGCTGTGCTGATCGCCTCCTCGCTCCGCAAGGAGCTCTCGGGCGACCCGCTCTTCGACGGCGTCTCCTTCAAGCTCGAGCGCCGCGACCGGCTCGCCCTCGCCGGCCCGAACGGCGCGGGCAAGACGACGCTCCTGCGCGCGCTGATCGGCGAGACCGAGCTCGCCGGCGGTGAGCTCGCCTGGGAGAAGGGCGCGCGGGTCGCGCTGCACGACCAGCGACCGCCCCGGCTCCGCGGCCTCACGCTGAGCGAGTACGCGCTCTCGGGGGCCGCGGACCTGGTGGAGGCCGAGCGCGAGCTCCGCGCGCTCGAGGAGGCGATGGCGGCCGGCGACCACGCGCCCGAGACGCTTCGCCGCTACGGCGAGGCACAGGCCCGGCTCGAGCACGCCGGCGGCTATGGCTGGCGCGACCACGTCGCCGTCGTCCTGCGCGGCCTCGGATTCGCGGACGCCGACCTCGACCGCGGCCTCGAGAGCTTCTCGGGCGGCGAGCTCACGCGCGCCTCCCTCGCCCGGGCGCTCGCCGGCGGGCCCGACCTGCTCCTCCTCGACGAGCCGACGAACCACCTCGACATGGCCTCGATCGAGTGGCTCGAGCAAGAGCTCGCCACGATCGACGCCGCCGTCATCCTCGTCGCCCACGACCGCTGGTTCCTCGAATCCGTCGCCACCTCGGTGCTGGAGCTCGAGAACGGCCGCTCGACCTTCTTTCCCGGCAAGTGGCACGTCTGGCGCCAGGAGAAGGCCGCCCGCCTCGCGATGCAGGCGAAGTTCGCCGAACGCCAGGCGGAGGACATCGCGCGACTCGAGCGCTTCGTCGCCCGCTTCCGCTACGGGACGAAGGCGCGGCAGGCGCAAGCGAAGCTGAAGCAGATCGCGCGGATCGAGGCCGAGCGGGTCGAGGCGCCGAAGGGCGGGCGGCGCACGCTGGGGTTCGAGTTCCTGAAGCCGGTGCGGAGCGGCCGAATGGTCGTCGAGGCCGAGGGCTTCGACCTCGCCGCGGGCGAGAAGCAGCTCCTGACGGACGCCGAGCTCGTGCTCGAGCGCGGGGAGCACGTCGCGCTGATCGGCCCGAACGGCTCCGGCAAGTCGACTCTGCTCGAGGCGATCGTGGGCGGGACCGTCGGACGCATCGGCCATGGCGTGGAGCTCGCGTACTTCTCCCAGCACGAGGTCGAGCTGGACGAGCGAGGCAGCGTGCTCGAGTGCGCGATGGGGGCGACGGGCCTCCAGCGCCCGCAGGCGCAGGCGCTCCTCGGCCGCTTCCTCTTCTCCGGGTGGGACGAGCACGAGAAGCCGGTCGCGGCGCTCTCGGGC
>Ga0307416_100002869_pt1 | contig 10038 bp, 8 predicted proteins | sample DK1Cmetagenome_2_FD_203821 | JGI IMG/M metagenome (GOLD analysis project Ga0307416, IMG submission 203821) | Maize rhizosphere microbial communities from greenhouse at UC Davis, California, United States - DK15-C-3 | ecosystem: Host-associated > Plants > Roots > Rhizosphere > Soil | place: USA...
CGACGTCGATCCCGGATTCAGCGCCGATCGCCTGCTCACCCTGCGCGTGAGCTTCCCCGAATCGCGATATCCCACGCAGGCCGCCGCGCAGACGGCGCAGCGACTGCTCGCCCAGCGGCTCGACGCGACTCCCGGCGTCGACGCAGTCAGCTCGGCGACCGACATTCCGGCTGCGGAGCCGTCCTGGATCGTCTTCACTCCGGACCCGGCGGTCGGGCCTCTTCCCGAGGAGGTCCCCATCGGGTCGGTCAGTCTCGTGCAGCCGGGCTACTTCGAGACGATGGGGATCCGGTTGCGCTCGGGTCGCACGCTCAACTCGTTCGACGCTGCTGGTCGCGAGCTCGTGGCGGTCATCGGCGAAACGCTCGCGAGGCAGCGTTATGGCGGCTCGAGCGCGGTGGGACGCCGCATCAAGTGGGGTGGACCGGACTCGCCCTCACCGTGGCGAACGATCGTGGGCGTGGTGGCCGACATCAAGCAAACCGGCCTCGCCGAGGAAGATCCGGCGTCCTCGATCTACATGCCAGCGGCTCAAGCGGACACCGGCCTGGTCGCCTCGATGGTTCGCGGCCAGAGTTACCTCCTACGAACCGTTGGTGATCCTCGGGCGACGGTGAGCGCCGTGCGCCGCGCGGTGAGGGACTTCGACCCCCTGATGCCGATCACCGGCCTCACTCCGATGGACGAGTTGGTTTCCTCGACCATCGCCGACCGCAAGTTCAACATGTTCCTGCTCGGCGCGTTCGCCGCCGTGGCGCTGAGTCTCGCCGCCGTCGGCATCTACGGGCTGATCGCATACTCCGTCGCGCAGCGAACGCGCGAGCTGGGTATCCGCATCGCGCTCGGCGCGGCGCCTCGGGACGTGCTCCTCCTCGTGATTCGACAGGGAGCCACACTCGCGTTGGCCGGGATCGTCGTCGGGAGTCTGGGCGCGGTTGCCGCGACTCGGTGGATGCGCTCGATGCTCTTCCAGGTCGATCCCCTGGATCCTCTGACCTTTGCCGCGGTCGGCGCCGCGCTCGCCGCCGTTGCCATCGGCGCAACCTTGGCCCCCGCATTACGCGCGGCGCGCGTGAGTCCGGTAATGGCGATGCGAAATGATTGAGATCCGACGGCTCAATCCACCAGGTACTCGGACTGGTGGCTATCCAGCATCGCCCGCGACGCCAAGAGACGGCGTTCCCGCGCGCCGGGAATCGCGGCACGACGATCGTCGTGTTCCCCGCGCGCGAGCCACCGCGTTGAGGAGACGTCGCGCCATGCCGTTACGAGTCCCATCACGATCCGGAGCCATCATGCGCTAGAAACTGTGTCGAAATACTAACTCGCTGACTTGGCGCGACTTGCGCGTGCAGAAGCCCCGGTGTGTTCACCCCGGAGGTTCGCGTGCGCGACCCGTACCCGTCCGACCTGTCCGACGCCGAGTGGGCGCTGCTGGCGCCGCTGCTGCCCCCGCCCAGGCCTACGGGCCGGCCGCGGAAGTGGCCCGACCGGCTGATCGCGGACGCCGTGTTCTACGTGCTGCGCAGCGGGTGCGCGTGGCGCATGCTGCCGCGCGAGTTCCCGCCCTGGCCCACGGTGTTCTCGCGCTTCCGCCGCTGGCGGCTCGACGGCACCCTTCGCCGCGCGCACGACGTGCTCCGCGCCTTGGCGCGCCGCCAGGCCGGGCGCGCCCCGGAGCCGACCGCCGCGATCATCGACTCGCAGTCGGCGAAGACCACGGGCGTCGGCGGGCCCGCGCGCGGCTACGACGGCGCAAAGCGGCTGCACGGGCGAAAGCGGCACATCCTCGTCGACGTGATGGGCTTCGTGCTCGCCGTGTGCGTGCACCCCGCCGACGTGCAGGATCGCGAGGGGGCGCGGCTCTTGGCGGAGGCGACGGCGCCTAACGCGCTCGCCGGGCGCGGCCTGGTGTGGGCGGACCAGGGCTACACCGGCGCGCTCGCCGCGTGGCTCGGTGCGACCCGCGGGTGGCGGCTCGAGGTGGTGCGGCACCCCGACCGCCAGCTCGTGCGCTACGGGCTCGCGGACCGCCCGGCCCGGGCGTTCCGCGTGCTGCCCCGCCGCTGGGTCGTCGAGCGCACGTTCGCATGGCTCGGGCAGAGCCGCCGCCTGAGCAAGGACTACGAGCGGCTCCCGGCGACGAGCGAGGCGATGATCTACGGCGTGATGAGCCGCCTCATGCTGCGGCGCCTCGCCCGCCCGGCCGCCTAACCGTTCGCGCGATCACGCCCCCGGCAGAGGCGCCCCAGACGCCCTGAGCAGCGAGGCCTCGCCACGCGGACGGGGCTTGACGTGGTGTGTTATAACAAGCAATGTTATGCCATGTCAGTTCGGAAGCCCGCCGCGCGCCTGCCGCGCCAACTCCGCCCGGCCTCGTTGGAGCAGCGGGTGGCCGTTGCGCTCGGCCGGGCGGTCTCCGGGCAGGTGCACAAGCTGGAGCAGGCACTCACGGCGTACGGGCTGACGCCCACGCAGTACAACGTGCTCCGCATCCTGAACGGCGCGGGCCCCGACGGCGTCCACGCGACCGACATCGGCAAGCGCCTCATCTCGCAGGGGCCGGACGTCAGCCGGCTCCTGGACCGCATGGCGGAGGCGGGGCTCGTCGAGCGGGAGCGCGACCCGAACAACCGGCGCTTCGTCACCGCGCGGCTAACCGCGGCCGGGCGCGAGAGGCTCCACGAAACCACCCCGGTCATCGACGCCGCCCTCCGCGAGCACTTCCGCGGGTTCACGGCGGCCCAGCTCCGCACGCTGCTCGACCTGTTCCCCGACCCGTACGGCACCGACTGACCGTGCCGCGTCGGGAGCCCAAGCACCGTCACGGCGATCCACGAATGTTATAACATTCCCCCCCCACACGACGCAGCTCGCGCCCCCGCGGGCCACGTCGTCGCTCCGCCCACCATTCGACCGCCTGGATCTACGATGTCAGCAGAAGCCAACAAGGCGCTCATGCGCCGCTTCGTCGAGTTCATCAACACCGCGAGCGCGCCGCTCGCGGCCGAGCTCATCGCGCCCGACGCGATCTTCCACGTCCCGGGCCAGCCCGAGCCGCTCCGGGGGCCGGGGGGCTACCTCGCCCTCGTCGGGATGATGCGCGGCGGCTTCCCCGACCTCCAGTGGACGCTGGAGGATGTGGTCGCCGAGCAGGAGCACGTGGCGGCGCGCTACACGATGCGGGGCACGCACCGCGGCGCCTTCTTCGGTGTGCCGCCGACGGGTCGGCCGATCACGGTCCAGAGCATGGCGTTTTACCGCATCGCCGGCGGGCAGTTCGTCGAAGAGCACGGGCTACCCGACATGCTCGGTCTGATGCGGCAGATCGGCGCAGTGCCGGCCACGTAGAGGCCCAACGCGCCATCTGCTTTCCACACAGTTTCTAGGGCGCGTGTGCAAAGCTGGTCGGGCATAAGCGAATGGATGGAGCAGGTCGAAGTGGACTGACGCGCAGCGGGCTCGGCTCAGCCCACTCCTCCCGCTCCAGCGCCCCGGACCGGGCGCTCAAGCAGCGACTACGACACGGTGCTAGGCTCTGTGCGACAGGGGGCGCTCGAGCCGCCGCACGAGTAGGCGGATTATGCTGATCTGCACGAGGGCGAGGTAGTGGATCGCGAGCTTCTCGTAGCGTGTGGCGACCGCGCGGGCCTCCTTGAGTGCGCCTACCGTGCACTCGATCGCGCTGCGCCGGCGGTAGGTCGCGCGGTCAAAGTGCGGCTTGCGCCCTGGCCGATGGGCGCGCTGCTGAACTTGGTCGGCGCGCTCCGGGATCTCGGCCCGCACCCGGTGGCGCCGCAACCAGCGGCGGATTGTTGGGTACGAGTCGCCCCGTGTCGGCCACCTCGCGGTGGAGCACGGCGAGGATGCGGTTCCACAGCCCCTCACGCGTCCACCGGCGCTGGCGCGAGGCGACCGTGGACCACGGCCCATAGTGAGTGGGCAGGTCCCGCCACGCGCACCCGCTCGCATGGCGGTAGAGCATGCCGTTGAGAACGCGCCGGTAGTCGGCGAAGTCCCCCCCCTTGTCTCGCGGCCGGGCAGGAGGGGCGCGATGCGCGCCCACTCCGCCATGGTCAGTTCGTGGCGGGCTGCCACGTGACCTCCTGCGCTCGCATCTACCTTCTCGCCTCCGGCCTGTGTCACATGGTCGGCGTCCCACTACCCATCACAGGTCGTCGTACTGCGATCCTGATTCCGAGGCCGAGTTCTGAGACGGTCACGGCCTGCGCTTCACGTGAGGCTGCATGGTAGATGTGGTCGTCGCAGTAACGACCGCGGCGAGACAGCATCGTCAACGCCACCGGCACCCGCTATCCCGCCGCGATCACCAGCCGGAACCCGGCGTGCGGCAGGGGAGCGCGGTGCAGACGGGGTTCACGGTCGTGAAGGTGCTCGCCGTGGTGGCGATCATCATGCTCGGGCTCGTGGCCGCGCTCGGCGGGGACCGCGCGGCCGCGCCGGCGCCCGACGACGCGCCGCTCATCCCGTCGGCGCGGGCGTTCGCGAGCGCGCTCGTGGCCGGGCTGTTTGCCTACGGCGGGTGGCATATGGTGACCTACGCCGCCGACGAGACCAGGGACCCCGCGCGCACGATCCCGCGCGCCCTGATGCTCGGCACGGCGGTCGTGACGGCGTGCTACGTCGCCGTGAACGCCGCCTACCTCGCCGTGCTCCCGCTCGCGACTGTCGTCTCGTCAGGCAGAGTCGCGGCCGACTTCGCCGACGCGGTGCTCGGCGCCGGCGGCGCCGCGGCGATGGCGGCGCTCGTCGTCATCTCGACCGCCGGCGCGATGACCGGAATCATCCTCGCGGGCCCACGCGTCTACCTGTCGATGGCCGAGGACGGCCTCCTCTTCCGCTGGGCCGGCGCGATCCACCCGACGTTCCGCACGCCGAACCGCCTGATCGTGCTCCAGGCGGTCTGGGCGTCGGTGCTCGCGGCCACCGGGACGTACCGCGCGCTGCTCACGCGGGTGATCTACACGGAGTGGATCTTCTTCGCCCTCATGACTGCGGGGCTCTTCCTGCTCCGCCGCCGCCCCGGTTACGCGCCGCGCTACCGCGTCTGGGGCTACCCGCTCGTTCCCGCCGTCTTCATCCTTGCCACCGCGTGGATCGTGGCGAACCAGCTCGCGACCGAGCTGGAGGAGAGCGCGGTGGGACTGCTGATCGTGCTGGCGGGGCTGCCGGTGTACTTCGTCGCTCGGCACGCGAGTGGCGCCGCGGGCGACCGCGAAACGCGGGGCGCGTGACTCGCGGGTGCGCGCGAGGGGGTTCCCGATGTCCGGCCTCGCATTCCTGTGGCGACGCCGCAACGTGTGAGGCAGTGGCGCAGCCCAGCGGCCGATGCCCTCCGGTACTCACCACCGGTTGCTTGACAGCCTAATCAGGCATCTCCATACTGGATCGCCCTTCGAGAGCCTGTGAGACCTGCGTGATCTGAGTCCCTTCCGCTGCGGCACGCCCGAGTGCACCGCGACTACGGTCCGGTGAGGCGTGCGCAAGCGCCGGAAGGGACGTTTGCGTTACGGGCCGGATGTCACCGCCGGCCCGGTGCGTCCCGGCTGTCGGTAGACCGGTGGCATCGGCGGGCTCGGACGGGATGCCCGCCCCCCGCTGCGAGTGTGCCGTCCCTGCCCGCGTCTCTCCGGACGGCCGGGCATGCGGCACCATGCCGGACCGAATGACCCCCGTACGACCCACTCACCTCGAGGTCTCGTGATGGGTCCTGCGCTCCTCATCGCACGCCTGCTACTCGCCGCGGTCTTCGCGGTCGCGGCGCTCGCCAAGCTCGGGGACCGGCGCGGGGCGCGGCAGGCGCTCGTCGATTTCGGCGTCCCGATGGCGCTCGCGCCCGCGCTCGCAGTGCTTCTCCCGCCGAGCGAGCTCGCCATCGCCGTCGCGCTCGTCGTGGTGCCCTGGGCGTGGTACGGCGCGGTCGGGGCGCTCGCGCTCCTGGGGCTGTTCACGGCGGCGATCGTGGTGAGCCTGGCGCGCGGCAGGAGGCCGGACTGCCACTGCTTCGGCCAGGTCTCCTCCGGCCCGATCGGCTGGGGGACGCTCGTCCGCAACATTATCCTCGTGTCGCTCGCCGCCTTCGTCGTGTGGGCGGGGCGCGTGAATGCGGGGCCGAGCGCTGTTGGCTGGCTCGGCGCGATGAGTATCTGGGATCGCATCTTATTACTCGGCGGCGGAGCGTTGCTCGTGCTCGTGGTCGCGGAGGCGTGGGTGCTGCTCAAGCTCTTCACGCGGCACGGGCAGCTGCTCCTCAGGCTCGAGAAGGTCGAGGAGGCGCTCGCCGGGCGTGGCGGAGCCGTGGCACCGGCGGCCCAGCAACCCACGGCGGTGCTTCCGGTCGGAGCGCTGGCGCCGGGCTTCACCCTCTCCGGCGTCCACGGGGAGACGCTCACGCTCGACGCGCTCCGGGCCGGCGGCCGGCCGGTGCTGCTCCTCTTCTCCGATCCGGGGTGCGGCCCCTGCCTCGCCCTCATGCCGGAGGTGGGGCGCTGGCAGCGGGAGCATGCGTCGAAGCTCACATTCGCCGTGCTCAGCCGCGGCGCGGCCGAGCAGAACCGCGCCAAGTACGGCGAGCACGGCGCCACGCAGGTGCTGCTGCAGAAGGACCATGAGGTCGCCGAGGCGTACCGTGTGAGCGGGACGCCGAGCGCCGTGCTCGTGCGCCCGGATGGCACGATCGGGAGCGCCGCCGCCGCCGGAGCAGATGCCATCCGCCAGCTCGTCGCTCAGGTGGTGGGCGCTCCGACGGCGGCGGCGTCGGGCAACGGGGGCGCCCCGGCCGCTCCGAGCGCGGCGCGACCCGGTGACCCGGCGCCGTCGGTCGCCCTCCCCGACCTTGATGGAAAGACGGTGAAGCTCCGCGACTACCGCGGCAAGGCGACCGTCGTGCTCTTCTGGAATCCCGGCTGCGGCTTCTGCCAGCAAATGGTCGGCGACCTGAAGGCGTGGGAGGAGAGCAGGGAATCAGGGGCGCCCGATCTGCTCCTCGTCTCCGCCGGCGACGTCGCGGCGAACCGGGCGATGGGGCTCGGCTGCACGGTAGTACTCGATCAGGTGTTCGCGACCGGCCGCGCATTCGGGGCGAACGGCACCCCCTCCGCCGTACTCGTGGACGCGGAGGGGAAGGTCGCCTCGGAGGTCGCCGTCGGGCGCCCGGCCGTACTAACCCTCCTGGGGGTCGCGCCCGCCACTCAGGAGCCGATGCATCCGCCGGCAGCGCCGGCAGCCAACGGGACGGGTAGAGCCGAGCCGCCCCAGCGGGTCTGAGTCTCCGCAGGCATTGAGACGTGGACGGCCACGGCTGCCCACCCACGTCAACCATTCGCCGGGAGGATTCGCACGACGCAGTCGCAGCACGCGCGACGCCTCGAGAGCGCGCCGAGCCCGCCGCACGTGCCGTCCGTCCACCAGGCGCAGTACTGGGTCGCAGTACTCGGGCTGCGACATCATCTCACTGGTCGAGTGGCGTGAGCTGACGCGGCTCGGCCAAGGAGGGACCCATGGAGAGTCGATTCGATGCGGCGGCTAAGGCGTTCGCCGGGGGGGGGTCGCGGCGGGAGGCGCTCCGCCGGCTCGGCGGCGCGGCAGCGGGCGCGGCGCTGGCCGCCCTGGGCCTCGGCTGCGCGACGGAGCCCAGCGCGCCGGAGCCAGGCGGCGAGCGCCCGCTCCTCGACGCTGACGGTAAATGTAAGAAGATCGAGAAGAGGTGCGCGTGTCCCGAGGGCACGTTTGCCTGCGGCGCCGAGACCTGCTGCGACGAGTCGGCACTCTGCAACTTCCAGGGCACCTGCGTGTGCGGCGACCCTGCCCACTTCCTATGCGGCGGCACGGCCTGCTGCCTGGCGGCTACCCACACCTGCTGCGGCTCGGTGTGCTGCAACACTTTCGTGTTCGGCACGGAGCGCTGCGTGGACGGCGTCTGCGTGCCCCGGTGCACAGGGGGGCAGATCGAGTGCGGCACGGCTTGCTGCCGGCCGGACCAGGTGTGCAACAACGGCGTGTGCGGCTGCCCGGGCGGCGCGCCCGAGTGCAACGGCATCTGCTGCGGTGCGCTCCAGACCTGCGTCAGCGGCATGTGCACCTGCCCCAACCTTATGATCCCATGCGGCACGTCATGCTGCCCGACGGGCACGATCTGCAGCAGCGGCGCCTGCGTCGCATAGCACGACCGGGTAGCGGCTGAGGCCGGCTGTGGCACGCGGCACCGGGGATCCCGGTGCCGCGTGCCGCATAGGTCTTCCGAAATCGGCGGGATCGCCGTATACCCCGCCGTCGCGGCCTCGAGTTGGAATCGACCAGCGAGTCATCCGTGCCCTGCGGATCGCGGCCCCGGACAACCCAGGTGATCGGCGCAGTCCGACGCGCCGCCGCCGCGCTCGGCGAGTAGGGGTGCGAAGCCGCCACAGATCGTGCGCTCGCCGTCGACGGGCGTCAATGATCGTCTCGTCCTCCCTCCCTTCGGTTGTCTCAACCTCCCTCGCAGATGAGACGTGCTGAGCCCGCCGAGCTGAGCCCGCCGAGCGGTGCTTCCCTCGGGAGCACAGGCGTGCCAGCGCGTGACGAGCGACGGCCAGCCAAGCACTGGACGTCAGCGCAATCGGCAGCGGACCGAACCCTCGCTGCGAACGCCCCTACCCCTGTCGCACAGAGCCTAGGCGCGATCCTCCGGGTGCTCCGGCCCAGAGCGCCGTGGCGGGACCTCGCCGAGCGGTTCGGCGGTAAGCGGTAATAGGTTTCTGACACACCAATCGGCGGGAGGCTACCTGGACTCCTCCAGTGCTGAGCCGCTCACGGGGCGGCCATCGGGCACGCCCGCACCGGCGGGACCTGCGCCCGCTCCACCTCGGTCTTCTCCGTCCGCTAGTGACAGCCCTCGCCGCCTACTTCGACGCATCTCGCAACTATGAGGGTGATGCCTCAAAGCAGATCGAGACACCGAGCATCATCGCCGTCGCGGGCTACATCGCGCCCGTCGATCTGTGGGACAAGGAGTTCACGCCGGCGTGGTGGGAGGCGTTGGGCCGCGCCAACCGTGCGGCGCCCCACCCCGTACGGGAGTTCAAGGCGTCCAACTGTCGGCAGGGGACGGGGGAGTTCAAGGGGTGGTCGGAGGAGGCGCGCCACGTCCTAACCGTTGACTTGGTCTCGGAAATCGTGAAGCCCGCCGGACGACTCATGGGTCTGGGCGCGGCGATGTGGTTCGATCCAAAGTACATCGCGTCCGAAGCGCGCGCGCGCAAGTGGCGCAAGTGGCGCGACTTCTCGTACTGCTGGTGCCTCGCAATGGTCGCATTGGACGCGATGCGCGTAGCGGAGGCGCACGTGGGCGAGGACCACCTCCAAATCGTCTTCGACGAAGAGAAGGACTACACGGGCAGGGCGCAGGCCACCTTCGAAACGGTGCGCTCGCTCTTCGAGCCCACGTTCGGGCAACGCGTGCGGCCTCTCCAGTTCGCCCGGAGCCACGAGTTACCTCCGCTCCAAGCGGCCGATCTGCTCGCCTATGAGACCTACAAGGAGCTGAAGAGCAGGACGGAGGCGCCACCGCGCAAACCGAGTGGAGCGCTGCGGCGCCTCGTCGAGGAGCAGGTTCACGTGGCGCACTATTACAACGCACACGAATTGGCCAGAACACTGAGCCGCATCCGCTCCGGCGAGATCGAGATGACGGAAGACACAACGTTTCCGTCCATCTTCAGCTCGGCCGCCGCGGACACGATCTGCCGCGAGCCGAGCGACTAGAGATCGAGTGCAATGCCCCGCCGGCACGCGCTCGGCTACCCGTCGCTGTCGCCGTAGTACAGGAGATCTCCTCCCTCGGTGCCTACCGGGTGCCTACCCAAATGCGCCGTGCCCCGGACTGGCCAGTCCGGGGCACGGCGTAACTTGCAGCTTTGCTTATGCTTATCCTAGTCGGGACGGCGGGATTTGAACCCGCGACCCCCTGAACCCCATTGAGGGCGCCGCTAATTTCCGGGGGTTCCCGGCGTAATCCGTCGGCGTTACTGTACATTCAGT
>Ga0307416_100002871_pt1 | contig 10035 bp, 13 predicted proteins | sample DK1Cmetagenome_2_FD_203821 | JGI IMG/M metagenome (GOLD analysis project Ga0307416, IMG submission 203821) | Maize rhizosphere microbial communities from greenhouse at UC Davis, California, United States - DK15-C-3 | ecosystem: Host-associated > Plants > Roots > Rhizosphere > Soil | place...
CCGCAACTCGTGGGGCGTGGACGTGAACCGCAACTACGCCGTGGGGTCCTACTTCGACGGTTACGTCGGCGGCAGCGCGAACTGCCTGTCCGGCACCTACTCCGGCACCGCCGAGCTGTCCGAGGCCGAGAGCAGGAACGTGGTCGCGCTCGCCGAGGCGCACCCGAACATCAAGTACTCGCTGAACGTGCACAGCTACGGCGGCTACTTCATGTGGAGTCCCGGCGCGTACAAGGCCGAGGGCCGGGTGACCTTGCCGCGGCCGTCGATCGACGAGTCGAAGTACTTCCTGGACAGCGCCCGCCGGATCGTCGGGGCGATCGCCACCGAGCGCGGGACGGTCACCTGGCCGTCGTACACCGGGCCGGTCGCCGACGTGCTCTACTCCGCGGCCGGCAACTCGGCCGACCACCTGTACTACGACCTCGGCATCGTGGCGTGGAACTTCGAGGTGGGCAACGACCGGTGGAACGACGCCACGCAGGAGTGGGAGGGCGTCGGCTTCCAGCCGCCCTTCGACGAGGCGCACGGCGAGTCCCAGGAGTACGCGTCCGGCCTCGTCGAGCTGGTGCGGATCGCCCGGGATCGGGCGACGTCGTCTCCCGCGACCCGGCGGTAGCCGCATACGCTCGACCCTGCTGGCGATCAAGACCATGGGGGAGAGTTGCGATTCCGTCTGCTGGGGCCCGTCGAAGCGCTGGCCGGTGACGATCCCGTCCCGCTCGGCGGGCCCGAGCAGCGGCACCTGCTGGCCGCGCTGCTCTTCAACGGCGGCCTGACGGCGACCTTCGAGACCCTCGACGAGCGGTTGTGGGACGACGCCCCGCCGGTCGACGCCCGCGGCGTGCTCCACGGCCACGTCACCCGGCTGCGCCGCACCCTGCGGGCGGCCGGCGGCGACGTGACGGTGGAGCGCCGGCCGGGCGGCTACACGATGTGTGCCCCGGTGGACGAAGTCGACCTCTACCGGTTCCGCTCGCTGGCCGAGGCGGCCCGCGGCGTCTCACGCGCCGAGCAGCGGGTGGGTCTGCTGGACGAGGCGCTCGGCCTGTGGCGCGGCGACGCCCTGGCCGGGCTCCCCGGCGAGTGGGCGCAGCGGGCTCGCGACGGCCTGCAACGGCGCCGGCTGGCCGCGCTGGCGTCGTGGGCCGACGCGGCCCTGGCGCTGGGCCGGCACGCGCAGGTGATCGACCGGCTGACCGGCGCGCTGGCCCGGCACCCGCTCGCCGAGGCGCTGATCGCCGTCCAGATGCGCGCGCTGCACGCGGCGGGCCGCCGCCCCGACGCCCTGAACCTGTACTCGCGGCTGTGCGCGCGGATCGACGGCGACCCGGGCCGGCGGCTGCGCGACACGTACGCGCGGATCCTGCGCGGCCACGCCTGAGCCCGGACCGGCCCCGTCCTTCTGGCAGGATCGCGAGATGGCCGAGTTGACGCTGCGCCCGATGACCGAGGCGGAGTTCGCCGACTTCGTCGCGCGCTCCGCGGAGAACGTCGCGGAACACCAGGTGACGGCCGGGATCTGGCCGCGCGAGGGTGCGATCGAGCGGGGCCGGGAAGAGGTTGCGCGCGGCCTGCCCGACGGCTTGCGAACCAAGGAAATGCTGCTGCTCACGGCGATGGTGGGCGGGGAGCCGATCGGTCTGCTGTGGATCGGCCTGACGCATCCGCGTGGCACGCCGGCCACCGGCTTCATCTACGACATCGAGGTGGCCGAGGCCCATCGCGGTGCGGGCCACGGCCGGGCGCTGCTGGCGGCGGCGGAGGAGACGGTCAGGTCGCACGGCCTCAAGGCCATCACCCTGAACGTGCACGCCCACAACACGCGCGCCGTCCACCTCTACGAGACCTCCGGCTACCGGGTCGTCACCCAGCAGATGACCAAGGACCTGACCGCCTGAGCCGGTCACATCGGGCGTTCCGGGTGGGTCTTCTTCACGACGGCACGGGGCGTGGGGGAGGAAGTCCGATGACGGACGCGGAGGAGTTCGAGGCGCATCGGGGGCGGTTGCGGGCCGTCGCGTACCGCATGCTCGGCTCGCTCGCCGAGGCCGACGATGCGGTGCAGGAGACCTGGCTGCGGCTCCAGCGCGCCGACCCGAGCGGGATCGAAAACCTCGGCGCCTGGCTGACCACCGTCGTGGCCCGCGTGTGCCTCAACGTCCTGCGATCACGGGCACACCGCAAGGAAGAGCCCTTCGGGGTACGCGTACCCGACCCGATCGTCAGCACCGAGTCCGGCGGCGGCCCAGAACAGCAGGCGGTGCTCGCCGACTCTGTCGGCCTGGCGCTGCTGGTCGTGCTCGAGACGCTGGCGCCGGCCGAGCGGCTGGCGTTCGTGCTGCACGATCTGTTCGGGGTGCCCTTCGAGGAGATCGCGCCGATGCTCGACCGGACGCCCGCCGCGGCCCGGCAGCTGGCCAGCCGCGCCCGGCGGCGGGTTCGCGGTCAGGCCCCGGCACCGGATCCCGACCGGGGGCGGCAGCGCGCGGTGGTCGACGCGTTCTTCGCCGCGGCGCGCGACGGCGACTTCGAAGGGCTCCTCGCGGTGCTCGACCCCGAGGTGGTGCTGCACGCAGACGCCGGGCGCGGCCATCCGCTCACCCTGTCGCTGCGTGGCGCCCGCGAGGTGGCCGGGCGGGCGGTCACGTTCGGGCACCTCTACCCGTACGCCCGGCCGGCTCTGGTCAACGGCGCGGCCGGTGTCGTGGTGGCCACCGCCGAGCGGGTGCTGTCGGTGATGGCGTTCACGGTCCACGACGGCCGCATCGTGGCGATCCAGGTGCTCCTCGATCCCGAACGGCTGAAGTCGATCTGATGAGTGTCGCCATGCCGACCCGCCGTTGCGCCTCCCTCGCTGCTCTGGTGAGGGGGAGGCGAGATGCGGGGGCGGGTGGTGGCCGTGGCGGCGGCCGTGGTGGTCGCGGCGGCGATGCCGGCTGCCCACGGGCGGCCGGCCGGCGACTGGTCCTACTCGCCGGCCCGGTGGGTGGTCCGGCCCGGGGCGCCGGTCCACCCCGACCCGCGCCCGGAGCGGACCACCTGGCGTACGTCGCCGACCGCGGTGTCGTCGGTGACCATGTACTGCTTCGGGCACTACGCGCGGCGCGGGCAGCGGGACGTCTGGGTCTACGGCGCGGTGGTCGACGGCGCCACCGGCCGGCGCGGTGACGGCTGGCTGTGGGCGGGCGACCTGCTCGTCACCGGCACGTACCGCGTGCCGTACTGCTGAGCCGCGCCGGATCACGGAACGTGATTGTCCCCGGACAGCTCGAGGACGCCCGCGACGTCCAGCACCCGGCGCACCGTGCCGCTCGCGTTGATCAGGGAGAACGGCTTGCCGGCGGCGCGCGCCGCGTTCATCCCGGTGATCAGGGCGCCCAGCGCCTCGGAGTCGAGGAAGGTGGTGTCTGCCAGGTCGAGCGTCACGGCCGTGGCGGCCGGGTCGGCGACCGCGGCCAGCACGGACTCGGTCAATTCGGCGCGCGCGTCCATGTCGAATTCGCCGGCGAGGCGCAGCACGAATTCGCGCGTGATCGCGAAGTGATCGTTCACGACAGTATTTGTACCAGGGCAACTAATCGGTGTGGCCGTTCGGGCAGCTCGGTTCCGGAACTCCGGACACTTGTACGAATGCGTCCGGATTGCCGGAACCGGTTCCGGCCCCTCCTCTTGACATGTGCGCCTGTCTATCGCTTCCTGTGATCCAGTGCATTTCCGCTCGGTTACGGGAGGGCACGTCCTCATGATCACTCGCCGCCGGCTCGGCCGGACTTTGGCCGTCTTACTGGCCCTGACCACCGCAGGGCTGACGACCGGCGCGGCCGCCGGCGCCATGCCCACCACCCACCACCCACATCCCGGCGGCGCGGACTTCGGCGCCAACGTCACCGTCTTCGACCCCGGCATGCCGACCAGCGAGATCCAGGACGTCCTGGACACCACGTGGGCGGCACAGGTCAACAACGAGATGGGTACGCAGCGTTACGCGTACTACTTCAAGCCCGGCACGTACGGGACCGCCGAGGAGCCCCTGCAGATCAAGGTCGGCTACTACACCGAGATCGCCGGACTCGGCGCCGCCCCGGGCGACGTCGTGATCAACGGCAAGGTCGAGGTCTACAACCGCTGCCTCGCCGACGAAGGCACCGGCAACTGTCTCGCCCTGGTCAACTTCTGGCGTACGCTGTCCAACCTCTCCATCCACGTCAACGCGCTCGGCCAGGACGGCTGCCGCAGCTCGGCCAACTTCTGGGCCGTCTCCCAGGCCGTCTCCATGCGCCGGGTCGAGGTCACCGGCGGCAATCTGTCGCTGATGGACTACTGCACCGCCGGCCCGCAGTACGCCAGCGGCGGCTTCATCGCCGACTCCGCCCTGCCCACCGTGGTCAACGGCTCGCAGCAGCAGTGGCTGACCCGCAACAGCACGGTCGAGAGCTGGTCCAACGCCGTCTGGAACCAGGTCTTCTCCGGTGTCCAGGGCGCGCCGAGCGAGGAGGCGTTCCCGAGCCCGCCGTACACCACGCTCGCCGCCACGCCGGTCAGCCGGGAGAAGCCTTACCTGTTCGTCGACTCCCGCGGCCGGTACAACGTCCGCGTCCCGGCCGCCAAGCGCGGCACCTCCGGCATCTCCACGCCGGCCGGTGGGCGGACCATCCCGCTCGGCGACTTCGTCGTCGCGAAGCCGGGCGACTCCGTCCGGGACATCAACCGCCAGCTCGACCGGGGCAAGAACCTGCTGCTCACCCCGGGCGTATACGACATCGCGAGCAGCATCGAGGTGCGCCGGCCCGGCACGGTCGTGCTCGGCCAGGGCCACGCCACGCTCACCGCGGTGCACGGCGCAACCCCGCTCAAGGTCGCCGACGTGTCCGGCGTCGTGGTCGCCGGCGTCACCATCGACGCCGGGCTGCGCGAGTCGAAGGTGCTGCTGCAGGTCGGCAGGGGCGGTCACCACGGCAACCGGCACGGATCGTCCGACCCGACCACGCTGTCCGACGTGTACTTCCGCGTCGGCGGTCCGCACATCGGCAAGACGAACGTGGCGCTCGAGGTGAACAGCGACAACGTGCTGATCGACCACACCTGGGTGTGGCGGGCGGACCACGGCGTCGAGGGCTTCACCGAGGGCGTGAACGGTGACACGGACCGCTGGCGCACCAACACCGGCCGGTATGGCGCGATCATCAACGGCGACGACGTGACCGCCACCGGGCTGTTCGTCGAGCACTTCCAGCGCTACAACACGACCTGGAACGGCGACGGCGGCACCACGGTGCTGTACCAGAACGAGTTGCCGTACGACCCGCCGACGCAGGCCGACTGGATGCGCGGATCGGTCGAGGGCTACCCGGGGTACAAGGTCGGCGACCACGTGCGTACCCATCGGCTCTACGGCGCCGGCGTGTACGTCTTCAACCAGAACAACCCGTCGATCCACACCGAGAACGGCTTCGAGGTGCCGAACCGTCCCGGCGTGCGGCTGCACCACATCATGACCGTCAACCTGAGCGCCGGCATCATCGACCACGTGGTCAACGGCATCGGCGCCGCGGCCGACACGTCGAAGATCGGCGTCCCCGTCTACGTCGTCGACTATCCCGCACCCTAGAGTTTCGTTCATGACGGACCTTCGCAAGTTGCTCGCCGTGTCGCCGGGTACGTTCCAGCTGGCGGACGTGGACCCACGTTCGACGCCGGGACTGCCCGGCGACAAGGCGGCGAAGAAGGATCCGAAGGCGTGGTCGGGGGAGCGGGTCGCCGAGATCGGTGTGGAGCTGGCCGCGTACCAGGAGAAGCTCTTCGCCGCGGCCAAGGAGGGTGACTCCCGCCGCCGGGTGCTGTTGCTGCTGCAGGCGATGGACTGCGGCGGCAAGGACGGCACGGTGAGCAAGGTGCTCGCCGCGATGAACCCGACCGGCATCGAAGCGGTCAGTTTCGGCGCGCCCACCGACGAGGAGAAGAGCCACGACTTCCTGTGGCGGATCGAGCGGGCACTGCCGCCGGCGGGGCACGTCGGGGTGTTCAACCGCTCGCAGTACGAGGACGTCCTGATCGTCCGCGTGCACGACCTGGTGCCGGAACCCGAGTGGTCGCAGCGGTACCAGCGGATCAACGACTTCGAGGCGGCGCAGGCGAGTGACGGCCTGACCATCGTCAAGGTGATGCTGCACATCTCGAAGGACGAGCAGAAGCAGCGGCTGCTGGACCGCCTCGCCGACCCGGCGAAGCGGTGGAAGTACAACCCCGGGGACGTCGACGAGCGCGGCCGGTGGGACGACTACCAGGCGGCATACCAGGACGCGCTGACCAAGTGCAGCACGCCGGACAATCCCTGGTACGTCGTCCCGGCCGACCGCAAGTGGTACCGGAACTGGGCGGTCGCCTCACTGCTGCGCGCGGCGATGGCCGACGTCGACCCCGGCTACCCGGCACCGGGGTACGACGTCGCCACCGAGCAGGCTCGGGTGGCCGCGACTTAGTCCTACTCCATGGCCGGCGGGGCCGGCTTGTCGTCGGTCCACCCGAGCTTGATGACCGATGTGTCGTAGTCCCTGCCTTCGAGGCCATAGCCCAGGATGGTGTAGTCCTCCGCGTTCAGGATGATGTAGATGTCGCCGTAGCCGAGAGCGATGCCCTTGCGCCCTGTGGCATCCTCCCGCTCGCCCAGGTTGCGGATCTCAGGGATCTCGGAAAGTACCGTGAAGGCGGCGGAGCGCAGCTCCGGGGTGGCCGGCGCGTACTTCAGCAGCTCCGTCATCATGACGTAGAGCGCGAGGGAGTCGCCGTTGTCGTCCCGGCCGGTCTCCTTCAGCTTGGCGTCGGCGGCCGAACGCAGCGCAACCGGGTCGCTCGGCAGCTTGGCCAGCTCGAACGGGTCCCAGAGGTTGTACACCTCGACGCGCCAGTCGGCGTCGACCTGCTGTAGATGGCCCGGTCGTGGATTTGTGGACAGGGCCATGGGGCGAGAGCGCGGCGATTTCACCGGCGGGTTGGGGACGCCCTCGAACTGCGTCGGCGATCCCGCGCGCTCCCACGCGGCCCGGTCCTCCGCCGACCACGGAAAGACGCCGAGGTTCTGCGTACCTGCCCAGTTCCCGTCCTTCGGATCCTTCGGCAGCCACGCTTCTTGGGCGTGGCGGCTGCCGATGCCGAACGTCTCACGTCCAGCCCTACCGTCCATGTACTCCTCGCGGCTCTTCGTGATGAGCAGGACACGCCAGTAGCGACCGCTGCCCGCCGGCTTGGCCGCCCGCTCCGCGGCGGCCAGCAGCAGCTGCGGTGCGGTCGCGTCGGGCCCGGGCGGAGCCGGTACCCCCTGGACGCCGGGTGTGGTCGGGCCGGCGGCCAGAGCGACGCCTGCCGCGACGACCGCCGCCAGGCCCCCCGTCGCCAAGGACAACCGCCAGGTCATCCTCTTGCGCGGCCGCCGGCCCGCGATCTCCTCATGCAACCGGCGGCGGGCTTCGTCGATGGCCGCGGCCGAGGGCGGCGGTTCGGACAGCAGGGACCGGATCATCTCGTCCATCAGGACTCTCCTTCGGTGCCGAGCGCCTCTCGGACGCTCTTGCGGGCGCGGTTGAGCCGGGAGCCGACGGTCCCGGGCGGCACGTCGAGCGCTGCCGAGACCTCGGCGTAGTTGAGTTCGGCGACGGCGACGAGCAGCAGCACGTCCCGGTCGCGGGCGGGCAGTGCGGCGAGCGCCCGGCCGAGCGCCGGGCGCATCACGGCGGCCGCCGCCCGATCGACGGCGGCCTCATCGGCCGTCGCCGGAGCGTCGATCGGGATCTTGGCCAGTGCGCGGTAGCGGCGTTCCTCGTCGCGGTGCTGCCGCCGGATCAGGTTGGTGGCGATGCCGAACAGCCACGCGCGTACGCTGCCGCCGGCCTGGGCCCGGTAGCGGTCGCGGGTGCGGAAGGCGACCAGGAACGTCTCGGCGGCCACGTCGTCGGCGCGCTCGCCACCGAGCCGGCTCGCCGCGTACCACCGGATGTCGGGGTGGTACCGGTCGAACAGGGCGGCGAACCGGTCCGGGTCGGCGCGGGACGCGTACAGGTCGCTCGCGTCGGCGCCGGCCGTGTCGGCGAGCGCGGTCACGGATATCTCACGAGGAGGGCCTCCAGGCTCCCGGTGGGTCACGGACAAGCATGAATGCCCGATCGCCCCGCGCACCTTCACGAACCCTCGGCCGCCACCCCGCCGGGTCAGAAGAGGGAGAGCTGCCCCGGGGTGGGGTCGCGGCGGCTGGAGAGGCTGCGGCGGAAGACCCAGGGGCGCAGCTCCGGCGGCTGGTCGTCGTCCCGCGCAGGCGGCACGTTGCCGACCAGCGCCCACAGGGACGGGCCCAGGTTGATGCCCCGATCGCGCAGTGCCTTGCGCATGGTCAGGTAGTGCAGGGGGAGACGGGCGTCGTCCAGGTCGGGCAGCGGCAGGTCGTGGCGCATGCGCATCAGGCGGCGGTTGCGTTCCACGATCTCGCGGACGCCCGGCGCCCCCAGATGCTCGGCCGCCTGCTCGCCGACCACGTCGCACACCGCCCGGCGGTCGCCGCGATCCAGCGCCGCCCAGACCGCGTCCACCGAGCCGAAGGTGCCCAGCAGACGCGCCGCGGTCGCCGCGCCGAAACCCCGCACGCCGTGCAGGTTGTCCGACGGGTCGCCGCGCAGCGCGGCGAAGTCGCGATACTGACCCGCCGCGACCCCGCACACCCCGTGCAGGCCGTCGGCGTCCACCAGCACCGCCTCGTCGAAGCCTCCATTGCGGACCCGCAGCACCGACGTCGTCTCGTCGATCAGCGCGAACGCGTCGCGGTCGCTGGTCATCAGCACCGACCGCCAGCCCGCCCGGCGCGCCGCCGCGGCGGAACTGGCCAGCACGTCGTCGGCCTCCCACGACGGCACGACCACCGTGCACACCCCGGCCGCCCGCAGCAGGTCGGGCGCCCCGGCGATCTGCTCCGCGAGCTCGGCCGGCTTCTCGGGACGCTGCGCCTTGTACCCGTCCCACTCGAGCTTGCGGGCCGACGACTCGGGGCAGTCGAACCCGACCAGCACCGCGTCGGGCCGCAGGTGAGCGGCGGCCCGGGCGACGTGGCCGACCAGGCCGCGCAGCGCCCAGACCGGCCGCTCACGGTCGTCGAAGATCTGGTCGCCGATCCCGGCGTGATAGGCCCGATGGACGAGGCTGTTGCCGTCCAACACCAGCAACAGAGGACCCGGGAACGACACGGGCAACAGAATACGCCGCGCCACCGACATCCTTGACGATGAGCGAACACCTCAAGGTGCTCACCCCGGCCGGCGGCTGCTGGGCGGCACCTTCGTCACGATGGCGCCGCAGGATCGCGCCGAGGCGCTGGCCGGCAGCCCGACCGAGACGGTCCTGCCGCTGAGCTTCGACCCGGCGCTGGAGCTGGTCGTCGACCCCGGTCTGCTCACACATCCGGAGATCTACTTCAACGCCGCCCGGCTGGACCGGTCGCTCGCGCTGAACACCGAGGACCACATCCGCGTGGCCGATCCCCGGGTTCACCCGATCACGTGAGGGTGAGCAGCGCGCGGCCGGCCAGTCCGACACCGACGAGCACGATCAGGGCCGCGGTGACCGGCGGCAGGGCCGTGCCGAGCCGGTCCAACCGCGGGAATCGACCCTCGATCCGGTCGCGCGCCTTGATCAGCAGCAGCCCGGCGGCGGTCAGCGTCGCGGCCATGCCCAGGCCGTAGGCGAGGACCAGGAGCACCCCGAAGACGGTCCGGCCCAGCGCGGCCGCGCCCAGCAGCACGATCAGCGCGGACGGGCTGGGCACGAGCCCGCCGGCGATCCCGAGCCCGGCGATGCTCCACCGGCCGGGCCGACCGCCGTCATGGTGGTGGTGGTGATGATGATCGTGATGATGCTGCTCATGGTCGTGACTGTGCTCATGATCGTGACGGTGCTCATGGTCATGACGGTGCTCCGCGGACCCACGCCGGCGTAGGGCGGTCACCAGCGCCGACGTGCCGATGGCGGTGACCAGCACGCCGCTGGCCACGCCCA
>Ga0307416_100002872_pt1 | contig 10034 bp, 8 predicted proteins | sample DK1Cmetagenome_2_FD_203821 | JGI IMG/M metagenome (GOLD analysis project Ga0307416, IMG submission 203821) | Maize rhizosphere microbial communities from greenhouse at UC Davis, California, United States - DK15-C-3 | ecosystem: Host-associated > Plants > Roots > Rhizosphere > Soil | place: USA...
CATGATGAGATCATAGGCTTCTTGAAATCGCCCGCGCGATTCTTCGGGATTCACCCCGTACCACACATACTCCGCAGGAATGCCGCGCACGAACCCCGCGATTAACCGGCCAGTCGAAAGGCAGTCGACCATCGCGTATTCTTCGGCAACGCGCACCGGGTGATCGCGCAGGGGAAGAATATTCCCGAGCACGCCAATTTTGATTCGCTTGGTTCTCTGGCTCAAAGCCGCAGCGATGAGATTTGGCGACGGCATGGTGCCGTAGGAACTGTAGTGATGCTCATTGAAAACAACGCCGTCCAGGCCAAGCTCTTCACAATAGGTCATTTCGTCTAGGTGTTCGGCATAGTTGGCGGCGCCCTTTATCGGATCAAAAAAATTGCTTGGCACCGGCGTGCGCGGCGCGTCTTTGGGAACGTGGGGATAAGCGAGGAGATCAAAATTATATAGCTTCACGTCTTCATTTTCTCCTTAGGGACAACGCTCGGATGCTAACATTGCACTCCAGGAGCGTCAAATCAGACTGCTGAAAAGCCTCATAGGCTTCGTTTCGCTAGTCCGACTCGCTTCAACGTACTGCAGCGTACGCCTCAGCTCGTCCGACTTCGCGCGCCTCGACTTTGAGAGCTTTTGAGCAGCCTGTAAGAGAGTTTTCAACACTCGGATAAGACAATTGTTGGCAATAGGAGCGCTATTTCACATAACCTTCTTTGATCAGCTGATCGACAATACTGGTATCGATAAACGACGCCGGATCCGCGCTTGCCGCCTTTGGAGTGTTTTTTTTGATGGCTTCCAAAGTGGTGCGAATGGTTTCAATCTTGGGTCGCGGGCTGACATCGACCCAATTTCTATACATGTTGTAAGCGTACTCGGTTTCTTCGCGGCTGCGGCCGAGATACGGCGCCATGTAATTAATTGTCTTTTCTTTCTGTTCGAAAAAAAACCCCATCGCCTCAGCCGTGGCTCTCATGAAGCGCACCACGTTGTCGCGGTTGCTTTTCAAATACGACCGCGGCAGCAGCTCGCCGTTCTGTTGCCATGGGATGCCCAATGCCGGTAGCGCGAGCAGCATTTCATAGCCGCGCTTTTCGGCGATGAGATCGAAGGGTGGGGCGAAGATGCCGAACTGCACATCGCCCTTTTCCATGGCGGCAAGAATACTGGCGGGGTCCGCGCTGGAATGCTGGACCAGTTTTACATCCTTTTCCGGATCGATCTTCAATCGGTTTAACGCAAATCTCAGAGCGGTGTCGGGGATGGTGCCGAACGGCGCGCCGACATGGCCGGTCTTGCCTTTCAGATCGGCGATCTTCTTGATGTCTTTCTGCGCCATGATCTTATAGGGAAAAACATTGACCCACGAACCGACCAACACGAACGGCGGAGCGCCTTCGAGCGTCGCCGTGACAAAAGCCGCGGCGCCTGCTCCGGTCGCCATCTGCATGCTGCCGCCGAGCATGGCCTGAACCGCGGCGGTGGTATTGGTTTTAACGATAGTAACGTCCAGTCCGTGCTTCTTGTAGAGGTTTTCTTTTTCGGCGATGACAAAAAGACCGGCGCCCGGATTGATGCCCGCCTGGCCGACATTCATCTTCGCTCCCTGGCCCAAGCTGTCCGAGATCCCAGATGTCAGGATCAGAAGAGTCAGCGTTACCAACTGTAATGAAATCCTTGCTGCAGTCATCGATCTTCCTCCTGCGTTGAATCCGCTAGCACCTGCTTACTTTTGCGGCTTCCATTTTTCCAAACGCTGCTCGAGCGCTTTCAGCAGCTCGTTTAAAGTGGCGCCGAGAGCCGCGATGATGACGATCGGAACGAACATCGCCGACATCTGAAAGCGTTGCGCCGCCACTGAGCTCAGATAGCCGAGACCGGTCGCCGCGCCGTATTGCTCGGCGACGACGATGTAGACTAGTGCACGGCCCAGCGCCACCCGCATGCCCGCGACAATGTAGGGAAGCGATCCCGGAACCGACACTTTGAGAAAAATAGTGCTGTCCTTGGCGCCGAAGGCTCGCGCCATGGTAATCAGACGATGGTCCGTGTTGGCGATGCCGACCATGGTATTGATCAGGATCGGAAACACGGCGGCGAGAATCGTCATGATTATTTTCGATATCGGTCCCAGGCCGAAAACCATGATGATCAACGGCAATAACGCGATCAGCGGTGTGGCGTATATCCCGGAGAGCAGCGGATCAAAAGCCTTGCTGAGGCTCCGATACCAGCCCATCGGAACTCCAATGACCACCCCAAGTAGCACCGAGATCAGAAAACCGATGGAGAAATTGGTCAGGCTGAAGCGCATGTGCTCCCAAATCGAGCCGTTGGCGAAAAGCTCGTAGCCTTTGGCGAGGATTTGCGAAAACGGCGGGAAATAAAACGGGTTGAGAATGTGCGTGCGGGTTGCGATTTCCCAGGCTAGAAAAAATATGACGATGCCGATGATCCCAAGCCAGTTGTACGCAACCTCACGCAAGCGCGCCAGCCACAGATTAGAGGTGGGCGGATGCGCCTCATCGATGGGCACGACTTTCAACGATTCTTGTTCCTGCCTTGACGTAGCCGGCTCCTTTGCTCGTGATCATCGAATCTATGTGTCACGAATAGCGACTGTCAAGCATCAGCGCATCCTGTATCAGCTTGATCATGACGAATGCCTCTTGCAAATGGCGCCGCTCCAAAGTCGATAGCTCTGCTAGGACGATCACATGATCAAGGGGCTGTTTATGACGATAAGCAGTGAGTTGCCGGCGCAGCCGCAGGTGCAGGAGAAAAGAAAAAATCTCGCCCAGCGCGCGAGCATTCTCCTCAGTGAGGAGCGAACCCGACGCGCCGGCCGCTTCTAGTCTTGCGAGGGTGGAGCGCTCATGTGAACCGGCGCACAGCGCAGCGGCGCGCGCCAAAGCTACGATCGGCCCGATGCCGCCTTTTTTCAGATCCACTTTGCCGTTATCGGTGCGAATCCTTTTGAAGAAGCCTAGCGGCGGTCGAAATTCAAGCGCTCCGCGAATCAAGTGCCATAAGAAAAGCTTTTCACGGCGCGCGCCCGCAAGTGTTTCTTCCAAAGGCGTCAAAGAGAGATCACCGGCTACCGCGCGGAAGTCGAAGAAGATCGCGCTCTCTAACAGCGCTTGCGGTTCGGGCCTCTGTATATGGCGGATAAAAAGCGCTTGCCACTCGTCTAACGGCTTGCACCATTTGGTTGCCATGTACCCGCCGGCGCAAGGCGGAAAACCGACTTGGATCAGCGCCTCCACAAGATAGTTCGCCAGGGCTGCGAAGTAATTTTGTGTCGCTGCAGATTCGCTCTCATAGACCAACGCATTGTCCTGGTCGGTCAGTAAAGCTTGTTCCAATCGTCCTTCAGAGCCGAAGACGATCCATGCAAATGGCGCCGGTGGCGCGCCAAGACTCTGTTCGCCAAGGTAGACCAAGCGCCTTACCAGAGCATCATTGAGGCTGGAGACGATCCGGCCGATCTCAGTGGCCGACACACCGCCGGTGAAAAGCCTTTCGACCAACGCTGCAATCTCGCTCGCATAATTCCCCAGTGCCGACGGGTCTTGGAGTTGATCCAAGGTGCGCCGGAGATACAATGGGTTGTTGATCTGGTGATGCAGAAGATCGGTGCCGCTGATAACGCCGGTAATCGATGCCGCATCGACAACGGCCAAGTGGTGAATGTTATTCTCCAGCATGAGTTGTAAAGCCGCGAAGATCGGCGCGTTGGCATCGATTGTCTTCACCGGCCGTGACATTACTTGACTGACACGCGCATCCGGAGCGAGCCCTGCCGCCAACACGCGGCCGCGGAGATCGCGATCGGTGATAATCCCGGGCAAATCGCCTGCGACCAGTACCGAGCCGATTCCGGCTTCTTGCATCGTCGAGGCCGCCGCTGCGACGGACGCATCGGGATCGATGAAGACCGGCGCCCGCTTGATCAGATGCTTGACGGGCAGATTTAGATTATACGCGGAATCGGTGAGGAGAGAGGCGGACATTTAATCAGCTAAAGCGACTGTGGCGATGGACCGGATATCAGTCTGGTCAGCGCGACCGCAACCAGCCACAGCACTCCGTAGAACATCAAGGCGATCCATCGCAATCGCTGTTCAGGCACATCGCCCGAAAGCCAAACTCTGACGGGTCGAGTAAGCGGCCCGGTCAATACCGAGAAAAACCAAAGAACTTTATGTTCGGGTCTTGTGATGATCCGCGACACCAGAATATGCAGCATCAAATAGAATAGGGGGATGAAACAGATAAAGCGCAGGAGGACGACCAGCTGCAAGACAAATCGGTTCATAAAAAGTCCACGCGAGGTCTCCTCGTCCCTCGCCTGGACACAACTCTACCGTGCGCCGATCGGGATCCCGCGACCTAATGGATCGGAGGTTATAGCCTGCCCGGATTTGGGATAACGAACGCTCGCCACCAGATCCTGAACAGGTTTGGGTGGCGCCTCGGTTAAGAGCGACACGATCCAGATCGTCAGGAAACCTACCGGCAGTCCGAAAACCGCCGAGGCAATCGTCTGGGTGCCAAACCATGAAACGCCGTAGAAGCGGCTGCCGATCATATAGTACGCGGTGACCGCGAGACCGACGATCATGCCGGCGCAAGCCCCGGCTTTATTGGCGCGCCGCCACCAGATGCCCATGACCAGAGCGGGAAAGAAGGAGGCGCCCGCCAAGCTGAAAGCCCATGCGACCAGCTCGACTATAATGGCGACACGGAAAGTTGACACCCAAGCCGCTACCAGCGCAGTTATTACCAGCAAAACCTTCGTGATCATGAGTCGTTTGGCCAAGGACGCTTTGGGATCGATGACGTTATAGTAAAGATCGTGTGAGAAGGCGTTGGCAATGGTCAACAGCAAGCCGTCTGCCGTAGACAGCGCCGCCGCCAGTCCGCCGGCCATCACCAGGCCGGTGATGACAAAAGGCAGGCCGGCGACCTCCGGCATCGATAAGACGACGAAATCGGTGGATTTGACCACGAAGTCCGCCCACTGAACGATGCCGTCGCCGTTTTTATCGATGACATCGAAAAGACCGGCGGGCTGCCAAAGCGTTACCCAACGCGGCAACTCGGCAATCTGCGTTCCGACCAAGCGCGCGTAGATAACAAACCGGGCGAAAGCCGCATAGGCCGGCGCGGTGAAATAGAGCAGGAAAATAAAAAACAGCGACCAGGCCACCGATGTCCGCGCCTGGCGCACGGACGGCGTGGTATAATAGCGGGTGAGAATATGGGGCAGGCCGGCTGTGCCTACCATCAGACAAAAGGTCAACGCCAGAAAGTTCCACATGCCGACACCGCTCGGTACCGTGAGATAACGCCCTATGGTGGCATTGTCGCTGGCTGCGGGGGCGGTCGCCTGCTGGGTGGCGAGCTTAGCCGCCGCCTTGAGTTTTTCAGCAGTCTCCTCATCGACGTTGCCTGCCTTGAGCTTGGCGTTGGCCTGCTCTGCCTCTTTTGCCCACAGCGCGCGGCTCTCCTTCTCTCTGGCATCCCGGGTGATCTCGATGGCTTTGGCATTATTGGTCTGCAGCAGTCGGCCGTACGTCAGCTCGGGTATAGGAATCGCAAAAAGTTGGTACGACAGATAAACTACCGGCACCAGATAGGAAACGATCAAGATGATGTACTGAGCGACCTGGGTCCAAGTCACCGACTTCATCCCGCCTAACACCGAACAAAACAAGACGCCGATCAGGCCAACGAAGACGCCAATATTGAAGTCCAAGCCGATAAAGCGCGAGACAATCAGACCGACGCCGGTCACCTGGGCGATCAGATAGGTGAACGAGCAGGCGATCGCAGCGACGACGCCAATGATCCTGGCGAAATTGCCGCCGTAACGCGCGCCCAGAAAATCCGGAATGGTATAGGCGCCGAACTGGCGCAGGTAAGGGCCGAGAAAGACAGCGAGTAATAAATAACCGCCGGTCCAGCCCATGACGTAAGCGAGGCCGGCGAAGCCTTGAGCCGAAAGCGCCCCAGCCATCGAGATAAACGAAGCGGCCGACATCCAATCGGAACCCGTGGCCATGCCGTTGAAGACCGCGGGAACACCCCGTCCGGCGACATAGTATTGGTCGGGGTTAGAGGTGCGGGTGATTATACCAATGACGATATAAATGCCCAGCGACAAACCCATGAAGATCCAGCCGATCCATCGAGGCGGTAACCCGAAGAGTTGCTCGGCAATGCCGATTAGAATGGTGACGGCGAGAAAGGACAATGTATAGAGTCCGAAGATTTTGCCCAGGCTCATGCTGCACCTCCTTCGTCGATGCCGTATTCCCTGTCGAGTTTGTTCATCAGATAGGCATACACCGCAATCTCAATGACGAAGATCGCCAGCGATCCCTGCGCTGCCATGTAGTAGCCGAGCGGAAATCCTAAGAACGAGAACTGATTTAGCCAACCCGCCCAGAGACCGGAGATAAGGTAGGTTACGACGAACCAAATGACTAACAAAATCGTGGTCAGTTTGATGTTGTAGCGCCAATACGACTTTCGTTGCTCCTCCGTGAGATCAGCCATTGAGCACCTCCTCGATGCTAATCGTTTTCTGTCCCTTGAAGCCAGACTGGTCATAGCGGCAGATGTAAGCACGTCAAAGTGCACCCGTGCACCGGGTATCACACTTTGGGGAGGGAAATCTTCACTGCGGAAAGCCTTTGGAGATGGCCATGCGAAACGCAGTGAACGGGCTCTGCACGGCTTGTAGCAAAGGCTGCAATGATGTGTCAAATGAATATTTATAGAAGAACCGACAAGTATCTACGAATGATGCAGTTAATTTCTAACTGATCAGTTCTCGCGAAGGAGTGAGAGATCGATGAAAAATCCGCGCTACGATTACAGTCCCATCATCACTCGAGAAAAAATAGTTTGGCCCAACGGTGGCCGGATCGCCCTCTGGGTGGCGCCTAATATTGAATACTTTCATTTCGACATGCCGATCCGCGGCTCAGGCAGCAATCATAAGCCGGACGTGCCGGGCTATACGCTGCGGGACTATGGATCACGGGTGGGCGTATTCCGGATCATGAGTGTGCTCGATAAATTTGGCATTCGCGCCAGCGTTCTGCTCAACGCCGAAGTCTGCGAACACCATCCGGAGATTATTGCAGAAGGCAATAAACGCAACTGGGAATGGCTCGGGCACGGTTTGACCAACAGCGTTTCGATGCTGGATTACTCGGCTGATGAAGAGCGTGGAATCATCCACAAGGTTAAAGGGATGATCACGGCATCGACGGGCAAAGAGCCGAAAGGCTGGTTAGGTCCCGGATTGGGCGAGACATTCGACACGCCGGATCATCTCGCCGCCGAAGGGTTTGAATACGTTTGCGATTGGGGCAACGACGAGCAGCCTACGCCGATGCGGGTGAAGACAGGCCGGATGATCGTCGTGCCCTACGAGCTCGGCGTAAACGACATCCGGGTCTTCAATCGCGAGAACCACACGGCCGAACAATACTACCGAATGGTGTGCGATCATTTCGACAGGCTTTACCTCGATAGCGTTTCCGGTGGCCGGGTGCTATGCCTGCCGCTGCATCCGTTCGTCATCGGCCTGCCGTTTCGAATTTCATATCTGGAAAAGGCGCTCGACTACATTTGCTCTCATAAGGGTGTCTGGCGCACAACCAGTGGAGAAATCGCCGACTGGTATTATAAGAACTACTATAAAGATCCGGGAAAATTGGCTTAGGAATGCGGCGCCGACGCCACCTCATGTGTGGTGTTGCGGCGTGGATCCGCAACCGTGATCAGACTTAGTCCGAAGCTTTCTTAGTAATATTTGATTCTGTCTCTTCGATCTTTTCCAGGACCTTTTCCGGATCAACATCTTTCTCCAGTTCCGCGAGCTCCGGATGGTCGGATGCGGCTTCTATTCCCATGCGTTCGGCTATGTTGGTGACGAGGCTGATCAACCGGGTTACTTCGTGTTCAGCCAAAAGACTGATGTGCAGGTCGAGATCGGCGCGACGGTCGGCCTGTGCCGCCATTCGATTCTGCGTGATCAGTACGAAGGTCGAAAGAAAAATCGCTTCGACTGATGCAAACATTGCCAGAACAACAAAAGTCGGATCGAACGTCGGTAGCGGTGTCCATCCGAGATTAACAATGATCCAAACGCTGAAGCCGATTAAGTGTATGTAGACAAAAATCATGCTGCCGGCAAAGCGGCTTATTGCATCCGCTATCCGGTCTTGAACGCCTTTTGTCTTTTCTTCCTGGTTGCGCCGGGATAGTAAGGCTTGAATGTTTCTCTCAACCACATCTGCCATATCGCCGGGTTCGCGGGTTATGTTTTTGCTCATGGGTTCTACTTCGATAGGTAAATGGTTGGTTTAGTGCGCCGTGGCAAAGTGAGTATTCAAGATTCTAACTCCTCTAGGTCATTTAGCTACCCCTGGGCCGTTGGTCGGCATCATGTAACCCGTTTAATTTCTATGACGCGGCCAAAAATGGTCGAGACATTGGCGTAGAGTAGGGGTCGACTTTAACTTGTTGCTCGCCCCGTGATATCCATCGAAAATAAAGCATCGATTGAACAGGAGACCGATTATGACTGATGGTCGAGAAAAGAAGTTTGCCGTGGAAAACATCGAACGCAATAGTGAACCGATTGCGCTCTTGTGCGACAACATCTTTTACTTCGCCGAGCTCGGCATGCAGGAGTTCGAGACCTCCGGCTTGATGATTAAGATCCTCGAGAAAGCCGGATTGACCATCGAGCGCAATCCATCCGGAATGCCGACGGGGTTCTTAGCCAGCTACGGTTCGGGTAAGCCGGTGATCGCGTTGCACACGGAGTTCGATGCGACTCCGGGATGCTCGCAAGCGCCCGGCGTGCCGGAGCCGATGCCGATTGTCGAGGGCGCTCCCGGACATACCGAGGGGCACAACGTCAACGGCGCCGTGATGATCGGCGCGGCCTTGGCGATCAAAAAAACCATCGATGAGTACGGCATCAAGGGCACACTGAAAGTTTTCGGGGCCCCTGCGGAGGAGCAGCTAGTTAGCCGGCCATATTTTGTCCGCGATGGCTATTTCAAAGATGTCGATGTGGCGCTGCACGATCATATCGGCAAAGAGCTTGGCACCGTCTACGGCGTGCGACAGTATGCGCTCATTTCCGCTGAGTTCACTTTCAAAGGACAAAGCGCCCATGCCGCCACCGCGCCGTGGAACGCGCGCGATGCTTTGGATGCGGCGGTGCTGATGGATATCGGCTGGGATAAGCTGCGAGAGCATCTGGAGCCGACCCAGCGCAGCCATCGGGTCATCACCAATGGCGGCGATCAGCCCAATGTCATTCCCAATCGCTCGACGATCTGGTGGTTTTTCCGTGAAGCCACGGCTGAGAAGACCCGCGCTTTGTTTGAAAAAGCCAAGCGTGTTGCCCAAGGCGCGGCGCTGATGACCGAGACCTCCTACGATGTCAATGTCCTGAGCGCGGTCTGGCCGACCCGGGCCAATCGAACGCTCGCGGAGGTAATTCAACGAAACATAGAAGAGATCGGCATGCCGCAGTGGACAGAAGGCGAGCAGAAGTTAGTCCATGAGGTTCAGACCAAAGTGAAGGCAAAGCCAACCGGCATGCCCACCAAGATTGCATCACTCAAAGAATGTGTGCAATCGGTCTCCGCCAACGATTCCGGCGAGGTCTCGTGGGTGGTGCCGACGGGATTGATCAGCTTTCCCTCGAATATTCCCGGCGTGTCGTACCATCACTGGTCCGCCGGCGTGTCTCTGGCGACGTCGATCGCGCACAAAGGCGCGGTGGCCGGAGCGAAAGCGATGGCGTCATCGGCTATCGATTTGTTGCTGGATCCGAAAATTGTTGTCAAAGCCAAGGAAACCTTCAAGCAAGAAATCGGCGATGTCGAGTATCGACCCTTACTGCCGCCCGACCAAAAACCGCCGCTCGATTTGAATCGAGATTTGATGGAGCGGTACCGGCCGAAGATGCGTGAGCATTCTTTAAAAGAGAGGCCGGA
>Ga0307416_100002873_pt1 | contig 10032 bp, 7 predicted proteins | sample DK1Cmetagenome_2_FD_203821 | JGI IMG/M metagenome (GOLD analysis project Ga0307416, IMG submission 203821) | Maize rhizosphere microbial communities from greenhouse at UC Davis, California, United States - DK15-C-3 | ecosystem: Host-associated > Plants > Roots > Rhizosphere > Soil | place: USA...
AGGCAAATCCGTCGGCCCCATCGAATGTGATCGACAGATCGCCAGCCTGGTCGGGCAGGAACTCGATAAAGTTGGCGCCCAGGCCCCAGGGCGCGCGATTCGCGAGCTGGTTGGTACTGGCCGGGACGGCCACAGCAACCGGATAGGACGAGTGCCGGGCTCGGATGAACAGTCGGCTGGGCCGGGTGATGACGGATGCACCATCGCTGGTAAAATCCGAGATGTCCAGCAGGTATTCCGCGGCCGCAAAAGTCTTCATGGCCTCCCAGGATCCCTTGAACGCGGCGTCGAGGACCGCGTCCGGGGTACTCTTCGTCTTCGCCTGAAACCAGATCTGTCGGGTCACGTCTACGCCGTAGGTCTCACTGAGATAATTCATGAAGAACGCCGAGCCGTAGACGTAACGGTTGAACACCGGCAGGTCGGGATTGACCAGGAAGCTGTTGATGTACCAGCGCCAATCGTTGATGCCGTCGTATACTGCGTCTTCGGCCCAGGTCGCGTGCGACTCGAAGAGCCAGCCCGACTGGTAGACGTTGATGTTGAACTGAATGGCATGCATGAACTCGTGGGCCTGGGTAACCCTCAAAGCGCCGGCGCGGATCACCTCATTCCCGGTCACGTCTACGTCGTTGGGGGGAAAGTTCTCGGCAAAGTCATTCTCGATTATGATGTAGGCGGATGCCGTACCGAGTGCCACCGGGCTGGTTTGCTGGAGGACGACGTTGTCCGCGTAGGTGACACCGTAATATGAGCGCAGGTCCCGGTAGTAGACATGAAACTTCTGCGCTGGTGTGCCCACCGGAGTAGGATATTTCAGTTGCACGATCTCACGCTCCCACACGGTTTCCCAGCTCTCGGCTGCGGCATCGATGAAGTCCGAGATGCCGTTGCGATCGGCGTCCTGGGCGGGCACGGCCTCATTTCCCTGGCTGGTGTAATGCAGCACGAAGTGTGGGGTGGTGACGGTTTCGTTCAACTGGGACAATCCATTGGCCCGGATGTCCAGGATCTCCTGCTTGGTGGCAGCAGAGAGCTGATCCCAGTCCCGCGCCATCAACACCATGGAGTAGGTCGCGTCCTTTCCTTTCTCGGCTGATCGGTACTTGCTGGGCAGCTTGCCGGGGAGGGACACCGCGTATTCCCGGTACCTGTTCACGTTATTCTTGTCCAGTAGTCCGGCTGCGTAATCCTCCTCGATCAGATCCAGCGAACTCTTACCCCCGGCGTTACCGCCACCGGCGAGGGCGGGACCCGACGCAGGGGGAGATGAAGGACCCGCTGGGTTCTCCTGCTGGTCCATGCAGGCTCCTGCTGTTAATGCACACAACGCTGCTGCCACGAGATAACGGCGTGAGCTGTCAGCCACGGGAACCTCTTTGCTCTGGGAGTGGAGATATGGAGGGCGCTGCTATCCTTATTTGCACTCAAAGCCGGCTTTTGTCGAGGGGAGCTTATGAATATCGCATTTCTGGGGCTGGGCGCCATCGGGTGGCCCATGGCGGCGCACTTGGCTCAGAAGTATCAGCTCGCCGTCTACAATCGTACCACTGCCCGGGCCAGGGATTTCGCAGCGCGACGACCGGCACGGGTGGCGGAAACCCCAAGGAGCGCGGCTGAGGGTGCCGAGGTCGTCATCACGTGTCTGCCGACGTCCCGTGAGGTGGAGGCCCTGCTGGCTGGCTCGAATGGTTTGCTGGCAGGCCTGCGGCCTGGCGCGCTCTTCCTCGATTGCACATCCGGAGATCCGGCCACCTCACGACGGATCGCCGAGCGCCTGGCCGAGCAAGGAATTGCGTTCGCGGATGCCCCGGTGAGTGGCGGAACCAACGGCGCTGAAGCAGGAACCCTGACAGTAATGGTTGGGTGCGACGATGCCACCTTCAATCGGGCGCGGCCCGTGCTGGCCGCGGTCGGGAAGCGGATCGAGCACATGGGGCCGGTAGGGACCGGGCACGCCATGAAAGCGGTGAATAATGCGCTCCTGGCGGTGAACATTCTTGCGGTCGGCGAGGGCCTGGCGGCCCTGGTCAAGGCCGGAGTCCCCGCCCGGACGGCAGTGGACGTGCTGAACGCCTCGAGCGGACGGTCCTTTGTGAGTGAAGCGCTGGTTCCGGAGCGAGTGCTGACGGGAGAGTGGCCCCGGACCTTCCGGCTGGCCCTGCTGGACAAGGATGTGGGCATCGCCGGCAGTCTGCTGCAGGAGGCCGACGTACCCGCGGCCCTGTTGGAACTGACAGGCAGGCTGCTGACGCAGGCACGGGCCGAGCTGGGGGAGCAAGCTGACTATCTCGAGGCAATTCGGTGGATCGAGGGGCGCGCTGGAGTGGAAATCAGAGGCTGAGTGCGGGCCCTTGCCGCCGGTGGGCTGCTTCGTTCAGTTTCCGGCGCCATGCACCGAACAATTCAATGAGCGAATGGGGCGCCACTCAGCGGGTTACAGCCCGGGTGGTGCTGGCCGAGGGCGTCGTCCTGGCCGGTGAGTTACACCTGCTGGCCGGAACAGCGTATCCCAGCGACAGTGAGACCCCGTTGGAGATGCTCAACCGGGATGACCCCTTCTTTGCCCTGACCCTGGCGGAAGGGGGGGTAGCGTTCGTGTCCAAGGCCCAGGTGGCCGTGGTCTCCTGTCAAAACCTCGAGCCGGCGGATGATCCCGACCGGATCTCGGCAGCCAAGCTGGTTGCGCTGTCGGTGGAACTGACGGACGGCGTCGAATACCGGGGCCGATCCTCGTTCGAGCTTCCGCCCAATCGGGCTCGGGCACTCGATTACATCAACGGCACTGGGCGTTTCTTCACCCTGGCCGCAGATGGAACCACTCAATACATCAACAAGTCCCAGGTACGTTTGATTCGCCCTCTCGATTGAGACTGCAACCGTGGCACGACTCGACAGATTGATCCAGGTCATGCAGGAACAGCGGGCAGAATCCCTCCAGCTCGCCGTTGGCAAGCCCGCATCCCTGATGCAGAACGGCTCGGTTCGCCCGATCACGCGGGAACCGCTGAGCGACGCACAGATCCAGGGGCTGGTGCGAGAGATCGCAACCGGTGACACCGCCTCTCAATTGGGTTCCTCAGGGCCCGTGGCCTTTGCGTACCGCTCACCCTATGGCGAGGTCCGAGTGGAGCTCAGTGCAGGCGCGAGCGGGGTGGCGGTTCTGCGGCCGGTAGCTCCTGCGGCGGCTCCCGCTAAGATGGCTCCGTCCTCTGCCCCGGCGGGATCCGCCGCCCCGCCTCCCTCGACTCCGCCCACAGCTCGTCTGTCGGCGGACCTGGCAGAGCAGCGCGCAGCGATGGACGCGCTGTTTCGAATCCTGGTGCAATCGGGCGCGTCAGATCTCCACCTTCGCAGTAACGAGCCCCCCATGCTTCGGGTCCACGGAGAGCTGGCCCGCCAGGACCAGCCGCCGCTCTCGGCCGAGCGGCTCGAAAGCATGCTCCTCAGCATCATGACGGCAAAGGAAGTGGGCGAGTTCCGCGATGGTGGCGACACCGACTGGGCCTACGAGATCGATGGCCTGGCCCGATTCCGCTGCAATGCCGGCCGCGATCGGTACGGGGCCATGGCGGTGTTCCGGGTAATTCCCAACCAGATCCGGACGGCGGAGGAGATGGGGTTGAGCCGTGAGGTGCAGAACCTCTGCTATCTCACCAAAGGCCTGGTGGTCGTGACCGGGCCGACCGGTTCGGGAAAGAGCACCACTCTGGCCGGGCTGGTGGATCTGATCAATCGAACCCGCACCGACCACATCATCACCATCGAAGATCCCATCGAGTTCGTCCATCCCAGCAAGAAGTGTCTGGTCACGCAGCGCCAGGTCGGGGTTCACACTCGTTCCTTCAAGCACGCGCTCCGGGCGGCGCTGCGGGAGGACCCCGACATCATCCTCGTTGGTGAGATGCGGGACCTGGAAACAGTCTCTATCGCCATCGAAACGGCGGAGACCGGACATCTCGTGTTCGGCACTCTGCACACCACCACGGCGGCATCCACCATCGACCGGATCATCGATCAGTTTCCGGCCGACCGGCAGTCCCAGGTGCGGGTAATGCTCTCGGAGTCCCTGCGCGGGGTCATTGCCCAGACGCTCTGCAAGAAGATCGGAGGCGGGCGGGTAGCGGCCCGCGAGGTGCTGCTTTCGATACCCGCCGTCTCGAACTTGATACGCGAGGGCAAGACATTCCAGATCCCCTCGATCATGCAGACCAACCGCAAAGGCGGGATGGTCACCCTCAACGACGCATTGCTGGAGCTGGTGGACGCAAAGCTGGTGGAGCCCAAGGAAGCCTACATGAAGGCGGTCGAGAAGGCCGGCTTTGCCGCGGCGCTCAAAGCCAAGCGGCACGACGTGTCATTCCTGGGAGAAGGATGACCGTTGGGCAGCCCGCCCATCCTCGTCCTGGTCAATCCGCAGGACATCGTCAACATCGCCAGCTCGGTGCGGATCGCCAAGAACTTCGGCATCAACCGAATGCGGCTGGTCAATCCGGAAGTCTTCGATCCTTACCGGATCGAGGGTATCGCGCACAACACGGCCGATCTGGTTGCCCGAATCGAAATCTTCGATTCGCTTGAACAAGCCATCGCGGACTGCGTCTTCACCATGGTGCTCACCGCGCGCGAGCGCGCGGCCAAACGCCGGGTCTTTCGCCCCCGTGACGCTGCCGCCGCGCTGGTTGAGTCCGCCACCGCCGGTCCGGTCGCCATCATCGCTGGACGGGAGGACAGCGGACTGACCAATGCGGAGCTGGACCTCTGCCACGCCCTGGTCACGATTTCCACCGATCCAGGCCACCGCTCGCTCAATCTGGCGCAGGCGGTGGCGATCATGGCCTATGAGGCCTGGAATGCCCGAGGCGGGGAAAGCGTGCCGGTGAAGCCGCCGCGGAATCAGGCGGCTCCGGCGACATCCGGCCAGCTGGAGGAGCTGTTTGCCGATTGGACCCGGGCGCTCTGGGCCATCGACTTCTTCAAGACCCGGCAACCGGACAACGTGATGCGCTCGTTTCGCGAAATCGTGTTCCGTGCGTCCCCCGACGGACGGGAAGCTTCACTGCTCCGGGCAATGGGAATCGAAGTAGTGCGGTTCCTGGACCGGGTCCACTCCAAGGAGTCCTGATGGGCCGCTCGAGTGCATACTGGAAGTCGAATCTCTATCTCTCCGAAGAGGTGGAGCCCGATCCCTCAGCTCCGCTTCAGGATCTGGCGCCGGCCCTGGCCAGCCGGTTTGGTCTGGTTCGTGATGGCCTGCTGAAGCTGCCTGGCGTGGCGGAGCAGGTCCGCTTCATGGGCCCGACCTGGCACTGGGCCTGGGAGTACGGCGTGGGCAACCGCAAGGTCTGTTGGCTGCACCTGATGAAAGCCAGTGTGGACGTGACCTTCACCCTCTCTGACAGCGATGAGAGCCGCCTATCGAAGGGGCCGAAGATTGCCAGCGTGCTAACCCGTGCTCTGGTCGAGGGACAACGCACTGGCCCAGTGAAGTGGTGCTGGCTGGAGCTGAGTGATCGCCGGTCCATCGACGCCTTTCTCAACCTGGCCCGGCGCAAGGTCGAATGGCTGGCCGAGCGACCGGCGCCCCGCCGTGCGCCCCGCCTGCATGGCGGCCGCAGTGGTGAAGCAAAAGAAGCCGACTGAATCAGTCGGATTACGCAACGCATCGGGTTGTGCAATGAAATGTCTGGACTATACTTCGGCGCGCATTTGGCCGGGGCGAGGCCAGGGTTTTCCTTAGCTGTGAGATGATGATGCGTAAGCTGGCATTCGTCGTCGGTGGCGTTGCAGCCGGAGGCTTGGCTGCTCTCCTCACGTTCGGCGCTGCTGGTCCTCGCGCACAGCAGACTTCGCCGCCTTCCGATTCTCTCCAAGCTCCTGTTGTCGCGGCCGCTGACAGCGGCCGCCTGCGTGGTCCCCGCCAGCCGATCTTCTTCCGCCACGACATTCACGCCGGGCAGTACAAGATTCAGTGTCAGTACTGCCACTATTCCGTCACCGTATCGCCTGAGCCAGGGATTCCATCGGTGCAGACCTGCATGGGCTGTCACCTGGTGATCGGAGGGCGGGACAGCTCGCATCAGGCGGAGATCAAGAAGGTCAGGCAGGCCTGGAGCGAGAAGAAGCCAATAGAATGGGTCCGGGTCCACTACCTCCCCCGGCACGCGCACTTTCCCCATCAGCGGCATATCAGGGCCCTGGGTCCCAACGCCTGCGGCACCTGCCATGGGGAAGTGCAGCGAATGCCCCAGGTCTTCAAGGTGAACAACGTGGATCGGATGGGTTTCTGCATCACCTGCCACACCGAACGAAAGGTGTCGCGGGATTGCTCGGTATGTCATTACTAGTCGAGAGTCGCGAGTCATCAGTCGTGAGTCGCGAGTGATCAGTCGAGAGTCTAGGGCCCGGAGTCAATGTCAGTCGCCTGAGCCGGCGCTGAGTCGACTCTCGACTCTAGACGACCACGCGGAGTTTGAATGGCTGAGGAATCCGGATCCACAATCGATCGCCGTCGCTTCCTGACGGTGCTGGGTACAACCAGTGCCGGCGCAGCGGCGCTGGGCGGCTGCTCGACCGACCGGGTGGAAAAGCTGATTCCTTACCTGGTCCAGGCCGAAGACCAGGTGCCCGGTGTCGCCACCTACTATGCCAGCAGCTGTACCGAGTGCACCTCCGGGTGTGGACTGCATGTGCGAACGCGGGAGGGTCGGGCGGTCAAGTTGGAGGGAAATCCGGAGCACCCCATCAACCAGGGAAAGCTCTGCTCACGAGGACAAGCCGCGCTGCAGGGCCTGTACAATCCGGGGCGCCTCAAGGGGCCCATGGGCCGGGGCGCCGATGGCAAGCTCCAGGAAATAACCTGGGACGACGCGATCGGCCGGCTTGCCGCCAAGCTCGGGCCGGCAGGGAACCGGGTCGTGGCCATCTCCGGCGCGGGGCGGGGCACGTTCTCCGATCTGCTGGCAGACTGGGTTGGTGCGCTGGGCGGCCGGGTAGTCCGGTACGAGCCCTTTGCATCGGAGGCGCTCCGGGCTGCCAACCGCCAGGTATTCGGCCTGGATCAGCTGGGCACGTACGATTTCGGCAAAGCCAGGCACATCGTTTCCTTCGGCGCCGATTTCCTCGAGTCCTGGCCAGGCTCGATCGAGCATCAGCGTGGGTTTGCCCAGTCGCACGGGTTCAGCGGGGCGGGTGTGGCCAAGTTCGTGTACCTGGCGCCCCGCCGGGATCTCACCGGGCTCAACGCCGACGAATGGTATCCCGTCCAGCCCGGCTCCGAAACCGCCTTGGCATTGGCTATGGCCAACGTGGTATCAGCTGAACGTGGCGGGAACGCGGGACTGAGGTCAGCGCTGGCCGCATTTACGCCAGAGATGGCTGCGCGGGAAACCGGGTTGTCTGCTGCGCTGATCGAGCGTCTGGGCCGGGAGTTTGCGGCTGCACGACCCAGCGTTGCCGTCGCCGGCGGCCTGGCGGTACAGCACGCCGGTGCGGCCGAGCTCTGCGCCGCGGTCAACCTGCTCAACTTTGTGGCGGGAAATCTGGGGCAGACGATCCGCTTCGGCGCCAATATGGAGAGCGCCGACGGGTACTCCGCACTCAACTCCCTGCTGGCCACTATCGACAGCGGGCAAGTGGCCGTTGCGTTGGTGCACGATGCCAATCCAGCGTACACCGTTCCCCGGGCAAGCCGATTTGCCTCCCGCTTTCAGAAGGTGGGGTTCAAGGTCTCAACCTCGATGTACCTGGATGAGACCGCCGCGTTGTGTGACCTGATCCTCCCCCAGCACCATGCCCTGGAGCGCTGGGACGACCTGAGGCCCCAGGCCGGCGTACACAACCTGATGCAGCCGGTGATGGAGCCGGTCTTCAACACCCTACCGGCAGGTGAAGTGCTGTTGCGGACGGCAAAGAAGCTGGGTGGACCGCTGGCCCGGTTCACGGCGCCCACCTACCAGGCGTACCTGCAGTCTCGCTGGCAGGCGCTGGCGGCGCAGCGGGGCGAGCGTGATTTCGCCGCCTTCTGGCACGGCGCGGTTCAGCGGGGTGGGGTCTTTGCCGAGGCGCCCCAGACCTCGGTCTCGCTGGCGCCCGGCGCCTCTCAGGTCAAGTACACTCGTCCCACGTTCGAGGGGACCGGGGAGCTGGTCTTCCTGACGTACCCCCACGGCATGTTGCACGATGGGCGAGGCGCCAACAAGCCGTGGCTCCTGGAAAATGCCGATCCGGTCACGAAGATCAGCTGGCATTCCTGGGTCGAGGTCCATCCCGATGTCGCCCGGAAGTTCGATGTCCGTAACGGGGAAATTCTGCGGGTCACGTCACCCCACGGCACGGTAGAGGCTCCGGTCTATGTCTACGCCGGGATTCATCCCAGCGTGGTAGCGATGCCGCTCGGTTTCGGACACACCGAATACGGGCAGTTCGCCAAAGGCAGGGGGGTCAACGCTCTCGACCTGCTCGGAGCACCACAGGCTGCGTTCCTGCCCTACGTCTCGACCCGGGTGACCATCGCCAAGACGGGCGATTACAAGAAGCTGGCCACCCTGGAAGGCACTCCACGCCAGCTGGGTCGAGGAATCGCCGAAGCCATTTCGCTCGATGCGGCGCAGAAGGGGCTCACGATCGAGCAGGCCTACATCGCGGAGGGCAGAGGCAAGCACGAGATCAACACCGAGGCCGAGCTCGAGGCGGTCAAGGGATGGAGTGCGGAGCAGGCGGAGGCCACGCAGTACGGCGACTACGCCGCAGCCAACCCGCGGTGGGGCATGGCCATCGATCTGGCCAAGTGCACCGGCTGCCAGGCCTGCGTTACCGCATGCTACGCCGAAAACAACATTCCCACGGTTGGCGAAGGGGAGATCCACAAGGGTCGGGAGATGACCTGGCTCCGGATCGAGCGGTATTGGGAAGAGGACCAGGCTCCCGGCGCCGGCGCGTCGGCTCGCTTCATCCCGATGCTGTGCCAGCACTGTACCAACGCACCCTGCGAGCCGGTCTGCCCGGTGTATGCTGCCTATCACACGGCGGACGGGCTCAACGGCCAGGTGTACAACCGCTGCGTGGGCACCCGCTACTGCGCCAACAACTGTCCCTACAAGGTCCGGTATTTCAACTGGTATAAGTACAACGAGATGTCGTGGCCTTCCCCGTTGCACCTCCAGTTAAACCCCGATGTGACGGTCCGGGCACGGGGTGTCATGGAGAAGTGCACCTTCTGCATCCAGCGTATCCGTGGAGCGCAGAACACCGCGCGGTTGGAGAACCGCCCGATTCGGGACGGGGAATTCACCACGGCGTGCGCCCAGGCGTGCCCCTCGGATGCCATCGTCTTCGGCAATGTCAATGACCCCGCGAGCCGGGTGGCGAGGGTGCGGAAGGAGAATCGGGGCTATCGGGTGTTGGAGGATCTGAATACTCGGTCCGCCATTACCTACCTCGCCAAGGTCGTGCTGCCGAGGGAGGCCTAATCGTGGCTGTTGTCGCTCAACCGCCGGCCGTGGTCGCGGAAGGTCACCCGACCGGGACCCATGCGGATGTCACCCGCGACGTAGTCGCGACCCTGGGTCCTGCCAGTCGGGGGTATGTCCTTCTTCTCCTCGGCGCGGTCGCGCTCTTTCTGATCGGCATTCTCACCTTCCTGGTGCTGATCAAGGACGGACTGGGCCACGCCGGCTATAACCCGCCGGTGTTCTGGAGTGTGTACATCACCACCTTCGTGTTCTGGGTGGGTATCGGCCATGCCGGTACACTGATTTCGGCCATCCTGTTCCTGTTCCGCTCGCCCTGGCGCACCGCGGTGTATCGCTCGACCGAGGCGATGACGGTATTTGCGGTGATGACGGCAGGGTTGTTTCCCATCATCCACATCGGGCGGCAGTGGATCTTTTACTGGTTGCTGCCCTACCCGAATCAGCGGTATCTCTGGCCCAACTTCAAATCACCGCTGATCTGGGACGTCTTTGCGATCTCGACCTACCTGACGGTCTCAACCACCTTTCTGGTGTTTGGACTTCTTCCCGATATCGCGGC
>Ga0307416_100002874_pt1 | contig 10032 bp, 15 predicted proteins | sample DK1Cmetagenome_2_FD_203821 | JGI IMG/M metagenome (GOLD analysis project Ga0307416, IMG submission 203821) | Maize rhizosphere microbial communities from greenhouse at UC Davis, California, United States - DK15-C-3 | ecosystem: Host-associated > Plants > Roots > Rhizosphere > Soil | place...
CGAGGCCACCCAGCCGGTCGCGGCCGCCCAGCCGGCCCCGGCCGACAGCACCGCCGAGATCACCGACCCCGCCGGGTCCGGCGAGCTTCCCGGCCAGGCGGCCGACGACCTGGCCGGGTCGCCCGACCAGGACGCCACCCAGCGCCTGGAGCCGGTCGGCGACAAGCCCGGCGCCGCCAAGCCCGCCGCCAAGGAAGGCAAGCCCGGGGCCTAGCCTCCGGGTCGGGTCCCGATCCGCCGCTCCTACAATGGCCGGGGCTCCACGAGGTGGTGGAGCCGCGGGACAGCTGCGGCGCCGGTGCGGCCGGTCGGGAGGAAGCAATGGAGCAGCGTTCGGTCGTCATCGTGGCCGCCAAGCGCACCCCGATGGGGCGGTTTCTGGGGGCGTTCGCCGACGTGCCGGCGGTCGATCTCGGGATCGTGGCGGCGCGGGCGGCGCTGGATGCCGCCGGGGTCGACCCGAGCGGGGTCGACGAGACCGTCGCCGGGCACGGCCGTCAGGCCGGGAACGGCCCCAACCCGGGGCGCCAGGTGTCGATCCGGGCCGGCGTGCCCGAGACCGTGCCCGCCTACACCGTCAACAAGGCCTGCGGGTCCAGCTCCAAGGCGCTGACCCTGGCCGCCGGCTCGATCATCCTCGCCGAGATCGACGTCGCCCTGGTCGTGGGCATGGAGAACATGACCCGCACCCCCTACCTGCTGCGGGGCATGCGCCGCGGCTACCGGATGGGCCCGGCGACGATCGAGGACGGCATGTCCTCCGACGGCTTCATGGACCCGCTGGCCGGCGAGGCCATGGGCGAGACGGCCGAGAACCTGGCCGAGCGCTACGCCGTCAGCCGCGAGGAGCAGGACGCCTTCGCCCTCCAGTCGCAGCGCCGGGCGGCCGAGGCCTGGGAGGCCGGCCGCTTCGCCGACGAGGTCGTCCCGGTCGACACCTTCGACGCCAGGCGGCGCACGGTCACGGTCGAGCGCGACGAGCACCCGCGGCCCGACACCACCCTGGAGGGCCTGGCCAGGCTCAAGCCGGTGTTCCGCGACCCGGGCACGGTGACCCCCGGCAACTCCTCGGGGATCTGCGACGGCGCCGCCGCCCTGGTGGTGATGGCCGAGGAGACGGCCCGGTCCCGGGGCATCCGCCCGCTGGCCAGGATCGCCGGCTGGGCCAGCGCCGGGGTCGACCCTCACATCATGGGCTGGGGGGTGGTCCCGGCCACCCAGAAGCTCCTGGCCAAGCTCGGCTGGGCCCTGCCCGAGATCGACGTGGTCGAGGTCAACGAGGCCTTCGCCGCCCAGGTCCTGGCCTGCGACCGCGAGCTGAAGTTCGACTGGGAGCGGACCAACGTCAACGGCGGCGCCATCGCCCTCGGCCACCCGATCGGCATGACCGGCGCCCGCATCGTCGGCGCCGTCGTCCACCAGCTCCAGCGCCAGGGCGCCCGCCGCGGCCTGGCCACCCTCTGCATCTCCGGCGGCCAGGGCATGGCCGTCGCCCTGGAGCGGGTCGACGCCTGAGCCCGTCCGGGCCCCTGGCCGGCCGATTGCGCCGGCCCGCGCGGGGCTGCTACGTTCCGGCTCTGGTCGCCGAGGTGGGAGGTCCGGAGTTGGTCACCGCCATCGTGCTGGTCACCTGCGAGGTCGACCAGACCCCCGAGACCGCCCAGGCGCTGGCCGACCTGGAGGGGGTCAGCGAGGTCTACTCGGTCGCCGGCGACTGGGACCTGGTCGCGGTGGTCCGGGTCGGCGACCACGACGACCTGGCCGCCACCGTGACCGAGCACATCCGCAAGGTCCACGGCGTGGCCGCCACCCGCACCCTGATCGCCTTCCGCACCTACTCCCGCCACGACCTCGACCGGATGTTCTCGGTCGGCTTCGAGTCCGGCCAGCCCGACTGACCGGGGGACGGCGCGGGATGCTGCGGCAAGGGGTCCACCGGTCCCGCGAGGCGGGAGGGCGGATCGCCATCACCCGCCGCTAGCGCGGCGGGAGCTCTCGACCCAGGCGTCGAGGGTGGCGCGGGCGCGACCCTCGTCGATGGAGCGGGCCGCGGCCTCCAGGCCGTCGGCGAGGCTGAGGGCGGCGTCGGCGGCGACCAGGGCGGCCGCCGTGTTCAGCAGGACCAGGTCGCGGGGTGGGCCGCCGTGCCCGGCCAGGATCTCCTTGGCGATGGCGACGTTGCGGTCGACGTCGCCGCCGAGCAGGTCCTCGCGGTCGGCGGCGGGCAGGCCCAGCTCGACCGGGTCGACCACCAGCTCCCTGACCCCGTCGGCGCTGACATCCAGCAGCGTCGAGGTGGTCGTGGTGGTCAGCTCGTCGAGGCCGTCGTGGCCGTAGAAGACCAGGGCGTGGTGGACGCCGGTGCGGCGTAGGACCTCGGCCATGATCGGGGCCATCCGCGGGTCGGCCACGCCCAGAGCCTGGTGGCCGGCCCGGGCCGGGTTGGTCAGGGGCCCGAGGAAGTTGAAGACGGTCGGCACGCCCAGCTCCCGCCGGGTCACGGCGGTGTGGCGCATCGCCGAGTGGAACACGGGGGCGAAGCAGAAGCCGATGTCGGTCTCGGCCAGGGTGGTGGCCACCCCCTCGGGCGGCAGGGAGATCGCCACCCCGAGCGCCTCCAGCAGGTCGGCGCTGCCGCAGCGGCCGGAGGCGGCCCGGTTGCCGTGCTTGGCCACCCGCTGGCCGGCGCCGACCGCGACCAGCGCGGCCAGGGTGGACACGTTGAAGGTGCCGGCCCGGTCCCCGCCGGTGCCGCAGGTGTCGAGCAGCGGGCCGGGCACCTCGAGGGGCGCGGCCGCGGCCAGCATGGCCTTGACCAGGCCGGTCATCTCGGTCGCGGTCTCGCCCTTGATGCGCAGGCCGGTGGCGAAGGCGGCGATCTGGGCCGGGGTGGCCTCCCCCGCCAGCACCGAGCCCATGGCCGCGCCGGCCTCCTCCTCGCTCAGGTCCTCACGGCGCAGGAGCGGCCCGAGCACAGCGGGCCAGGCGAACACGTCCGACACAGCGAACTCCCGGGTCACGTCGATGCTGTCGGCGCCAAGCCTAATCGACTCACGCAATACCGGGCGCCCCGGCCTCCAGGATGCCGAGCGCGGCGAGGCCCGACCGGTGGCCGGGAAGCATCGCGCGGGTGAGGGTGGCCTGGTGGCGGGCGGCCGCGGCCTGGGCGCGGTCGCCCAGGGCGGCCCAGGCCTGGGCCTCGTCGAGGGCCAGCTGGGCGGCGGCGGTGGTGGCCGGCGGGGCCAGGTCCTGGCCGGCGCGGGCCAGGTCGAGGGCGTCGTGGAAGCGGCCGTCGGCCAGCGCCCACGAGGCCAGCGCCTGGACGGTCCAGGCGGTCAGCTCGGTGTGCCCGGCCTGGCGGGCCAGACGGAGGGCCGTGTCCCGGTTGGCCTCGGCCGCCTCCCGGTGGCCGGCGTCGAAGCACAGCTGGGCGAGCAGCACCGACAGCCAGCCCGCGGCCACCAGCAGCCGCCGGCGATGCGCCAGCGTCAGCCGGCCCTCCAGCAGCCGCCCCACGTACCGCCGCTGCTCCAGCGCGGCCGGGACGAGCAGCTCCGGCGGCGTGCCGACGCGGCCCCGCGCAGCCGGGCCACCGCCCGCTCGACCCCGTCCAGCGCGGCCGCTCCCACCTCCGACAGCTCGGCCCGCCGGGCGAGCTCCATCGCCTCGACCACCGCGTCACCGCCGGGCTCCGACCCGCCACCCGACCCCGGGGCGGTCTCGAGCCCCGGGTCGGCGGGACCGGCCGGAGGTGAGGACCATTCGCAGTCGGCGAGGCGCCACAGCGACAGGAGGGCGCCGTCGGCCTGGAGGGCGTGGTCGCAGCGCTCGACCAGGTCGTGGGAGGGGCGGACGGCGGCGCGCTCGACCGCGCCCACGTAGGAGCCGTCGTAGCCGGCCAGGCGGCCCAGGCCGGACTGGGTCAGGCCGCGGGCGGTGCGGAGGCGGCGGAGGAGGGCGCCGAGGCAGGCGGAGAGGGACGCGGCGGGGTCGAGCGTCTGGGCCTCGGGCATCGGGGACCTCCTGCGCATGCGAATCGCGCGAAAGAAAAACCTTCGCATCCGATCCTCTGGACATTCGCGCCGGCCGGCGGCAGGTTCGGACGAACGTTCGAGGGGCGCGCACGCTACCAGGCGGCAGTGACAAGGAGGTGTGAGGGTGCGGGTGCTCGTGGTCGTCCTGCTCGGCCTGGTGGTGGTGCTGGCCGTCCTCACCGAGCTGTGCCTGCTCCAGGCGGCCTCCATGCGCCGCAAGATCCGGGCGGCCCTGCCGCCGGAGGATCAGGAGGACCGCTGACCGGTCCGGGGGCGCCGTCGCGGCGTGGGCTCCGTCGAACGGCCGCCCCCGGCCACCCCCGCCGTCGGGGTCAGGCGGGTTGGGGCTCGGCCGGGAGGGCGTCGGAGACCGGCGTGACCACGGCCGAGCGGTCGATCAGCAGGCGGCCGTCGATCATCGACTGGAGCTCGCTCAGGGCGCCGATCAGGGCCGCATGCGACGCCAGGAGGCGGGCGGCGACCCCGGGGGCGATGGTGGCGTACGAGGGGGCGAACGCGAACCCGCAGAAGGGGCAGCGGAAGCCCTCGCTGGGCTGGAGGAGCTGGTCGAGCAGGAGCTCGCGACGGCAGGACCCGCAGCGGGCGGGGATGCTCATGAGGTCGCTCCCTCGAGGGTGGCCTCGCCCTCCTCCTCCTGGAGCAGCCGGCTGGCCACCTGGGCGAGGGCGAACGGGTCGACGGGGCGGTTGACCAGGGCGTCCGCGCCCGACCAGCGGCCCAGCCACTCGTCCTGGATGCGGTCCAGGACGAGGATGACCGGGCAGGCGATGTCGGGGGTGGCCTTGAGGTCGCGGGTCAGGCCGAACCCGCCGTAGGGGGAGACCGAGACGTCGGCCACCACCAGGTCGGGTTCGTGGGCCTCGGCCAGGACCAGGGCGTCGTTGCCGTTGGCGGCCTCCAGGAACGAGACCTCCTCGCCGCTCAGCTCCAGGCGCTCCAGGGCGAGGGCGAGGCGGTCGCGGAAGCCGGGGTCGTCGGCGACCAGCAGGATCTGGATCACGGGCGCTCCCGTTCTGCTCGGGTCAGCATCCAGTCGGTGACGGTGAACACCAGGGATGGATACCACGTCCCGTCCTGGCGGATGGTGACGACGTACGGCGCCTCGCCCTTGGCGACCGCCTCGTCGAGCGTCCGGGCCTCGCTGCCGCCCAGGCTGCCGGCCAGCCGGCCGGCGGTGGCGTGGACCTTGGCCACGTCGTCGGTGACCTGCTCGGTCCGGGTCTGGAGGCCCTCGATCCGGACCGTCCCCGCCCCCGGCATGGCGCCCTGGTGGGCCAGCAGCGGCTGGTAGGCGGCCAGCACCCGGCGCTCGGCGGGCGAGAGCCGCTCCAGGGCGGCCTGGGGGTCGCCGGTCTCGGCCGCGGCGACCAGGTCGTCGACGGCCGCCTCGGGCGAGGCCGCGCCGGGGGCGGCCGGCGGGGCGGCCCCGGCCAGCCGGTCCCAGTCGGGCTCGGCGGCGCCGGCGGCCAGGCGGCCCTGCTCGGCCGCCGTGGCCAGCAGCGAGACCCGCCAGCGGTCGTCGTCGCCGCGGACCGCCACCGCCCGCAGGGCCTTGATGGCGCCCTTGGACTGCTCGGCCAGGCGGCGGTTCAGCTCGGCCGCCGGCAGCTCCAGCTTGGCGCCGCGGGGGTCGCGGCCGCCGACGGTGCCCCCGACCAGCTCGACCACGCCCACGTCGACGCCGCCCAGGCCGGTGACCCGCTGGAAGCGGACGTCGCGGGCGGTCAGCTGGAGGCCGGACAGCGGCTGGACGCTGGGGCCGGTCATGCGGGCGGCCAGCAGGGCGGTGACCCGCTCCCGGTAGGTGTCCAGGAGCAGCGCCTCCTCGGCGGCGAGGTAGCCGGCGGCCCGGTCGAGGTCCTGCTCGCCGAGGGCGGTGAGCAGCCCGGCGGCGGCCGCCTCGGGCGAGCCGGCGCCGTCGGCGGTGCTGGCCGCCTGGCGGGCGGCGAACAGGCCGACCCCGCCGAACAGCACCACCACGGCGATCAGCGCGGCCACCAGGCCGGGGCCGAGCAGCCGCCGCGGGGTCGGTGGCGGTGGCGGCTCCGCGGTCCAGGTGGGCACGGTCGGGTGCTGGTCGGTCACGTCGCGCTCCTTGTCGGTCGCTCCCTCCAAGGATAGGCCGACCCGCCGGTCAAGATGGGGTCGGGCCGGTCGACAACCAGCGGGCGCCGACTCGGCGCGGCAGCCAGATCAGCGTCCAGGGGACGACGATCGTCACGACGATGAAGCCGATCAGGTTGACCCTGACGCGGCCCACGCCCATGGCCGCGCGCTAGGGCTTGGGCTTGGCGGTGGGGCCCCGCCAGGGGAACTCGACGGTGTGGTTCCAGCAGTTGGGGCCCGGGTTGTACTGGGAAAGCGGCTCGCCGCACTGGCCGCAGACGCGGCCCAGCGGGAAGCTCTTCTGCCCGCTCTTGCCGGATCCGGAGTGGGTTCGGGCGCCCTGCACCGCGCGTCCCTTGGAGCTCATGTGAAATCCCCGATCCTCTGCCGGGCAGGCCGCGCCGGCCCGGCCGCCGTGGCGACGACCTCAAAGTCTGCCACCAGGGCCCGGACGGCGCAAAGCCGCCCAGGGGGAACCTCCAGGTCAGCGGTAGCGGAGCTCGGTGCCGAGGCCGGCCGCGGCGGCCCGCCGGAGCAGCAGGTGGGCCACGGCCAGGTCGGTGGTGGCAAGGCCGCGATGCCAGAACAGCACCCGCTCCTCGGGCCGCTCCCGCCCCGGCGCCTTGCCGGCCACGATCTCGCCCAGCTCGGCATGGAGGTTGGCCCGGCTGAGGCGGCCCGAGTCGACGTGGCGGCGCAGGGCGCCCAGTGGCCCCGCCCCGGCCTGGCCCCAGTCGTCGACCACCACCTTGTCCATCACGTCGACCAGGTCCAGGTCGACGGCGCTGACCGTGCCGTACGGGATCACGGTGGTCCCGGGAGCGACCCAGCCGGTCTCCAGCAGCACCTGGGGCTCGGTCAGCCGGGTCGCCTCGACCATGATGTCGGCCCCGGCCAGCGCCTCGGCCGGGGTGGCCACCGCCCGCACCGGCTTGCCCAGCTCCTCGGCCAGCCGGGCCGCGAACGCCTCCCGGCTCTCGGCGCGGCGGCTGGTCACCCGGATCTCCTCGAAGTCGAACAGGTCGTCCAGCATGGTCACGTTCCACCAGGCCGACCCGCGGGCGCCGAGGTGGCCCAGCACCCTCGCGTCCGGTCTGGCCAGGTGCCGGGCCCCGAGGGCGGTGAGGGCGCCGGTGCGGGCCGCGGTCAGCATGGTCCCGTCGATGATCCCCAGCGGCATGCCGGTGTCGGGGTCCAGCAGCAGGACCAGGGCGAGCTCGCTGGGCAGGCCCCGGCGCCAGTTGCCGACGAAGTCGCCCACCACCTTGACCCCGCTGACGTGCTCGGGGCCGAGGTGGCCGCGGAGGACGTTGAAATGCCCGGCGCCCCCGTTGGGGGGCGCCAGGTGGACCCGCGGCTCCAGCACGACCCGCCCCTCGCCCTGGGCCCGGACGGCGCCCTCGACCGCGGCCAGGATCTCCGACCGCGGCAGGGCGAGGGCGTCGACGTCCGGCCCGGCGACGAAGCGCAGCGTCAGAGCAGGCCCTGCTGGGTCAGCCAATCGCTGGCGACCTTCTCCGGGTCCTGCTTGTCGACGTCCACGAGCTTGTTGAGCTTGGTCAGCTCCTCGGTGGTGATCTTGGCCGAGATGGCGTCCAGCGCCTGCTTGACCTGGTCGGTCATGGCGTCCTTGCGGCCGATGGGCACGATGTTCTGGGCCGGCTGGAGCGGCTTGTCCTCCTCCAGCACCACCCAGCCGTTCTCGGCGATGGCCCCCTGGGTGGTGAACACCCGGCCGACGTCGATGTCGCCCTTGTTGAGGGCCGAGGTGGTCAGGGGCCCGCCGGCGTCCAGGGCCTTGAACTCCTTGAAGTCCTCGATGCCGTAGACCTTCTTGAGGCCGGGGAGGCCGGCCGGCCGGGTCTCCAGCTCGGGCGGCCCGCCGACCACCAGCTGGCTCGCCTTGCCCTTGAGGTCGGACACCTTGGCCAGGCCGTACTTGTCGGCGGTCTCCTTGGTGACGGCCCAGCCGTCCTTGTCCTCGGCCGGGCTCTGCTGGAGGGCGACCAGGCCCTTGGCGTCGAGCAGCGGCGTCAGGGCGGTGTTGACCTCCTCGCTGGTGGTCTGGGTGGCGTCGGGCTGGAGGAACGACAGCACCGACCCGTTGTACTCGGGCAGCAGGTCGATCTCGCCCTTCTCCAGGGCCGGGAACACGACCTCCCGGTTGCCCAGGTTGGGCCTGACGGTGACGTCGACGCCGGCCTTCTCGAGCACGGCGGCGTACATCTGGGCCAGGATGAGCTGCTCGGAGAAGTTGGTCGAGCCGACGGTCACGCTCGACTGCTCGTTGGGCTGCGTGCCCCCCTCGAGGGCGTCGTCCCCGCCGCCGCAGGCGGCCAGGACCAACGCCAGGCAGGCGGCGAGCGCGACGCCGCCGAGCCGGATCCTTCGCATGAGTGATCGTCCTTTCCGTGGACTTGGGACCTTGTCGTCCCGGGACTATGCGGCCTTCTCGACCTTGGCGCGGACGGCCGCGGCCGCGCCCCGCTCGGCCAGGCCCCTGGGGACGACCAGGGTCTGGACGCGACCGAGCACCAGCTCGGTGAGCAGCGACAGCGCCGCGACCAGGATGGCTCCGCCGACCACCTCGGCCAGGTCACGCTGGGCGAGCCCGTCGATCAGGTAGCGGCCGAGCCCGCCCAGGCCCACGAAGGCGGCCAGGGTGGCGGTGGCCACCACCTGCACCGCCGAGGTTCGGATGCCGGCCATGATCAGCGGCGTGGCCATCGGCAGCTCGACCTGCCACAGCACCTGGCGGCCGCGCATGCCCATGCCCTCGGCGGCCTGGCGGACGTCGGGGTCGACCGAGCGGACGCCGATGTAGCTGTTGGTCACGATCGGGGGGATGGCCAGCGCGAACAGCGTCACCAGGACCGGGATGATGCCGAATCCGAAGATGGTGAACATCAGGATGATGATGCCCAGCGACGGGATCGCCCGGCCCAGGTTGGTCAGGTTGACGGCGAACAGGGCGCCCCTTCCGGTGTGGCCGATGTAGACGCCGATGGGCAGAGCGATGGCGGCGGCGATAGTGGTGGCCAGCAGCGAGTACCAGAGGTGCTGGAGGGTGCGCACCGGGATCCCGTCGGGCCCGCTCCACTGGACCGGGTCGGTGAGCCAGGCGAGCACCCCGTTGACGACGCCCATGGCCGGCTACCTCCCTCGGCTCCGGGCCCAGGGGGTGAGCCGGTGCTGCACTCCGACCAGGGTGAGGTCGGCCACGAAGGCCAGCAGGGCCGAGAGGACGATCCCGACGACGATGGGGGTGGTGAAGTTCAGGGTGAAGCCGTCCAGGAACAGCTGCCCCAGCCCGCCCTGGCCGATCAGGGCGGTGATCGTGACCAGCCCGATGGTGGTGACGGTGGCGATGCGGATGCCGGCCATGATCACCGGCAGGGCCAGCGGCAGCTCGACCTGCCAGAGCTGGCGGGCCCTGGTGTAGCCCATCGCCTCGGCGGCCTCGCGAACGTCGCGGTCGACCCCGCGCAGCCCCTCGACGATGTTCCGGACCAGGATCAGCAGCGTGTACATGGTCAGCCCGATCAACGAGGTCCAGATCGACAGCCCGGTGAACGGGATCAGCAGGATGAACAGGGCCAGCGAGGGGATGGTGAACAGCATCCCGGTGAAGCCGAGGACCGGTCCGTACAGCCGTGGCCAGCGGATGGCGGCCAGCGACAGCGGGAAGGCCAGCAGCAGCCCGAACAGCACGGCCAGCCCGGTCAGCTGGATGTGCTGGAGCAGGTCGTCGCGGATGTCGTCCAGGTGGAAGCCGACCCACGACCAGCGGATCAGCTCGGCCGCCAGGACCGGCGGGGGGCCGTCGCTCAACTGATCTCCCTGGAGAGCAGCTCGAGGGTGACGATGCCCT
>Ga0307416_100002875_pt1 | contig 10032 bp, 7 predicted proteins | sample DK1Cmetagenome_2_FD_203821 | JGI IMG/M metagenome (GOLD analysis project Ga0307416, IMG submission 203821) | Maize rhizosphere microbial communities from greenhouse at UC Davis, California, United States - DK15-C-3 | ecosystem: Host-associated > Plants > Roots > Rhizosphere > Soil | place: USA...
CTGGGACACGACCGCCGACACGCGCTACATCGTGCTGCCGCTGAGGCCGCCGGGAACCGAAGGCTGGTCCGAGGAGCGGCTCGCTTCGATCGTCACCAAGGACTCGATGATCGGCGTCGCGCGCATTCCGCCGCCGCACGCCTGATGGACGGCATCCACGATCTCGGCGGCCGCCAGGGCTTCGGCCGCGTGCGCCATTCGCCGACCGCGGCAGCGTTCCACGACGCCTGGGAGAAGCGCGTCAACGCCCTCTATTCGCTCGCCGTGAAGAGCGGCATCTTCAACATGGACGAGTACCGCCATGCAATCGAGCGGATGGAGCCGCGCCACTACGTCGCCGCGAGCTACTACGAGCGATCGCTGACCAGCCTTGCATCGCTCCTGGTCGAGAAAGGGCTCGTCACGCGCGACGAGCTCGAGCGTCGCGCCGACGGCGGGTTCCCGCTCGCGTCGCCGAGCGCGCCGGGCCGATCGAACCTGGCCGGGCGCGAGCGCTTTCGCGTCGGCGATGCGGTCGTCGTCCGCGCCGAGCACGTGCCGGGCCATGTCCGCATGCCGGCCTACATCCGCGGCAAGCGCGGCGTCGTCGTCGGCGAGTCGCCCGTCTACCCGTTCCCCGACGCCCATGCCCACGGCGTCGCCGCCGACGACGAGCCGACCTACGACGTTCGCTTCAGCACCGCCGAGCTGTGGCCGAACGGCGCCGACGCCGCGTTCGTCCACGTCGCGGTGTTCCAGAGCTATCTCCAGCGCGCGCGGTGACGATCGCCGGCGATGCTGAAGCTCCACTACTTTCCCGGCAACGCGAGCCTCATCGCGCACATCGTGCTCGAGGAGATCGGCGTGCCGTTCGCCCTCGAGCTCGTCGACCGCACGAAGGCGGCGCACAAGTCGGCCGAGTACCTGGCGCTCAATCCGAACGGGCTGATCCCGGTCCTCGTCGACGACGAATCGCGCAGCGCCGACGGCGCGCCGCTCGTGCTCTACGAGACCGCGGCGATCTGCATGCACCTGGCCGACGTCCACGCGGCGGCCGGCCTGTTGCCGCCGTTCGGCACGCGCGAGCGCGCGAACGCGTACAAGTGGACCCTTTGGCTCGCGAACACGCTGCATCCCGCGCTCGGCATCTACTTCTATCCCGACCGCTGGATCGAGGACAGCGCCGCCGCGGCTGCCCTGAAGGCGAGCGTCGAAGCGAAGATCGGCGCCATGCTCGACCTGCTCGACGCCGAGCTCGCGCGCCATCGCGGGCAATGGCTGCTCGGCACGAGCTTCAGCGTCGCCGATCCGTACGCGCTCGTCCTCTGCCGCTGGACGCGCGGCTTCGGCCGGCCGGCGCGCGCCTTGCCGTACCTGCGCCCGTGGCTCGATCGCACGCTCGAGCGGCCGGCAGTGCAGCGTGCGCTGGCGAGCGAGAAGCTGGCGCCGCCGTTCGTCTGAGCCAGGGCCTGCCAGAGCGTTGACGCGGCTAGATCCCGAGCGGATCGCGCTGCGGCGCACCGGCGGCGCTCGCGAGCGCTCGGCGAAACGCCCAGAGCACCGGAACGCAGAGCAGCGCGAGCGCGGCCGCCAGCGCCAGCGCGGCGGCGCCGCCCGAGCGGTCGTAGAGCAGCCCCGCCAGCGTCGGCAGCAAGGCGCAGCCGAGGTAGTACAACGTGTAGAACACGCCCATGCCGACGTTGCGGCTCTGCGGCCGCAGCAACTCGGCCGGCAGCGAGACGAACGCTGCCGCCGGCAGGCCGCCGAGCACGCCGCCGACGACGAGCCACGGCAGCGGCGCGTTTCCTGCCGCGAGCAGGCCGAGCGTTGCGCACCAGGCGACGACCGCGACGTGACAGATGCGATCGGGATGGCGGGCTCGCCTGAGCAGGATGCCGCCGGCCTGCACGCCGACGACGAACATGGCAACGCTGAGCGCGACCAGGCCACCGGCGGCGGCGATGCCGATGCCGCTGTCGACGAAGAACGACGGCAGGAACGAGAGGGTGATCTGGAACGCGGCGTTGTAGAGCAGCCAGGGCAACGACGCGACCACGAGCAGCCGCCACTCGCGCCCGGTCATCGCCGTGCCGTCGACCGTCTCGCCGGCATCGTGCTGCGCGGCCGGCGCGCGGTGCAGAGCGACGATGAGGACGAAACCGATCGCCGCGAACAGCGCCGACGAGACGAACCCCCACGGCCAGCCGGCGGCTGCGCCGAGCGGAGCGGCGACGACGAGCGCGAGGCCGACGCCGATCGGCCACGCATTGATCATGATCGACATCGCCAGCAGCCGCTCCTTGCCGTCGAAGCAGTCGGCGACCATCTTGGTGACGAGCACGTTGAGGACGACGCCGCCGATGCCGCTGACGAGGCGCGCCGCGTTGGCCTGCGCGAACGACTGCGCGAACGCGAGGCCGAACGCGCCGGCGGCCATCAGCACCAGCCCGGCGAGGACGGCCCGGGTGTCGCCGAAGCGCTTGCCGAGCAGGCCGCCGGGCAGCGCGACGGCGGCACCCGGCAGCAGGTAAAGGCCGATCAACCAGCCGAGCTGCGTCTTGTCGTGTCCGAGGTCGGGCGCGAGCAGCGGCGCGAGGGCGGCGACCGACTGGAACTGGAAGCCCATCGCGACGCGCGCCAGCGTCAGCGCCACGAGCGATCGCCAGCGCTGCTGCATCGTCGATGCCGCCTCGGTCAGGCGCCGAGCCGCTCGCGCCAGTGCGCGGTGAGCGGCGTCGCCGGCTTGGCGCGCCGGCGCTCGGCGAGGAGCGCGCGGCCGATCCGCCGGTCGCTGCCGCGTGCCGCCGCTGCGAGCAGCGTCTGGTCGACGACGTCGCGCTGCGCTCGGCTGCCGCCGAACGGCCCGAGCGCTGCGTGGACCGCAGCGATCCGCTCGGTCGCGAGATCGAACTTGCCTTCGCCGAACGCGACCAGTCCGTGCAGCAACGGCGCGCCGATGGCGCGTGCGACCGCGCCGTTCCAGCCGCCGCTGCGCTCGGCCGCGGCGAGCGAGGTCCGGACCCAGTCGCGCGCGCGCTCGAGCTCGCCGGCGCCGAGCAGCGCCATCGTCGCATGCGCGTCGTTGAAGAGCGAGTGCCCGGCGGTGCCGTCGTCGAGGCGCCAGCCGGCGAGGAGCGCCTGCCAGCGCTTGTCGACGTCGCCGCCGACGAGGGCGATGCGCCAGAGCAGCGAGGCCGCGTCGACGCGCTGCAGCGTGATCTCGAGTCGCGCCGCGTCGAGGTACTCGTCGAATAGCGCGAGCGCGCGTCCGGTGGCGAGCGTCTCGAGCGCGAACAGCGCTTCGTGCCAGCCGAGATGGCCGGCGAAGCCGTTCGGGCCGCTGCCGTCGGCCGCCGCTTCGCGCGCGCCCCAGTGCGCGCGCCGCTCGGCCATCCACGCCAGACCTTCATCGTGTCGACCTTGCATCTCGAGGACGTGCGCGACCGCGTGGATCGCCCACGGCACGCGCGCGTCGGCGGCGAGCGCGCGTCGACCGACGGCCTCCGCTTCGGCGTAACGCCCGGACTCCTCGAGCCCGAACGCGTGCAGCGCGAGGACATACGGGTGCAGCGGGTCGTCCTCGGGCCAGGCGGCGAGGAGCGGTGCAACGCGTCCGGCGAGCTGCACCGTGTCGCCGCGGTAGAAGTCGAACAGGTGCGCCCACTGCAAGGCGAGGGCGTCGCGCGGGTGCTCGCGCAGGATCTCGCTCCAGGCGCTGCCCGCGCCGGCCCAGTCGCCGACGGCGAGCCGCGCGAGGGCGGCGCGGTGCGCGCGCTCGCGCGCGTTGCCGCTCGACGCGCCCGCCGCCGGGATCGCGGCGAGCAGCGCGCGTGCTTCGCCGACGAGCGACGGCTCGGTCAGGCTGAGCAGGAAACCGGCCTTCATGAGGCGCGGCAGCGGCCACGCCGGATCGGCGCGGATCGCAGCGTCGAGGTCGTCGATCGGCGGGCCGTAGAACGACATCGTCCGCCACAGTGCGCGCTCGCTGGCGTCGATCGCTTCCGCCGATGCGGTCGAGATCGGGTTCCCGCGCGGATCATGCCGCGTCATGGACGTCGACGCGACTACGGCGCCGGCGGCTCCGGCCACGGCGGCGACGCCGGCCGCATCGCTTCCCACGCGCGCGCGACCTGCAGCACCGTGAGGTCGTCGTGACGCCGGCCGACGATCTGCAGGCCGATCGGCAGGCCGGCGCTCGTCCGGCCGCAGTCGATGCTCGCGGCCGGCTGCTCGCTCATGTTGAACGGCAGCGTGAAGCCGATGTGCTCGAACGGCCGCTCGGGATCGTCGGTCGGGCTCGGCAGCTCGGCGGCATAGCTCGGAATCGGCGACGTCGGCGACAGCACGACGTCGTACGGGCGGCAGGCGGCGACGGCGGCGTCGCGCATCGCGGCCATCTGGCCGTAGCCGCGAAAGACGCGCTCGCCCGAGAGCGTCGCGCCGCGCCGCGCCCAGGCGACGATGAAGGGCAGGATGCGCACGCGCCGCTCCTCGCGCAGCGCCGAGATGTCGAGCCAGGCGCGCATGCGCCAGAAGTCGTCCATGCCGTCGAACATCGATCGCGTCATGAAGGGCGCGATGCGCTCGATGCGCGCCCCTGCGGCCTCGAAGCGCTTGACCGCGGCGTCGACGGCGGCGGCCACCTCGGCATCGACCGGCAGGCCGACGCCGGCGTCCATCAGCACCCCGATGTGAAGACCGGCGACCTCGCGCTCGAGCCGCTGCCATTCGATCGTCTGCGCCGGCAGGCTCGTCGCGTCGCGGTCGTCGGGCTGGGCGAGGACGCCCATCATCAGCGCTGCGTCGGCGACGGTGCGCGTCATCGGCCCGGCGACCCTGCCCGCGTACGGCGGATCGATCGGGATCCGGCCGAGGCTCGGCTTCAGCGTGAAGATGCCGCACCAGCCGGCGGGCAGGCGGACCGAGCCGCCGATGTCGGTGCCGACGTGCAGCGGACCGTATCCCGCGGCGACCCCGGCGCCGGCGCCCGAGCTGCTGCCGCCCGGGTTCTTGCTCAGGTCCCACGGGTTGCGCGTCAGGCCGTGGAAGCTCGACAGTCCCGACGACAGCATGCCGTAGTCGGGCATCGTCGTCTTGCCGAGGATCACCGCGCCGGCTTCGCGCAGGCGCGCCGCCGGCGGCGCGTCGCGCGGCGCCGGCACCAGCTCGGTCGCCGCAGTGCCGAGCGGCACCGGCGTCCCCGCGGTGGCGATGTTCTCCTTGACCATCGTCGGCACGCCCTCGAGCGCGCCGACGTTCTCGCCGGCGCCGACGTGGCGGAGCCACCGCGCTTCCGAGACGCGCGCGGCGGCGAGCGCGGCGTCGCCGTCGAGCGCGTAGGTCGCGCGCAGGTGCGGCTCCCACGCGGCGATGCGGTCGAGCACGGCACGCGTCGCTTCGACCGGCGAGAGCGAACCGTCGCGATAGCGCGCGAGGAGCTCGACGGCAGTGAGGTCGTGGAGTGCGGTCACGGTGCGGCGCGGCGAGCGCAGGAGACGGAGCCCGCACTGTAGCCGCCGTCGCCGCCGGGGGCCGCAACCGACGTCGGGGACCGCGTTTGGCGGCGGCGCAGCGGCGTGGTACACCGTGGCCGCGACCGGCGACGCGCCCACCGTGCGGCGGACCGGATCGACAAGGGAGGAGAGCGCAATGGTCCGGCTGATCGTCGCCTGGAGACGCCGTCTCGGCGCTGCCCTCGTCTGCATCGTGATGTCACCGTGCGTCGCCGCTGCGCTGCACCCGATGGACCCGCTCAGCGCCGACGAGATCGTCGCCGCGGCGACCATCCTGCTGCAAGGTCGCGCCGCCCAGCCCGGAGCGATCTTCCAGAGCATCGAGCTGCGCGAGCCGAGCAAGGCCGAGGTCCTCGGCTTTCGTCCCGGCATGGCACCGAGCCGCTCGGCGACGGTCTTCTTCCGCCAGAACAGGAAGAGCTACAAGTCCGCCGTCAACCTCAGCCAGGGCACCTTCACGCCGCCCGTGCTGATCCCGATCGGCAACGGCCAGCTCGGCCTCACGATCCAGGAGGTGATCGACTTCTCGTTCGTCTTCAGCGACCCCGCCTTCCTGAACGCGCTGGCGCTGCGCGGCATCCGCACCGCGCAGCAGCTGCAGCAGGTCTTCGTCACGCCGCTGACGCCGGGATCGTTCGGCCTGCCGGAGGAATCGCGCCGGATCGTCAAGGCGCAGATGTACTACACCGAGGGCGCGCGGATCAACCTGTACGCCCGGCCGATCGAGGGGCTGCAGGCGATCATCGACCTCGACGAGCGCAGGATCGTCAAGCTGATCGACACCGGCGTCGTGCCGGTCCCGGCGGCGACGCACGAGTTCGACGAAGCGAGCATCGGCGCGCGCTACGGGTTGCGCCCCGAGATGCGCCCGATCCGCATCCACCAGCCCGCAAGCGCGAACTTCCGCATCGACGGCAACTTCGTCGAGTGGCAGAAATGGCGCTTCCACGTCCGCTTCGAACGCCGCTCCGGACCCGTCGTGTCGCTCGTGACCTACGACCGGCGCCAGGTGATGTACCAGGGCTCGCTGGCGGAGATCTTCGTCCCCTACCAGGACCCGAGCGCGAACTGGTTCTACCGGACCTACATGGACGCCGGCGAGTTCGGCTTCGGCCTGCTCGCGTCGCCGCTCGCGCCCGGGCTCGACGTTCCCGAGAACAGCGTCCTTCTCGACGGCCTCGTCGCCGCCGCGATCCCCGACCCCAGCCTGCCGGTGATCCCGCTACCGCTGTCGCGCGTGATCGGCGTCTTCGAGCGGCTGACCGGAAGCCCTGCCTGGCGCCACTACGAGCAGTTCGCGCCCGGGGGCGCCTACGAGGGTCGCGCCGAGGTCGAGCTGGTCGTGCGCAGCATCGCCCAGGTCGGCAACTACGACTACCTGATCGACTGGATCTTCAACCAGAGCGGAGCGATCCGGGTCGAGGTCGGCTTGACCGGAATCGACGCGCCCAAGGCGGTCGGTCGCGCCAGTGTCGGCGGCCAGCGGCTCGGCGACGGCCTCGTCTCGCTGCCCGTGGCACCGGAGCTCGTCGCACCGTTCCACAGCCACCACTTCAACTTCCGCCTCGATCTCGACGTCGACGGCCAGAGCAACACGTTCTTCCTCGGCAAGCTGAAGGAGCATCCGGCGCCGGGGCCACGCAAGAGCGTCTGGACCCTCGACGAGCAGGCGATCGCGAGCGAGCGCGACGGCCAGCTCGACCACGGCGAGACCCAATGGAAAGTCGTCAACGGCGGACGTCGCAACGCGCTCGGCGAGCCGGTCGGCTACGTCCTCGAGACGCACAGCAGCGTCGAGCCGCTCCTCCACAAGGCCGACTACGAGCGCGCGGGCTTCATCGGCCATACGCTTTGGGTCACTGCCTTCGACGCCGACGAGCGTTACGCCGCCGGCGACACGCCGAACCAGAACCCCGGCGCGCCCGGCCTGCCGCAGTACGTCCGCAACAACGAGAGTCTCGTCAACCGCGACATCGTGCTCTGGCTGACGATCGGGCATCACCACGTGACCGCCTCGGAGGACTGGCCGGTGCTGTCGCGAAAGACGCTGACCTTCGAGCTCAAGCCCGCGAACTTCTTCGACCGCAACCCGGCGGTCGACCTGCGCCGGGCACCGTTCGAGGTCCGGCGCTAGGGGCGGCGCCGGCGGGCGCTGTCCCGGCTATTGCCAGCTCAGCGCGGCGAGGTCGTTGGCGAAGATCGGCGAGCTGCTCCAGAGGCCCTTCAGCCGCTTGTTGGCGACCGCGAACTGCGGCAGCTGGAACAGGTAGACGTTGACGCTGTCGGTCGCGAGCTGGCGCTGGATGTCGCCGAGGATCTTCAGCCGCGCCTTCTGGTCGGTCGTCGTGTTGTAGGCGTTGAGCAGGTCGCGATACGCCTTCGAGTCGTAGCCGTAGTAGTAGGCCGGGTCGGCGTAGCGGTCGAAGTCGAGCGGCTCGACGTGGCTGATCACGGTCAGGTCGAAGTTGCCCTTGAACGCGCCCGACAGCCATTGCGCCCACTCGACGTTCTCGATCTTGGCGACGACGCCGACCTTGGCGAGCTGCGAAGCGAGGATCTCGCCGCCCTTCCTCGCATACGCCGGCGGCGGCAGCGTCAGCGTCACGTTGAGCGGCGTTTGCACGCCGGCTTCCTTGAGCAGCGCCTTCGCCTTCTCCGGGTTGTACGGGTTGACGTTCGTGAGGTCGATGTAGCCGGCGTCGCTCGGCACCATGTGGCTGCCGATCGGCGTGCCGTAGCCTTCCTGGGCGCCGTCGATGATCGCCTTGCGGTCGACCGCCGCGGCGAGCGCGCGCCGAACGCGGACGTCGTCGAACGGCTTCTTCTTGTTGTTGATCGTCATGATCGTCTTGCCCTCGGTGCCGCCGAGGGCGACCGTGAAGCGCGGGTCGTTCTGGAATTGCTTGAGCGACTCGAGAGCGCCGAAGCGCGGCATGCCGTCGATGTCGCCGGCGAGCAGCGCCGCGACCTGCGCCGCCGGATCGTTGATGAAGCGAAACGTCACCTTCTTCATCTGCACCTTCGCCGCGTCGCGGTACTGGTCGTTCTTGACCAGCGTGATCGACGAGCCCTTGGCCCACGACTCGAACTTGAACGGGCCGGTCCCGACCGGCTTGGTCGCGGTCGTCGGCGCGCTCTTCGGATCGAGGATCACCGCCGTGTTCTCGCCCATGCGGAACAGGAAGTTGCCGTCGGCGTTGTTGAGGACGACGATCACCGTGTGCGGATCGGGCGTGTCGATGCGGCTGATGTTGTCGAACACCGACTTCTTCGCCTTGTTGGTCGAGCCCGGCGCCTTGGCGCGCTCGAAGCTGAACTTGACGTCGCTCGCGTCGAACCCTTCGCCGTCGTGGAACTTGACGCCCTTCCTCAGCTTGAACGTGTAGAGGCGGCCGTCGGGGTCGATCGTCCAGCTCTCGGCGAGCAGCGGCGTGATCTTGCCGTCCATGTTGATCTTGGTGAGGCCCTCGAGCACGCTCATGTGGACGACCTCGCCGATCGCCGCGGCGGCCGCCACCGTCGGGTCGAGGCCGGGAGCGGGCTCGAGCACCATGCCGAGGACGACGCTGTCCTTGCGCTGCTGCGCCTCGGCAAGCCCCGGCAGCGCCAAGGCGAGGAGCGCCGCGAGCAGGAGCGCGGTCGTGGACGCGAGGGTCGAGCGGTGCAAGGTCATGGACGGCTCCGGCGTGACAACAGGAGCCGGCACTTTACGGGATCGCGCGCCGCCCCTTCGGCGTGCTCTTGCTCTTGACGGCCTTGCGGGCCGGCTTGCGCTGCGCCGAGCTGGGCTGCTCCGACGCCTGCTGCGCAGTCTGCGAGATCTCGCAGCGGCCATAGGCGGCCGACGAGCGCGCCCGCTGCAGCATCGCCTGCACGGATGGCCGCAGCCGCTCGCCGTAGGTCGCCTGCGCACGGACCGCGGCGTTGCATTGCCGCTGCAGGTCGTCGGCAAGCGCCATCGAGACGAACCAGGCGTTGCGGGCTTGGGCGTCGCGCCCGGTCAGCGCGGCTGCGATCGCGAGCGTCGTCCAGTCCTCGATCCGGCCGTTCTGGAAGCGATCGTCCTTCAGCGTCAGCGCCTGCAGCGCCAGCTGGCGCGCCGTCTCGGCTTGCGGCGGCTTCTCCTTCAGGCGGAAGAACGCCAGGTTGCCGACGATCTCGGGATCGAGCGGATTGGCGCCGAACGCCTGCGTCTGCAAGCCGACCGCGTCGGCCACGCTGTTGTCGCGCCAGTACGCGACCAGCGCCGCTTCGTTGAGGCTGCGCGCGTCCGGCGCGTGCACCGGCACGTCGGCCGCGACAGCACCGGCCGACGCCCGCGCCGCGCGCACGGCGGCGCGAACCTCGCCGCGCCGGCGCAGCTCCGCCGACCTGGCGCCGGCCGCGAGCACCGGGGCCAGTTGGCGCTCGGCAGCCTGCGCGATGCGCGGCAAGCGGCTCGTCATCCAATCGGCGGCGGCAGCTTCGAAGTCGTTCGCAGGCGCAGGCGCAGGCGCCGCGGCGGCGGGCGGCTCGTGGGCGTCGGCGGCGTTCGCCGTCG
>Ga0307416_100002876_pt1 | contig 10029 bp, 5 predicted proteins | sample DK1Cmetagenome_2_FD_203821 | JGI IMG/M metagenome (GOLD analysis project Ga0307416, IMG submission 203821) | Maize rhizosphere microbial communities from greenhouse at UC Davis, California, United States - DK15-C-3 | ecosystem: Host-associated > Plants > Roots > Rhizosphere > Soil | place: USA...
CTCTGGATATCCAGCGGTGTCCCCGTCTCCTCCTCGATCACCTGCCGCGCGAAGTCGAGCGTGATCGCGTCGAGCCGCTTCATCCGCGCCCGCTTTTCGACGCGCGCCTTGACGCGGCGGCGTTGATACGCGTTCTTCATCGTCCACAGGCCTTTACGGGCATCCTCCGTCCAGCGCAGCTTGCGGCCGTCGTAGGTCGTCTCTTCCTCGAGCCCGCCTTCGACCGCGGCGATCTTCTCGATCATCTCCTGCGAGATCACGTCGAAATCCGACGCGCCGCAGACGGTGCACTTGACGGGATCGCTCTGCGTCGCGGTGACGCCGCACGCGCGGCACATCGACACCGGCCCGGACTTCGCGCGCTCGAGGGCCACCGCCTCGGCCAGCGCTTTGGTCGCGGCGGACGCCCCCTTCGGCATGAAGCGATCCATCGCTTCGTCGATCACCGCGCTGGTGATCACCGAATGTCCCTTCTCGAGCGCCAGACGAAGGACGCCGGTGCGGGCGATGCCCTTGACCTGATCGGGCACGTGTTTCATCCGCGACTCGGCCTCCGGCGTCCACCGGACCGTCTCCTCGGCCCGCACGTCCAGCCGCGGGACCTCGAGCCGGGTGGAGAGAAGGACATCGCACGGCGCGGCGCGCAGAATGTTCTCCACGTTGCTTCCCAGCCCGGTCTCCTCGCTCGGGCTGTGGACGCCGATGCGCCCCAGCACGATCAGCCAGGGGTTCGTCTTGCGCGCGTGGTCGAGGATCTTCTGGAACGGCTTGCCGTCGAGCAGCGTTTTCCTGATCGTGACGCCGGTCTCGTTCGCCATCCGCTCGCCGACTTCGAGATGCGACTGGTAGATCTGCGCGAGCCCGGTGTCGATGATTTCCTCGTGCAGCTGGTTCTGCTCCTCGAACCGGAACACCTTCGCCGCCTGCTCGGTGAGGATGTTGACGATGCCGTTGAAGACGGAGTAGTGGAGGTACGGATCGTAAACCGCGATCGCTTCGACTTCCTTGCCGAACTGGCGCGCCAGGTCGATGGCGGTCATGAGCGCGCCAAACGACTGCGGGCTGCCGTCGACACCGACCAGGATGGTGTTCCGATCCGGCTCGCCCGGCTCGGGGACGTGCTTGACGACCCAGACATCGCGATTGGCCTGACGGGCGACGCGCTCGCACACCGAGCCGATGACGCTGTCCCTGGCGCGGCCTATGCCGAGCGCGCCGATCACCACGAGGTCGTGCGTCGAGCCCTCGAGATCCTTGAGAATCTCCGCGTGATGCTTCCCGTCCATCATCCGCGGCTCGAACGCCAGGCCCGACTGGCCGCAGAGACGCGACATGCCATCGAGGTAGCTGTCGGAGATCAGCTTCAGGCCCATCGTGATCAGGCTGTCGTGAATCTTCCGCTGGCGTTCCAGCTCGACCTCGTCGATGTACTCCTCGGGCAGCGTGTACTCCATCTGCCTAAAGCGATAGTCGTGCAGTTTGGCCGCGTAGACGTGGCAGCCGACGAGCTTTGCGGAAAATGCCTTTCCCAACTCGAGGCTGCACGCGATCGCGCGGTTGGAGTGGTCCGAGTTATCGACGGGAACGTAGATGCTCTTGTACATCACACCCTCATGCCTAGCTTGCCGTTGCCTGCCTCTGATCCCCGCCCAGCGCGCGGGTGGCTCGAGCCGCGTAGCGCCAGCGCACCCAGCCGATCAGGGCCAGTTCGATAAAGAGAATGACGAGCGCCGTCCTGATCATCGGGCCGACGGCCGACGGGACGTTCTCGGGTTCCATGTAGAGCGAGTACCACAACGACAGGCCGCGCCTGTTGCCGCGCTCGCGCGAGAGTCCGTCCCACACCGAGAAGGCGATCGGCATGAACTCTCCGGGCGAAAACGTCGCGCCGGAGCCTGGCCGGCGGGCCCGTTTGAAGATGACCGACCATTCTCCCTGGTCGTAGCTGGCGACGCCGGTGACGTCTCCCGTATCGTTCGGCGCGATGTCAGCGCTGCCCTTGCCGGTGAACTGAAGCGGATCGGTGCGCGCGAGATCGAAGTACCAGAGATCGACCGTGTTCTGTCCGTCGCCGAAGATGAAGTACGGCTTGCGCGCGCCGGTCGGCAGTGCCGACGGAATCTGGATCGAAACCGCGTCGGAGAACTCGGATTGCGGCGCCGCCGGCGTGGTGACATCCGCAAATGGATCCTGGGCCGCGGGCGGAGTCGCCGCGACGGTCTGGCCCGCAAAGGGATCGTCGGACGCGGCCGCTGGAGCGGCCGGTTGTGCTTCCTCTTCCTCGGCCGGCACCGGAAGCGTCATCCCGTTCTTCCCTGACTTGTCTGCGGTCATGTCGTGCCAGCGGACGAGGATGGCGACCGACTCCGCATCGTAGATCGCCTGGACGGCGACCGACGTCGCGGCCGGATGGAACGCGCGTCCCGGCTCCATGATCTGTCCGATGATCGGGAACCGCGCGACCGCCGCGGACTGGAAGATCGCCGCTCCCTTGGCCAGATCGATCGGATCGTCGACGTGCTTCGCCCTGACGAGGTTCGTGTAGCCCGGCCCGTTCGTGCCAGAAAGCGAGACGATGAAGTCGGTGATCGCCCAGCGCTGCTCGGCCGTCAAGGCGTCGCCGAAGCCCGGCATCGGCGTGCCGTTGAACCCGGTGGTCATCGTTCTGAAAATGTCCTCGCGCGACGACCCGGCACGGAAGGTCCAGCTCTGCGAAAGATCCGCCGGGCGGATCGGGTGGGCCCAGTCGTCGACCAGCGTCGTCGCAGAGGGTCCGTCGCCGCGACCGAGCGAGCCGTGGCACTTGATGCAGCCGTTCTCGGCGTAGAGCTTCTTCCCGAGTTCGACCGACTCCGTCGAGCTCCCTGGCGGGCTCGGAAGGTCGACCGGCTTGGGCGCGTTCTCCGGGTTGGCGAAGTCCGGCGAGAAGGTCTTGATGAAGTACGCGAGGTTCGAAACGTCCTGGTCCGCAAGCCTCGGCCAGGCGGGCATCGACGTGTAGGGCATGCCGCGCCGGATGACGTTGACCAGATCCTGGTGCGTCGGCAGCGCACCGGTGGGCGTCGTGCGCACCTTGAACTTGCCCTTGGTGAAGTCGCGCGGCATCGGAAGCAGATGCGGCGTGGCATAGCCCTGGCCGTCCCCGTTGTCGCCGTGGCACTGCGCGCAGTATTTCAGATAGAGCGTCTTGCCCGCCTCACGCTGCGGGTCGCTGCCGAGATCCTGGGCCGATTGAGCGGCGGCGGGCGCCAGTCCGGCCGGCGCGGCCAACAACGCGATCAGGAGGGCGACCGACCACCGCGAAATCACGCGCGCCCTCATTGGTGCGCGACCTCCTCCCTGGCGCGAGGCCTGGTGCCCGTGAAGTCGTAGAGAAAGAGGATCGCGTCCCACATCTCCTCTTCCTTCAGGAACTTCTCCCAGGCCGGCATCGCCGTGTCCCAGGGACCGCCTTCCTCGGGGAGCCCGGGCCCTCCCTTGGAGATTCGCCAGAACAGAAATGTCTCGCGAAGGTTGGGGATCGTCGCCCCGTCGGCGAAGTTCGTCGGGGTCGGATCGAGCCCGTGGACGAACATGCCGTTGCCCGACAGGTCGTCGCCGTGGCAGAACACGCAGTTCCGGTAATAGACCCGCCGGCCGTTTTCGACGTGCTTACGGAACTCCTGCGGATTCGACGTCTCGAGCTCACGAAACGGATTGTCGCCGGCATCGAGATGAATGCTCTTGTCGTGAACGGTGATCTCCGAAGGCGAGGCCGGATGCACCGTCCGTGGGAACAGCGGCGGCTCGATCGGCACGCTCATCCGCCTGTATACGTTCGCGGCGGCAAGCGCCGGAATCGCGATCACCGTTGCGCCAAGGAGCATGCTGTACCGCTTGTCCGTGATGAACGTGACGAGCGGGCGCGAGACTTCTTCGCGGCGCTCCTGGCTGGAGGACATGTACGCCAGGATCGCAAGCGTTGCAATTCCCATGTAGATCGAGACGACGGACGAGGGAATCGGCGCGGAGAACCCGAACTGGAGCAGGACGTAGATCCCCACCCACCACGCGGCAGCCCAGATCAGCAGGCTCGTCCGCCGGAAGCGAAGCACGCCGAACACGGCAAGCACCGCGAGGACGACCAGGATCTTCATCGCTTCGCCATCCTCTCCACCGGCGCGTGCGACACGGCGGGTTGCAGCATCGCGCCCTTCGAAGGCGTGGCGGGAGCCGGCGCACCGGCCGGCGCCGGCGCCGCGCTGAGATATTTGTGCGTCGTCTGAAGCGTCACCGTCGGCGTGCCGCCGAGCGTCTGCAGGTACGCGATCACGCAGAGAATCTCCTGATCGGTGAGGCCGATCGGAGGCTTGTTGATGTGGGGCATGCCCGGATTGAATCCCGGCACGATGAACACGTCGGGTTCGTACAGCGCTTGCGCGAAGTATTCGACGTCGCTGAGGCCAGCCACGCGGGTCTTGGCGCGGGCGTCGACCCCTTCGAGATCCGGGAACCGCAGCGCGCCGCTCTTGCCGATGGTGTGGCAGGTCGTGCAAAGCCCCTTGCCCTCGAAGATCTGCCGGCCGACCGTGACCATGTCTGCCGTGGTCAGGTCGGCTTTGAGGACCGTCGCCTGCGGCGGCTGGACTTCCTTCTGGGGCACCATCTGGCCGACGTAGGTGTAGAACGCCGTCGACGCGAGCACGAGTCCGCCGATCCGGACGATGAGCGGCACCCTCATGACGTCCGCCCATGGTGGCCGGCTGCTGCCTGTGCGAGCGCCGGCGCGTTCTCGCCCTGACGAAGGCGCGCCCGCTCGTCGAAATCGGGCAGGTCGTGCAGGTTCGTAATCCAGAACACGAACCCGATCAGGACGAAGAACAGGAGCACGGTCACCGAGACGACCTGCGTGGCAAAGCCGAGCGTCGGCGTGAACGCGTCAGCCGAGTTGTCGCGGATGACGCCGTAGACGTGCCAGTGCTGGCGCAGTCCGGAGCGGACGTAGCCCATCAGCCCCATCAGCCAGGTGAACGTGACCGCGATGAAGATCAGCACGTATTGCGAGATCGCCGGAATCTTGCCCCAGCGCACTTCGCCGGTTTTCTTCGCGCCGCGGAAGAGGAAGACGTCGATCGCGGTGATCGAGATCATCGCGATCAGCACCGAGCTGACCTGCGGCACCGACAGCCCGATCCGGACCGTCGCCTCGACGAAGTACCCGTAGATGCCGAGGAAGATGACGAACAACGCGGCCGCGGCGAAGATCGTCAGCTGCGCCGCATGTCCGGCCTTCGCCCACGCGACCGTCGCGATCTTTCCGGTGCGGCGATAGAGCAGGAAGCTCATGAACGTCGTCAGGATCAGGATGTTCACAGCCGTGTTCTTCGCCGACATGACGCCGAGGTAGCCGAGCACCGGGTGCGACGAACCGCCCATCGCCCGCACTTCCGACACCGTGGCGATGATCGATCGCGGCGTCGCCCAGACGGCGAAGCAGAGCGCGATGCCGATCAGCAGGTACTTGATGAATCTCTGCAGCGGCTGCTGTCCCTCGACCCGCCCCATTCCCAGCCACAGGTAGTAATTCGCGGCCAGGAACAGATTGCCGATCAGGACCGCCTGGATGATGAAGAGCCACGAGAACGCGCCGCCCATCATCGTCAACCCGAGCGTCTGCGAGTAGGCGTAGATCTCCTTGGCGAGCCAGTAGCCGGCGAACGGCAGCGGCAGGAACGCGCTGATCGCGACGAAGTTGCCGATGTATCCCATCCAGTCGTAGTGCGCGCGCTCCTCGTCGGTCTCCGCCGCCAGGAATTTGAACGCCGCGTACGCGGCGGCCACCGATCCGCCGAACGCAATGTTGGCGATGACCCGGTGGACGTTGATCGGCATCCACGTGAAGTTGTAGACCGCGTCCCAGACGGAGATCACCGCCCCCGTGTCCGAGATCCCGCGCGGCGACATCATGAACGTCAACCAGGAATTGGCGATGAACATGATGGCGGTGCCGACGAGGTTCAGGCCGAGCCCCAGGCCGAGATGCACCAGCGGATGGAATTTCCCCCAGCCGTAGTAGTAGGTGTAGAGGAAGAACGCCTCGAAGAAGAACAGCCCCACGTACGGGAGAAAGGTCGGCGAGAACACGCTCATCAGGTAGGTAGTGAACTTCGGATACAGAATGATGAGCATGAACGTCAGGAACGCGCCGAAGGTCGCGGTCAGCGAGAAGGAGACCGAGAGCAGCTTCGTGAACTCGTACGCGAGCCTGTCGTATCGCCGGTCTTTCGTCTTGTAGCCGATCGCCTCGATGATGAACGCGAAGAGCGGAACCGCCAGCACGAACGCCGCGAACAGCAGATGGAGCTGTGCGACCGCCCAGATCGCGACCCGGCTGCCGACGACGGGGAATTTCCGGTACTCGACCTCTTCGTAAGGCTTCGCGCGGTCTCTCTTCTCGGTGTCGGCCCGCTCGGCAGCCAGTCCGTCGGTGCGGGGAGTGGCGTCGACGGTGGTCGCAGGAACCCGGTATGGCTCTTTGTACTCGCGGTTCACCAGGTCAGTCGCCATCTTCACGGCGCCGCCGAACATCACGATCCCGAGAACGGGACCGAGAACGAACAGCATCTTGCGGTTCATCGCGACGTTCATTTGGGCGCCCCTCTCACTTCGCGCTCTCCGCCTTCGCGGGGGCGGCGGCGGTTGCGCTCGCCGCCCGCTTGCGCTGGAGATCTCGAACGTAGGCGACGATCGCCCACCTGTCCGCGGGAGGGATCGGCCAGCGATACCCGGACATGAGCCCTGTCCCGTTCGTGATGACGTCGAAGATCTGCCCGTCGGTGTACTTCAGCAGCTTTTCCTGGTGAAACGAGGCGGTCGGCACGTTGCCCCGCTGGAAGAGGATGCCCTTGCCGTCTCCCCGCGCGTCGTGGCAGGGCTGACAGTAGATCGAGTAGCGCTGACGGCCGCGCTCCACGACGGTGTCGTCGACGGTCACCGGACTCGTCGCGACGAACTGTCCGTCCGCGGCTTTGCCCGTGTAAAAGGCGGTGTCCTCCTTCAGTCCGCCGATGCCGACGGTTCCCGGAACCGGGTCGCGCATCGACGCGCCGTTGAAGAAGAAATCGCTGGCGGTCTGCGGCAGCACCTTCGGCTGGTTGAACATGCTCCGGTTCGGATGGATCGGCGGCCGGCTCGACGTGCAGCCGCGGGCGCAGGCCGTGGCGAAGAACAACGAGGTGAACGCGAGCGCGCCCAGCAGCCGCCGAGTGCGGACGGTCATGCCAGGCCCTCGTCCCTCGACGTGGCTCGGGACGACCCTGAGGACCTCGAAGGGTCGAGATCGGGGTTCGGATTGCGCACCTTCGAGAGGTAGGTTGTCCGCGGCTTGGTGTTCAGATCGTCGAGCAGCGCGTAGTTGCGCGGGTCCGCCTTGGCCTTCACGACGCGGCTGGCGTCGTCGCGAATGTTTCCGAACTCGATCGCCGAGGCGGGACAGGCCTGCTGGCAAGCCGTCTTGATGTCGCCGTCACGAATGTCGCGGCCGGCGAGCTTGGCGTCGATGCTGGCCCGGTTGATCCGCTGCACGCAGTACGTGCACTTCTCCATGACGCCGCGCGCGCGAACCGTGACGTCCGGGTTCATCGCGAGCTTGAGGATCGAGGGAGTGTCCTTCGTGAAGTTGAAGAAATTGAACCGGCGCACCTTGTAGGGACAGTTGTTCGAGCAGTAGCGCGTCCCGATGCAGCGGTTGTAGACCATCACGTTGAGGCCCTGCGCGTCGTGGACCGTCGCGGCCACCGGGCAGACCTGCTCGCACGGCGCATCCTCGCATTGCATGCAGGGCACCGGCTGGTAGACCACTTCCGGGCTCCCGGATGGATCGCCTGAGAAGTAGCGGTCTACCCGGATCCAGTGCATTTCGCGCCCCTTGGCGATCTGCGCCTTGCCGACGACCGGCACGTTGTTCTCGCTCTGACACGCCGTCATGCACGCGTTGCAGCCGATGCAGGCGTTCAGGTCGATCGTCATCCCCCACTGGTGGCCCTGATCGTAGGCGTGCTCCTTCCACAGTGAGAAATGGTGCGTGTCTTCCGCAAAGACGCCGGCCACGCCGGCCTGGCCGGCCGCCGCCTTCGGTGCATGCGCCGATTCCGCGGCCGGCGCTCCCTCGGTCTTCGCCGGCTCGTGGCCCGCGTCAGGAGCCGATCGCAGTTCGGCCACCGTGGATTCGCGGACGATCGGGCGCCCTTCCATGCTGCCGTGATGCTGCGTTGCGGAGATCGAGTACTTGCCGCCGCTCTTGCTGATCTTGGCGCCGCCGGCGAAGCCCGATGCCTGCGACGACCGGAGCGGAAATGTGTCGAAGCCGACGCCGTTGCCGATGCGTCCCGCGCGCGTACGCCCGTAGCCGAGCGTGACCGCCACCACGCCATCCGCCATGCCGGGAAGGATCCAGACGGGAAGCTGAAGAGACCGGCCCGCGTAGTCGACCCGAACGAGATCCTCGTTCTTGACGTCGAGCGTTTCGGCGGTTTTCGGGCTCACCAGCGCCGGGTTGTCCCACGTCAGCTTGGTGAGCGGATCGGGAAGCTCCTGCAGCCATCCGTCGTTCGCGAATCGGCCGTCGTGCAGCGACGGGGATGGCAGGAACACGATCTCCAGACCGCCGGAAGCTGCCGGTTCAGCGGGCCGGGCGAGCTCCGCCAAGGGGTGCGACTTCGGATCGGGTGTGACCTCGGGGAGCTCGCTGCCGGACAGCAGGCCGTCGTGCAGGACGCGATTCCACTTCTTGTCGGCATCCCCCTCGCCGAGAATGGGTTTCCACGTTTCCCGAACGATGTCGTAGCCGGGACGATCCTTGCCGCCGACCATCAGGCCGAGCACTTCAACCGGCGATCGGCCGCCGAACAGCGGCAGAATCATCGGCTGGATGACGCTGAGCGTGCCGCCGACCGCGCGTGCGTCTCCCCACGATTCGAGAAAGTGGGCGCGCGGGATGTGCCACTCCGCCTTCGCCGAGGTCTCGTCGGCCGCGTGCCCGAGCGCGATCGTGTGCGGGACCTTTGCCATCGCCGATGCGAAGTCGAGATCCGCCGGCGCATCGAACACGGGATTGCCGCCGAGGATGACGAGCGTCTGCACCGAGCCGCTCTTCATCGCGGCGACGAGCGACGCGAGCGAGCTGACGCTCGGCAGCGCCGCATCTTTCGTCTCGTAATAGCTGACCGTCTTGCCGGTGTTGCCGAGATGCGTGTTCAGCGCACACACAGCCGCGTGGACGGCGGCGGGCTGGCGTTCGCCGGCGACGATGAGGCTCTTGCCGCGGTTGGCCAGAAGATCCTTGGCCAGCGCATCGATCCAGCGCGCGTCGACACCCGGCAGGCTGCCGCCGGCGGCGCCCGCTCCGGCGGCGCCGAGGCGCGCCGCCAGCGCCGCCACGAATGGGGCGATCTGACGGCTCTCGAGGCGAAGCCGGTGATCCGCCATGGCGCCCGTCAGCGAGTAGACGCCTTCGACCGCGTAGAGCCGGTTCATCGCCGCTCCCGCGCGTCTCCCCGCCGCGAAACCACGCGCGTGGCGGATCATCTCCGGATCGGTGAGCAGCGGATCGGCATCGAGCGAGAGAATCACCGCGGCGCGATCCAGCCGCAGCAGGAGATCGACGTCGCGTCCGCTGGCGGACCGCAGCCCGGCGAGACGGTTCTCGTCGCTGACGGCATCGTAGGTCGCCCACTGCAGCTTCGGATAGGCCGCCCGGAGCTCCGAAGCGAGACGCGCCAGCGTCGGAGAGGAGAAGGAGTCGGAGAGGACCGCCAGGCTCTCGCCGCCAGTCGCCGCTTGAACCGTTGCCAGCTCGCCCCACGCCGCCACGAAATCATTCCAGGATTTCTTCGCGCCCTGCTGCATCACCGACTGCGAGCGGTCGGGATCGTAGAGGCCGAGCACCGCCGCCTGGACGATCGAGGCGGAGGCGCCGAGCGTCGAGGGGTGCGACGGGTTGCCTTCGATCTTGGTCGGCCGCCCCTCATGGCTCTCGACGATCAGCCCGTA
>Ga0307416_100002877_pt1 | contig 10027 bp, 7 predicted proteins | sample DK1Cmetagenome_2_FD_203821 | JGI IMG/M metagenome (GOLD analysis project Ga0307416, IMG submission 203821) | Maize rhizosphere microbial communities from greenhouse at UC Davis, California, United States - DK15-C-3 | ecosystem: Host-associated > Plants > Roots > Rhizosphere > Soil | place: USA...
CGCTCGAGCTGCTCGAGGAGCTGCTGCAGTCGTACCCGGGAACCGTGTTCCTCGTCAGCCACGACCGGCGCTTCCTCGACAACGTCGTCACCAGCACGATCGCGTGGGAGGGCGACGTCGCACCCGGGCTCTGGCGCGAGTACGAAGGCGGCTACGAGGACTGGCAGACGCAGCGCGCACGCGCGCTGGCATTGCGCGACGACGCCGAGCGCAAGAGGGCGGCAACGCCGGCGAAGCCGCGCGCCGCCGCGCCCCTGACACCGACTGCCGGTGCCAAGCGCAAGCTCGGCTACAAGGAGCAGCGCGAGCTCGATGCGCTGCCGGCGCGCATCGAGGCGCTCGAGCGCGAGCAGAAGGATCTCGCCGCGCTGCTCGCGAGCGCGGAGCTGTACGCCGAGGATCCGGTGCGCGCCGAGGCGGCGCAGATGCGCTACGTGCAGATCGACGACGAGCTCCTCGCGGCGCTCGAGCGCTGGGAGACGCTCGCGTCGTCGTCGGCCTAGTGTGCTGTCCCGTCGATATCTGACAGATGGATTCGATCAGATGGTGATGATCGCGCGCTCGCCGCACAGGGCCCATACCGGTGGGTATGCGCCCTGTGCGGCGAGAGTGCGAGGGCGCCATCTGGTCGAACCCCTGCGGGGCGGGCCGAAACGGGGCGATCCGGTCGTTGCACAGGCAGGCAGATACCGCCCGGTATCTGCCTCCCTGCGCGCCTACGGCTCATCCCCGTTGCGGCCCGTCCATATGTCAGATATCGGCGGGACAGCACACTAGCCTCGCGCGGCGGCCACGAGCCGCGCGCGGGCTGCGACCAGCGCCTTCCAGAAGCGCGGATCCTGCGAGGTCGCGAAGTTGATCCGCATCAGCGTCGTCGGCCGCGGCTGCGCGTGGAAGAGCGTTCCCGGCGCGATCAGCCAGTCGTCGAGCAGCGCTCGCGCCAGCCGCTCGGTGTCGACGCCGGTGTCGAGCCAGCCGAACAGGCCGCTCGCCGGCGCGGCGAGGCGGCAGCCGTGCGACTCGACGAGGCGCACCGTCCGCGTCCGCGCGCTCGCGAGCCGATCGCGGACGCGCTCGGCATGGCGGCGCAGCCAGCCCTGCTCGAGGCAATGCGCCAGCGCCAGCTCGCCGCTGGTCGGCGTTGCCAGCGTCGTCAGCAGCTTGGTGTCGACCAGGCGGTCGACGAGCGCCGACGGCGCGGCGAGGAAGCCGACGCGCCAGTTCGGCGTCAGGATCTTCGAGAAGCCGGAGACGTAGATCGTTCGCTCGAGCGCGTCGAGGGCGGCCAGCCGCGGCGCGTGCGCCGGCGCGAGGTGCGCGTAGGTGTCGTCCTCGACGATGTGGAGGTCGAACTCGGCGGCGAGCTGGAGGACGCGGTGCGCGCTTTGCAGGCTGAGCGACGCGCCGGTCGGGTTGTGCAGCACCGAGACCGTGACGTAGAGCCGCGGCCGCGCCGCCGGCCGCTGCGCCTCGATCAGGCGGCGCATCGCGGCGACGTCGGGACCGTCGGCGCCGCGCGGCACCGGCAGGACGCGCATGCCGAGCGCGGCCAGCCGTGCGTACTCGACCGACCAGCCGGGCTCGTCGACGAGGACGCTGTCGCCGGTGCGCAGCAGCGTGCGGGTGACGATGTCGAGCGCATGCGTCGCGCCGACCGTCGTCGCGATCTGGTCCGGCGCGGCGACGATGCCGAACTCGGCGATCTTGGCGGCCAGGGCCGAGCGCAGGCGCGGCTCGCCGGCCGGATCGCCGTAGTGCAGCGCCGTGCCTTGCCTCTGCAGGACGGTCGCCGCGCGCCGCATGGCGGCGGCGAGCATCGGCCCGTCGAGCCAGTCGGCGGGCAGCGTGCCCAGGCCGGGCATCGACTTGTCGCCGGGCGCCTGGAACATCGCGCGGATCAGCGCCGTGGCGCTGTTCGGCAGCGGCCGCGGCGGCGCGGCGTCGCCGGAGCGTGTCGCCGCCGCCGGCCGGCGGTCGTGCTCGCGGACGAAGAAGCCGCGCTGCCGTCGTGCCTCGACGAGGCCCTGGGCGAGCAGCTGGTCGTAGGCCGCGACCACCGTGTAGGGGCTGACCGCGTGCAGCCGCGCGCATTCGCGCACCGACGGCAGCCGTGCGCCCGGCGCCAGCAGCCGCTGGCCGATGCGCTCGGCGTAGCGGCGCGTCAGCTGCTCGGCGAGCGTGGTGTCGCTGCCGCGGGCGAGGGCGAGCGAAGCGTCGCCGGCGCTCTCCGCCGCCGGTCCCAGGGTCCTGCGTGCCGGCTGCGCCGCCGGTACAGCGATCCGAATCATCCCTCGATCTGTATTGGTACTGTGCTGGTGACGACTCTACACTGGGACGAGCGCGACCGACAAGGAGTCCCGATGCAACGCCCGCCCGCCGACCCGCCGTGGCGACTCGCCGCGCGCACCGCCCGGATGAATCCGTCGGCAATCCGCGAGATCCTGAAGCTCACCGAGCTTCCCGGCGTCCTTTCGCTCGCCGGCGGCCTGCCGTCGGCCGACACCTTCCCGGTCGAGGCGGTGCGTGATGCGACCGAGCGCGTCCTGCGCGACACGCCGCGCGAGGCGCTGCAGTACGCCGCGAGCGAGGGGTACGCGCCGCTGCGCGAATGGGTCGCCGACGAGGTGGCGCGCCAGGGCGTCGCGGCGAGCCCGGCGCAGATCCTGATCACGACCGGCTCGCAGCAGGGGCTCGACCTCGTCGGCAAGGTGCTGATCGATGCCGGCTGCACCGTCGCCGTAGAGTCGCCGACCTACCTCGGCGCGCTGCAGGCGTTCGTCGCCTACCAGCCCGAGTTCGTCGCGATCGCGTGCGACGCCGGCGGTCCGCTGCCGGAGGCGCTCGCCGCCGTCGCGGGTGCGCGCTTCCTGTACGCGCTGCCCAACTTCCAGAACCCGAGCGGCCGCTCGATCGACGCCACCCGGCGCGCCGAGCTCGCGCGCGCCGCCGCTGCCGCGGGCGTGCCGATCGTCGAGGACAACCCGTACGGCGACCTCTGGTACGACACCGCACCGCCACCGCCGATCGCGAGTCGCTGGCGCGAAGGCACGGTCTATCTCGGCAGCTTCTCGAAGGTGCTCGCGCCGGGCCTGCGACTCGGCTACGTGGTCGCGCCGCCGGCGCTCTTCGCCAAGCTCGTCCAGGCCAAGCAGGCGGCCGATCTCCACACTCCCGGCTTCAACCAGCGCATCGTTCACGAGATCGTTCGCGGCGGCTTCCTCGACGCGCACGTGCCGACGATCCGGGCCCGCTACCGCCGCCAGCGCGACGCGATGCAGGCGGCGCTCGAGACGCACCTGCCGAGCGCCGGCGCGCTCGCCTGCCGCTGGAAGATGCCCGGCGGCGGCATGTTCTTCTGGATCGAGCTTCCCGAGGGCGTCGACAGCGAGGCGCTGCTCGCCAAGGCGGTCGAGCGCGGCGTCGCGTTCGTTCCCGGCGCGCCGTTCTTCGCCGGCGCGCCGCGCCGGAACACGCTTCGCCTCTCGTTCGTGACTCTCGGTGTCGACGCGATCGAGCGCGGCGTCGCGACGATCGCCGCCGCCTTGCGCGACCTGCAGCAGGAAAGGGTCGGCGGGTCGCGAGCCCAGTGCAGCGCGAAGGCAGCGCGATGAGCAGCTTCGGGTTCGACCAGGTCGACGTCTTCAGCGGCACGGCGCTGCGTGGCAACGCCCTCGCGGTCGTCCACGCCGCCGACGCGCTCGACGACGACCGCATGCAGGCCTTCGCGCGCTGGACCAACCTCAGCGAGACGACATTCCTGCTCGCGCCGACCGATCCGCGCGCCGACTACCGCGTGCGCATCTTCACGCCGGGCGGCGAGCTGCCGTTCGCCGGCCATCCGACCCTCGGCAGCTGCCACGCGTGGCTCGGCCGCGGCGGCGCTCCGCACGCAGCCGGCGAGATCGTGCAGCAGTGCGCCGTCGGGCTCGTTCGCATCCGCAGCGACGGCGCTGCGCTGGCCTTCGCGGCGCCGCCGCTGGCGAGGAAGGACGTCGGCGCCGACGACCTCGCCGCCGTGCTCGCGGCGCTCGGCATCGGCCGCGAGCGCGTCGTCGCGGCGCAGTGGCTGAAGAACGGCCCGAACTGGCTCGGCCTGCTGCTCGACTCCGCCGAGACCGTGCTCGCGCTCGCACCCGACGCGGCCCGCATGCAGCGCTTCGCCGAAGTCGGTGTCGCGGGCGCGCATCCGCCCGGCGGCGAGTGCGCCTTCGAGGTGCGCGGGTTCGTCTGCCATCCGACGCTCTACGAGGATCCGGTCACCGGCAGCCTCAACGCCGGCTTGGCCGAGTGGCTGATCGGCGCCGGCCTCGCGCCCGCGCGCTACGTCGCGGCGCAGGGAACGAAGCTCGCGCGCGCCGGCCGGGTGCGCATCGCGAGCGAAGGCGGGGTCGTCTGGGTCGGCGGCGAGTCCGTCACGTGCATCCGCGGCGAGGTCGAGCTCTGACGAAGGGCGGGCTCGCGGCGGCGCCCCGAGCAACTCAGCGCCTGAAGCTCCAGGCGCGGCGCAGGCCGAGCCAGGCCGCCGACGCGACCGGGTCGTTCGCGCGCCGCAGCGACCAGTAGCGGCGCAGCACGACCCAGGCGGAGGCGAGCAGCAGCGCGAGCAGCGTGCTGACGACGACGATGACGGCGCGTGCCGGCCGCGACTTGTGGTCGGGCGGCAGGGCGACGTCGACCTGCTGCAGCGAAGGGCCCTCCTTGGCCTCGTCGAGCTTGGCGATCTCGTACTGGCGAACCATGGCTTCGAGCAGCGTCTCCTGCAGCTTCAGCTCGCGCCGCGCCCGCACGTAGTCGATCGCGGCCTCGGGGAGCCTGCCGACCGGCATGTCGACCGCGCTGCCGGGCGAGCCGCCCTGCGCCGACTCCATGCGCGAGAGCTCGCTGCGCAGCGCGCGCAGCTCGGAGCTCAGCCGGATCACGGCCGGGTTCTGCTCGGTCGCCGAGGTCCGCAGCACCTTCAGCTGCACCTCGCGCTCGGCGATCTGGGCGCGCAGCAGCGCGGCATTGGTGATCAGCGCCTCGGCCTGCTTGTCGAGGACGATCACGCCCGACTTCTCCTGCACGCCTTTCAGCGACTGCTCGGCCTTGACGAGACTTTCCTTGGTTTCCTGCAGCTGCTTTTCGAAGAAGACGCGGCGCAGCTGCGCTTCCGAGACGGCCAGGCGGCCGAGCAGCTTGGTCACCTCGGCCTCGTGCGCGTTCGCGAGATCGGCGGCAAAGCGCGGTTCTTTGTCGTCGACCTCGACCGCGATCACGCCGCTCTTCTTGTCCGACGAGACGCGGATGTAGCCGGGGACGACGCGGCGCAACGCCTCGTGGGACTCGACGTCGTAGTGCTTCTTGAGGTCGAAGCGGCTGTCCAGACCCCGCAGCACGCTGTCGCTCTTCAGCAGCGCGACGTAGAGGTCGTCCGGCGTCTTGGCGGCGATGTTGCCGGCCAGCCCGCCGAGCGCGCCGAGGGCGGCGAGCGCCGCTGCCGATCCGCTCTGCTGCTGCGACCCGGGCGCGAGGAACGACGTTCGGGCAGTGAAGACCGGCGGCAGCAGGAACGCGACGGCGAGCGAGACGATCGCGGCCGCCGCCGTCAGCGCCGCGATCAGGCGCTTCTTCTCGCCGAGCCAGGTCAGGATCTCGGTCAAGGAGACGCCGGGCGAGCCCTCGTCCTCGCCCTCGGTCTCGTAGAGCGCCTGCAGCGCTGCCAGGGGCGTCGTCGAATCGGCGCTGAGCATTCGGGGTGGACCGGACGGCGGTCGATCAGTTGTTGAGCGAGTGGATCGCGGCGATGCCGATGCCGAATCCGGAGATGATCTGCGCGAAGTCCTTGAGGTTGCGCACGAGGGCGCGGCCCCAGGTCTCGAAATCGAGCTGGTTGGGGACGACGAGGGCGTCGCCCGGCTGCAGCACCTGCGACTCGAGACCGCCGCGGCCGAAGAAGCCGCGCCGGTCGACGGCGCTGTTGACGGTGCCGTCGGCGCGCAGGATGAACATGTTGTCGGTGTCCGCCGCTTCGTCCGCGCCCGCGAGCCGCAGGTAATCCCCCGCGGTGCGGCCGGGCTTCCAGACGAACGCGTTGCTGTTGACGACCGCGCCCGCGACCGTGACGAAGCCCGGGCGCGGCGGCACGCTGATGCGGTCGCCGTGCTCGAGCGGCAGGTCGGGCAGCGCTTCGACGGTGCGGATCTCGGGCGTCAGCTCGAGCGCGATCCGGCCGTTCGGCTGGATCCGCGACAGCCGCGTCAGCTGCGCCTGCGTCGCCGCGTTGCTGACGATCGTCGTCGACGCCGCGCCAGCGGCATCGTCGCGCCGGTTGGCGGCATCGCGCGCCGCCTGCACCGCCGACAGCGACTCGAGCCGGCTGATCGCGGTCTGCAGGTTCTCGCGCTGGCGCACGCGCGTCTCCTCGCGGCTGAGATCGAGGCCGTAGACGTAGGCTTGCGGCGTGAAGCCGCCGGCGCGGGCGAGCAGCTGCTTGAGCGTCTCGCCCGGCTGCAGCTGGTAGATCCCCGGCGCGTTGACCTCGCCCTCGAGCGAGACCAGGCGGGTCTGGCGGGCGACGGGGACGCGGACGTCCTTCTGACTGTAGACGGTGACGACGTCGCCCGGCGCGAGGGCGACGTTGTTCGCCTCGTCGCCCTGCAGCACCGCCTTGCCGAGGTTGAACGCGATCACCTGGGTGCTGAGATCGGCATTCAGCCGCTCGATCGTTGCGTAGTCCCAGTTGAGCTCGTCGAAGAGCGCGGCCGGCGTGCGCCGGGCGCGCGCCGCGGCGGCGCGGTCGTCGTCGCGGATGCCGCGCTCGTCGCGCGCGCGGCCGCCGGGCCGGCGATCGTCGAAGCGCTGCCGGTCGATCGCCGCGCGGTCATCGCCGAGACCGCGGGACCTGCTCGTCGCGTCGGGGCTGCCGCCGGTGCCCTGCGCGAACTCTGCGCTGCTGCGACCGCCGGCGCCCGGGCCGCCGCGGTCGCCGCGCTCGTCGCGGTCGAGACGATCGAGCCGCTCGAGTCGGTCGAGATCGTCGCGCGGGCGTACGCGATCCTCGTCCTCGATCACCTGCACGAGCAGGTTCTTGCGCCGGTAGAAGTCGGGCGTGATGAGAGCGTCGCGGTCGGGGATCAGGTCGCGGATGCGCATCCCGGGCGTGTAGGGATAGCGCAGCGGCTGCGCCACGTGGCCCTTCAAGGTCACGGCGTTGGCGAACTGCGGCGAGATCGCCAGCAGCGTGACGACGTCGCCGTCGCGCAACGCCGTCTGCAGGCCGCCCTGGTCGAGTCGGAACGTCTCGACGAAGCGCTTGGCGAGCGGCTGCGAAGGATCGATCCGCTCGAGCTGGACGCGGTTCGGATTGGCGAGCACCGGCGCGCCGCCGGCGTAGCGCAGCACTTCGCGGATCGGCTCCTGCGCGCTCTTCAACTCGAAGATCGCCGGCGTGTCGATCGAACCCGTGAGCGCGACGCGCGACCCCGCCGGCTGGAAGACGACGACGTCGCCGGCGACGAGCTGGACGTCCTTCGACTTGTCGCCCTGGACCAGGAACTCGTAGACGTCGAGCTCCGAGATCACCCGGCCGTCGCGACGCAGCAGGATCTTGCGCATCGACCCCGACGGGCTCGGGCCGCCGGCAGCGACGACTGCCGAGAGCAGGGTCGACTGGCTCGACAGCGTCACCACGCCCGGCCGCTGCGCCGGGCCGACGATGAAGACGCGCAGCCCGCGCAGCTGGCCGAGCGAGACCGAAAGGTCGAAGTTGGTGAACAGCCGCCCGATCTGCGCGCGCAGGTTGCGCTCGAGATCGGCGGCCTTGACGCCGGCGACGTTGAAGCTGCCGATCTTCGGCAAGTTGAGCATGCCGTTGCGATCGACCGTGCTGCGGTAGTCGACGTCGATCGCGCCCCAGGCGCGGGTGATGATCTCGTCGCCCGGGCCGATCGTGTAGTCCGCCGAGACCGGGACGTTGTCGAGCGACAGGAACGTGTCGGCGGCATCGGCGAAGAACGCCGAGCCGAAGATGGGCAGCAGGCGGCCGGTGGCGCCTTCGACGAAGCGCTGGAACTCGTTCGGCTTCGGTGGCGGCGCGGGCTCGAGCCGGCGCGGGAACGCATCGCCGACACGGCCGCGCTGCGCGGTGCCGTTGTCGGGCACCGTCGTCGGCCGGCCGATCGCAGCGGGCTGGCCGCCGGGAACTGCGCCGGGAGGAAGGCCGGTCGCACTGCCGGGCGGGACGTTGCGTTGCGGGTAGCCCGGGGTCGAGAACGTGCCGCCGCTGTCGGGCTCGTCGCGAGGCTGCCCGTGCGCGCCGTCGACGAGCAGCACCAGGGCGACGACGACCGTGGACAGCGCGCCGAGCGGGCGCAGCGGAAACGAACGGAAGACAGACATCATCGGCAAGGGCGGCGCGGTCCGCGCGAAGGCACGGGCGGCGCGCTCGCGGCGCGCCGATGGTAGCGTCACTTGCACTCGGCCCCGCCGCCGCCGGCTTTGCCTTTGCTTTGCGGTTATTGTCGGGTGTCGAGCAGCGTGGAGGGATGGCGGCGGATGGCGCGTGTGGCGGCCAGGCGGGGGGCGAAGGCGCCCGCGATCGAGTTGCGGCGGCCGGCCACGGCCGCCGATCTCGCGAGCACGGTCGAGATCTTTCGCGAGTACGCCGCGAGCCTCGACGTCGACCTTTGCTTCCAGAATTTCGACGCCGAGCTGGCGTCGCTGCCGGGCGAGTACGCGCCGCCGCGCGGCCAGCTCCTGCTCGCCTTCGTCGACGGCGCGCTCGCCGGCTGCGGTGCGCTCAGGCCTTTCGCCGACGCCGAGGACGGCAACGCGTGCGAGATGAAGCGCCTCTACGTGCGGCCGGGGTTCCGTCGCTTCGGCATCGGCCGCGGCCTGGCGAAGGCGCTGCTCGACGAGGCGCGCCAGGCCGGCTATTCGACGGTGCTGCTCGACACGCTCGACGACATGGAGGCGGCGCGCGAGCTCTACGCGTCGCTCGGTTTCGTCGAGATCCCGCCGTATTACTTCAACCCGATCGCGGGCGCCCACTATCTGAAGGCAGAGCTGAAGTGATCGAAACCGGCGCCGTCGTTCCCGATGCCGACAGCGCGAGCGCGCCGTTCGAGCTGCGCGCCGCGGCGCTCCGGCTCGCCGTCCGGCCCGACCTCGGCGGCGCGGTCGCCGGCCTCTGGCACGGCGAGACGCCGGTCTTGCGTTCGACCGAGCCGGCCCGGCTGACGTCGGTGCGAGCCGCGGCGATGTTTCCCTTGCTGCCGTACTCGAACCGGCTCGGCTATCGGCGCTTTCGCTGGCGCGGCCGCGACCACACGACGCGCGCCAACGTCGCCGACTCGCCGCACTCGCTGCACGGCGTCGGCTGGCAGCGGCCGTGGCGGATCGTCGCGTCGAACGCCCTCGAGGTCGTCCTCGAGCTGCGCCACAAGGCCGACGCCGACTGGCCGTTCGCCTTCAGCGCGCGCCAGTACCTCGCGCTCGACGCGTCGTCGTTCAGCGCCCGGCTGCAGATCGCCAACGACGACGACGGCGAGCAGCCGGTCGGCCTCGGCTGGCACCCGTATTTCCTCAAGCGGCCGCGCAGCCGCATGCACATCGAGGTCTCGCACCGCTGGGACGCCGACCCGACGCTGCTGCCGACCCGCAAGGTCGCGCAGCACGGCATCGACAGCGATCTCTCGCACCTCGCGTTCGACCACTGCTTCGAGGGCTGGCGCGGTCCGGCGCGCCTGCGCGACGAGCGCTTCTCGCTCCAGCTGGCGTCGTCGCTGTCCAGGCTCGTCGTCTACACGCCGCCGGAGCACGACTACTACTGCGTCGAGCCGGTCAGCCATGTCAGCAATGCGATCCACATGGCCGATCCGGCGGCGCACGGCGTGGTCGCGCTCGCCCCCGGCGCGACGCTCGACGCCTGGCTGCGGCTCGAGGTCGCCGTGCTGTAGCGCTAGCGGCTGCGCGGCGGGAAGCGCTGCGTCGCCCCGATCGCGACGACCGTGAACGTATCGTCGGCGAGTCCGGCCCGGCGCGCCGCACG
>Ga0307416_100002878_pt1 | contig 10023 bp, 8 predicted proteins | sample DK1Cmetagenome_2_FD_203821 | JGI IMG/M metagenome (GOLD analysis project Ga0307416, IMG submission 203821) | Maize rhizosphere microbial communities from greenhouse at UC Davis, California, United States - DK15-C-3 | ecosystem: Host-associated > Plants > Roots > Rhizosphere > Soil | place: USA...
GACACGTAGTACCGCTGCAGCAGCAGGTAGATGAGCACGCAGGGGATGATGGAGATGGTGATGCCGGCCTGGAGCATCCCCCAGTCGGTCCCGCCCAGGCTGGTCTCGGTCCGGGCCGCGGCCAGGACCAGCGGCAGGGTGAAGCTCGAGCCCCTGCTCATCAGCACCAGGGCGCCGAGGAACTCGTTCCAGGACATGATGAAGGCGAACAGGGCCACGGTGACGATCGCCGGCGTCGCCGAGGGGACGCAGATCCTGACCAGGACCTGCCAGGAGGAGGCGCCGTCGGTGATGGCCGCCTCCTCCAGCTCCTGCGGGATGGCGCTGAAGCTGTTGCGCAGGATGTAGAGGCTGAACGGCAGCTGGATGGCGGTGTGCAGGATGGCCAGGCCGATCAGGGTGTTGGTCAGCCCGACCCGGGCGAAGGTCAGGAACATGGGCGTCAGCAGCGCCTGGTAGGGGACGATCAGCGCCAGCAGCAGGAAGACGAAGATCACCTCCCGGCCCGGGATCGGGAACCGGGCCAGGGCGTAGGCCGCGGGCACGGTGAGGACGAGGGTGAAGACGATCGCCAGCAGGGCGGTCCCCAGGCTGTTGAGCAGGTAGGTGGGCAGCCCCTGCTGGTAGGTCCAGAGCCGCTGGTAGCTGTCCAGGCTCAGGCTGTGCGGCAGGTAGGTCGGCGGCGAGGCGGCCGCCTCGGCCGTCGGCTTCACCGAGGCGAGCACCGACACCACCAGCGGCAGAAGCATGACCGTGGAGATGGCCACGCACGCGGCGCCGAGCAGGTAGCGGGCGCGGCCGGCGCGCAGGCGTCGCCGCATGGCGGCGGCCGGGACCCTGGACAGCTCGATGGTCGCGCTCACGCGTGGCTCCGGCGGGTGAGCAGCAGCTGCACGACCGTGAAGGCCAGGATGGTCAGGGCCAGGATCAGCGACAAGGCCGCCCCGTAGCCGAGCCTGAGGTACGGGAACGAGTTCAGGTACACGTAGAACACCGAGGTGGCGGTCTCGTTCTGCGGCTGCCCGGCGGTCATGATGTAGAACTGGTCGAAGGCGAGCAGCGAGCCGATGACGCTCACCAGGGTCACCAGCAGCACCGTGCGCAGGGTCAGGGGCAGGATCACCCGGGTGACCCGCTGCCAGTAGCTGGCCCCGTCGACCAGGCTCGCCTCGGTGATCTCGGTCGGGATGGCCTGGATGGCCCCGACAAACAGGATCATCCCGAAGCCGATGACCTTCCACACGACCGAGGCGATGATGGCCAGGTTGGACCGGTCGCCGTCCACGCCCAGCCACAGCACCGGCCTGGAGATCACCCCCAGGTCCATCAGGGCCCGGTTGACCAGGCCGAACTCGGTGCTGAACAGCCAGTACCAGAGCAGGCTGGACACGCCCAGGCCGATCACCACGGGGATGAACACGCAGGTGCGGGTGAGCCGGCGCAGGGCCGAGGGCTGCGAGGTGAGCAGGGCCAGCAGGTACCCGCCGACGATCAGGACCGGGGTGATGATCGCGGTGTACTTCAGGGTGAAGACGAACGAGACCCAGAACTGGTGGTCGTCGAACGCCCGCCGGTAGTTGGCCAGGCCGACGAACCTGGGTGGGGTGAGCAGCGACCAGTTGTGCAGGGACATCCAGAGCATCTGGGCCAGTGGGTAGGCGGTGAAGGCCAGGACGAACGCCACGGCCGGGGCCAGGTAGGCGAGGCCGACCAGCCGGCTTCGTGGGCTCCGGTACACGGCGGTCTCGCGGCTACTGGTTGGCGATGGCCTTCATCGCCGTCTTGGCGTCGGCGATGACGGTGTCGAGGTCGTCGTCGGTGTAGTAGGCGCGCTGCAGCATCCGCAGCCATGGGCCCTGGGGCGAGTTGATCTGCTCGAAGAAGGTCAGCGTGTACGGGGTGCGGCCGACCTCGAGGGCCTTGGCCACGTCCTGGACCAGCGGCTCGGCCTTGAAGTACTTGTTGTCGACCATGTCGGTGCGGGTGGTCAGGTTGAGGGCCTTGGCGTACACCTCGACCTGCACCGGGTCCGAGAGCAGGAACTTCATGAAGTTGACGGCGTCGTCGACCCGCTTGCTGCCCTTGGGCACCACGACCAGGTCGCCGCCGATGAAGGAGGCCGAGGAGCTGGGCGGCATCCCGGGGAGCAGGGCGATGCCGAAGTCCATCTTCGGGTTCTGCTGGCGGGCCAGGGTGATGTTGAAGTTGCCCGTTCCCATCATGCCGACCTTGCCCGACCCGAACTGGAGGTGGAACGTCTCGCCGTTCTCGCTCCGGGCACCTTCGGGGACGTTGCCGGCCTTGACCATGTCGCGGGTGAACTGCAGGACCTGCTTGACGCCGTCGCCGACCAGCGGCTCGTCGCCCGGGCCGGTCGCCTCGATCTTGGCTCCTGAGGCCCACATCAGCGGCCCGACGGTGAAGATGTTGCAGCCGGCGCAGTTGCCCGGCAGGTAGTATCCCTTGATGCCGCCGCCCAGGGCGGTGATCTTGTCGGCGTAGGCGCGCAGCTCGGCGAGGCTGGTGGGGGGCTTGTCGGGGTCGAGCCCGGCCCTGCGGAACAGGTCCTTGTTGTAGAAGAGCGCCGACACGTCCGCGTACAGCGGCACGCCGTAGACCCGGTTCTCGAAGGTGGCGACCGTCATGTGCCCCTTGCTGGCGGTCTTCAGCTCCGGCCATGCGCCGATCCGGTCGGTCAGGTCGACCAGCTGCTGCGCCTTCTCGAACTGGGGGGCGTAGATGAGGTCCATGCCCATCAGGTCGGGCACCTCGCCGGAGGCGATCCCCTGGGCGATCTTGCCGACCATCTCGGTGTGCGGGATGTAGGTCAGCTTGATCCGGCAGTCGGGGTTCTTCTTGTTCCAGGCCGCGACCAGCATGTCGACCATCTGCTTGTTGCCGCCCGAGCGCTCCCACATGGTGAGGTCGCCGTTGCTGGCACAGCTGGTGGTGGCGGCCGGGGCCTGGGCGGTGGTCGACGGCGTATCGGTTCCCTGGCTGCAGGCCGCGAGCAGCAGCGTCGCCACTGCCGCCAGGACGGGCCAGCTGAGACGGCTCCTCATCCCACGCTCCTCCCGGGCTCGGGCGATGATGGGTGCATACGATGGCATGCATTCGAATTCATGTCGAGATGCGGGTTCACGCCAGGTGCCCCGGGCGGCGTGGCGGCTCAGGTGGACGCGACCGCGTCCGGGTAGTGGCGTCGCAGCAGGGCCACGCCGATGGCGGCCCGCCGGACCCGCTCGCGGGCCGAGGCGACGGCCGGGCCGGCCAGGTGCTCGCCGGACGGGTAGAGCCCGGGGGCGTTGCGGACGGTGAACTTGAGGTGGACCGGGGCCGCGACCCGGACCAGCTCGGGCACCTCGTAGTAGCGGACGGCCCCGCCGAAGTCGTCGGCGCCCTCCACGTAGACGTCCAGGGGGACGGCGACGGCCTGGCGGATGGCGGCGATCTGGGCCAGCGACAGGTCGATGGGGAGGTTGAGGGTGGTGGCGCCGAGGTCCTCCAGCAGCCGGGCGGTGGCCGGGTTGGTGACCGGCAGGGAGATCGAGACCTTGATCACGAGGTCCTCGGGCAGGTCACCGGAGCGCTTCATCCGGCCCAGCACCCACAGCTGGCCGCTGTCGGCGACCAGGATGCTGCGGACGCCAAGCGCACAGCCCCGCAGGACGTCCTCGATGCCGTAGGCCAGCTGGTCGGCGCCGCGCAGGCTGCCGGCGGCGACCCGCCCGGCCGGGGCGCTGGCCTGGACGCCGACGTCCCAGGCGGCCCGCGGCCCAACGAACAGGCAGACCTCGACGCCGTGCTCGACGCCGAGGGCGACCATGGCCTCGATCTCGTCGTCGGTGAGCAGCATCATCCCGCTGCCCTGGCTGATCCGGTGGACCCGCAGCTCCCGTTCCTTGGCCGCGTCGACCACCGCCCGGAACGGCTCGGGGCCCTCGACCGAGGGGATCTCGATCCGGTACTGGGCGCCGTCGCCGAACCGCCTCGCCGAGTCGGGCAGCTCCCCCAGGTCCCGGTCGGGCAGGCCCAGCGCAGTCAGATGCCGCCGGGCCTCGGCCGGTGGTCGGGTCATTGCCGGAGCCTGACAGATATCTGATGGGCAGGCAAGGGGAGATGGGGGATAAGCGCGGTTCAGGGGTTCCTACGACCGCCTGAAGCAAAACTCATCAGATAAGCCTTGCCCCTGGGTGCTGAGGTGCTGCATGCTCTGGTCCGTGGAAGCTCCCGCGGACGACCTGGGCAGTCCCGCCGCCTCCGACGCGGCGGCCAGCATCACCGAGACGGTGGTGCAGCGGCTGGAGGACCTGGTGCTGGGGGAGCTCGAGCCCGGGGCCGAGCTCCCGTCGGAGGGCGAGCTGGCGGCCCGGTTCGAGGTCAGCCGGCTGACCGTCCGCGAGGCGGCGCGGTGGCTGCAGGCCCGCGGGCTGGTCGAGATCCGCCAGGGCCGGCGCACGGTGGTCGCCCACCCCAACGCCGGGCCGATCGGCGGCTTCTTCACCGCCGCCGTGCGGCGGGACCCACGCCAGCTGCTCGACCTGCTGGAGGTGCGTCGGGCCCTCGAGGTGCACATCGCCTCGCTGGCCGCCGGCCAGGCGAGCCGCACCGACGTGGCGGCCATGGAGCGCGCCCTGGCGGCCATGCGGGAGGCCGCCGACGACCCGATGGCGCTGCACGAGAGCGACATCGGCTTCCACGCCAGCGTGGCCGCGGCCGCCGGCAACCAGATGCTCCGCTTCCTGATCGAGGCGATGGAGGAGCCGCTGCGGGCCAGCCGGATGCGCAGCCTGCGCGGCCACCTGGCCCGTGGGGGGACCGTCCAGGACGTCATCGAGCAGCACGCCCGCATCCTGGACCGGATCAAGGCCCGCGACCCCAGGGGGGCCGCCGCGGCCATGCTCGCCCACCTGGAGCAGACCGCCCGCGACCTGCGGGCCGCGTTCACGCTCACCGGCCTGGACATGGGGGGTGACGGGGCGCGGTGAAGGTCGTCGGGGTCGAGACGGTGGTGGTCGGCACGCCGTGGCGCGAGCTGACCTTTGTGGAGCTGGTCACCGACGAGGGGCTCCGGGGCGTCGGCGAGGCCCGCATGGTCAACAAGACCAACACGCTGCTGGCCTGCATCGACGAGCTGGCCGGGCGCTACGCCCTCGGCATGGACCCCTTCGATGTCGAGCGGCTGGCCTGGCAGGCCCACTGGGCCGAGTACGGGCGGGCCGGCGAGGTCACCCAGACGGCGCTGGCCGTGCTCGACGTCGCCTGCCACGACCTCATCGGGCAGGCCACCGGGGTGCCGGTGTGGCAGCTGCTCGGCGGGCGCTTCCGCGACCGGGTGCCCGCCTACGCCAACGGCTGGTATCAGGGTGACCGCGACCCCGAGGTGGTCGCCCGGTTCGCCACCGAGGTCGTCGGGCGCGGCTACCGGGGCCTCAAGATCGACCCGTTCGGCGCCGCCTCGGCCGAGCTCGGCCAGGCCGAGCTGGGGCTGGCCGTCGACATCATCGCCGCCGTCCGGGACGCCGTCGGGCCCCAGGTCGAGCTGATGGTGGAGATGCACGGCCGCTTCACGGCCGCCACCGCCGTCCGGGTGGCCCGGGCCCTGGAGCCGTTCGGGCCGGCCTGGATCGAGGAGCCGGTGCCGCCCTACAACCCGGCCGGGCTGCGCCAGGTCCGGGCCGGGACCTGGCTGCCGCTGGCCACCGGGGAGCGCCTGCACGTCCTGGCCGAGTTCCGGGAGCTGTTCGAGGGCGGCCTGGTCGACATCGTGCAGGCCGACCTCACCCACTTCGGCGGGTTCACCACCCTACGCAAGCTGGCCGGCTGGGCGGCCGCCTACGAGCTGCTGCTGGCCCCGCACAACGTCTGCGGTCCCGTCGGCACCGCCGCCAACCTCCACCTGGCCGTGGCCACCGGCAACTACAAGGTCCTGGAGCACTTCAACGACTTCGCCGACCCTTGGGTGACCGACCTGGTCGACGGCGCCCCACGGGTCGACCCGGCCGACGGCTGCTTCGCGCTGCCGACCGGCCCCGGGCTGGGGGTGCGGCTCGACCGCGAGGCGGCCGGCCGGCACCCGCGCACCGGCGTCCATTTCAACCTGGTCGAGGAGGGGTGGGAGCGACGTCACGTCCGGCGGCGCGGAACACCGCCGCCGGCTCGGACAGGACCCGCTTGACGACCGCCCCGGCGGCGCCGCGCACGGCGGCGTCGGGGCCGAGACGGGAGGCGAGCACACGGACCGGCGACCACCGCAGGGCGATCGCCCGCTGCCCCAGCTCGCCGAGCAGCGGCTTGCTGAGCCACGGCTCCAGGGCGGCGTACAGGCCGCCCAGCACCACCGTGCTCGGGTCGACGATGTTGACCGTCGCCGACAGGCCCATGCCAAGGGCCCGGCCGGCCTCCGAGACCGCCCGCAGCGTCTCCGGCTCGCCGTCGCGGGCCCTGGCCAGCAGCTCGGCCACCGAGCCACGTGGCTGCCCGATGCTGGTGCCGACGGCCCCGGTCAGCCCGGCGGATCGAAGGATGGCCTCCTGGCCGGCGACCTGCTCGAGGCAGCCGCGGGCGCCGCAGCGGCAGGGCGGGCCGTCGGGCTGCACGACCACGTGGCCGATCTCGCCGGCGAACCCCCTGACCCCGCGGAACAGCTCGCCGTCGATGACGATGCCGCCGCCGACACCGATCTCGCCCGAGACGTGGACGAAGTCGTCCAGGTCCTCGTGGCCGCCGAACCACAGCTCGCCGAGGGCGGCCAGGTTGGCCTCGTTGTCCACCATCACGGCGAGGTCGTGGGCGGCGAACCGGTCGGCCAGGATCTCGGCCACGGGCACGTCCACCCACCCGAGGTTGGGGGCCAGCCGGAGCAGCCCGCGGTCGGTCTCGACCGGGCCGGGCACGGCCACGCCCAGCCCGGCCACCGTCAGCCGGGCGGCCTCGGCCAGCTCGACCGCGGTCCGGGTCATCCGCACGGCCCGCCCGAGCACCTTGGCGGGGGACTGGCCCCGGTTGTCCCGCGGCCTCACCCGGAGGTAGCGGACCTCGCCGACGAGGTTGGCCATGCACACGGCGATGTAGTCGACGTTGATCTCCAGCCCGATCCCGGCGTAGCCGGTGCGGTTGAGGGCGAGGTCGCTGCCCGGCCGGCCGATCTTGCCCCTGGCCTCCGGGCCCAGCTCGGTGACCAGACGGGCCCTGATCAGGTCGTCGACCAGGCTGGAGACGGTGGTCTTGGTCAGGCTGGTGGCGGCGGCGATGCGGGCCCGGGACACCGGCTCGCCGGCCGCGATGTGCTGGAGCACGAGGGCCAGGTTGTGCTCGCGGAGCGCATCCTGCCTCGCCGGCGACCGCCCCGTCCGCACCGCACCCCTCCCCCTTTCGTCCATCCTCTGGACATACTCTACAGATCAAGCATTGACATGGGAACAACGGCCAGCTTAGTTTGGCCAGTGAACGGACAAACTCCAGGGTTCGCCACATTTCCGTAGCTGGAAGTTGGGGTTGACATGGTGGGCGACCGCGGTGTGCTCGGGATCGGGATGGTCGGCTACGCGTTCATGGGCCGGGCCCACTCCCAGGCCTGGCGCAACGTGGCCAGCTTCTTCGACCTGCCCCTGCGCCCGCGGATGGCCGCCATCTGCGGCCGGGACCAGGCGGCGGTCGCGGCCGCGGCGGCCAGGCTGGGCTGGCCGGCCTGGGAGACCGACTGGAAGCGGCTGGTCCAGCGCGACGACGTCGACCTCGTCGACGTCTGCACCCCGGGGTCCAGCCACGCCGAGATCTCGATCGCCGCCCTGGAGGCCGGCAGGCACGTCCTGTGCGAGAAGCCGCTGGCCAACACCGTCGAGGAGGCGCGGGCGATGGCCGCCGCGGCCGAGCGGGCGGCCACCGGCGGGGTCCGGGCCATGGTGGGCTTCAACTTCCGCCGGGTGCCGGCGGTCGCCCTGGCCAGGGAGCTGGTCGCCGCCGGCCGCCTCGGCCCCATCCGCCACGTCCGCGCCGCCTACCTGGCCAGCCACGCCCTCGACCCCGAGCTGCCGCTGGCCTGGCGGCACCAGGCCTCCGAGGCCGGGTCGGGGGCCCTCGGCGACCTCGGCGCCCACGCCGTCGACCTGGCCCAGCACCTGGCCGGGGACCGGATCGCCGGGGTCTCGGCCCTCACCGAGACCTTCGTCCGGGAGCGGCCCCTGCCCGGCGGCGGGGGCGCCCGCGGGCCGGTCACCGTCGACGACGCGGCGCTGTTCATCGCCCGCTTCGGCGGCGGGGCGCTCGGCAGCTTCGAGGCCACCCGCCTCGCCGCCGGCCACACCGAGGGCCTGGCGGTGGAGCTCAACGGCGAGCTGGGCAGCGTCGTCTGGGAGCTGGGGGCGTTCAACGAGCTGCGCCTGTTCGACGCCACCGAGGAGCCGGCCACCCAGGGGTTCCGGAGGATCCAGGTCACCAGGGCCGGCCACCCGTACGCCGGGGCGTGGTGGCCGGACGGGCACAGCATCGGCTACGAGCACACCTTCACCCACGAGGTGCGCGACCTCCTCCAGGCCATCGCGGACGGACGCGACCCGGAGCCGACGTTCGCCGACGGGCTCCAGGTGCAGGAGGTGCTCGACGCGGTGCAGCGCAGCGCCGCGTCGGGCGCCGGGTGGACGGAGGTCGGAGCATGAATCTGGAGTCCGTTGACGGCTCGCCGCGACGACGGCGGGCTGCGGAAAGGAGGAGGGGAACCATGCACGGCATCCTCGCAGCACGGGGGACCATCCGCCGGGCCGTGGTCATGGGCGTGGTCGTGCTCATGACGCTCTCGACCATGGCCTTGTTCGCCACCGCCTCGGCGTCCTCGGCGGGCCACCGCCCCACCATCACCAAGGCGCCGTTCGGCAGCCTGGCCGACGGCACGGCCGTCGACATCTACACCCTGACCAACTCCCGTGGCATGGAGGTGAAGATCCTCACCTACGGTGGCATCCTGCAGTCGATCAGGGTGCCCAACCGCCACGGCCACTTGGCCAACGTCACCCTCGGCTTCGACAACCTGGCCGACTACGTCGCCAAGAGCCCGTACTTCGGCTGCATCACCGGCCGCTACGCCAACCGCATCGCCAAGGGCCGGTTCCGGCTCAACGGCCAGACCTACCAGCTGCCGATCAACAACCCGCCGAACAGCCTCCACGGCGGCACCGTCGGGTTCGACAAGCACGTGTGGGCCGCCACCCCGGTGCGGGACCGGCACAGCGTCGGCCTGGTGCTCCGCTTCACCAGCCCCAACGGCGACCAGGGCTACCCGGGCAGGCTGGCCAACAAGGTCACCTACACCCTCACCAACCGCAACGAGATCCGCATGGACTACCAGGCCAGGCTGGTCGGCAACAGCAACCTCAAGACGATCATCAACCTGACCAACCATGCCTACTGGAACCTCGCGGGCGAGGGCTCGAGCGACATCTACGGCCACAGGCTGACCCTCAAGGCCAGCCACTACACGCCCGTGGACCCGACCCTGATCCCCACCGGGGCCATCGACCCTGTGGCCGGCACCCCGATGGACTTCACCAGGTCGACCGCCATCGGCGCACGCATCCGTGACGGGTTCGGGCAGCTGGTCATCGGCCGCGGCTACGACCACAACTGGGTGCTCGACCGGCACGGCAGCGGGCTCGAGCTGGCCGCCAGGGTGGTCGAGCCGAAGAGCGGCCGGGTCCTCGAGGTCATCACCGACCAGCCGGGCATCCAGTTCTACTCCGGCAACTTCCTGGACGGGACGCTGGTCGGCACCAGCGGCCGGATGTACCGGCAGGGCGACGGGTTCGCGCTGGAGACCCAGCACTACCCGGACTCGCCCAACCATCCCAACTTCCCGTCGACCGTGCTGGCGCCCGGCCAGCGCTACGCCACCACCACCATCTACCGGTTCTCCACCGACTGACCGGACAGCGCCCGTTCGAGGAGGGTCTCAATGTCCAAGGTCGATCCCGTCGTCGAGCAGGCCGTCGACACGCTTGACCTCAACCGGGTCACCCGGCGGCGGCTGCT
>Ga0307416_100002881_pt1 | contig 10020 bp, 5 predicted proteins | sample DK1Cmetagenome_2_FD_203821 | JGI IMG/M metagenome (GOLD analysis project Ga0307416, IMG submission 203821) | Maize rhizosphere microbial communities from greenhouse at UC Davis, California, United States - DK15-C-3 | ecosystem: Host-associated > Plants > Roots > Rhizosphere > Soil | place: USA...
TGGCGAGCGACCGGGAGTCGGTGCCCTTCTTGAGGTACGGGCCGTAGCGGCCGTTCTGCGCGGTGATCTCCTCGCCCGCCTCGTCGGTCCCGACGACGCGCGGCAGCGAGAGCAGCTTGACGGCGTCCTCGAGCGACACCGTGTCGAGCGACATCGACTTGAACAGCGAGCCGGTGCGCGCCTTCGCCGACTTGGGCGCGTCCTCGGGCAGCTCCTCGGTCACGTAGGGACCGAACCGGCCGTTCTTCGCGATGATGCGCAGCCCGGTCTCGGGGTGCGAGCCCAGCTCGATCTCCTCGCCCGCCGGGTTGGCGAACAGCTCCTCGGCCTTCTCCACCGTGAGCTCGTCGGGCGGCAGGTCGTCGGGCACGTTCGCGCGGACCGGGGCGGCCGAGTCGTCCCCGTCGCCGTCGGAGCGCTCGATGTAGGGCCCGTAGCGACCGACCCGCAGCACGATGCCGGTCTCCTCGCCCCCGACCGGGAAGGTCGCCAGCTGCTTGGCGTCGATCTCGCCGAGCCCGTTGACCAGGGTGTGCAGGCCCACCACGTCGCCGGAGCCGTAGTAGAACTCGCCGAGCTCGGTGTTGCGGTCCTTGCGGCCCGCCGCGATCTCGTCGAGGACGTCCTCCATGAGCGCCGTGAACTCGTAGGACACCTGGCGCGGGAAGTGGTCCTCCAGCAGCCGGATCACCGAGAACGCCAGCCAGGCGGGCACCAGCGCGGTGCCCTTCTTGTAGACGTAGCCGCGGTTGAGGATCGTGCCGATGATCGAGGCGTACGTCGAGGGCCGGCCGATCTCCCGCTCCTCGAGCTCGCGGATCAGCGTGGCCTCGGTGTAGCGGGCCGGCGGCTTGGTCTCGTGGCCCGACGCGCTGATCGACGCCGCCGACACGGCGTCGCCCTCGGCGAGCGCGGGAAGGCGGGTCTCGGCGTCGTCCCGGGCCGCGGCGGCGTCGTCGGTGCCCTCGACGTAGGCCTTGAGGAAGCCGTGGAAGGTGATCACCCGGCCGGTCGCCGAGAAGACCACGTCCTCGCCGGAGGCGGCCGCGCCGCCCAGGCGGATGGAGACCGACTGGCCGACGGCGTCCTTCATCTGCGACGCCACGGTGCGCATCCAGATCAGCTCGTAGAGCCGGAACTGGTCGCCGGTCAGCCCGGTCTGCGCGGGGGTACGGAACGAGTCGCCGGCGGGCCGGATCGCCTCGTGCGCCTCCTGGGCGTTCTTGACCTTGGACGTGTAGGTGCGGGGCGCGTCGGGGAGGTACTCGGCGCCGTACAGCTCGCGAACCTGGGACCGGGCGGCCTCGACGGCGCCACCCGAGAGCGTGGTGGAGTCGGTACGCATGTAGGTGATGAAGCCGTTCTCGTACAGCCGCTGCGCCACCGACATCGTCGAGGAGGCGCTGAAGCCCAGCTTGCGCGAGGCCTCCTGCTGCAGCGTGGTGGTGCGGAACGGCGCGTACGGCGAGCGGCGGTAGGGCTTCGACTCGACCGAGCGGACGTCGTACGACGTGTCCCGCAGCGCCTCGACGAGCGCCTCGGCGCGGGACCGGTCGAGGTGCACGGTCTTGCCCTCGGCCGCGGACTTGAGCAGGCCGTCCGGGCCGAAGTCCGACCCGCGGGCCACCCGCGCCCCGTCGACGGAGTGCAGCTTGGCGGGGAACATCCGCTGCTCGTGCTTCGAGCCGGCGTCGAAGGTGCCCTCGAGGTCCCAGTACGACGCGAGCCGGAAGCGCATCCGCTCCCGCTCCCGGTCCACGACCAGCCGGGTCGCGACCGACTGCACACGGCCGGCGGAGAGGCCGGACATGACCTTCTTCCACAGCACCGGGGAGACCTCGTAGCCGTACAGGCGGTCCAGGATCCGGCGGGCCTCCTGGGCCTCGACGAGGTCCATGTCGAGGTCGCGCGGGTTCTCGGCGGCGGCCAGGATCGCGGGCTTGGTGATCTCGTGGAAGACCATCCGCTTGACCGGGATGTTCTTCGGCTTCAGCTCGTCGAGGAGGTGCCAGGCGATCGCCTCGCCCTCGCGGTCCTCATCGGTGGCGAGGTAGAGCTCGTCGGCGTCCTTGAGCAGGCTCTTGAGCTTGGAGATGTGGGACTTCTTGTCGCGGGGCACGACGTAGTACGGCTCGAAGCCGTGCTCGACGTCGACCGCGAGGCGGCCCCACGACTTGTCCTTGATCTTCGCGGGGGTGTCCGCGGCGTTGTTCGGGAGGTCGCGAATGTGGCCGATGGAGGACTCCACGACGTACCCCGGGCCGAGGTACCCGCCGATGGTGCGGGCCTTGGCCGGGGACTCGACGATCACCAACTTGTGTGCCACTGACTGTTGCTTCCTGCCTTCAGATGCTGGTTCGGGGCCCCACGCGGAGCCCCACGGCCGAACACGGTAGCGCGTCGGTCACCCGCCGGCGCCGTGCGCCGCCTCGAGGAACCCCTCGGAGACGAGCTCCCTCACTATCGGAAGGTACGTGGCCCGTGTCTGCGCGGCGTCCCGGCCCAGCAGCTGGGCGATCGCGTCGAGGATCTGCGCGACGCTCAGCTCCCCGTCGCAGGCCCCGACCAGCGCCGCCTCGACGGTGTCGACCTGCCGGGCGCGGCGCAGACCGCGCTGCTGGCGCAGCACGACCGCCTCCGGGTCCTCCGCCCCCGGCGCGCCGAGGGTCTCCTGCTGGATGTCGGGCCGGACCACGAGGCGGGAGCCGGGGCCGGCCTCGACGCCGGAGGCCGCCGCCCAGTCCCGGATCGCGGGAGCGATCGGCTGCTCCACGTCGTAGGGCCACTCCAGGAACGCGCGGGCGGGACCGGCCGGCTCCGCGGGCCCGCGCTTGCGCAGGTTGATCCAGCCGAACCCGACCGCCTCGATGCCCTGGTCGTCGAACCACGACAGCCAGGTGTCGTAGCGCGCCAGGTAGCCGGCGCCGCCGTGCAGGCCTGCGTCCTTGAGCCACAGCTCGACGTACGCCGCCGGGTCCAGGACCTCGCGCTGCACGACGTACGCGTCGCACTCGTCGTCCACCCAGCCGGCCAGCCGCTCGTCCCACGGCTGGTCGCGCGCGATCACCCAGTTGGCCAGGATCTGGGACCAGCCGCCCTCGGTGAGGTGGCCGGGCGAGGTGCGGACGATGTCCTCGACCACCCGGTCACCCGGGAGCCCGGAGTCGCGGTAGACCAGCCGCTCCCCGGTCGCCGGCGAGATCACGAACGGCGGATTGGTTGCCACCAGGTCGAAGCGCTCGCCGCGGACCGGCTCGAAGAACGAGCCCTCGCGCACCTCGATGCGCGGGGCGACCTCGTTGAGCGCCGCGTTGAAGCGGGTCATCCACAGCGCCCGGCGGTTCACGTCCGTGGCGACCACCTGCTCGCTGTGCCGGGCCAGGTGCAGCGCCTGGACGCCGCAGCCGGTGCCGAGGTCGAGCGAGCGGCCCACGGGCTCCCGCAGGGTCAGCTGGGCGAGCGAGGTGGAGGCCGAGCTGATGCCGAGGACGTGGTCGGTGCCGACCCGGTTGGGGCTGCCGTCGAGCCCCGGGGTCAGGTCGCTGACCACCCACAGGTCCCGCGGGCCGTCGGCGTCGTCGGCGGCATAGGGGCGTACGTCGAGCCGGGCGGCGACCTCCCCGACCGTGCGCTCCAGCAGGCCTTCGGCCGCCATCCGGTCCACGAGGCCGGGCAGCGCGGCCTCGGCCGCCGCCAGCCCGACGGGCGCCTGGAGCAGGAACAGCCGCACCAGCGTCTCCAGCGGCGAGCCGCCCGCCGTGCGGCGCAGCCCCGGGGCCGTCTCGTTGCGGGCCAGCGCGGCGTGGGCGACCGGACCCAGCAGCTCGGCGACCGCGTCGTAGGTGAAGCCCGCCGTGGTCAGGGCGGCGCGGAGCCGGGCGGGCAGGTCGGAGGACAGGGAGCTCACCCCGCAGAGCGTAGGTGGCCGGAAATGACGCCGGCCCACCCGGATCCGGGTGGGCCGACGCCGTGGAGCCGTGCTTGTGGTTACTGCGGAGGCGTCGGGAACCGCTGCGTGGGCGCCGGTTCGGCCGCCGGCTGCGGCGCGTCCGGGACGAATGCCTGCGGCTGCGACTGCTGCTGGTGCTGCGGCTGGGCGGCCGTCACCGCTGTCGAACCGCCCGACGCGCCCACCGGGGGCGCCGGCGTCGAGTCGTCGCCGATCGTCACCTCGCGCTTCTTGGAGATGAAGATCGCCACCGCGATGATCGCGACCGCGACCAGGGCGATGACGACGCGCAGCACGTCGTGCTGGTCGTCGCCGACGCTCATCGACACCACGGCACTCGCGATCAGCAGCGAGACCAGGTTCATCACCTTGATCAGCGGGTTGATCGCGGGCCCGGCGGTGTCCTTGAAGGGGTCACCGACGGTGTCGCCGATGATCGTCGCCTCGTGCGCCAGCGAGCCCTTGCCGCCGTGGCTGCCGTCCTCGACGAGCTTCTTGGCGTTGTCCCAGGCGCCGCCGGAGTTGGCCAGGAAGACCGCCATCAGGGTGCCGGCGCCGATCGCGCCCGCCAGGAACCCGGCCAGGGCGGTGACGCCGAGCCCGAAGCCGACCGCCACCGGGGCCAGCACGGCCAGCAACCCGGGGGTCACGAGCTCGCGCAGCGAGTCCTTGGTGACGATGTCGACGACCTTGCCGTACTCCGGCCGACCGGTGCCCTCCATGATCCCCGGGATCTCGCGGAACTGGCGGCGCACCTCGAACACCACGGCGCCCGCTGCCCGGGCCACCGCGTTGATCGCCAGGCCGGCGAACAGGAACACGACGGCCGCGCCGAGCAGCACGCCCACGAGGACGGCGGGGTTGAACACGAAGAAGTCGGACCCCGAGAACTCGTCCGGCGTGGGATTGGCGTCCGCGAGCGCCTCGAACACCGAGGTGGAGTAGGAGCCGAACAGCGCGGTCGCCGCGAGGACCGCGGTGGCGATCGCGATGCCCTTGGTGATCGCCTTGGTCGTGTTTCCCACCGCGTCGAGCTCGGTGAGGATCTGCGCACCGGCCGGGCTGACGTCGCCGGACATCTCCGCGATGCCCTGGGCGTTGTCGGAGACCGGGCCGAAGGTGTCCATGGCGACGATCACGCCGACCGTGGTCAGCAGCCCGCAGCCCGCGAGGGCGACCGCGAACAGCGACACCGTCAGCGTGGCGCCACCGAGCAGGAACGCGCCGAACACGGCCGCGCCGATGACCAGCGTGGTGTACACCGCCGACTCGAACCCGACCGACAGACCCGACAGGATCACGGTCGCCGCGCCAGTGAGCGAGGTCTTGCCCACGTCCTTGACCGGACGGTGCTCGGTGCCGGTGTAGTAGCCGGTCAGCGCGAGGATGCCGGCCGCCATCACGATGCCGATCACGACGGCGACGGACGCCACGACCCGCGGGTCGCCGCTGGCGCCGGCCACGTCGGCGGGGACGTTGACGAAGTCGGCGAAGCTGCCGGGCAGGTAGACGAACGAGAGGATCACGCACGCCACGGCGGCGATGGCCGCCGAGAGGTAGAACGCACGGTTGATCGTCCGCAGGCCGTTCTCGCCGGCCCGGGGCTTGCACAGGTACACACCGGCGACGGCCGTGAGCGCCCCGATCGCGGGGATCAGCAGCGGGAACACCAGGCCCTTGTCGCCGAACGCCTGCGACCCGAGGATGAGCGCGGCGACCAGCGTGACGGCGTACGACTCGAAGAGGTCCGCGGCCATGCCCGCGCAGTCGCCGACGTTGTCGCCGACGTTGTCCGCGATCGTCGCCGCGTTGCGCGGGTCGTCCTCGGGGATGTTCTGCTCCACCTTGCCGACGAGGTCGGCGCCGACGTCCGCGGCCTTGGTGAAGATGCCGCCGCCGACCCGCATGAACATCGCGAGCAGGGCCGCGCCGAAGCCGAAGCCCTCGAGCACGTGGGCTGCCTCGTCCTTGAAGATCAGGACGACGACGCTGGCGCCGAGAAGACCCAGGCCGACGGTCAGCATGCCGACCATCGCCCCGGTGCGGAAGCCGATGTTCATGGCGGGGTCCCGGCCGGTGTCGTTCGCGGCCGCGGCCACCCGGAGGTTGGCCTTCACCGCGAGGGACATGCCGAGGTAGCCGACAGTGGCCGAGAAGCCGGCACCGATCAGGAAGAAGATCGAGCGGCCGACGCGCACCAGGGCGTCGTCGGCCGGCAGCGCGAGCAGCAGGAAGAACGCCAGGCCCGCGAAGATGGCCAGCGTCCGGAACTGCCGCTTGAGGTAGGCGTCTGCCCCCTCCTGCACCGCCTGCGCGATGTTCCTCATGTTGTCGGTGCCCTCACCGGCAGCAAGAACCTCCTGGCGGAACATCATCGCCATCGCGAGCGCGCCCAGCGCGATCAGTGCGACGACGAGGACCAGGACGAGGTTGCCACCGGAGAGTTCCACGACAGCGGGAGAAATCCCCGTCATGTGTTTCCTCCTGCGAGCTCGAGCGAGTGATACGGATCACGATCGCTCGGAGTCTACGCAGGCGGACCCCGCTTTTGGCGTACACGTGTGACGTAGACCACGCGTGGCGCGGCCTACGAGAGAACGTACGGGAGGTCGGCGCAGCCGCGCCGGGTGCGTCAGTTGCCGGCGAGGGCGGCGTCGGCGGACTCGTGGATCACGAACACCTTCGCGAGGCCGGTGATGCGGAAGATCTTGAGCAGCCGGTCCTGGTTGCAGATCAGCTGGAGGGAGCCGTCGTGCGCGCGTACCTTCTTGAGGCCGCCGACGAGCACGCCGAGGCCGGTGGAGTCGAGGAACTCGACGCCCTCCATGTCGATGACGATGTCGTAGACGCCGGCGGCAACCAGCTCGGTGATCTTGTCCCGCAGCTTGGGCGCGGTGTAGACGTCGATCTCGCCGCCGACGGCAACGATGGTCTTCCCATCGACGTCGCGCGTCGCAAGCGTCAGGTCCACAGATCTCTCCCCAGAAGGCACGGTGTCACGGAACTGGACGGTCGGTTTCCCCGAGACCCCCGATACCCAGCCAAGAATATGAAACCACGACGGTCCACCAACCGCACACGGAAGTACCCACTCTGTTGATGGCGACCCCCTGGGTGTCGGTGCCGTTTGCGACACTTTCAGGGTGAATGTCGCCCTCGCTCGCAACCTCCGACCCACGGCCCGGCCGGTGGCGGAGCTGGTGGACCGGCTCGTCGCGGTCCCCGGTCGCGAGGGCCGGCTGACGCACCTCGAGCTGGTCCCGCCGCGCGCCGCGACGACCGCCGCCTGGCCGGCCTGGGCGGCCCCCGACGTGGTCGCCGCGTACGCCGCCCGGGGCGTCCGGGAGCCGTGGCGGCACCAGGCGGTGGCCGCCGAGGCGGCCCACGCCGGGCAGCACGTCGTGCTGGCCACCGGGACGGCCTCGGGCAAGTCGCTCGCCTACCAGCTGCCGGCGCTGACCGCGATCCGGACCGGGCGCGGGCCGCGCGGGCAGCGCGGCGCCACCGTGCTGTACGTCGCGCCGACCAAGGCCCTCGCCCAGGACCAGCTCTCCGGCCTGACCGCTCTCGGGCTGGACGTCCGGGTCACCACCCACGACGGCGACAGCGGCCGGGACCAGCGCGACTGGGCCCGTGAGCACGCCGAGTACGTCCTCACCAACCCCGACATGCTGCACCGCTCGCTGCTGCCCGGGCACGCCCGCTGGGCCTCGTTCCTGTCCTCGCTCGACTACGTCGTGGTCGACGAGTGCCACCACTACCGGGGTGTGTTCGGGGCGCACGTCTCCCACGTGCTGCGCCGGCTGCGCCGGGTCTGCGCGTCGTACGGCGCCTCCCCGACGTTCGTGCTGGCCTCGGCCACCGTCGCGGAGCCCGAGGTCTCCGGCCGCCGGCTCACCGGGCTCGACATGCTGGCCGTCACCGAGGACTCCTCCCCGCGCGGCCGGCTGGCGCTCGCGCTCTGGGAGCCGCCGTTCACGTCGTACACCGGCGAGAACGACGCCCCCGTGCGCCGCGCCGCCTCCTCGGAGACCGCGGACCTGCTCGCCGACCTGGTCGCGGAGGGCGTGCGCACGCTGGCGTTCGTGCGCTCGCGCCGGGGGGCGGAGCAGGTCGCGATGACCGCCGCCGAGCTGCTGGCCGAGGTCGACCCGTCACTTCCGGCGCGGGTCGCGTCCTACCGGGGCGGCTACCTGCCCGAGGAGCGCCGGGCGATCGAGGAGTCGCTGCGCTCGGGGGAGCTGACCGGCCTCGCCGCCACCAACGCGCTCGAGCTGGGCATCGACATCAGCGGGCTGGACGCCGTGCTGATGGCCGGCTTCCCCGGGACGCGCGCGGCCGTGTGGCAGCAGGTCGGCCGGGCCGGGCGCGGGGCGCAGGACGCCCTCGGCATCCTCGTCGCCCGCGACGACCCGCTGGACACCTACCTCGTCACGCACCCCGAGGCGCTGCTGGGCCGGCCGGTGGAGGCGACGATCTTCGACCCGACGAACCCCTACGTCCTCGGCCCGCACCTGTGCGCGGCCGCCCAGGAGTCACCGCTGACCGAGGCGGACCTGCCGCTGTTCGGTCCGACCGCCCGGGACGTCGTGGACCAGCTGACCGCGGCCGGGCTGCTGCGCAAGCGTCCCCGGGGCTGGTTCTGGACCGACCGCCGCCGCGCCTCGGACCTCGCCGACATCCGCTCGAGCGGCGGCTCGCCGGTGCAGCTGGTCGAGGCCGCGACCGGCCGCGTGGTCGGCACCGTCGACGCGGCCAGCTCGCACGGCACCGCGCACGCGGGGGCCGTCTACGTGCACCGCGGCGAGACGTGGCTCGTGCGGTCGCTCGACCTCGACGAGAACGTCGCGGTCATCGAGCGGGCGGAGCCGGACTACTCCACCTCCGCGAGGGAGGTCACCGACATCACGATCGTCGCCGAGCAGGAGCACGCCGACTGGGCGGGCTGTCGCCTCTCGTTCGGCGACGTCGACGTCTCCCACCAGGTGGTGTCGTTCCTCAAGCGGCGCCAGCCGGGCGGCGAGGTGCTGGGCGAGGAGCCGCTCGACCTCCCCGAGCGCGCCCTGCGCACCCGCGCCGTGTGGTGGACCGTGCCCGAGCACGTCCTCGCGGAGGCCGGCCTCGCCGCCGCGGACCTCCCGGGGGCCGCGCACGCGGCCGAGCACTGCTCGATCGGCCTGCTGCCGCTCTTCGCCACCTGCGACCGGTGGGACATCGGCGGGGTGTCCACGGCCCGGCACCCGGACACCGGCCTGCTCACCGTGTTCGTGTACGACGGCCACCCCGGCGGCGCCGGATTCGCGGAGCGCGGGTTCCGGGCCGCCCGGGCCTGGCTGACAGCGACCCGGGACACCATCGCCGCCTGCGGGTGCACCGAGGGCTGCCCGTCCTGCATCCAGTCGCCGAAGTGCGGCAATCAGAACAACCCCCTCGACAAGGTGGGCGCGGCCCGGCTGCTCGACGCCCTGCTCGGGCCCGCGAGCGCCTAGGCTGACCCCATGCTGGTCCTCGGGCTGATCCTGGTGCTCCTCGGCGCGATCGGGATCCTCGCGGGCGTCCTCACCGGCACCGGCAACGCGGAGCTGGTGGGTCTCGACGTCGATGCCGTCGCCCTGTTCCTGGTCGGCGTCGCCTCGGGCGCAGCGGTCCTGTGGGGCTTCTCGCTCCTGAGGTTCGGCACCAAGCGGTCGCTGCAGCGCCGCCGCGAGAGCCGCCGCGCGTCCCGGCGGTCCGACGAGCTCGAGCCCGGCGGGGCCGACCGGGACCCGCGCACCCCCTGACCCGACCCGGCCGAGCCCGAGCGCCCGGGGTCAGCCCGGTCCCGCCCGGGCCTCCGCCTCGAGGTCCGCGAGCTGGCCCAGCCAGCGCGGTCCGGGGACCACGACGCGCACCGTGCCGGTGCGGCCGGCCAGGCGGCAGGACGTGAGCCGGCCGCCGTTCGCCTCGGCGATGGAGCCGCCAGCGGCGCACGGGTCCGGCCCGCGAGCGACGGCGGACGCCACCGCCAGGGCCGCCAGGTCCGCGGCCGCCTGGGCCTGCCGGTGGGCGCGCACCAGGGCGGCGACCACCCC
>Ga0307416_100002883_pt1 | contig 10017 bp, 7 predicted proteins | sample DK1Cmetagenome_2_FD_203821 | JGI IMG/M metagenome (GOLD analysis project Ga0307416, IMG submission 203821) | Maize rhizosphere microbial communities from greenhouse at UC Davis, California, United States - DK15-C-3 | ecosystem: Host-associated > Plants > Roots > Rhizosphere > Soil | place: USA...
CACGAGCCCATCGACACCAACGTGCCGCCCGAGGGCAACCCGACACTGGTCGGCTACGGTCCGCGCGAGGTCGTGGCGCTGCGGCGGGCCCGCAAGGGCGCCGGGTCGCCGGCGAGCCCCTCGGCGGCCGCGACGCAGTCGCAGGTCCACGCCTCGTTCGCGCCCGGCGCCCCGTCGCCGTCGGTCGAGTCGGACGAGGTCAGCGACGAGCCGGCCGTTCCGGCGACCTCGGCGCGGGAGTCGCGCCCGACCACGCCCGCCGAGACCCGGGCGCTCGCCAAGCCGCCGGTGCGCAAGCTGGCCAAGGACCTCGGGGTCGACCTCGGCACGGTCGCGCCCACCGGCCCGGGCGGCACGGTCACGCGGGCCGACGTGGAGGCGGCGGCCAACGGGGCCGCCGCGGTGGCCGAGCCTGCCTCGGTGGTCGACGGTCCTGCCTCGGTGGTCGAGCCTGTCGAGACCACCCGCCCGGCGCCGGGCGAGCGGGAGACCCGCGAGCCGATCAAGGGCGTCCGCAAGATGATGGCCTCCGCGATGGTGTCGTCGGCGTTCAGTGCCCCGCACGTCACCGAGTGGGTCACGGTCGACGTCACGCGGACGATGGAGTTCGTCGACCGGCTCAAGGCCCGGCGCGAGTTCCGCGAGGTCAAGGTGTCGCCGCTGCTGGTGCTGGCCCGCGCGGCGATGCTGGCGATGCGGCGTACTCCCGAGATCAACTCGCTCTGGGACGAGGCGTCCCAGAACGTCGTGTTCAAGAACTACGTGAACCTCGGGATCGCGGCGGCGACGCCCCGCGGGCTGGTGGTGCCGAACGTCAAGGACGCCCAGGAGCTGTCGCTGCTGGGTCTGGCCCAGGCGCTGAACCAGCTCACGGCGACTGCGCGCGAGGGCAGGACACAGCCGGCGGAGATGAGCGGCGGCACGTTCACGATCACGAACGTGGGCGTGTTCGGCGTCGACGCGGGCACCCCGATCATCAACCCCGGGGAGTCGGCGATCCTGTGCTTCGGCGCGATCCGCAAGCAGCCGTGGGTGGTCACGTCGCCGACCGGCGAGGACGAGCTGGCGATCCGTCAGGTCACCACGCTGGCGCTCTCGTTCGACCACCGCCACATCGACGGCGAGAAGGGCTCGCGCTTCCTCGCCGACGTCGCGGGCATCCTCGAGGACCCGGCCTCCGCGCTGCTGTTCTGACCGCCGGGGCGGGACAGTTTCACCGCCCAGGCGGTGAAACTCACGCTTATGTCGTGAAACTCCTCGACACAAGCATGAGTTTCTCCCCACCAGCCCCGGGCGTCGGCCCGGCGCGCTCAGCCCAGCAGCTCGTCGAGGGCGGCGCCGAACACCTCGTGGTGGCGGGCGACGTCCTCCTTGGTCGTGACCGGTGACATCAGCGCCATGTTGTGGAACGGCGTCAGCAGGATGCCGCGGTTGGCCAGGTAGACGTGCAGGTAGTCCTCGAGGTCCTCGTCCGCCGCCCGCATCGACTCGGTGCCGCTGCGGGGGGCGGGCGAGGCGAAGCGGTACTCCGCGCGGGCGCCGAGCTGGCTGACCGACCACGGCAGGTCGTGCGCCTCGATCAGCTCCCGCACGCCCCCAGCGAACGCGGTGGCGACGTCGATCATCCCCGCGAAGGCGTCGTCGGTGAGCACCTGCTCGAGCGTTGCACGCATCGCGGCCACCGAGACCGGGTTGCCGGCCAGCGTGCCGCCGACCCCGCCCATGTCGACGAGGTCGAGGTCGGTACGCCGCTCGGCCCGGGCGGCCAGCTCCTCGGACAGGCCGTACGCCCCGCACGGGACGCCCCCGCCGATCGCCTTGCCGATCACGAGCACGTCGGGGTCCAGCCCCCAGGCGGCGGTGGCGCCGCCCGGCCCGGCGGAGAACGTGTGGGTCTCGTCGTTGATGAGGAGGGCGTCGTACGCCCGGGTCAGCTCGCGGACGCCCTCGAGGTAGCCCGCCTCGGGCAGCACGATGCCGATGTTGGTCAGCGCGGGCTCCATCAGCACCGCGGCCACGTCGCCGTGCGCGAGCTGGCGCTCCAGGCCGGCGAGGTCGTTGAACTCCGCCACCCGGCTGGTCATCGTCACGTCGACCGGCTCGCCGACGTTGCCGGGCCGCGAAACACCCTCGCCGTCGGGGCCGACCACGATCAGCGACTCGTCGACGCTGCCGTGGTAGCAGTAGCTGTTGACGAGGATCTTCGGCTTCCCGGTGAGCGCCCGCACCAGCCGGATCGCCCAGCGGTTGGCGTCGGTCGCGGTGAGCGAGAAGCTCCACCGGGCCAGCCCGAAGCGCCGGGTCAGCTCCTCGCCCACCCAGGCGGCGTCGGCGGTGGGCAGCATCGTGGTGAAGCCGCCGCGCTCGGAGATCTGCCGGGTCACCGCGTCGACCACCGGCTGCGGCGAGTGGCCGGTCATCGCGCCGGTGTCGCCGAGCGCGAGGTCGAGGTACTCGTGGCCGTCGACGTCCCAGACCCGCGCCCCGCGCGCCCGGTCGGCGTACAGCGGGAAGCCCGCGGCGTTCTTGTTCATCCACGTCATCGGCACCCGGCCGAACAGGTGGCGGGCCTCCGCGTAGTGGCGCGCGGACGTCGGGTGGAGCCGGGCGTACGACGCCCGCTCGCGGGACAGCAGCTCGGTGAGCCGCCGGCGGTCAACCTCGGTCATGGCGTGAGGCTAGCGGCGCCGGCGGCTCCTCGCCGCGACTTTCGCCGCCGCCCCGACCGAGCCGGCCCCGTCAGAGGTAGCGCCGGGCGCGGTCCGCCGGGCTGCCCGGACCGGCCTCCAGCAGCGCCGCGAGCTCGTGCTCGAGCACGGAACCGACCCGCTGGCAGAAGGCCTCCGGCTCGTCGGCGGCGTCCGGCAGCTCCGCCACGATCCGGTCGACGATCCCGCGCGCGTGCAGGTCGAGCGCGCGGACCTGCTGGGCCCGGGCCATTTCGGGGGCGTGGTCGAGGTCACGGTGCACGATCGCGCTGGCGCCCTCCGGCGGCAGCGGCGACAGCCAGGCGTGCTGCGCGGCGACCACCCGGTCGGCGGGCAGCAGCGCGAGCGCGCCACCGCCGTTGCCCTCGCCGAGCATCAGGCACAGCGTGGGTGCGTCGAGCGTGACCAGGTCGGCGAGGCAGCGGGCGATCTCGCCGGCCAGCCCGCCGTTCTCCGCGTCGGGGGAGAGCGCCGCGCCCTGGGTGTCGATCACGGTCACCAGCGGGAGCCCGAGCTCGGAGGCCAGCCGCATCCCGCGTCGCGCCTCGCGCAGCGCCTCGGGACCCATCGGGTGGTCGGGGGTCTGGCCGCGCCGGTCCTGGCCGAGGAACACGCACGGCGCCTCGCCGAACCGCACCAGCGCGATCAGCAGCCCCGGGTCGTTCTCGCCCTGGCCGGTGCCGTTGAGCGGGATCACGTCGCTGGCGGCGTACTTGAGCAGGCGGCGTACGCCGGGCCGGTCCGGGCGCCGGGACCGGGTGACGGCGTCCCAGGTGTCGAGGTCGGGCAGCGGCGTGAGCGGGATCGGCGCGGGCACCGGCTCGATGCCGTGCCGGGGTGCCAACAGGATCGTCAGGGCGCGGTCCAGGATTCCGGCGATCTGGTCGGGCGGGAGGACCGCGTCGATGATCCCGCGGGCGTAGAGGTTCTCGGCGGTCTGCACGCCCTCGGGGAACTCCTTGCCGTAGAGCGCGGAGTACACGCGCGGACCGAGGAAGCCCACCAGCGCGCCGGGCTCCGCGACGGTCACGTGGCCGAGCGACCCCCACGACGCCATCACGCCACCGGTCGTGGGGTGGCGCAGGTAGACGAGGTACGGCAGGCCGGCCGACTTGTGCGCGGCGACGGCCGCGGAGATCCGGACCATCTGCACGAACGCGGGGGTGCCCTCCTGCATCCGGGTGCCGCCGCTGACGGGGGCCGCGAGCAACGGGAGCCCCTCGGCGGTGGCGCGCTCGATCCCGCTCACCACCCGGTCGGCGGCGGCGCGCCCGATCGAGCCCGCGAGGAAGGCGAACTCGCCCACCAGGACGGCGACCCGGCGGCCGTGCATGAGGCCCTCGCCGCTGAGCACGGACTCGTCGACGCCGCTCTTCTCGGCCGCGGCATCGAGCTCGGCGGCGTACTCCGCGGAGATGCCCTGGCGGTCGGGCGGGGTGTCCCAGGAGGACCAGGATCCTTCGTCGAGCACGAGCTCGATGAGCTCGGCGGCGCTGAGCCGGTGGGGTCTAGTCACGGCCGCAGGTTAAGCCACGCGGCCCGGGTCGCGGCGCCCGGTCCCGCTACGTGCCGGACCCGCCTTCGGCGCGCGTCGCCGCCCACGCGGCCAGCACCGCGGCCTCCTCCTCGCGCCCGAGTCCGGTCACCTTCGCGTCCGGGGTGGCGCGCAGCCAGGCGAGGGTGTCCCGGGCGGTGTCGGCGAGCGGGCGGGTGACCAGCCCGGCGTCGTACGACGGGGTCGCGTCGTGGGCCAGCATGCCGTCGTACTCGGGGCGGGGCAGCCACAGCGGGACCGAGCGCGGCCCCGCCCACGGCTCGACCTCCCGCTCGGCCAGGAACTCCTGCGGCACCCAGGTGAGCTCCGGCTCCACGCCGGTCCCCGCGGCCACCTCGGCGAGCAGGTCCCCGATCGGCAGGGCGGCCCCGATGCCGTCGAAGGCGCCGGTCCGGCGCGCCTCGGCGCTGTCGACGATCCAGGCGGCGAGGTCGCGCACGTCGATCACCTGGACGGCGTCACCCGGGTCGCCGGGGGCGAGGACCTCCGGGTGGTCGGGCACGTCGGCCATCCGGGCGGGCCAGTAGCCGAACCGTCCGGTGGGGTCGCCGGGGCCGACGATCAGCCCGGGGCGGACCACCATCGCGGACGCCGCGCCGTCGCGGACGACCTGCTCGCAGGCGACCTTCATCGGGCCGTAGGCCTCCGGGTCCTCGGCGAGGTCGACGTCGTCGTGGTTCGCCCGGCGCTCGGCGAGCGTCCCGGGACGGCCGCCGGGCGTGGACTCGTCCGCGTAGACGTTGATCGTGGAGACGAACACCCAGTGCGCGCCGGGAAAGGCCCCGACCGCGGCCCGCACCCAGGACGGGAGCCGAGCGACCTCGACGACCGCGTCGAAGTCGCTCCCGGCGAGGTCGGCCGGGATCGCCTCGCGGCGGTCCCAGGCGACGTGCCGCACGCCGTCCGGCAGCGACCCGGAGCTGCCGCGGCAGGCGCAGGTGACGTCGTGCCCGCGGCGCACTCCCTCGTCGGCCACCGCGCGCGAGAGGAACACCGAACCGCCCAGCGCCAGGAGTCTCATGCGCTCACCGAACCGTGGCGCGACCCGCGCGGCAAGCGTGTTCGCCACCCGTGAACAAGCGACGGGTCGACGCGTCAGCTCCGACGGGGGGAGCGCTTGCCGAGCAGCCAGGCGTCGAAGAACTTCGAGAGGTCGCGGCCGGTGCGCTGGGACCACCAGGTGGTGATGTCGTCGTACGCCGCGTTGCCGTTCAGGTGCACCCTCGGCCAGGCGCGGACTCCCGACCAGAACCGCTTGTCGCCCAGCTGCAGGCGCAGCTCGTGCCACATCAGCGCCGGGCTGTAGTAGACGTTGCCGCGGGCGAACGACGCGGGGTCGTAGTCCGCCGGCGGCCCGGCCTCCCGGCGCAGGAACGGCTCCACCGCGGCGTACTGCCGCAGGAAGCGCTCGATCGGCGCGTCCGCGTTGTCGGCCTGCCAGGCGAGCTGGAGGTACATCGCCATGCCCTCGTTCATCCACAGGTCGCGCCAGTCGACCGGTGTGACCTGGTCGCCGTACCACTGGTGCGACATCTCGTGGACGATCACCGGGACCGAGGTCGGATAGGTCTCGGCGCCCAGCGTGATCATCGTCTGGGTCTCCATGCCGCTCTCCGAGTCGACCAGCAGGATCCCGAGCGACGAGAAGGGATACGCCCCGAGCTTGTCCTCGAGCCAGTCCAGCTCCTCGGTGGCCGCCTGCAACCGGCGCACGAACCGCGGCTGGCTGCGCGGCGTCCAGTAGGTCACCGGCACGCCGCTCTTCGAGCGGTCGCGGGTCTCCTCGTAGTCGCCGATCGCGACGGTGACGAGGTACGACGACGCCGGCTCGTCGAGGTGCCACCGCGTCACGGTCGTCCCGTCGTCGCCCTTCACCCGCGACTCGAGCGTCCCGTTCGCGACTCCGACCATCGGGTCCGGCGCGGTGATCGTGAAGTCGTAGAGCGCCTTGTCGGAGGGCTGGTCGTTGACGGCGTACCAGGAGTAGGCGCCGAACGGCTCCTGCATGGTCCAGGTCTCGCCGGCGCGGGTGATCGTCCAGCCGAGCGTGCTGAAGTCCGTGCGGGTGGTCGGCGCCGCGACCGGCTTCGGCGTGCCGGCGTACTCGACGACCAGCGTGTAGCGGCGATCGCCGGTCACCGGGGCGCGGACGACGAGGTCCTTGCCGACGTGGTCGTACTCCTCCTCCTCACCGTCGAGGCGGACGGCCGAGACCTCGAGGGGGGCGCCGAGGTCGAGCTGGAACTGCTCGGCGTCCGCGGTCGCGCGGAAGACCAGGGTCTCGACCCCGGTGAGCGTGCGGGAGTCGGGCTCCCAGGTCAGGTCGAGGTCGTAGTGCAGGGCGTCGACGCTCGGGTCGCCGACCTTGGGGTAGACCCGGTCCTCGACCGGCGTGCTCTCGGCCGCGTCGAGGGCGGCGTCGTCGACGGCGACGGCCCCCGCGTTCGAGGCGGAGGCACGGGTCGGTGAGCCGGACGCGGACGGCGTGCCCGGGGAGTCCGACGTGCAGCCGGCCAGCGCGAGCGTCCCGGCGAGGGCTCCGGCCAGGAGCCCGGTGAGCGGCCGGCGCGTGACGCGTGCCGGGCGAGGGGCGCGCATCAGTCCCGACCCTGGAGCAGCGGGCGGACCAGCTTGCGGCCGTGGTGGATCTGCGCCTTGACGGTCCCGAGCGGGGCGCCGACCTGCTGGGCGATCTCCTCGTACGACATCCCGTAGACGTCGCGCAGCAGCAGCGGCTCGACGTACTTGGGGTGGTCGCGCTCCAGCGTCTCCATCGCGTCGAGCAGGTCGAGCCGGGTCCCGGCGATGACGCTGGTCGTGCGCGGGTCGGGCCGCTCCAGCGACCCGGTGACCTGCGGGTCGCTGGGCGCCGCCTGGTTCTTCATCCGGCGGTACGTCGAGCGGGCGGAGTTGACCGCGACGACGTGCATCCAGGTCGTGAACCTGCCGCGACCGCCCCACGACCCGATCTTGGCGGCGACATTGATCAGCGCCTCCTGGCAGGCGTCCTCGGCATCGGGCGTGAAGGGGAGCACCCCGCGACAGACGTTGAGCGCCCGCGGCCGGATCGCGCCGAGCAGCTCCTCGAGCGCGTCGCGGTCACCGTCCCGGGCGCGCCGGGCGAGGTCGTCGATCTCGTCCGGCGTGCGGCTCTCCACCTCTGCGTCGCTCGTCATGCGCCCTCCCCGTCCGGAAACGGCTGCCCACCCCCGGCCTCGACGGCCGGAGGTGGGAGCCACGTCTGGGTACATCATGCAGGGCGGGACCCTGCGATCTGCTCCACGGTCACTTGACCTCCGAGCGCAGCACCATCCAGACGCCCACGGTCAGCGGCACCAGCAGCCAGATCACACTGGTCACCCCGAGGTTCGCCCACTGCTCGCCGGTCAGCGTGCCGTTGAACAGCGCCGTCTGGGCGTAGTTGAAGTCCACCCACGGCTGCAGGTCGCGAAACCACTGCTGGCCGCCGGCCAGCAGCATGGACAGCGTCGGCAGGACGAAGGCGTACACGAAGTAGGCCACGATCGCGCCGGCCGAGTTGCGGATCAGCACGCCGAGCATGAAGCCGACGAGCAGCCCGAGCGAGTTGCCCAGCACGATGCCGGCCAGGTGCAGGACACCGTCGTCCCAGACCGTGTCGACGCCGGCGATCGCGCTGCCGGCGACATTGCCGACCGCCCCGACCGCCATGGCGACCAGCATCGAGACCACCCCGATGGACACCGCGACGATGCCCTTGCCCAGCACCACCCGGTGCCGGTGGGGGACCAGCGTGAACGTCGTCAGGCCGCTGCGCTGGCTCCACTCGCTGGTGACGGACAGGATGGCGACGATCGGCAGGAGCACCGACATCGGGAAGCCGATCGCGGCCGCGAACGTGTCGTAGGTCAGCTCCGAGTCGGGGGCCCAGAGCAGGACCGCCCCGGTCGCCAGCACCGCGGTGATGCCGATGCTGGCCAGCAGCCAGAACCCCGACCTGGTGTCGAAGGACTTGCGCAGCTCCACGGCGACGATCCGCGACAGTGGAATCCGCCGGGGGACGGGCCGGGGCGTCGTCGCCGGGGCTCGGCCGGCGGCCCGGGCGGCCGCGGTTGCCTCGTGCGCCTCGTGCGCGGGGGCCAGGGTGGTCATGCTGCTGCTCCTTCTCGTTGGGTGTCTGCGGTGAGCTCGAGGAACATCTCCTCGAGCCCGGCGCCGTCGGCGGCGCGGAGCTCGACGAGCGCCACACCGGCCTGCTGGGCGACCTGGCCGACCAGCTCCGGGTCCGCCTCGACGCGCAGGGCGTCGGAGCTGCCGGTGGCGGCGCTGGCGGCGAAGGCCAGGCCGGACGCCGTGAGGGCGCCGGCGAGGTGGTGCACGTGCGGGGTGCGGACCAGGGTCCCGGCTGCCTCGAGCAGCTCGGCCTTCGTGCCCTGGGCGACGATCCGGCCCTGGCCGATGACGACGAGGTCATCGGCGATGACCTCGATCTCGTGCAGCAGGTGCGAGGAGAGCAGCACGGTCGCGCCGCGGTCGGCGTAGTCGCGCAGCAGGTCCCGCATCCAGCGGATGCCCGCCGGGTCGAGGCCGTTGGCCGGCTCGTCGAGGATCAGCACGCCCGGCTCGCCCAGCAGCGCCGTGGCGATGCCGAGCCGCTGGCGCATCCCGAGCGAGTAGTTGCGGACCCGGCGCCCGGCCTCGGCCGGCGACAGGCTGACCAGGTCCAGCATCTCGTCGACGCGGCTGGCCGGCAGGCCCATCATCCGCTGGGCCACGGTCAGGATCTCCCGGCCGGTGCGCCCCGCGTGCTGGGCGGAGGCATCGAGCAGGACACCGACCTCGAGACCCGGGTTGGGCAGGTCGGCGAAGCGCCTCCCGGAGACCTCGGCGGACCCGGACGTGGCGGGGGTGAGCCCCACCATGATCCGCATCGTGGTGGACTTCCCGGCGCCGTTGGGGCCGAGAAAGCCGGTGATCCGGCCCGGGCGGGCCGTGAACGTGACGTCGTCGACGGCAGGAAAGCCGGCGTACTTCTTGGTCAGGGACTGGACTGTGATCATGTGCCCCACCCTCGCCGGACCGGAGACCCGCGCACATCGGGGAAGCCGCTGGGACCACCCCCGGAACCCGTCCCCGAGTGCCCTCAGGGTCGACCCCGGGGACCGGGCCCCGGCCTCGCCCATAATGCAGTCGTGTCCATGCCCTCCCGCCTCGGCCGCTACGTCGTGCGCCGACGCATCGGGTCGGGGGGCTTCGCCACGGTCTGGCTGGCCTACGACGAGCAGCTCGACTCGCCGGTCGCGATCAAGGTGCTCGCCGACAACTGGACCGAGGACCACCACGTGCGGCGGCGGTTCCTCGAGGAGGGCCGCTACCTGCGCAAGGTCGAGTCGCCCCACGTGGTCAACGTGTACGACGCCGGCGAGCTCGACGACGGCCGTCCCTACCTGGTGATGTCGTACGCCGACCAGGGCACGCTCGCGGACCGGCTCGGGGTCGAGGGGCTCACCGCCCGGCAGGCGCTGGAGGTGGTCCGCCAGGTCGGATCCGGGCTGTCCGCCCTGCACCGCCGCGGCATCCTGCACCGCGACGTGAAGCCGGCGAACGTGCTGTTCCGCACTGACGACGCCGCGGACGAGCGGGACGCCGCCGCTGACCCGGGTGGGGCGGTGCGCGCGATGGTCGGCGACCTCGGGCTCGGCAAGGCGCTGGACATGTCCTCCCGCCTGACGATGATCGCCGGGACCCCGTCGTTCGTGGCGCCCGAGCAGGCGC
>Ga0307416_100002886_pt1 | contig 10016 bp, 7 predicted proteins | sample DK1Cmetagenome_2_FD_203821 | JGI IMG/M metagenome (GOLD analysis project Ga0307416, IMG submission 203821) | Maize rhizosphere microbial communities from greenhouse at UC Davis, California, United States - DK15-C-3 | ecosystem: Host-associated > Plants > Roots > Rhizosphere > Soil | place: USA...
GCCAGACGATTCACACGTTCCTCAGCGCCAATTATCCGGTGAGCACGCGAATGATGCTCTGGTTCCTGCGAAAGAAACTTCGCAAGCTGCAGTACAAGTATTTTTCGGGGTATCGCAGCAAGGAAACGTTCGAGAAATACAAGACGTACCACCTGATGGTATATCGGTTGAGTACGTAATCACTGGTACTGGAGTGACGTGTCCAACTTTCCCATCACCAACACGAATAAAGTTCGAAGGATGCCCAAGCGCGGTCATTACGACCGTGCCACTGTGTACGGCATTATCGACGAAGCACTGGTCTGTCACGTCGCATTCGTCATCGACGGCATGCCGACCGTCATCCCCACATTACATGCGCGTCGGGATGATGAACTCCTGCTTCACGGCGCGCGCACCAGCCGCATGCTGCAACATGTCGCGGCCGGAAATCCGATGTCCGTCGCAATCACGTTGCTCGACGGCATCGTCCTCGCGCGCTCGGTCTTCCATCATTCGATGAATTACCGGTCGGTTGTCCTGCATGGCACGGGGCGCCTGGTCGAGTCAACGGAAGAAAAGGTCGCGGCGCTCGAGGCGTTCGCGGAGCATGTCGCGCGGGGAAGATGGGTCGATGCGAGGCAGCCGAGTCGTAAGGAGTTGAAGGCGACCAGCGTGATCGCCCTTCCGATCGAGGTTGCGGCAGCAAAGGTCCGAACCGGACCGCCCCTGGACGAGGACGAGGACTACGCGCTTCCCATCTGGGCCGGCGTGCTGCCGTTGTCGCTCCGAGCAGGAAACGCTATTCCGGATCCCAGACTCGACAGTGACATCACGGTGCCGGCCTACGTGCGGAAGTACCGACGACTAGGAAGCTGACCGCTACGCCTCGTAACGCTCGCCTTGACGAAGGCCAGTCGCGCCTCGTCCCGGCCTGGAGCGCTGTAACACGAGAAATGATGTCATACGACAGGGAGCAGCGCCTGTCACGCGAGTATCGCGGAGTGCAGATTGCTTCCGCCCGGTCTGAGCTCCGCATTCCTATTCTGCTTTCTGCTTTCTGCTTTCTGCTTTCTGCTTTCTGCTTGCTTTCTGCTTTCTTCTTACTGCTTTCAGCTTTCTGAATTGTGATGCTCGACAGCTTCGAAGCTGAACTGCAAGCGGCCCTCGGGGACAGCTATGTCCTCGAGCGGGAGCTGACCGGCAGTGGCATGAGCCGCGTCTTTGTGGCAACGGAGAAGTCGCTGAATCGGCAGGTGGTCGTGAAGGTCCTTCCTCCTGATCTGGCGGCCGGCGTGAACCGGGATCGCTTCCGCCGCGAGATCCAGTTGGCCGCCCAGTTGCAGCATCCGCACATCGTACCATTGCACGCGGCGGGTTCGGCTGGGGATCTGCTGTACTTCACCATGCCGTACATCGAAGGCGAGTCGCTGCGTCATGCGCTGCACGAAAACGTGAAGTTTTCACCGCGGGATGTCGTTCGGATCCTGCACGACGTCTCCGATGCGCTCGCCTACGCGCACTCGCGAGGCGTCATCCATCGGGACATCAAGCCCGGGAACGTGCTGCGCAGCGGTTCGCACGCCGTGGTTACCGACTTCGGCGTCGCGAAGGCCATTTCGGCGGCGCTCCCCTCGGTCGGCATGACGACCAGCGGCATGGCGATCGGCACGCCGGCGTACATGGCGCCGGAGCAACTGGCGGGCGATCCGGCTGCCGATCATCGCGTCGACCTCTACGCAGTCGGGTTGCTCGGCTATGAGCTCCTCGCCGGAGAAGCGCCGTTCAAGGCGTCGTCGCCCGCCGAAACGATGGCGGCACAACTCACGCGCGCGCCGGAGCCGATCTCGAAGCGGCGGCCGGACGCACCACCCGCGCTGGCCGCGCTGCTGACGCGCTGCCTGGCGAAGAACCCAGCCGATCGGCCGCAAACCGCGACCGAGGTCGTCTCACTCCTGGACGCGCTCGAGGTCTCGTCAGGCGCCATGGCGCCGCAACGTGCCTTTACGCCGCGCCGCGTGTGGGCGCTCGGGGGACTCGTCGCCGCCGCCGCCATAGCCGCGATCGCATTCTGGCCGCGACACGAGCCACTGCCGTCGGTGGTCGTTGGCGACAGCACACCCATCGTCGCGGCGACGGCCACCGCGCCGATTTCCCTGACGCGCGAGGACTCACTCGCCATCGCGAGCGCCATCCAGCAAAAACTCGGTGAGCAGCAGGCAACGGTAACCGCAAAGGCGGAATCCGCGGTCGTCACCAAGCCGAAACCGGCGCCCGTCACTTCCGGCGGAGCTTCCGCTCCGGTGGCGCAGGCCGCGGCAGACTTCGCGCGCGACATGACGCGCATCGTGGATTCACTGCGCGCGGATATCCAGAAGGCGGTCCTCGATTCGGTGACTCGCGTTCGGAACGCGCCGCAGGTGTATTCGTTCAAGACCGGCGATCCACGCATCGATTCCATCGTCCGTCGCCTCCAACGCGACGCCGAGCGCCGGGGTGGTGGCCAGAATCGTGGCCCCGAGACGTTCCCGCCAATTCCGGCACCGCCTGAAGGAGGGCGTCGCAACGAGCCGCAGCTGATGCTCGCTCATTCGCTCTCTCGCGAAGCATTCGCCGCGCGGCTGGAATCGCTTGGACCGCCGCGGCGGCTGTTCATTTCCTATCCCGCGCTGAATCGAAGTGCCCGTTTTCTTGCGCCCCAGGTCGACCTGGTCGTGGACAGCTTGCGGGCGACGCTCGCGCGCGATCCTCGTTATGTCATCATCCCCGCCGACAGCGTCCGCGCGATCCTGGAGACGACGCGCACGATCAGCACGATCTCGGAAACGCTGAAGGTCGAGCTGTTTGCATCGCTGACCGCTTCCATCCTTCCCGACACTTCGGTCATCTGGACGGTCACTACGCGGGACCTCACGGCGCATTCCGGGTATGCGACGCGCGCCACGACGGCGCATGGGACCAGGCCTAACGTGACAACGGGGATCGATCACCTGTTTTCGGAAACGGCGCGATTCCTGAAGGAACAGGACCGCGCGCCGCGGAAAACGATGCTTCAGGGACGCCCTGAACCGCGCGACTGACGCCTAGAGGCGCTCCGGTCCGCCGCCTGGGCGGCGCAATTGCGGCCTCGTCCAGATTGCGATCGCTCCGCACCGGGAACTGGCGTCCTGAAACTCGATCGGGCGCTGATTCTCGCGCACGTAAATCTCGAGACCTGCGATCTCGTCGGCGCGATACAACCCCTCGATTTCCGACGCGGTGTACTGGCTGCGCTGCCCGTCGATGTAGAACATCGGCACGCACAGTCCCATGCTTTCCCCGTCGTCGGTTCCCTTGTAATCCATGAGGATCGAGAAGCCCTCTTTGTAGCTCAGGCGGACGCCGGGAACCGACTGCACCAGGTTCGAGAATCGCATGCCGCGGTACTGCTCGATCTCGCGCGGGCCCACGAATACACCGCCGAGGTTGCGCTCACGATTCGTCTGGAACTTGGCCAGGTTGCGCGAGAAGACGAGCGTGGCGGTGACCTTCACGGTTTCGAGCGTGACCAGCTTGTCGCCGATGAACACCTCGGTCTGGACCGGCTGGTCGGCGGCCAGATGGACGATCACAGTCGCCGGCAGGTAGCCTAACGCGCGGACCTCGAGGAGCTGGGTGCCGCCGGGGAGGCTGTCGAGCGCGAAATAGCCGCGGTCACTCGACGTGCTGGAGACGTTGGTGCCGCGCACGAGGACGCGCGCTCCGTCGATCCCTTGCCCTCGCTCGCCGCGCACGACGCCGCTGAGTCGCGCTCCCCCTCTCCATACCATCTCCGGCTTGAGGACCCTCATCGTCGAGTCGAGCGGAGAGACGGTGTCGACCGCCACGCTGGGGACGCGGTGTGCGCCACCGACGTGGAAGGTGATGTGCCTGACACCGGTCCGAGGAACCTCGACGTTCACGAACCCGCTCGAATCCGCGCCGGCCCACGCCGAAACCGTCAGTTCGATTTCAGCAGGTGCCTCGCACATCGCGAACCACCCCGGGCCCAGCGTCCTGGCGTCGGCAGCTACGTTGCGCTGCCTGACGCTGTTCTTCTCGATGATCGTCTCACCCCACTCGACCGTCACGGTGGCGTCGTCGACGGGGGTGCTTGTTCCCGTCTTGTGGACGTGGCCCATCAGCAGTCCCAGCGAATCGCTGATCGCATTCGGGCCGCAGATGGTCGTGATGATCGTGCGCGGTGATGGTGTTGCCAGGTCCAGCGTGACCGCCGCGTCGGCGATGTCGACGGCCCGCGGCTCGCCAATGATGCCTAACGTATCGAGCGCATCATGGAAAAAACCGGCCAGGTATCGCCCGGCGGATAACTCCCTGACGACGTATCGTCCGGCCGTGTCGCTGACGGCTGATGCCCTCCGGCCGGTAACCGTGCCCGACGCGCCCGTGAGCTGCACCATGGCGCCGGCGAGGGGTCGTCCGGCGACGCTGTCGAACACGACACCGCTAACCGAGGAACGCCCCAACCCCGCCGGCTGTTGTGCAGCAGCGCTGGAAGCGACGACCAGAAAAAGAGCAAGGCGATGGAGGATCGACGCCGCGAGCAACATCATTCGACAACGGAAGGTCATGTCTGCTCGACTCCGGCCCGTGGGTGCGCTGGGGCAGTCGCCCCTACCCACCGAGCCGACAAGGGTTCCGAGCTGAACAAATTACTCACTCACACGACTTGACCATCGTTTGCCGCGACGACCATTTGCCATCTGACTTTCCGTCGTCCCGAACCAGTCTTCCCGTTCTCGCCCTCCGAATGTTGACCCCTGAGCTTCAAGCAGCCCTCTCCGATATTTCCCTCGACGAGCCCTGGGCTTTGATCCAGCGCTTTACGACCCTTCGCCGCGAACATCCGGACGACGTCCGAACGGCCTGCGACGAAATCGTGGCGCGTCTCCGCCGGCTTGGCGTCCCCGTCGAAGTGCACGATCCTGAGGTCTACCTCAGCCTCCCTGGCCAGGCGTCGGTAACCGTGGGCGAGACGAGCGTCCCCGCCAAGCCCATGGCGATGAGCGTCGCCTATCCCAACGGTCGCACCGCGCCGTTGGTGTATGCGCCCGCTCGTTATGCACGCGGAGCCGATGAACTGTTTGCACGGAACCTGGTGGATGTGGGCGACGTCGATTTCCGTGGCAAGTTCGTCGTCACCGAAGGCTTTGGAATGCCGGGCAAGGTCTCGTTCTTCGAGGCTCGCGGTGCACTCGGCATGATCGCGGTCAATCCGGGCAGGAACGCGCACTGGGGAATCTGCACAACCGTCTGGGGCACACCCGATCTCCGCGACCTCCCTCGCAAGCCCAGGATCGCCGTGGTCGCGGTCAACAATCCCGACGGATTGCAGTTGATCGAAGCGGCAAAACGCGGCGACTCCGCGACACTCACCGCCGAACTCACGGAGGGCTGGTTCAAGTCGCCCGTCCCGGTCGTGACGATTCCGGGAACCGTCGAACCCGATCCGTTCGTGCTGCTCCACGGACACTACGACTCCTGGGACTTTGGCATTGGTGACAATGCCGTCGGCGATGCGACCCTCCTCGAGGTCGCGCGCGTCCTCTGGACGCATCGTGATCGGCTGAAGCGCTCGGTGCGCATTGCCTGGTGGCCCGGACATTCGACCGGTCGTTATGCAGGGAGCACCTGGTTTGCCGACCACTTCGCCATCGATCTCTACGAGAACTGTATCGCGCAGATCAACTGCGACTCGCCCGGTTGTCGCTGGGCGACCGAATATCGGCACATCAGCTGGATGGACGAAGCCGAGCCGTTTGCGCAGGAAGTCATCCGCGACGTGACCGGCCAGGACTCGTGGGGAGAACGGCCGCACCAGGCCGGCGACTATTCGTTCAACAACATCGGCATTTCCAGCTTCTTCATGCTCCTCTCGACCATGCCTGACGAGGAGCGGGAGCGACTTGGGTACTACGGTGTCGGTGGTTGCGGCGCCAACATCGAATGGCACACCGAGGAAGACCTGATCCACATCGCCGACAAGGACATCCTCATGAAGGACATGAAGATCTACCTGGCGGCGAGCATGGGTGCGGCCAACGCGACCATCGCGCCCTTCGACTTCGCGCACACGCTGCGTGGATTCGAGGAGACGCTGGCGAAGTACCAGGAAGCCGCCGGCACACATTTCGACTTTGCCGACGCGCGCCTGGCAATCGATCAGCTCTCCGCTGCCTTACGAGACTTTGCCGATTTCACACGCGACGTCGCGATTACCGATGCCGGCAGCGAACCGGTCAGGCGCGCCAACGCCGCCATCCGCCGGTTGGCACGCCTGCTCGTGCCGGTGAACTACACGCGGGGCCCGGAATTCTTCCATGATCCGGCGGAATCCATCCCGGCGCTTCCGGACCTGAACGTCGCGCTGCAATTGCCGGACGCCGAACCGCGGGACGTTGGCTTCATCAGGACTCATTTGACGCGCGGCCAGAATCGTCTCGTCGCAGCGTTGCGCGACGCGCGTCGTACCCTCCAGGCGGCAATGGCGTGAGTTCTTCCGAAGTGCTTTCACGTGCTCCCCGCCGTTTGACGGCGGACGTCGTTCGTGTGTCGCGACGTTCGTGCCCTGCGAAGTCTGTGTCGTGCGCGGTTCGAGTACTGCGCGGTCTGTGCGTTGCGCCTCTTGCAGTTCTCGTTACGCTTGCCTGCACCAGTGAATCGGGCCCCGGCCTCAACGCGCTCCGCATCCCGCTGATCAACGACCCGATTCTGAACCCCGTCCTCGCGCCCGACATCGGCTCCATCCTCATCAACAAGATCATCTTTTCGGCCCTCGTCAGGCCTGACGAGAACCTCCATCCCGTACCTGACCTGGCCCGGTCCTGGTCGACGTCGGAAGACGGCCTCGAATACACGTTCAACCTGAAGCCGGGCGTCAAATGGCACGATGGCGAGCCATTCAGCGCGAATGACGTCAAGTTCACCTTCGACCAGATCAAGGACGTGAAGTCGGGCTCGCGTCTCGGATCCGACTTCGCCGCGGTCGCCGCTGTCGAGGTGATCGACTCGCTCACCGTGCGTTTTCGGCTGAAGGCGCCGTTCGCTCCGTTCCTCGCCCTGCTCGGCTACAATGCCGGCATCATACCGGCACACAAATTCCGCGATCGCAAGCTGCTCGATGCCACGGATTTCAGTCGCTCGGCACCCGTGGGGACCGGGCCGTTCCGCGTGATCCAGGCGGCGGCAGGCAGTGCAATCGTCCTCGAACGCAATCCGGCCTACCACGGCGATGCACCGCCTCTGGATCAGGTGATCTTCCGGATCGTGCCTGACGTGAACGCGCAGGTGGCGCAGTTACTGGCCGGTGAGCTGGACATCGTGCCCATCGAGCCGGCGAACCTGCCCAGCGTCGAACGCGCTTCGGGCGCACAGGTCGTCCGCAATCCGATCGTTCAGCACGTGTACGTGGGCTTCAACCAGCAGCGATCGTATTTCAAGTCGCCACTCGTCAGGCAGGCGTTGGACCTGGCGGTGAATCGCAAGGCGATCATCGACGGGGTGCTGAAGGGCGCCGCCGACATGCCACGCGGCACAATCCCGTTGGTCCTTTCCGGGTTCTACGATGCTTCCCTCCCCGCACCCGCCTACAACCCGGACTCGGCTCGCACACTCCTCCTGAAGGGCGGTTGGCGGAACGGGGAGCACCTGATGTTGCGCGACGCGTCAGGCAAACCTTTTGCCTTCACGCTCCTGGTCGACAAGGGAAATCCCACACGGGAGCAGGCGGCGCTGGCCGTGCAGCAGGACCTGCGGCGCGTGGGAATCGATGCGTCGATCGAAACGCTGGAGTTCGCGACCCTGGTGCGCGACCGCGTTCTCCCCGGCGATTTCGATGCGGTCCTGATCTGGTGGACGACTCCGCCCGATCCCGATCAGTTCTCCTTCTATTCGTCGGGACAGGACAACAACCACGTCCGGTATTCCAACGCGCGTGTCGACAGCCTGCTCAAGGCCGGGCGCGCCACGCTTGACTCGACGCGGCGACGCGACCTGTACCACCAGTTCCAGCGCGAGGAACTCGCCGACCCGCCGGTGCTGGTGCTGTTCTATCCCCGCGAGCTGCTCGCCGTCAGCCGCAGGGTGCATGGCCTGCCGGCACTCGGGTTGCGCGACGCGCTCCGGCACGCCGAACGGATCTCCGTAACTCGTTAGGCTCCGCACCGTGACGGCGTTCCTGCTCCGGCGCGCGGTCCACGCCCTCACCGTCGTCTTCGTCGTCTGCACGGTGACGTTCCTGCTCGTTCACCTGGCGCCGGGCGGCCCGGCGGTGCTGGCCGATCCGAAGCTCACCCAGGAAGAACAGGCGGCCATCTCGGAGCGCCTGGGACTCGATAGGCCGGTGACCGCGCAGTATGCCATGTGGATGGCGCGTGTCGCCCGCGGAGATCTCGGCGAAAGCTTTCTGTACGAAGTTCCGACTCGTCGCGCCATCGCCGAGCGGCTGCCAAATACGGTGCTGCTTGCGGGCGCAGCCCTCACCTTGAGTGTCCTCCTCGCCGTGCCGCTGGGTTTGATTTCCGCGCTGCGTCGCGGCGGAGTGGTCGACCGGATCATCAGTGGAATCGCCTTCCTGGCAATGGCGGTACCGACCTTCTGGTTGGCGATCCTGGCGATATTCACGTTCGCAGTGGCGTTCCCGGTGTTTCCCGCCGGGGGCGCCACGACCGCCGGCGCCGCAGGCGGACTGGCTGATCGATTGAGCCACCTGGTAATGCCGGCGGTGGTGCTGGCGGCAGTCACTACCGCCGAATTGCTGCGATACATGCGTTCGTCGGCGCAGACCGCGCTGCACCAGCCCTTCGTGCGCGTGGCGCGCGCCAAGGGACTCAGGACCCGGCTCGTGGCGTGGCGTCACGTCCTCCGCAACGCGCTGCTCCCCATGGTGACCGCGTTAGGCATCCAGCTGCCGCGGCTCGTCGGCGGGGCGGCGATCACGGAGACGGTGTTCGCCTGGCCGGGATTGGGCCGGCTTGGCGTCCAGGCCGCGTTGGGTCGCGACTATCCGCTGGTCATGGCGATTACCCTGTTTATTTCGGCCGCGGTCGTGGTGGTCAACCTGCTGATCGACCTGCTGTATCTGTGGATCGACCCGCGCATCAGGCTCGAAGCATGATCGCGACGCATGACACCAGTCGCCGGCGCGCGGTGATCGCTGGCGCGGTCGTCCTCCTGCTCGCTTTCGTCGCGCTCATCGGTCCGGTGCTGTACGGGACGGACCCGAACGCGCTCGACCTGACCCGCGCCGCACAGCCTCCAGGCGCAGGCCATCCGCTCGGGACCGATGAGTCGGGCCGCGACGTCCTCGGGCGTCTGCTCGCCGGCGGCCGCGTGTCGCTCGCCGTCGGGTTTGCCGCCGTCGCCTGCTCGGCGCTGCTCGGCCTGTCGTTAGGTGCGCTCGCCGGACTGGGCGGGCGGCGACTGGATTCGGTCGTGATGCGGTTCACGGACGCCGTGATGGCGATTCCGGCGCTGTTCCTGATCATCACCACGCTCGCTCTCTTCGGCACGACAGCGACCGGACTGGTGGTCGCCATCGGCGCGACCTCGTGGATGGGACTCGCGCGACTCGTGCGTGCTGAACTCCTCGCGATCCGCGAGCAAGACTATGTCGAGGCCGCACGCGCGCTTGGCACTCGCCCCCTGCGACTCCTGACGCGACATGCGCTCCCGCACTTGCTGCCGAGCGTACTGGTGAGCGTCACCTTCGGCGTCGGAACCGCGATTCTCATGGAGTCCGCCTTGTCATTCATCGGGCTGGGCGTCCAACCGCCGGCCGCGAGCTGGGGGAACATGCTGAGCAATGCGATCACATACCTCCACGCGTCGCCATGGCTCGCGATCTACCCCGGCGTGATGATTCTTCTTACCGTAGTCTCGGTCAACGTCCTCGGGGACGCACTGCGGGACGCCGCCGAGCCGAGCCAATGAATGACGGTTGTTTTCACGCCACCGTTCTGTACTCCAACAGCATGAAACCACAGGGTTCACGCATTCTC
>Ga0307416_100002887_pt1 | contig 10015 bp, 9 predicted proteins | sample DK1Cmetagenome_2_FD_203821 | JGI IMG/M metagenome (GOLD analysis project Ga0307416, IMG submission 203821) | Maize rhizosphere microbial communities from greenhouse at UC Davis, California, United States - DK15-C-3 | ecosystem: Host-associated > Plants > Roots > Rhizosphere > Soil | place: USA...
GGTCGACGCACTGCTCGCGCACAAGGACGTCAAGGCGCTCAGCTTTGTCGGCTCGACGCCGATCGCGCGCTACATCTACGAGACCGGCGCGAAGCACGGCAAGCGCGTGCAGGCGCTCGGCGGCGCCAAGAACCACATGGTCGTGATGCCCGACGCCAACCTCGCGCAGGCGGTCGACGCGCTGGTCGGCGCCGCCTACGGGTCGGCCGGCGAGCGCTGCATGGCGATCTCGGTCGCGGTGCTGGTCGGCGACATCGCCGACCGAATCGTGCCGCTCCTCGCCGAGCGCGCGACACGGCTCGTCGTTCGCAACGGCATGGAAAGTGACGCCGAGATGGGCCCGCTCGTCACCGCCGAGGCGAAAGCGCGCGTCGAGTCGTACATCGCCTCGGGAGTCGCCGACGGCGCCAAGCTCGCCGCCGACGGCCGCGGCCTCGCCGTGCCGGGCCACGAGAAGGGCTTCTTCACCGGCGGCACGCTGTTCGACCACGTCACGCCGCAGATGAAGATCTACAAGGAAGAGATCTTCGGCCCGGTGCTCTCGTGCGTCCGCGTCCCCGACTTCGAAGCAGCGCTCAAGCTGATCAACGAGCACGAGTTCGGCAACGGCGTCGCCTGCTTCACGAGCGACGGCAACGTCGCCCGCGAGTTCGCGCGCCGAGTCGAGATCGGGATGGTCGGCATCAATGTGCCGATCCCGGTGCCGATGGCGTGGCATGGCTTCGGCGGCTGGAAGTCGAGCATGTTCGGCGACACCCACGCCTACGGTGCCGAAGGCGTCCGCTTCTACACGCGCCAGAAGTCGGTGATGCAGCGCTGGCCGGCGAGCACGCCCAAGGGCGCCGACTTCACGATGCCCACCTCGAAGTGACCTGCGGCGCAGAGCGCCGCAAGCCGTCCCGAGCACGGCGAAGGATCTCTGCCGCCCACGAAGCGACGCGTCTCAGCTGCCGATCACGCCGCCGTCGTTCTTGCGGATCACGACCGTCGCGCTGCGCGGGCGGCCGTCGGGGCGGTAGTCGGGCCAGCTGCTGAACTTGCGCGGCTCCGCCGGGTCGCTGCGCTCGCTCGGCGTTTCTCCCGGATGCTGGACGTTGATGAACATCGTCCGGCCGTCGGGAGTCCACGTCGCGCCGGTGATCTCGCAGTTGACCGGGCCGACGAGGAAGCGCCGCATCTCACCGGTCGCGAGGTCGCAGGCGAGCATCTGGTTGTTGCCGATCCGCGCCATCTCGCCGCGGTTCATCGCCGTCGGCCCCATGTCGGTCTGCACCCAGAGCGTGCCGCGGGCGTCGAACGCGATGCCGTCCGGGCAGGCGAAGATGTCGCCCTGGATGTTGCCCTTGGCCTCGGCGCGCTCGTTGGCCGGATCGCCTGCCAGCACCAGGTGGTTCCATTCGAAGGTCGCGCCGTCGAAGTCGCCGTCTTCCTTCCAGCGGATGATCTGGCCCATGACGTTGTTGGCGCGCGGATTGGCGGCGTCGACGCCGGGCTGGCCGGGCTGGCCGCGATTCGAGTTGTTGGTGAGCGTGCAGTAGACCCAGCGCGAGCGCGTGTCGATCGCCAGCCATTCGGGCCGATCCATCTTCGTCGCGCCGAGCGCGTCGCTCGCCTGCCGGGCCCGGATCACGACGTCGCCCTGGTCGGCGAAGGCGGTGAGCGCGCCCTGCCCTGCGACCATCGGCAGCCAGCGGCCGCGGCCGTCGGCGTCGAAGCGCGCGACGTGCAGCGTGCCATGGTCGAGCAGCGTCGCGTTGGCCTTGGCGCCGCCGGGGCGGATCGTGTCGCGGCTGACGAACTTGTAGAGGTACTCGAAGCGTGCGTCCTCGCCCGAGTAGACGACGGCACGGCCGTCGCGCGTCGCCGCGACCCAGGCGCCTTCGTGCGCGGCGCGGCCGAGCGCGGTGCGCTTGACCGGAACGCTCTGCGGATCGAAGGGATCGATCTCGACGATCCAGCCGAACCGGTTCGGCTCGTTCGGGTGCTGGACGGCATCGAAGCGCGCGTCGTGCTCGTGCCAGCGGTAGCCTGCGCCGTTCTTGCGCAGCCCCCAGCGTCGCTCGTGCGGGGCCGGCTGCTCGCCGGCGTTGAAGTAGTAGGCGAAGTTCTCCTCGCCCGAGAGATAGGTTCCCCACGGCGTCATGCCGCTGGCGCAGTTGTTGAACGTGCCGAGGACGCGCAGGCCCGACGGATCGGCCGCGGTCTGCATCAGCGCGTGGCCGGCGGCCGGGCCGCCGACCGCGAACGGCGTCGCCGCGGTGAAGCGGCGCGCGTACGGCGATGGCCGCACCGCCTGCCAGCGGTCGCCTTGCCAGACGATCTCGGTCACCGAGACGCCGTGCGCCGCCTGGCTCTTGGCGACTTTCTCGGCGCTCCAGTTGGTCACGCCGCCGACGTGCAGCAGGCCGTCGTCGGCGTACTCGTGGTTCATCACCAGCAGCCCGCGCCGACTGCCGTCGAGCGCGAAGTAGTGGATGCCGTCGTGGTGCATCCCCATCTGGACCGCCTGGTCGGCGGCGGTGTTGCTCGCGTCGTGGCGCCAGTCCGGCATGTGGCCGGGCACGCCGACCGGCTCGCCCCACGGCAGGAGAATGTCGGCGGTGTAGCCCGCGGGGACGCTGAGCCGGTCGGCCGCCGACGTCGGAACGCTCGCGAAGCCGAGCCGCGGGCCGACTGCTGCCCAAGGCCATCTCGCCGGATCGCTCGTGGCGGCGCAGCCGCCCAGGCCGGCCGCGCCCAGCGGCGCCAGCAAAGGCGCGAGCGCGGCGCCGAGACCGCCGCGCAGGACCACGCGCCGCGAGGGCTGCGACACGTCGTGGATGCTCGGGTTGGCGGACCGGTTGCTGTCCTCCATCGCTGCGAAGTCTTTGGCCATCTCGATGTCTCCTCCCGGGCAGCGTACCCGATCGGGCGAAGCGCGAGACGACCGGCGTCAGCGTTTGGCTTCTTCGGGCCAGCGCCAGTGGAACGTCGCGCCGTCGCGGTCGACGCGGACCTTGCGCTGCTCGGTCTTGCCGCCGTAGTTCGCGGCGACCGTGTACTCGCCCGGCGGCACCTTGACGAGCAGCATCGGCCCGGCGTTGTCGACGCCGAGCACCTTGCCCCTGGCATCGCTGATCTCGACGTGGTCGGCGACGACATAGGCCCCGCTGGCGACGCTGAAGACGAGGCGGAGCGGAAACGCTGCGCGCTGCGCGTCGATCGCGGCACGCGCCTCTTCGCCGGCGCCACCGTTGAGGTACTCGACGCCGCCCGCGAGTTGCACCTGGGGTGCGGGCGGGGCGCCGGCGTTGCCGGGGGCGGCCGTGGTCTGGGCGAGCGCCGTGCCGGTGCAGATCGATGCCAGGATCAGGGCAGCAGCCAGGCGTGCGTCGGTGTTCACTGCGGGTCTCCTCGCGACGGTTCCGCGCAGCCTACGACGCCAGGCCTGCCCTGGATATCGGCAACGTTCGGCGCTCTCCGTGGGACGCGTCCGACGCGACGTCTTCGTCTTCGCCTCAGCGCGAGCGCGACAGGATCGCCGTTCCCTTCTCGTGCGCGATGCGCTGCAGCGTCAGCCGCGCGTCCTCGCGCAGCCACCGCTCGGTGATCGCCCACTCGTCGGGGCGCGCGACGTCGTCGAGGACGACGATCGCATCTTCGGCGAGGAACGGCGAGAGGCGGCGCAGCGCCGGGTAGCGCGCGAGCGGCTGCAGCGACGACGGCGGACCGTCGACGAAGACGAGCCGTGCGCGCTTGCCGACCAGCGTCTCCTCGACTTCAGCGCCGTACCACTGCCACGTCTCGCCGGCGAGGCGCATCTCCTGCAGGCCGGAATGGACGATCTCGATCTGCCGCTCGAGCCGATGCCGGCGGACCAGCGCGGCGGTGCGCTGGGCGTGGCCGCCGTCGTGCTCGAACGCGATCAGGCGGCCGGCACCGACGCTCTCGAGCGCATAGCCGAGGACGAGCGACGACACGCCGGCGCCGCATTCGACGACGAGCGTCGGCTCGTGCGCATGGACGAGCTCGTAGAGCAGCAGCGCCAGGTCGGGGCTCACCGCCTGGCCGCGCATCGGCGGCAGGGGATGGCGCAGCGGCAGGCACTTCGTCAGCATGACGAGCGCCTCGATCTGCCGATACGTCTGCGCGAGCTCGCCGGAGACCGTCTGCGCCATGCTGTTCCTCAGAGCTTCTCGGTTTCCGCCGCCGCCGGCTGCCAGCGCATCAGGCGGCGCTCGATCCTGCCGACCGCGGCGTCGAGGGCGAGCGCGAACGCGGTGAGGACGAGGATGCCGGCCATCACGGTGTTGATGTCGAACGCACCCTCGGCCTGCAGGATCAGGTAGCCGACGCCGCGCGACGATCCCAGGTACTCGCCGACGACGGCGCCGACGAACGCCAGCCCGACCGACGTGTGCAGCGAGCTGAACATCCAGCTCGTCGCGCTCGGCAGGTAGACGTGGCGCAGCAGCTGGCGCTGCGACGCGCCGAGCATGCGCGCGTTGGCGAGGACCACCGGGCTCACCTCCTTGACGCCCTGGTAGACGTTGAAGAAGACGATGAAGAAGACCAGCGTCACGCCGAGCGCGACCTTGCTGGCGACGCCGAGGCCGAACCAGAGCGCGAAGATCGGCGCCAGGATGATGCGCGGCATGCTGTTCAGCGCCTTGATGTAAGGGTCGGCGATCGCGCCTGCGAAGGGGCTGAGCGCGAGCCAGAGCCCGAAGCCGAGGCCGAGCGTGCTGCCGATCGCGAACGCCAGCACGGTCTCGACCAGCGTCACGGCGAGGTGCTCGTAGATGTCGTGGCGGGTCACGAACCAGGCCCAGACCTGGGCGAAGACCTTGACCGGCTCGCCGAAGAAGAACGCCGCCTGGCGGTCGTTCTCGAAGATGAAGTTGGGCACCAGCCCGGGCGTCGTCAGCAGGTGCCAGACGACGAAAATGGCGACAAGCAGGCATGCCTGCCAAATCCGCAAGTGCTTCATGCCGCCAGCTGCTGGCGGTAGCCGGCCAGGACTTCTTCGCGCAGCACCGCCCAGATCGCCCGGTGCAGCTCGATGAAGCGCGGCGTCGCGCGCACCTCGGCGACGTCGCGCGGCCGCGGCAGGTCGATCGCGAACTCGCCGATCGGATGCGACGCCGGCCCGGCCGAGAGACAGACGACGCGGTCGCTGAGCGCGATCGCCTCGTCGAGGTCGTGGGTGATGAAGAGCACCGCCTTCTGCTTCTCGGCCCAGAGCGCGAGCAGCTCGTTTTCCATCAGCTGTCGCGTCTGCACGTCGAGCGCCGAGAACGGCTCGTCCATGAGCAGGATGTCGGGATCGAGGACGAGCGTCTGCGCAAGGCTGACGCGCTTCCTCATGCCGCCCGAGAGCTGGTGCGGATAGCGATCGGCGAAGGCGCCGAGGCCGACGCGCTTCAGCCACTCGTGCGCGCGCGCCGAGGAGTCGGCGCTGCCGCCGAACTCGAGGCCGACGGCGACGTTCTGCAGCGCCGTCCGCCATGGCATCAGGCTCTCGGTCTGGAACATGTAGCCGGCGCGGCGGTTGATGCCGACGAGGCGCTCGCCAAAGACGTCGACCGCGCCGCTGCTCGGCGCGAGCAGCCCGGCGGCGACATTGAGCAGCGTGCTCTTGCCGCAGCCGGTCGGCCCGACGACCGAGACGAATTCGCCGGCGCCGACCGAGAGCGAGACGTCGCGGACGGCGGTGTAGCGCTGGCCGGGATCGTCGCGCTGGGCGAAGGTGCAGGTGATGTCGCGCAGCGAGAGCGCGGTCGAGCGCGGGAACGACGTCGCCCCGATCGGCGTGGCGGAGGTGGAAACGGCCAAGTTCTCGTCGGTTCTACGTCGGCGTTCGCGGCAGCAAAACGGCGTTTCGTCGTTTTCGGGGTGACGACGCGGCGCGCGAAGTCTAACTTTCGTCCGCGGCCGCACCGGTCGCGAGGAGTTTCACATGAACGCACTTCGCCTTTTCGTCCTGACCGCCATCGTCGCCACGCTGTCTGCTCCCGTCGCCGCGGCTCCCGCGGTCGGTGCCGCGACCATGGCCGACTGCAGCGCGCCGACCCGCTCGCTCGTCGAGCGGCGCATCCACGAGGAAGCTGCGCGCGGAATGCCGGCGTTGATCGGCTTCGTCAACCGGACGAAGCCGTTCTATCAGCTGACCGTGGTCGACGCGGTCGCCTCGATCGACAGAGAACGCGAGCGCCGCACCGCCTGCATGCGCGCCTCGGCGAACGATCTGCCTGACTGAGGCAACGCCGATCCGGGGGCGGTGGCACGGGCACGCGGGCCGCGCGTCCGAGCGCAGCCATCAAGGAGAGCGGCGCTCAGCCCTTCGCGTACTTCGCGTTCGCGCGCTTGACGTAGTCGTTGGTCCAGATCGCGGCGAGGTCGATCTTGGCGTCGGCGATCTCCTTGTCGATGCTCGCCAGCGCGCGACGCGCCGTCTCGGCGCCGGCTTCGGGGAACATGCCGTCCGGCGAGAGCGCGCCCTTGGCGGCGAGGAAGGCGTCGACGTAGACGGCCCGGTCGCCGAGCAGGTAGCTCTCCGGCACCGCCTTGATGATGTCGCTCGCGCCGGCGCCCTGGATCCAGCGGTCGGCGCGGACGATCGCGTTGGCGAGCGCCTGCGCGGTCTGCGGGTGCTTGTCGAGGAAGCTCTGCTGCGTGTACAGGCACCCCGCCGGCATCGGTCCGCCGAAGATGCGATCGGCCTCGGCGACGACGCGCGTGTCGGAGACGATCTTCAGGTCGCCCGAGCGGGTCAGCTGCGTGATCACCGGGTCGAGGTTCGAGATCGCGTCGATCTGGCCCGAGCGCATCGCGCCGACCGCGCCGGTGCCGGTGCCGATGCCGATGATCGCGACGTCGCCGGGCTTCAGCCCCGCCTTGGCGAGGACGAAGTTGGCGAGGATGTTGGTCGACGAGCCGGGCGCGGTGACGCCGAGCTTCTTGCCCTTCAGCTCGGCGACCGACTTGAAGTTGGGCATCGTCTTCGGATTGACGCCGAGGACGATCTGCGGCGCCCGTCCCTGCAGCGCGAAGGCGCGCAGGCGCTGGCCCTTGACCTGCATGTTGATCGTGTGCTCGAACGCACCCGAGACGACGTCGGCGCTGCCGCCGATCATCGCCTGCAGGGCGCGCGAGCCGCCGGCGAAGTCGGCGATCGTGACGTCGAGCCCTTCTTCCTTCAGGTAGCCGCGCGTCTCCGCGATCGTCAGCGGCAGGTAATAGAGCAGGTTCTTGCCGCCGACGGCGATGGTCAGCTTGGGCTTTTCGACCGCCTGGGCGCGAACGATCGCGGGCAGCACGACGGCGGCCGGGCCGCAGAGCGCGGCGCGGAGCAGGTGGCGGCGTTGCATGTCTCTCTCCGGTGTGTCTTGTCGTCCGCGCGGGCGGCGTTCGACCACTGTAGCAGCGCGGATCGGCGTCGGCAGCGCCCGGATCGCGCCTCTAGAATCGGTCGAGATGAGAGTTCGCGTGCGGCGCCGGAGCGCCATGGCGGTGCCGGCACTGTTGGCGGCGTCGTCGCTGCTCGCGCAACCGCGGCCGCCGGCGGCGACGCCGCCACCACCCGAGGCCGCGGCATCGTCCGCAGCCGCGGTGCCGAGCGCACCGGTCTCGCTCTCGGCGCGCAAGGTCTACGAGCAGGCGCGCTCGCAGCTGGTCCAGATCCGCACCGTGCTCAAGGGGCGCGCCAGCCAGACCTCGGTCGGCTCGGGCTTCTTCGTCACCGCGCAAGGGCACATCGTCACCAACTTCCACGTCGTCAGCGAAGCGGCGCTGAAGCCCGAGCAGCACGACCTCGTCTACGTCACCGCCGACGGTCGCGAGGCGCCGCTCGTCATCCTCCAGCTCGACGTCCTCCACGACCTCGCCCTGCTGCGCGCCGGCGACGCGACCGCGAGCGCCGCCGGCGCTGCCGGCAAGCGCTTCGACGCGCTCGCGTTCCGGCCGGCGAGCGAGCCGCTCGCGCAAGGCGAGCGCATCTACTCGCTCGGCAACCCGCTCGACGTCGGCTTCGCGGTGACGCAGGGCACCTACAACGGGCTGGTGCGGCGGAGCTTTTATCCGCAGATCTTCTTCGGCGGCGCGCTGTCGGCGGGAATGAGCGGCGGCCCCGCGCTCGACGAGGAAGGACACGTCGTCGGCATCAACGTCGCCCGCCGGATCGACGGCGAGCAGGTGAGCTTCCTCGTTCCCGCCGAGTTCGCGACCGCGCTGCTCGCGCGCGGCAGGGACGCGGCGCCGATCCTCGGCCCCGCATACGCGATCGTCGACGAGCAGCTGCAGAAGCACCAGGAGTTGCTCGCCGAGCGCTTCGTCCAGCAGGGCTGGAAGGAGGCGACCCATCCGCGCTACCGCGTTCCGGTGCCGCCCGACGTCTTCATGCGCTGCTGGGGAACGAGCACCGTCTCGACCACCGGCGGCCTCGACTTCGAGCGCTCCGACTGCGTGATGGACACTCGGATCTTCGTCGGCGACTACACGACCGGGACGATCAGCCTGCGCCACGAGAGCTACGACGGCTCCAAGCTTGGCGCGCTCCGCTTCGCGGCGCGCTACTCGGCGAGCTTTCGCAACGAGTCGTTCGTCCGCCTCTCGGCGCAGCACCAGACCAAGCCGCGCTGCGAGGAGGACTACATCGAGCGCGACGGCCTGCCGCTGCGCGCCGTCGTCTGCATGCGCGCGTACAAGAAGCTGCCGCAGCTGTACGACGTCGCCGTCCTCGTCGCCACGCTCGACCAGAGCGAGGCCGGCGTGCAGGGCCGCTTCGACGCGCAAGGCGTGAGCTTCGCCAACGCGCAGCGCCTCGCCCACCACTATCTCGACGCCTTCCGATGGGTCCAGCCCCACTAGCGGTCGTACCGGCGCTGCTCGAGGTGATCGACCGCGACGGCCTGGTCCGACAGGCGTGGCGCATCGAGCACTGGCCGGTGTCGATCGGCCGCGCGCTCGACAACCAGATCGTCCTCAGCGATCCGCACGTCGCCGCGCACCACGCGACGATCGACGTCGTCGCCAGTGCCGACGGCGCACCGGGGACGATCGTCGTCGCCGCCGGCGCGACCAAGAACGGCGTCGTCGTCGGCCGCCAGCGGGTCGCCGGCGGCACTGTCCGGGAGATCGCCGACGACGGCCGCGATCTCGAGCTGCAGATCGGCCGTGCCCAGCTGCGCCTGCGCCTGCCCGGCCACGCGCTCGGCCCGGAGCAGACGATGAGCGCGGTCGTCGCCACCGACCACCGCTGGCTGCCGACCGCGGGGCTCGCGCTCGCCGTCCTCGCGATCGTCCTCGCCAACGTCTGGATCGACACCGATCCGGAGGCGCTGGCGCGCGCCGCCGGCGGGGTCGTGCTGACGATGATCGCCGGCGGCGCGCTCTGGTGCGGTCTGTGGGCGCTGCTGTCGAAGACCTTCACGCGCCAGAGCCACTTCGGCTGGCACGTGCGCGTGTTCGTCGCCGCCAGCCTCGTCCTGCTCGCCCTCTCGGTCCTGCCGCCGCTCGTCGCGTTCGCGTTCTCGTGGCCGTGGGTCACCGACTACAGCTTCGTCGCCGTCTACGCGACCGCTGCGGCGGCGGTCTACTTCCACCTGCTCGCGGTCGAGCCGGCGCGGCGCAGGCTGATGCGCGGCATCGCCGCGGCCGGCTTCGTCGTCGGCGTCGCGCTCGCGCTCTGGTTCAACGTGCAGCGCACCGGCCGTCCCGGCGAAGAGCTCTACATGAACCACCTCTTCCCGCCGCAGCTGCGGCTCGCCAAGCCGAACAGCGTCGACGCGTTCGTCAGCGGCCTCGCGCCGATGCAGGCGATCCTCGACAAGACGGCGAAGGAGCAGAGCTCCGGCGCCGGCGACGCGCGCGGCGGCGACGATGAGGAGTGACGCGAGCGCCGGCGAGCGCACCGTCGTCGTCACCGGCGGCAGCCGCGGCATCGGCGCCGCGACCTGCCGGCTCGCCGCCGCCGCCGGCTGGGCGGTCGCGGTCAACTACACGCGCGACGCGGCGGCGGCCGACGCCGTCGTCGCCG
>Ga0307416_100002888_pt1 | contig 10014 bp, 7 predicted proteins | sample DK1Cmetagenome_2_FD_203821 | JGI IMG/M metagenome (GOLD analysis project Ga0307416, IMG submission 203821) | Maize rhizosphere microbial communities from greenhouse at UC Davis, California, United States - DK15-C-3 | ecosystem: Host-associated > Plants > Roots > Rhizosphere > Soil | place: USA...
GACTCGGCACCACCTCCATGGAGTGGCGGGCCAGGATGGCCATCGCGTTGGGGCCCTTGAAGGGAGGCTCACCCACGAGCATCTCGTAGAGCATGCAGCCGAGGCTGTACTGGTCGGCCCGGCCGTCCACCCGCTCCCCGCCGAGCCCCTGCTCGGGGCTCATGTAGTGCGGCGTCCCGACCGCCATCCCGGTCTCGGTCAGCTTGTCGCCCCCGGCAGCCGTCACCGCGCGCGCGATGCCGAAGTCAGCTACAAGCGCATGGCCCTCGTGGAGCAGGATGTTTTCTGGCTTGATGTCGCGATGGATGACGTGCTCGGTATGAGCACAGTGCAGCGCTTCCGCGATCTCGCAGGTGAGCTGAATAGCGTCGGGCAGGGAGAGCTGTTCTTCCCGATCGAGCCGGGCTCGCAACGACTCTCCCTTCACAAACGGCATTACATAGTAGAGGAAACCCGCGGCCTCGCCGGAATCGTACAGGGCAAGAATGTTGGGATGCTGGAGCCGGGCTGCGACCCTGATCTCGCGGAGGAACCGGTCGGCACCGATCGAGGCGGCGAGCTCAGCCCGGAGGACCTTGATGGCGACGGGCCGATCGTGGCGGGCGTCCTGGGCCAGGTAGACCGTGGCCATGCCGCCCTCGCCGATGAGGCGCTCGACGGCATAGCGCCCTTCGAGCGCAGCGCGCAGCTTGTCGATCGGATCGGTCACTAAGGGGCCTTCATGCAGTTATAGCAGGAAAAGTGAAACATAGACGTACAGCCTAATACGGGCTAGAACTACGGTAAGAGGCTGAGCCGATCCGCAGGGATGGGACTTCCGGCACAGGTTCGTCTAGCGGCGGGTACCTAGACGGTCACACCTGCCAGTGCCTCCCTCATGGCGGCGGCGGAGTGCCAGCGTTCCTCTCGGTTCTTGGACAGCGCCTTCGTGATCGCGCTGGCAAGCTCCGGCGGAGTATCGTTGCGGAGCGCTCGGACATCAGGAATGGGCTGGGTCATATGGAACTGGAGCACCAGGGCTTCATTCCGATGCACATACGGAGCCTGTCCTGCCAGACATTCGAACAGGACGCAGCCGACGGAGTACAGGTCACTGCGATGGTCGATGTCCACCAGCGCGGTTATCTGCTCGGGACTCATATAGGTGGATGTGCCGACGGCTATCCCCGACCTGGTCAGCCGATCGCTTCCCGATGCAATCACGGCACGGGCAATGCCGAAGTCGAGCAACACCGCCCCGGATCCGGCGAGTACGATATTGGCGGGCTTCACATCACGATGAATGATCCCGTGCGCATGCGCGTGATCCAGCGCCTCCAGCACATCATCGGCAATGCGCAGCGTTTCGCCTAACGGGAGCTGCCGCGTCGTGTCGAGCCGCTCCCGGAGAGTCGCTCCCTCCACGTAGCTCATCACGTAGTACACCAGCCACTCCCGCTCTCCAGAATCCAGAATCTTTGCGATGTGCGGATTGTCCAGCCGGGAGGCGATCTGAATCTCTCGCAGGAATCGGTCAGCGGCTACGCTGACCAACAGCTCCGGGTGCAGGATTTTCAGGGCTACAACGCGGCCGCCCGGCTCCCGAGCCAGGAAGATCCGGGCATTGCCGCCCTTCCCGATCTCGCGCTCGACCTCGTACCGCCCGGTGAAGGCTTGGCGTACCAGCGCCAGCATGTCACGCCGGATAGGGCTCTCCCGCTGAGGTTCGAATCAATGGTTACCAACTGTGCTCCCGCTGGCAAGTCGTACAGACCACCTAAAGCAGGATGTCCGTTCGGACCGCTCGGCGGAGCCTCCACCACAGGGCGCCCCAGACGTTGGAAGGGCGCACGGTGATGCTCGCTTCTCCTGTCATGCCGGGCCGCCAGCCGCCGGTTGCTGGAAGCCGGAGCCGCGCTTCCGTGCCTTTCGCCGGCCCGGCGGCGACGGAAACAGCCGCGAGCAACCCTCCTACCTCACCCTTCAGCCCGGCCTCGGGGAGGAGCTGGACCTCAGAGCCCGCGCCGACCAGAGTGCTGCCCGCTCCCGAGACGTCGATTCGAACCTCTATCGAGTCCATGCGCCCGAGCCGCATGACCATCTCACCGTTCGATACCCATCGGCCCACCAGATCCTGGGGATGAGGTGTGAGCACGGTTCCGTTGCCCAGCGCGCGGATTCGCAGCGCGTCGACCCGGTCCTCCAGACCGGCGACGCGCGCCTCCTCGGCCGAGTGCTGAGCCACGAGCACCGTCAGCTCTGGTTGGCGGTCGAGACCACGTGCTTGTGAGGAAAGCGCAGCGAGCGAGTCGCTGGTCCGGCGGGCTGCTGCCAGCTCACGCTCCAGGCCGAGGTTTCGAATCTCCAGCAGGGTCGACCCGCTGCTCACCGGGCTTCCCTCCCGGACCAGCACTCTCTGAATGACACCGCTGTCCGGTGCGGAGTGCATGACCGAAAAGATGGGGGCAACCCGGAACGGAGAGACCAGGTGGATGTCCCAGGGAATGACCGCCCCCAGGACAACCACGGCAGGCGCACCCACCAGCAGGCGGCGGGTCCAATTCTGCCGGTTGGCCCCGCCGCGCCCGCGCCGGTGCTGAACCGATGCCTTTAGCGTCTGGAGAAGCACCTTCACTGGTGCACGTAGCGTCAAAAACGCTCCGGCAAGGAAAATCGCAATCCCGAATGCTCCGAGCCATCGGCTGAGCCACCCGAATGAGGCCGCAGCGAAAAGTGTGAGCACCAGCGGGATGTAGACAGCAGCGATCCCTCCATAGATCAGGAAGACACGTCGCTCACGCTCATCGGCTGGTGGCGGCGGAAGGTCGAGCTTGAATACCCGGGTCTTCACGAGCCAGCCGACATGGGCCAAGGCTCGTTGTCGCAAATTCGGCACTTCGAGGTAGTCGCTCAAGGCATAGTATCCGTCCAACGGAACCAACGGATTGGCGTTCATGAGAACCGTGGCAATACCGCCGGTAAACACACCCGCGAACGCAGCATACTCCAGCATCGAGCCAGGCGTTGCCGCCCACCAAACCACCGCGGCAATACTGGCGACTATGAGCTGGATCCAGGAGCCGGCTGCGGTAACCCACAGACGAGCCCGGCGCTCGGGGAAAGTCCATGCGTCGTTGACGTTGCAGAAGAACGCCAGCTGAAAGTAGAAGAGCATGGCTCCGATCTCGTGTACCCTCCCCCCGAAGTACTTGCACGTGAGGCCGTGTCCCAGTTCGTGAATGGCGATGATTAGCAGGCCGCTCAGCCAGAACACGGCGAAGACGCTGAGTCCGACCTCGAGGTGGTAGAAGGCTGACAAGGTCCTGACGAAGTCCTGCCACTTGAGCGCAAGTATCAGGAAGTAGATACCGAACAAGGCGAGCGATAGCCGGAGGAAAGCGGGTGTAAAGAAGAACTTCAGCCGGGGCAACATCCAATCCAGCAGCTTGTCCGGATCACCGACCGACCAGCGGAGCCGTAACAGCTCGCCCTTGAACGGTCCGATTCCCTGGCTCAGACGTCTCCGGCGCTGGGCCCGGAGCCGTTCCATCTGGAGCACCGAGCGCTCTCCGAGGGTGCGTTCACAGAGGCCCATCGTCCTGAGCTTCCTGGCGAAGGCCTCCACCCCGCCCGGAGTGACTCGCAGGCCGTCAGCGTTCAGAATCGCAGACGATTCGGCGGCGGTGTGCTCGCCGTTGAATGTCTGCATCACCATGACCTCGACAGGGCGAAACCGGAAATATTTCCGCGATTGCGGGTCCTTGACGATGTAGCTCTGCTCTCCCCGGTAGGTCTGCTCGACCAGTACGAGGTCCTGTCTGAGCGTCGGATTTCCCATCATGGAGCTGTCCTGACCAGCCTTTCACCAGGCGCCAGTCCCCTCACCACCTCGACCAGGTCGCCTGCCAGGTCGGTACCCAAGGTCAACGCCCGGAGTGTGGTCCTCTCGTCCGACCAGACCTGGACATAGCCGTCTTTGCCGACGGCCGATCTGGGGACGGTCACCACCTGGCGCTGCTGTTCGCCCAGCCTCACGGTAACGCTGCTTCCGGGCGTGAGTCGGCTGTCACTGGAAACCTGAAGGACGATCTCCCGGGCGCCGCTCGCCGGGTCGATCGTGGGCGACGCGCGAATGACTCGAGCCGATCCGGTCTGCCCGGCGAGCCCTTCGACCTGGGCCTCGGTTCCAATTCGCAGCGCTTCGGCGGCGGCCTCTGGGACGTGAACGGCCGCGAGGATGGGACTCATCGCTGTGACGCGAAAGAGGGTGTCGCCGGAGCTGACCAGGTGGTGCAGACGGGTCTTTCGGGCGGTGACCACACCGGCAAACGGCGCGACGATCCGGGTCAAGGCGAGATCTCGCTGCGCCTGCCGCAGCATGAGCATTGCCTGGCGATGCTCGAACTCCACCCGCTCCGCATCCTCGGTGGTAACCACCCCGGCGACTTTCAGCTCGCGATATCGTTCCAGCGTTTGCCTACTGTTGCTCAATCGCTCTTCCGCTTGCGCCAACACAATCCGCTGATCCGCGCTTTCGAGATGCGCCAACGCCTGCCCCGCGGTGACCTTGCTGCCGAGATCCACCAGAATGGACTGTACGATTCCACCTGAGCGGGCATAGACGGTCGCATCGTTCTCAACGTAGAGCTGAGACGGTAGGGCGAGCGGCACCTGTATGGTGGCAGTGTCGGCAGTGACGAAGGATGGGTTATCGGCTCCGAGCGACCCGGTTTCGATCGGCAGGGTACTGCGGGTGCTTGCCTGCTCTTTACCGCAACCGATAAGAAGAGCGATCAGGAGTACTCGCTTCATGACCATAGCCTCCACCATATTGAACGGGCCCACCGCTGCGGTGCACGGATAGTCCGGCCAGCCGCGCTCATGGGGGCGGTCAGCACTCTCGCGTATGCTTCCATGTCCGGCTTGAGGACGCCGTCTGGGTTGCCGACCCGGGCGCGCACCGGATATCTCACGCCCGCACTGCTATCTACGGGCAGCTGCCCAACGGACGTGACTGTGCCCGAGAAGGTATGCTGCGGCAGGGCGTCTACCCTGATCCGGACTTCCTGACCCGGCACGACACGACTCACCTCCCGCTGGTCCACACCAAACTCGAGCTCGAGCGTGTCGATGCGCCCAAGCGTCAACAGGAGATCGCCTTCTTCGACTGAAGCGCCGAGGCGCTCACGCAGGTGGGGTGTCAGGACGACACCCGAGGTGGGCGCTCGAACGGTGGTGAAGGCAACTTGCTCGTCGAGCAGGCTGAGCTCCTGACGGAGTGCCTCCGCCCTGATGCGATGGAGTCGCTCACTCGAGGCGTCGCGCTGGCTGGCCGCAAGGCCGGCCTGGCGCTCTGCCGTAGCAACCGCCGCTGCTGTAGCGGCTCGGTCGCTGGAGAGCGCAGTGGCCCTCAACGTTGCCAGCGGAGTGCCCTGGGCTACGATCACTCCTTCGCTCACGAAAACCCGTTCGACTATGCCCGGTATCCACGCACGTACCGGGGAGAGAGCCATGGGCCGGAAGACCGGCTCACTTCCCACTACCCGGAATGGCCATCTGATCAGCAAAGCCGCGGTAACCAGCGCGAGCACCACCACTCCGTAGATCTGTACCTTGCGGCGGGGAACCGCCAGAAGCTCCCGCTTCTTGGCGGCGAAGGCGCCGAGCGCATCCACCATCGGAACCTGGTGGTAGAGCTGGGCATTCCGGAGAGCGACCGCGGTCTGGTTGGCGAGGATCGCGGCGACTTCGCGCTGCACCGGCGTGATGAACTCGGTCCGGGAGGCCTCGAACAACAAGACCCCGAGCACACCTGCCTCGTCCTTAAGCGGCAAATACAGGCCGCTCTGGACATCGTCCGCCTGGAGGTCTGCACCAAACACGGACACGAACATCCGTTCGGCGTCCGATCCAGGGTCGCTTCGATCCGACAGATAGAGCGGTTCTCCCCGACCGGCTGCCCACTCCGCCCTGGCGATCAGGTCCTTGAGCTTGGAGTCCTTCGGATCGACCTTCTCCTCACCTGCCACCGCCCGGATCTCACAGCGACCCTTGTCGAACAGCCCCACCGCGCCGCGATCGAACGTGAACGCCCGGGCGGCGAGGTTGACAACTGAGTGGAGCACCCGGTCCAGGTCGAGCGTAGCCGTGATTTCCCGGCTGATCTCCAGTAGTAGCGCGAGGTCACGAGCGCGTTTCTCGACGGTGTGAAGTTGGGCGTTACGCAGGGCAGCAGCGGCACTCGAGGCCAGGCCCTCCAGGAGCTCACGATCCCGATCGTCGAAGACGCCGGCGCCCGTCAGCTTGTTGGAGACCTGGATGGCGCCCACGGTAACCCCGGAGGCAACCATCGCGGTGGCCATGACTGTCGTAGCCAGCATCTCGGCTGAATCGACCCCGGCCTGGTAGCGGGGATCTTCTATGGCACGAGTGACGATTGTGGTTCTGGGCCGCTGCGCCACATCTCCGATGAAGCCACTGCCCACTGGCACCTGAGCTCCCACGAGCTTCTTGCCGGCGCCACCTTCGGCCACCCGGCACCGCAGCATGTCGCCCTCGGCGATCCAGAGCGAGCCACCCTCGGCACCCAGCGCGGCAAGCACGCGCTGGAACACCTGGGGCAGGAGCTCGTCGAAATCGAGCGACGCGCTGAACTCCAGGCTGATGGAGTGCAGCAGCCGGAGCCGATCGATCTCCTCGCGCAGCTCCTCTGCAGAGGGAGCCGCGGGACTCAGCATGTCCGTCATAGTCGGGCGTGAAGACTCTTGACTGGCGTGAAGGCTATGTATAGTCGAAACTCGGCGCCGAATCCCATTTTTGGGATTCGGCTCCGGGTCATCCGCTCCGCCGGCGTCCGGCGGGATTACAGCTGGGTGCTAGAGGAGGCCGGTCTTGCCCGGCGCGATCCGCTCTTCGAGTTCCTCGACCGACAACTCGACTGCCTCGGCCTCTTTACCTGTGGCGTTCTTGACCTGCGACTTCTGCTCGGGCGTAAGCTGAATCCGGAACTGCTCCTTGGGGTTCGACATGTGTGAGTTCTCCGGTAATTAAGAAGGTGGCATCAAGAGTGATGACCAAAGTGTCACATCCCCGTGAAAAGACCGTGAATTTCTACAATCACCTCCACTTGTTTGTCATCGCGGGAGCGATCCGCTCCTCCAGCTCCTCGACGGACAACTCCAGCACTTCGGCATCCTTGCCCGTGACCTTGCGAATTTCTTCCTTTTGCTGCTGGGTCAGTTTCATCGTGAAGGTTCTGTCGGAAGCCATGGGACGCTCCTTGCGCGGGTTGATGGGTGCCGGAAGATCTGGGCGGCAATCTGCACCCCGCCCGTGAAGAGAGCGTGAAAAGCTCTTGCCGGTTCGTGAATTGCACGTAGGTTCTGTTGCTCAGCCTACAAAGGTGCAACCGTGGCGGGTGTCTCCCTGACTCTTCTGGGTCCACCGTCCGTGAGGCTCACGGACGGCAAACAGCACACGCCTCAACCCGGAGCGAAGGAGCTAGGGCTTCTGGCATACCTGGCGCTCGAGCCGGGCCCTCACACGAGAGAAGAGCTGGCGGGCCTTCTGTGGGGTGAGTCGTCGGACACGGAGGCCCGCGCCTCACTCCGGCAGGCACTCAAGCATATTCGCACCACCATCGGGGAAATCATCCAGACGGAGCGTTCTGTCGTAACACTCGGAGCTTCAATCGAATGCGACGTGTGTGACTTCAAACGCCTCGTAGTCCAAGAGCCGAGCTGCGCGCTCTCGGCCGACATCCCGCGATTCCTGGCGGGGTTCTCGGTGCGGTATGCCCCGCAGTTCGACGAGTGGATGGCGGCTACCCGTCGGCAGCTCCTCCAGATCTATCAAAATGCCTTGGGTATCCTCGGGCGCGAGGCAATGGGCCAATGGCGCTGGCGGGCGGCGGTTGCGGTTGCGGATCGCTGGCTCAGGTGTGATCCGTTGTCCGATGAGGCCGCGCGCCTCGCAATCGAGGCCTGCTATTTGGCAGGAGACCGCGGTGCTGCGTTGGCGCGATTCGCTGCCTACCGCACCGTGCTCGCGAGCGAAGCCGGCTGCGAGCCCAGCCGGACTCTCATGAGTCTCATCCATCGGGTGGAGTCGGACGCCGCCCCGTCGAGTCCGCGGCCGATTACCGACGAGTGGTACGCACGGGCTCCGTCGTTCGAGAGCAGCTTGATCGGCCGGGAGGCAGAGTGGGGCACCCTGGTGAAGGTATGGAAGCGCGTCCTGCGCGGCTCCGGCCAGATTGTTCTTATCGAGGGTGAGCCTGGCGTGGGAAAGTCCCGGCTGGCCGAGGAATTTCTCCGATGGGTGGTAGCGCAGGGCGGAGGAGTGCTGCGGGGCCACGGGTACGATGGACGGGCGGGTATTCCCTACGAACCCGTGGTGGAGGTTCTCCGTGAGGCACTCGCGTCACCCGGTCTGGGCGGGACGGCGCCGGAGTGGCTCAGTGAGGTGACCCGCCTGCTTCCGGAGCTGCGGCAGCGATTCCCGGCCATTCCAGAGCTGACCGCTTCAGAGTCCGCTGAAGGGTGGCGTCTGTTCGAGGGAGTCGCCCAGCTGATGCTGTCGCTTGCGGCCGAGCGTCCGTTGGTGGTCTGGGTGGACGATCTTCACTGGTGCGACGGGGACAGCTGCAATCTGCTTCGACTTCTGGTCCGGCGCACCGAGCAGGCGCCGATTCTCTGGCTGGGAACACTGAGCGTGGGGGAGCTGGAGCGAGCCGCGCCTGCGGCGCGACTCTGTCGGGTATTACGCGCTAAAGCGCACTCGAGCATAATTGCGTTGAGGCCACTGAGCGAGGATCACTTGTGGCAGATGATCCGTGAAATGGGCCACGTCAGCACACCCACCGGAGCGCAACGGTTTTCCAATCGGGTCTTTGGGGTCACTGGAGGGAATCCCTTCTATACGATCGAGCTGCTCAAGACGATGTTTGCGCAAGGTCTGCTGGAGGTGGACGAGAGTTCCGGCGAATGGACCGCAGCCTCTGGGGCGTTGACGGAGGGCCGGGATTTCCCCGTTTCGCAGACAGTGCATGACGTGATCGCAGAGCGCATCGACCGGTTGCCGGAGCAGCTGAACGAGCTGCTGATCACAATCGCCATCGCGGGAGCGGGCTGTCGCCCGGAGGTGCTCTCGCACGTGCACGGTATTTCCCGGTTGCATGCAGCGGCAGTCGCGGACGCTCTAGTTGACCGGCGGTTGCTCGTGGAGGAAGGCGGGCTCTATCGTTGTGCTCACCCCGTCATCGCCCACGTCGTTCGCAACCAGCTCACCCCATCTCGCCGGCGAGAAATCCATCGTACACTCGCCCTGTCCTTGGAGCAGGTTCTGCTCCCTCAACAGACGCCTGACGCGGCTCGTGAGCTCGCTCGTCACGCCGACCGCGGTGGGGAGCCGGCAGTGGCCTATCGTTTTGCCCTGATCGCAAGCGAGGGCGCCATCGAGAGGTATGCCTTTGCGGAGGCGCTCTCGTGGCTCGACCTGGCGGCCTCCAATGCCGAAGGTGACGAGCAGACCCATGCTGTGAATCGGCGAACTGCAGACGTGCTCGAGGCGGCGGGGTGGAGAGAGGCGCCACCGCTCGCAAAGCTGGGCGGGCCGATCACCCGCGAGCTAGAGCGGGAGGATTTTGACTTGATGTCGAGATCGTAGGTCCCCCGTCTGTACGCTGCGGAGTCGTGCGTCCGTACCGAACCGCGGTCATTTCAGCAAGAATCGACAAGGCAGTCTCTGCCGGTTGTCGTCCTCCGAGGTCCAGTCCTATCGGTCCGTGCATCCGGGCGACCTCTGCTTCGCTGAGCCCCAGCTCCAGCAGGCGCTGCCGCCGGGCAACCTGCGTCTTCCTGGAGCCGATGGCTCCGATATACCTGGCCGGTGAGCGGAGCGCCACCTGCAGGGCAGGCTCATCGAACTTGGGATCGTGGGATAGAAGGCACACATAGCATGACGCGTCCAGACCTATTCTCTCGAAGGTTTCCTCCGGCCATGCCAGAATGAGCTCGTCTGCCGCTGGAAACCGAT
>Ga0307416_100002891_pt1 | contig 10005 bp, 3 predicted proteins | sample DK1Cmetagenome_2_FD_203821 | JGI IMG/M metagenome (GOLD analysis project Ga0307416, IMG submission 203821) | Maize rhizosphere microbial communities from greenhouse at UC Davis, California, United States - DK15-C-3 | ecosystem: Host-associated > Plants > Roots > Rhizosphere > Soil | place: USA...
GTGACCTTTCACGTTCATGACAAAAGGATTGCAGTCCCAGAAGGACGCAATGTCACGTTGTTCGTCGGTCAGATTTGTCGTTATGTTGTAGACTTCCATAGCCTCTTTGAAGAACGTGCTGTTCTTGTCCGTAGAAAACGGAGTTGGCCCGGCCGGCTTAAATTGTCCGCATGAATCGATAACCACTGTCCGGATCTTTGCCCAGTGTGGCTCGATCGCATCCATGTATGCCGGAGGTGTCGGCTTCCAGGTTGAAGGGTCATCCTCAATCGAATACTTGGGAAAGGAACGTGATTGCTTATAGTTATCCTTTGAGGACCAGGCAAGAATGTGCTCCGCTACCGCCTTTCCATATGCGGTTGAGCGTTCAAAGATTTCGTCGGGCACGCCGGCCTCACGGAATTCATCCATGATTTTGGTGTAGAACGCGTCCATCTTGTCTTCAGAAAAGACAAGCGCTTTTCCCACCGTGAGCATCGCCTCAACAGAGGCCAGTGGATAACAGTATTGGAGACCTGCCTCCGGTTTCGGGACGGTCTCAAGGCCCTTTAACTGACCAGCCAGACTAACATATTTCGGATTGTCATGGATTGCAGCTTCATAACCTGCAACGCTCATGTAAACGTAGATTCGGCTTGCGACAGGAGGTGAGAAAATATCATGGACCATCACATCAGTGACCTGTTTGATCGCACGATGCGCATAATCCGCGTTGTCGACTTTCGGCCGGTAATCCTCATTCGGAACCGATATTGAACAAGCGCCCAGGCTTATCGCAATCGCCAGACAAACAAATTTTGATATTCTATTCATCTCCTTACTTAGCAATTCCTGGTAAAATTAAAGGTTTCCGTTCATTAAAACATAATTCTTTAAAAACCAATATTTCCTTGAGTCAGTTCTTTGAGGGATTTAAAGGTTTATACCAGAATATTGACTTTTAACCGTCAACAAAAATCCCACTTCATACTTACCAACCGGCAGGTCGCCGTAGCGAGGAAGGGACAAATCAGCCTGTTCCTCTGGGGCTGGGCTCATCGTCTTTGTGAGAATAACATAATCTTATGCAGGTTCAGAATCTGAGGTATTGGCCGCCAGCCAAATCCATTAATTCACTCTTTTTCGATTCGGCGCTTCGTGAGTAAGGACATGCACTCCCTTAGCCTGATCCCTTTTTATGCAATGGAAAAAATAGTTCTTTGGTTTTTCAGCGGCTTCATGGATCACGGGCGATAATCGGAAAGTCTCTAAAGCTAAAGTCAACATACATTACTGCTATTTAAACAAACTGAATGCTTCAATACTCTCATTGTTTCTAACAGCGAGATAATAGGTCTTCCCGCGGATTGTGATTTTTTTAAGAGCACGCGTTTCCTCCCTTATTGATAAGCCTGATTTTACGGCGGGTAATGCCTCAAAATGTCCTTTGCCGTTACCCTGGAGAACTAATCCATAGCTTGCATCATACCGGCCCATCTGGATGTTCACCGGATAGAAATTTCCAGCAACCAGCAAATCCATGATACCATCCTTATTAAAGTCATCAGCTAAAACAGAATTGACTGTAGAGAATTGTGCAGCTTTCGGAAGAGGCAGTATTTTGAATTTTCCGTTTCCAAGGTTTTCGGCCACACATGATTGAAACGTATGAGCTATAAATTCAGCTGCGTGGTGCAACTGCTCTGCAGTGAAGATATCCTTTAAAGTCGCCCTGGAAAATTTCTCATACGACAAATACTTTTTCTTGAGATGGGGCATCTGTTTTGTCATCTCGTCACGCGTGTGGAAGGGGTACTCACTGCCCATGATATAATGCGACAGAATCTGCTCGACACTTCCGTTCTTATCAAAGTCATCCACATACATTCTTACGGGCTCGTCGGGAGACGTTTTCAGCTTTGAGTTAAGGCCAAGATTACCGCAGATCAAATCGACATCTCCATCTTTGTCCATATCCACAGGTTCAATCACATTCCACCAGCCATTCGTTTGTTCGAGGCCGGAACCTTCGGTTGACATTCGATTTAATTTTCCTTTGTTGTTCACGAATACGGTGATAGGGCTCCACTCTGCAGCAATCACAAGGTCAGGATCCTTGTCATTGTCGATATCCGTCCAGCGTGCTTTCTTCACAAATCCGAATCCCTGAAGTTCTCGGGCCACCGATGCAGTAGCATCCAAAAATTTTCCTTTTCCATTATTCAGTAGAATGTAACTATCCGGCTTAATTCCATATTTCCACGGAATAGACCTTGCACCTATGAATATATCCAGATCGTCATCTCCGTCAATATCCGCGACCGCAGCACAGGAACCATTGAGAAATATTTCGGGAAGCATATCCGACTCACTAAAAATCCCTTCGCCATCATTCAGGTGTAATCTTGGCTTCCTGTAATTAGATTTTCCAAAGAACTCATTCCCGCCTGCAATAAGCAAAATGTCATTATCTCCATCCTGGTCAGCATCAAAGAGCAGAGCATCGGTATCTTCAAAGACACTGTCTCTTTTGAATATCGGTTGCACGATCTCTTGAAATTTCCCTTCTGTCGTCTGAATAAAGGACTGGTTTGCAGATCTCTTCGAGCCAGTCAGACAGATATCTTCCAGTCCGTCGTTATTAATATCACCAATGGCAACGGCAGGCCCTTCTGCAGACAGCATGTGTGGTATCAGGACCTCTCTGTTGAACTCAACAAATTGATTTTCCTTATGGCGATACGGAATTGACAATGCGTCTGTACTGCGCACGAATAACGGCTCGTTTTTATGGAATATCGAGTAATCGAATTTCCCATCAGCATGCTGCTGATCCAAGGTAGTAGTCTGGTTGGGTTTCATCTTCCCCGTTCGCTGGTATGAACCATCGTTCCATATTACCAGGAGAGAGTCTGCGTGTCGGGCGTTTCCGAGTCCGAAAGTGAGTCGATAATCAACTGAACTCTGGTATCCGCGGGTCGGCATACATTCCTGCATTTGCATTTGCCCTCCCGAATAAACAAAAACCTTTGCGCCGATTCCAAAGCCGTTGCCTTTGTCGCCATGCAAAACTATCTTCAAATAATTAACCTTCGCATGATCCCCTCTCTCCTTCTTGTGGTTCGAAAGCGTTGTATTCTCGTAGAGAAAAGCCTCCTCATTAATATTATTGATCACCAGGTCAAGGTCACCATCATTGTCCAGGTCTCCGTAGGCTGCACCTTGCGAGCATGAAGGTTGATCAATGCCCCACTCTTTTGCTTTGTTCGTGAAGGTTGAGTCGCCGTTACTGATAAAAAGATAATTCGCGATTTTGACCTGAGGCATCTTTTCTATGTAGCGGAGTTCCTTCTCCCCTATCGCATCTTTCATTTTTCGCTGGACGGAATCAGCAGAAATGAAATTAATGTAGTCGAGATCGTTTGACCTTTTTGAAATCCCATTAGCAACAAAAATATCCTTGCCCCCATCGAGGTCAAAATCCGCAAAGAAAGTCGACCAGCTCCAGTCGGTGGATTGTACACCTGCAAAGAGAGCAATCTCACTGAACGTGCCATCCTGATTGTTCAACTGCAATGTATTACGGGCAAACTGATGATTATAGCCGAAGTTGATCTTGAAGTTATAAACGTCGTATGGGTCTTCAGCCATGGAGGCTTTCAGCTTTTGAGGATCTTCCGGCAGCATGTCCATGGCAATGAGATCCGGAAAACCGTCATTGTTCAAATCGCCAAAGTCAACGCCCATCGTATAACGGCTCGTGTGGTTCATTTGCTGCTCGAGCATTTCCGAAAATTTGCCGTTACCCTGGTTAATGTACAGGTAATCATTTTCATGAAAGTCGTTACCAATGTAAATATCCGGCCAGCCATCGAGATTTACATCACTGACAACAACACCGAGTCCGTAGCCCAGCACGCTGCTGTAAATTCCAGATGTCTTTGTAACGTCTACAAACTTTCCATCATCATTGCGTAATAAACGGTCGCCGGCGAGCGCGTGCGATTGGTATCTAAGTGTGGATTTGCCATACGTGCCATTATTATGCACCGAGTGATTTAACATAAACATATCGAGATCGCCATCGCGGTCATAATCAAAATAAACGGCCTGTGTTGAAAAGCCCACGAGATCGAGGCCATACTCCCTGGCCCTGTCAGAAAATATTGGAATACCATTTTCGTCATTACCTTCATTGATGAACAGTTCATTCTTACCTTTATAGATTAGATAGTCCCCGAGATATCCAACATAGATATCCAGGCGGCCATCACCGTTCACATCAGCCATTGTGACACCTGTAGCCCAGCCATCAGATCCGGCGACACCAGCCTGGGCGGTGATATCCAGAAACTTGAAGCCTCCTTTGTTAAGATATAACTTGTTGTCTTTCTGATTGGATGTGAAGTAAATATCCAGTAATCCATCTCCATTAACATCACCCACAGAAACACCACCACCATTGTAAAAGTACAGGTAATTGAAAATGTTGAAATCAACAGTCTCGTGAAGTTGATTGCTGAAAGTAATTCCTGATTCACGCGGCGACACAAGACGGAATTTTTTTGACCTGCTTTCGGAGCAGGCAGAAAGTAGCACCAGTAGTGCCAGTCCTATGTAGCATATTGCCCTAGTCATGGATGGGCTTGTAAAAGACGCGCGACTTAGCTGTCCGCACTGCAAAAGGTTTTTTCTCCATCGCATCTAGCCAATTGTCGGGTTTGTCATCGATACTACTTTATGGGCAAAAAGATCTCAGCTTTCCATTGTCTCTCATTTAGACCCAATGTTGGGTTGTTATGAAAATACTCAATGGGTAAACCGTCAATTTCATAACCATTGGATTCCGCAAACCGGATCAACGCATACCAGGCTCTATCGGATGTGATATAATTACCATGATAAACCGCGTGCAAAACCTTTTCTTTCATAAGCTCCTGGTACACTATGGAATCGACCATTGGGAGGAAATCCGCTTTGACTATTGGGAAACAAAAATCATATTTCAGCTTACCCAACGTGTGATTCCACTCACGCACTTTTATAATGGGTGGTCCGTCCGCCTTAAGATTATAATGCCTTATAAAAGAAGTCAAAAGCCCATAATCCCTCATCATACCATTTGCTTTTTCAATTTGATTAGTTTCCAGGTTGCGACAGACACAAAAAACAGATGCGATCTCGGTTTCACCCAGCACCTTAACGTTTGTGATCCTTAAATGCACGTTAAGGACCTCATAAAATGCTTGTACAATATCCTTTGCGTCTTGTTCAATAGGTTGATCCGTAACCGGAACCAATAGTTTGTTCAAAATACTCCTGCTCGGTTGGGTAATTTTCACATTTACGTCGGTCGTCGAATCATTAACCGTTTCAAAATTCCAGTTATATATATAACTCCGGTTTCCCACGAGTATGCTTTGGGTTAACCTGTAGACGGAATCCACTTCTACAATTTCTGCATTGTTCAGGGATCGATCCCAAATCCTTATTGTCTGAATGATATCGCCAGAGAGGGTTTTAGCTTTGAACCTTACGCTAAATTCAAATGGTCGTATAAAAAGATACCAAACCAAAATCAACAGGGCTACGGCAGATAACGTCCCGATAACTTTCTTCATGCTACCCGATGAGTTTATAAATCTGCGCCTTCCCGTTGTTTATTGTTACAACCAAATATTTGCTGTTTTTGAAATGAATAACGTTTAAATGACGAACGGATTGGTTGAAGAAATTTAATCCCGCGGAAGTACCACTTAAGATTTTACTTTCCTTCTTAATGATCGCACCCGGAAATGAGCCGTATAGTCCATGAAATGGTTGAACACCAAAATAATTACCGCCGAGCAATACTTCGTCCCCTCCATCTGAATCAAAATCGTATACCAACTGCGATAAGATAGGGGAAATCTGCAGTTCCATGGGCAATTGAACGAATTGAAAGCTTCCGTTTTCATTCTTCAAATATCCTGAAGCCAACTCATGAACTTCATAAAGAAGTGCTTTCTTCAATTGGTCCTCAGAAAAGATTTCGTCAATTGTCTTACCAGCAAATGCTTTATAGCTTGTATACTTTTTCTTTAGGCTAACCATTTGACTTGCGATCACGTCGAATCCCTCTAAGGGATAATAACCGCCTTTTTTCTTTATGGCAACAATGGTTTCTGACTTTCCATCCTGATCAAAGTCACCATAGTACATTTTCATCGGGTCGGCTTGAGAAGCTTTGAACTTAGAGTTAAGCCCCCAATTCCCAAGAATATAATCAATGTCTCCATCGGCGTCTATATCAAAAGAACTGATTGATTGCCAAAGACCACTTAATTTCTCGTTTAAGTGATTTTCTTCGTTAAATGCGCTGCCATTATTTTTTAGGAACACGGGCTGCATCCACTCCCCCACGACGATGAGATCGGTCCGGCCATCTTTATTATAGTCGTTCCATACAGCATCTGTCACCATGCCCAAATTTTCAAAAACATCTTTTTGCAATGGGGTGAATTTGCCTTTTTCATTTACTAACATGTAAGACTTAGGCACACTGCCAAAGTCATCTGAAACGGATTCATTGCCGACAAAAATATCTAAGTCTCCGTCTTTATCGAAATCGAACGGCTTCACACAAGACGCGTTTTCGTAATACTCAGGAATCTCTTCTAATGTAAAACCTGAGTCGGCTGACATATAATAACTATCCAAAAGCGGTTTGGCCTTGCCGTAAAAATCAGCTCCACCTGTGCCAATGAACAGATCTGTTTTTCCATCCTCATTAAAGTCGTCAATGACAGCGTCAACATCCTCTTTTATCGAATCTTTTTTTACAAATGGTATCGACGAGGGGACAAATCCTGTTTCGGATTGTATGTAAAACTTACCAGGAACGTATTTAGACCCGCCAAAGTAAATATCCGCCAGGCCATCATTGTTAATATCTCCTATCGCCGTCGCCGGACCTTTGTCGGATTGCTGATATGGCAGAAGTTTCAATCGTTCAAAATCTGTGTAGTCGTCTTCAGTATGGGTGAAATCCAATCCCAGTTCGTTTTGGTCTACCGACTTGAATATTGCTTTAGTTGTCTCTTTAGTTGGTGGCGCCCCGGAAACTATTTCATCATTGGGGGAAATGACTATTGTTTGGTTTGTTTTAATCTTACTGAGTTTTTGAGCCTTCCCATCCGGCCACACTACGCGGATAGAGTCGATCTCCGTATTCTTTCCGTAACCAAAATGTATCAATGGCTCAGATGAGGATTGAAAACCTCTTGCCGTGTACATCTCTTTGAATTGCAAGAGCCCACCGTGATAAGAGTACACGCGGGTTCCAATTCCAAAATTATTTTGGCCTGTGTACCTGAATTTTATTTTCAGATAATTGGAAGACCGATCGGTTTGATTAATGTAAATCCCAGCTCTGTCATTCACTTTATTTACAACAAGATCCAGGTCTCCGTCATTATCCAGATCGCCAAATGCCGCTGCCGTAGAACAATCTTTCACATCAGGCAGCCAGCTTTCAGACATGTCTTCAAACTGATAACTTCCCGAACCTTTGAAAACGTAATTTCGAACCATTCCGGAAGGCATCAGCGAGAGTGCCTTCTCGTCCACTAATTTCGTCTTCCCTATAGTGTTTACTATTTGCTCGCTTGAAACGTATTTTATGTAATCCAGGTCATTGGGTCGTCGCGGTATCCCATTAGAGATAAACAAATCCTGATTACCGTCCTGGTCAAAGTCCGAAAAAAGCGCACACCAACTCCAATCCGTTGCGCCTACATTGCTCATGAGTGCTGTTTCAGCAAACTGCCCGCTTCCCTGGTTGATTTGTAGCATATTGCGGGGAAACTGATGACTGTAGCCATATTTCTCAGTACGAATTCTATGGATGCTTATATTCTCTTCGTCTACTGAGCGTTTTAGAACAGCTTCGTCTTCGGGCAACATATCCAACGTTATGAGGTCCGGATATCCGTCATGGTTAATATCAGCCACATCATTGCCCATTGAAAATTTGCTCGTGCACGTAAAAGCCTGCCTACCCTGCTCAGTAAAACTTCCGTCGCGGTTGTTGATGTAGTAATAGTCGTCCTCATGAAAATCATTGCCGACATAGATATCCGGATATCCGTCAAGGTTAAAATCCGAAACGGCGACACCTAAGCCATATCCATTTATTCCACCATAAATTCTTGCATGTTCACTTACATCCACAAACTTGTCGCCATCATTGCGAAGAAGTTTTCCGCCCGTTTCATAACGCCTGACATGTCGCAGATTGGCATGACCAAATGACTCTGGTGTATGTATGGCGTGATTGAGCAAATACATGTCCAGGTCCCCGTCAAGATCATAATCTAAAAAAGCGGCTGATGAACCATATGCTTCAAAGTCTATCCCGAACTCGGCGGCTTTTTCAGAGAATGTATTATCTCCATTGTTGATGAACAACTCGTTGTGGCCAACCAGGTTTTTTATTCCTACAACGGCACACACATATATGTCCAACAATCCATCTCCATTCACGTCAGCCATGACACTACCAGTATTCCAGGTGCTGTTGCCCCCTACGCCAGCTTGTTCTGTAATATCTTCAAATTCGAGATTGCCTTTATTAAGATACAATCTGTTCTTAACCTGGTTCCCTGAAAAAAATAAGTCAGGCAGTTCATCTCCGTTGACATCCCCGATAGCAACTCCACCCCCGTTATAGAAATAAATGTAGTCGATGATATTAAAATCTTCGGTAGGGTCCAGCGTGTTCTCAAACCTAACGCCGGAAGCATCAGACTCAAGGATCTCGAACAACTGCTCTTGATTGTCGCATCCACCGAATACCAACAGCAAGAAAACAATGGCAATACGCAACTCCTCAATCCGCTTTTTCATGAAACAGGCGCCTATTGTTTGTTATATTTAAACACTTTCGGTGCGGAGTTATTGATGGCAGCAACCAAAAATTTTTTTCCGTGCTTATCGGTAAAGGATTTTAAATGTCGTATTTCATCACGGATGAAGATTCCGCTTTCAGAGTAATTCTGCCACGCGAAATCCATTTTGCCATTTCCAAGGAGTATGTGACCAAAACTACCATCCTGACGTGAGAACTGGGGCTTCATTTCAAAATTATTCCCCCCCATCACCAGGTCTGTGTGACCATCATTGTTAACGTCAGTGCATGAGATGCCACATACGCATGACCACTGCACTCTGTCAGGTAATTTGATTATTGAAAATCTCCCATTACCTTCATTCACCGCGATAATGGACTCTGAGATAGTTGCTGTTTTTACGAGTGTGTTATCAATAACACCTGGCTCAAATAATTGCTGAACGGTCCGTCTGGAGTAATCGGAGGCTTTTAAATTCTGTTTCTTCAGATTGGGCAATTGAGCCGTCATCTCTCTTCTCATATGTATCGGATAGTCGCCATCATTGTAATGAGAAGTCATGATTTGCTCTATTGTTCCATTTTCATCAAAGTCATTGATCCATAATTTCATGGGGCTCTCCTTTGTTGCCACGTATGGAATATTTAAGCCCACATTTCCAAGCAGTAGATCTTCATCTCCGTCCTTGTCCAGGTCGGCTGCCTCTATTGCCTTCCACCATCCATTTAATGAATCGATGGTACAATTCCATCGGGTCAATCTCCGGCCGGAATTTTTCAACACGAGTGGTGAGCCCCACTCTGAGATAGTAATCAAATCTTGCTTTTTATCGCCATCGATGTCTAACCATTTTGCGTCGGTAACCATGCCGGCATCTTTCAAAGGGTATGCGTACCTTTCCGTCCCGTCCACAAAAGTCGCGTTCCCATTGTTGACGAGGAGTAAATGTTTTGGGTTAATGCCAAATACTCCCGGTACACTTCTTGAACCAACAAACAAATCGACATCACCGTCTGAATCGAAATCCCAAGGCGCGACTACCGATATATTTGTTTCGTTAGATGGTAGACTTTCTTTTGACCTGGTGAATTCTCCTTTTCCATTATTGAGATATAAACGGGTTAGAAATGATCCCTTT
>Ga0307416_100002892_pt1 | contig 10004 bp, 10 predicted proteins | sample DK1Cmetagenome_2_FD_203821 | JGI IMG/M metagenome (GOLD analysis project Ga0307416, IMG submission 203821) | Maize rhizosphere microbial communities from greenhouse at UC Davis, California, United States - DK15-C-3 | ecosystem: Host-associated > Plants > Roots > Rhizosphere > Soil | place...
CCCGCGATCTCGAGGAGAAAGCTCCATCCCACCAGCTCGGCTCCCAGACCCCTTGCCAGCTGCCCGGCCGCCCGCGCAGTCCCACCGGTCGCGAGCACATCATCAACGATCAGTACCCTGCCGTCCCCAGTCCAGGAATCTCGATGCGCCTCCAACGCATCGCTGCCATACTCGAGATCATACGACTCAGAGGCGCGTTCCCATGGCAGCTTCCCTGGCTTTCGCGCGGGCACAAAACCCGCGCCCAACGCCACAGCGACCGCTCCGCCCAGGATGAAACCCCGAGCCTCGATTCCAAGCACGTGTGTCACGCGCTGGTTTCGGAACGGAGCAATCATTTCGCTGATAGTCTCCCCGAACAACGCTCCGTCGGCCAGCACTGGAGTGATATCCTGAAAGAGAATCCCCGCCTTGGGATAGTCAGGAATCACCCGCAGGCTGTTCCCCACACGTTCAGCGACACTGGTCATTCTGAGGCTCATGAAAGAGGACTACAGGATATCAAAACTCTTGCCGGTGCCAGCCAACGCTGGCTCATGCGTACGCTCGACCCGTTCAACGCGGGCGTTCGCAGGCCCGGTGCGAAGAAGACGTTCCAGTTCGGGCACGGATTCCTCGGGACCGTCAACCACGACTTCAACACTCCCATCTGGCAGGTTGCGGGCATAGCCGGTCAACCCGATCGCCCGAGCGTGTCGCGCAACGTACCAGCGAAAGCCAACTCCCTGCACCATTCCGAAAACCACGAACCGTGCGGTCATGCCGGGCGACTCCGCCGGGTCCGCAGCATTTCGAACGCGACCGGCAGGATTGAAATGGCAATGATCGCGAGGATGACGAGACTGAAGTTCTCTCGGACCACGGTGATGTTACCGAAGAAATAACCGGCGGGCACGAACAGGCCGACCCACAGAACCGCGCCCACCACGTTATATGTGATGAACTTTCCGTAGCTCATAGCGCCCACCCCGGCCACAAATGGCGCGAAGGTGCGAATGATCGGAACGAACCGGGCGAGGATGATCGTCTTACCGCCATGCTTCTCGTAGAAGGCGTGTGTCCGATCCAGATACTCTTTGCGAAGGAAGCGCATGTCTCCGCGAAATGCCCGCGGACCTATGTAGGAGCCGATCCAGTAGTTCACGGTATCTCCCAGGATCGCGGCGACGATCAGCAGCACCACAATCAGCCACAAATCGAGAGCTCCGAGTGCCGCGAAGGTTCCGGCCGCAAACAGCAACGAATCACCCGGGAGGAATGGCGTAACAACGAGTCCTGTTTCACAGAATACGACCAGGAACAGGATCAGGTGCGTCCAGGTCCCGTACTGTGTGATCAGCTGTCCCAGGTGCTGGTCCAGATGTAGAAACAGATCGACGATTCGGTGGAGCAGATCCATGCGTGTTCTCCGACGTCTACTCTTGGGGGAAACCGAATTCCCCGACCAGGGGAACGAACCGGACATCGGCGACCGTGCTGCTTCGCACATCATCACCATGGCGCTCGACGAGCGTCAGCACCTGTGAGGCACGATCACCCAGCGGTATGACCATGCGGCCTCGTGCCGCCAGCTGATCCACGAGTGGAGCAGGTATTTCCGGTGACGCGGCGGATACCAGAATGGCGTCGTATGGCGCGAATGGGCGCCAACCGAGTGTCCCATCACCGACGAGAACCGTGACATTACGAATGCCTGCCTTTGCCAGCGCTGTGCGCGCGCTCTGTGCCAGGCTCGGGACCCGCTCGACGCTGAACACCATGCTGGCAAGGACTGACAGCAGCGCAGTCTGGTAGCCGGAGCCGGTGCCGATCTCGAGCACCTTCTCCTGCCCAGCCAACCCGATCAGCTCCAGATAGCGCGCCTGCACATAGGGCTGCGAGATTGTTTGCCCGCTGCCGATTGGTAAGGCGACATCATCATAGGCACGGTGACGCACGCTCTCGGGCACGAAGAGGTGCCGGGGAACCATCCGGACGGCCCGCAGCACCGCGAGATCCCGGACACCCTTATGCTGGAGCGTTTCCACCAGCCGGGCGCGGTATCCGCCGTAGCTGTCCCCCTCCCCTACCCCTCCAGCGACCATCCGCGAACCGTTTCAAGCAGAGAGTAGTTAGTCAGATCCATATGGAGCGGCGTCACCGACACGTAGCCCTCCGCAACCGCCAGGTGGTCCGAGTTCTCGCCCCCGGTCCAGGTGATTGTGCCACCGCCGATCCAGAAGATCTCACGTCCCCATGGATCTTTCATCCTCGTGAGCGATTCCGAGAAGTATCGGCTGCCGAGCTTCGTCACCTGAATGCCCTTCACCTCGGAGGCGGGCACTCTGGGCAGGTTGATATTGAGCAGCATCTGCTCCGGAAAGTCATGCACCCTGGTGATCCGTTCGACCAGCTCCTGAAGGAGCGGCCGGTACGTGGCCATTGTCTCCGGCTGATTGCCTGCGAAGGATATGGCGATACCCGGGACTCCCAGAGTGACCGCCTCCATTGCCGCGGCCACGGTGCCGGAGTAGAGCACGTCCTCGCCCATATTGGGACCGTGGTTCACGCCAGAGAAGACGAAGTCAGGACGCTCGGGCATCAGCGCCTGGATTGCCAGCATCGCGCAGTCTGTTGGAGTGCCGTCGATCTGCCATCCACCATCAGGCCGGCGCATCGGGCGAAGAGGCCGGTGCAGCGTCAGCGAGTGTGAGGTGCCACTTTGCTCGCGGTCCGGAGCAACCACCGTGACGGTTCCCACCTCACGGCAGACATCGGCGAGCAGAGCGATCCCAGGGGCAAGAACCCCGTCATCATTGCTGACGAGGATGTTCATGGTCTAGAAAGAAAGAGCGTGAACAGTAAACAGTAAACGGTAAACGGGTGTGATCGCCCGTTCACTGTTTACCGTTCACCGTTCACGTTCTGCTCACCGTTTACGGTCTTTCGCGGAGGCGCCTTCCCCTCCAGAATGCCGACGACCTCCTCCACCGTGGTGCGAATCTCCTGCGCCATCTCGGCCTCGAACGCACGGCGGGCCGAAACCTTGAGCTCCCCGGTGCGGCGGTAGTGGTCGATCCTCTGCCGCGCCCCGTCGATAGTGAACTTCTCGGTATAGAGGAGATGTTTCACCAGCATGATCAGCTCGACCTCACGACCCTTGTACACCCGGTTGCCGGAGCGATTCTTGGCCGGGTTCAGAAACCTGAACTGGCTTTCCCAGTACCGTAGCACGTGCGGCTTGAGGTCGGTCAGGGAGCAGACCTCGCCGATCGAGTAAAATTCCTGGACTGGTCGGGTGGTGGTCATCTCCACTGCTCCGACTTGAGTTCCCTCGCCATGAGCTCGGCGATACCCTCGCGAGCCGGCTTTCCGCTGAAGAGAACTTCACAGACTTTGGCGATGATGGGAAGCTCTACACCCATCCGCTCGCCGAGTGCCACACCCGCCTTCGAAGTGTTGGCTCCCTCTGCTACGCTGCGATGCGCCGCCCGGTACATGTCGAGCGTCTGCCCTTCGGCCAGCGCCATGCCGAGCGCACGGTTCCGGCTGAGACTTCCGGTGGTGGTCAGGATGAGGTCCCCCATGCCGGCAAGGCCGGCGAACGTGAGTGGACTGGCACCGAGCGCGACACCCAGCCGGGTGATCTCGGCCAAGCCGCGCGTGATAAGAGCGGCCCTTGGATTGTGTCCCATACCTAGGCCCTCGAGAATCCCCGCTGCAATGGCGATGACGTTTTTCAACGCCCCGGCGAGCTCGACGCCGATGACGTCGTCGTGCGAATAGACCCTGAACCGCGGGGTCGAGAAGATTCCCTGCGCTTCCCGTGCTGTTGCTTCCTCGCGTGAGGCAGCAACGACAAGGGTCGGCTGGCCCTCGCATACTTCGGCCGCGAAGCTCGGGCCTGAAAGAACCGTGAACCTCACCTCCGGCAGGCATTCCTCGAACACGCCAGACATGAGGGCCAAGGTGTCGGTCTCGATTCCTTTGGTGGCGCTCACCAGGAGTGCACCCTGTTTCACCCACCCCTTCAATCCACTCACGACTGATCGGACAGCGTGGCTCGGGGCGGCCGACACGATCACTGATGCACCTGAGACAGTCTCCCGCGCATCGTTGGAGGCACAGAGGCGCGGCGACAATGATACGCCCGGCAGGAACATGGTATTCTCGTGCTGCCGGTTGATCGTCTGCACCACTTCCTGCTCGTAGGCCCAGAGCCGCACCGAGTCACCCTTCAGCGCGAGGAGGTTGGCCAGCGTCGTTCCCCAGCTGCCCGCTCCGAGCACCGCGATCGATGTCATGAGTTCCGGGTACTCGCCGCTCGGCGACCGAACCGGCTCTCGGTCCCCTTGAGCAGACGTTCGATGTTCCGGCGATGCAGCACGATCACTCCAGCTGCAATCGCGGCGGCGATCAAGAGCAACGCGGGCGTCCGCGCATCCTCGAGTAGGTAGACGGCCACAGGCAGTACCGCGGCCGCGCTGATGCTCGCGAGCGAGACATAGCCGGTGATCCTTACCATGACGGCCCACACCGCTGCGGACACGGCGAGCGCGAGTGGAGTCAGACCCAGCATGACTCCCGCGGCGGTTGCCACGCCTTTTCCTCCCTTGAAGCCCACGAAGACCGAGAACACGTGTCCGATGATCGCCGCGACACCACAGGTCAGTGCGAAGAGCTGGGAGGGCGATTCTCGCGGAGCAAACACCACCACCGGAATGAAGCCTTTCGCAATGTCTACGAGCGCGGCCGGGATGGCATACTTCCACCCCAGCACGCGATACAGATTTGTGGCACCCAGGTTACCACTGCCCTGCTGGCGGAGATCGATTCCTGCAAAGAAGCGACTGAGCAGATAGCTCGTCGGAATGGCGCCGATGAAGTAGGAAGCGACCAGCCAGAGTACAGCTGAAGGCATCAGCGCCGAGATCCCCGTCGAGTGAACTTGAGGCGAAGCGGTGATCCGGTGAAGGGCCACGCCTCGCGGAAGCCATGCGCCAGATACCGCTGGTATGACTCCGGTACTTCCTCGGGACGATTGCTGACGATCGCCAGTGTCGGTGGTGCCGTCGCGATCTGAGAGGCGTAGAGAAGCTTCACCTCCTCACCGGGCTTCTGCGGCGGCGCATTACGCTCCACCAGCGAGGCCAGCACCTTGTTGACCTCCGCCGTCGGCACTCTCCGCTGCCGGCCCTCAGCCACCTCTACGATCAGATCCAGCACCTTGCGCACCCGTTGTCCGGTCAGCGCTGATACGTACAGGAAGGGTACGTACCGGAGGAACGGCGCCTTCGCGATGAGCGCCTCCTGGCCCTGTCGGGCGGTGTTGGCATCCTTCTCCTGCACCAGGTCCCACTTGTTCACCAGGATGATCAGCCCCGCCCCCTCGTCCCACGCGCGAGTGGCGATCCGAAGGTCCTGGTTGTGGAGCCCGACTGCAGCATCCACCACCAGCACCGCAACGTGGGCCCGCTCTATGGCGCGCTCCGTACGCAGTGTGGAGTAGAATTCCAGATCATCTTCTACTTTAGCTCGACGACGTAAACCGGCGGTGTCAATGAAGTTCAGGGTTCTACCCTGAAACCGCAAGGTGGAGTCGATGGCGTCGCGCGTGGTGCCCGCCTGCGGGTCCACCACGTGCCGCTCCTCACCCAGCAGCCGGTTCACGATCGAAGACTTGCCCACGTTGGGGCGTCCCACTACGGCGACGTTGATTGTCTCCTCTGCTTCTGACGGATCGAAGGGTGGGAGCCGCTCGACAACCCCGTCCAACAGGTCGCCACTACCCTTCCCTACGGCCGCGCTGACACCCACCGGATCTCCGAAGCCAAGTGAGTAGAAGCCATATTGCTCGGTGCTATTTTCCAGGTTGTCCAGCTTGTTGACCACAAGAATGACCGGACGCCCAGCTTTGCGCAGCCGTTCCGCAATGGCGCGATCCACGGGATTCAAGCCCTCACGTCCATCCACGACGAACAGAATCACGTCGGCTTCGTCCAGGGCGAACTCGACTTGAGCCCGGATGGCGCGGTCCATCGAGTCATCAGAATCCGGCAGCAGGCCACCGGTGTCGACCACCCAGAAGTACCGGCCCTGCCATTCGGCGTCACCGAAGTGCCGGTCACGCGTGGTACCGGGCTGGTCTGAGACGATGGCGGGACGGCCGCCGAGAATGCGGTTGAAGAGAGTGGACTTACCGACGTTGGGGCGGCCAACTATTGCAACGGTCGGTTTGCTCATGCCGCAACCGGCATCTGCAGCACGTCGGTGAAATCGTGAGACTGGCGGACCTCGACTGGAATCGACCGAATCAGAAGGTCGAGGCTCATGCTGTCGATGAAAAGCGAGTCGTCGTTAATCGACTCACCGGGTAAGAGCACGAGATCCAGATCGCGACGCCCCTTCAACGCATTTTGGATGGCCATGCCGGGCAACAGGCCAGCGGTCGTGACGGTGGCGCCGAACAGGCTGTTGATGACAGGGATCAGCTCGAAGCTCGCCCCGGTAATTTCCGCCAGTGGCTCGAGCACCATAGGCATCAGCTGAGCCATTGCCGTCCCGGTGACGACCCCGATTCTCCTCCCCTTCCAGCCCGCAAGCTCCGTGGATGCGGAGTGGATTCGCTGCTGCAGCCACCGAACGGCGCCGACTCCGTTCTCGACCTGATCGAACCCATCATAGATCTCGGCAGGCGGCAGCTCCACACCGGCCCGAACGTAAAGCTCATCAGCACCGAACGCCCAGTGGATCCCGCGCTCTGCGCGCGCAATCGCGGACCGCTCCTCGATGAGCGCGATGGCTGCGCGACATTCCTCTGCAGTCGGCTCCCGAACCAGATGGTGCTTGGAATACTCCGTCAACCCCACTGGCACCACAGAGCAGCCCAGGATCGCTGGACCGAAGCCATAGAGGTCCGCGAGTGTCTGCCGCAACACCGCACCGTCGTTCACCCCTGGCGACATCACGATCTGGGTATGAAACTCGATTCCGTGCTGAGCAAACTCACGCAGCTGCGGGATGATTTCAGGAGCTGTCGGGTTGCGCAGAAGGTAGCGGCGTACTGTAGGATCTGTCGCGTGGACCGATACGTACAGTGGAGACAACCGGTACTCGATGATGCGGCGGACGTCCGAAGGCTTGAGATTGGTCAGTGTGGCAAAGTTTCCATACCGAAAGGAAAGCCGGTAATCATCGTCGCGAATGTAGAGGACCTCGCGCAGCCCGTCGGGTAACCCATCCACAAAGCAGAAGTCGCAACGGTTGGCACACCTTCGGATCCGCGCCGGCTCCAGTGAGACTCCCAGGGGCTCACCCAGAGGGCGCTCGATCTCGAACTCGATCTCCTCGCCCGCCGGCTGGCGAACATGCAGGACAAACTCCTCCTCGGCGGTCAGAAACTCCCAGTCGAGAAAGTCCTCCAGCTCGCGGCCGTTCACCGAGAGCAGCTCGGTGCCGGCCTCCAAGCCGAGCTCCGCGGCAATCGTGTCGGGGTGTACAGCGGTAACTCGAATCATCCGGTATCAGTGGAGGACGGTAAGCGCATGGTTTCCGAGATAGCCCGGTAAGATCTCCGCGTGACGGGCTAAATTCAAGAGATGCACCACTTCGGGCAGCACGTCCAAAGCTTCACCTGAACCCCGCACCTATGCTGGGTGGTATTGGGTTCTGACCCTGCGGGTTACATCTTAACAAACGTGTCAAATCGTTGGCCGTGAGCACTACAAGGAGCAAGACATGGGCATCAAGCTGAAGCGGGTGGAGGATCAGGTCATCGTCATCACCGGCGGAACCAGCGGAATAGGGCTGACCACAGCCAGGCGGGCGGCGAAGCGTGGCGCGCGGGTGGTGCTCTGCTCCCGAAACGAGCCTGAGCTCAGAGAAACTGTCACTGCCATCGAGCAGAGCGGCGGCATCGCGCGTTCCGTTGTGGCCGACGTTGCAAATCAGGAAGACGTTGAACGCCTGGCCGCGACCGCAATCCAGGAATTTGGAACGATTGACACCTGGGTGAACAACGCGGGTGTGTCCTTCTACGGAAGGCTCACGGAGGTCGCTATCGAGGACATGCGGCGGCTGTTCGAGGTGAACTTTTGGGGTATGGTGTACGGAGCTCGAGCGGCAGTTGCCCGGCTTCGAAATAGCGGCGGCGCGTTGATCAACATCGGCAGCATCGTCGCGGATCGAGCCATCCCGCTCCAGGGCGCATACTCCGCGTCGAAGCATGCGATAAAGGGCTTCACGGATGCGCTGAGAATGGAGCTCGAGGAAGAGAGGGCTCCTGTCTCAGTGACGTTGATCAAGCCGTCCGCAATTGACACACCGTACTTTCAACATGCAAAGAACTACATGAAGGTCGAGCCCAAGCCCCCGGCCCCGGTATACGCGCCCGAAGTCGTAGCCAATGCCATCCTCCGCGCAGCCGAGCAGCCGGTGCGTGATATCACGATCGGTGGCGGAGGGCGACTGATAAGCGCACTGGGCACGACGCTGCCGCGCTTAACGGACCTCTATATGGAACGCGCCATGTTCAGGTCGCAACGGTCAGATATTCCTGCCGCTGAGCGTCCTGATAACCTCTACGTGCACTCGGCTGAAGAGGGGATGGAACGAGGGGGTTACACCGGGCACGTAATGAAGAGCAGCGCCTACACCCGGGCCGCACTGTCTCCGGGCAAGGCGCTGCTGGCTGCTGGCTTGGGTCTCGCGGTATTCGCCGGCCTCAGATCGCTGGCCGGGCACGACGACTGACTCGGTCTACTGAACCTTGACGATGCTCCCGGTAGAAGGAACGCCGTTTCGATTCAGGATGAACAGCATGTAATATCCTGGAGGAGCCTGGTTGGAATTCGCCGGGACGTTCACCGAGACACCAGTCGCGGTTCGAGTGAACGTGAGTGTATTCGCGCGCTGACCCATGTCGAACGCGTGCGTAACGGACCCCAGCCGAATCCAGCGAGCTTCGGTGATCTGGGCCGCATTCGGCGTCGTCACGGCAATCGTTCCGTTGTAAGTGACATTCGTCGAGCCCACCGAGGTGATGGTCGGACGGGCACCCTTGAACATGTACGGTGGCGAGAAGATCTCGTGACTCCGCTCCGGCGGCACAGGGACAATTCCGCCGCCGGGCTGAATCGCCAGGGCATCGCCGCTGGCGCCGTGCAGCACCGTTCCGTTGGGCAGGAGCAGAGATACCGAGTGATAGACCCGCATGACCTGATTGGCTGCGAGTCTAGTCCATTTGCCGTGGTCACCTGAGTTTGGGTCCCACAACTCGGCTTCCTTCGTTGCCAAACCCGGATCGATATTGACGAAGCCGCCGCCCCGCGTTCCTCCCGTAATCAGCACCTGGCCGTCTGGGAGCACGGTGGAGTTCAGGTGACGCCGGGCGACCGACATCGACCCGGCGTCCTGCCAGCTGGGTGAGGTCTGATTGAGATCGATTTTCTCGGCCGTGGCCGTTGGCGTGGCCGACTTCTGGTCTGGTGTTGGCCAGCCGGTGTGGCCGCCGCCGCCGGCGTACAGGATCTTCCCGGTGTCATACATGACGGCTGTGCCGTAGTCACGATTGTTCGGCCAGATGTGTGACGGACCGTTCGTCCAGGCGCCGGTGCCCGCCACATTGAACCAGCGAGACATGACCCGCTCGCCGGCATAGAAGATCAGGCCGTTCTTCGGATCCACAAAGTTCCGGGGATAGTATGGGATCTCGAGGGTGCCGGCGCCGGTAAGCTGGGACCAGGCGGTGCCGTTCCACAGCTCGGGCGTCCTCACGACGGCTCCGGCCTCGTTGCGGCCTGCCATGCTCAGCACATCGCCGTCTGGCAAAACAGTCAACGTGGGATACCACCGGCCGTTCGACATATCGGGGCCCTTCGTAGGGACCCCGTCCTGAGAGAAGAAGTAGGTGACCTTGATGCCGGCATCGTCCATGTGGTGACCGCCAGCCACCATCAAGTTGCCGTTCGGAAGCAACGTGTGCCCGGCGCAGAACAGCATGTCCATGCCTGTGTCTATCTCTGGCA